>Ga0315295_10000255_pt1 | contig 45392 bp, 46 predicted proteins | sample YL17G14_0_MG_FD_204453 | JGI IMG/M metagenome (GOLD analysis project Ga0315295, IMG submission 204453) | Sediment microbial communities from Yellowstone Lake, YNP, Wyoming, USA - YL17G14_0 | ecosystem: Environmental > Aquatic > Freshwater > Lake > Sediment | place: USA: Wyoming | collected...
GTGGGCGGTCTTCCTCGCGGTGCTCACGACCGTGTTCTTCGCGACGCGCTGAGCCATGGGCGCCACCTTCACCGTCGAATCGGTTGACCGCTCCCGGGTGGGGCGGCGGCGCATCACCTTCTTCACGCTGGTCTTCCTGCTGACCAGCCTGGCAACGTGGTTCATGGCCGACCTGCTGTGGCGCGACGGCATGTCGGCGGTGGAGTGGGTGGTGCTCGGCCTGTTCGTCGTGCTCTTTGCGCACATTGCCGTGGGCTTCAGCACCGCGATGCTCGGGTTCTACGTGCTCAACCGCAATGGCGACCCGTATCGCATCACGCGGTCCATCGCGGGGGAGAAGCCGGCGGATCTGCCGCTGGCGTCGACCGCCATCGTGATGCCGGTCTTCAACGAGGACCCCAGCCGGGTCTTCGAGGGCCTGCGCGTCATCTACCGTTCGCTGGAGGCAACGGGCCGGCTGGAGAACTTCGATTTCTTCATCCTGAGCGACTCGAACAACGCGAACAACTGGATCCAGGAGGAGGTCGCGTGGGTCGAGCTTTGCAAGCAGCTCAACGGCTTCGGGCGCATCTTCTACCGGAAGCGCCGGATTTCCATCAACAAGAAGAGCGGCAACGTCGCGGACTTCCTGCGCCGCTGGGGGCGGAAATACCGCTACCTGGCCGTGCTCGACGCCGACAGCATCATGACGGGCGAGTCGCTGCTCAGGCTGGTCGCCATGATGGAGCGCAACCCGAAGGTCGGCATCCTGCAGACCGCCCCGCGCATCGTGAACGGCGTCACGCTTTACGCGCGGCTCCAGCAGTTTTCCAACCGGCTCTACAGTCCGCTCTTCCTGGCGGGCCTGAACTACTGGCATCAGGGCGAGGGCAACTTCTGGGGCCACAACGCGGTCATCCGCGTTGCGCCGTTCATGGAGCACGCGGCCCTGCCCGAGCTCCCCGGCGCGGAACCGTTCGGCGGGCGCATCCTCAGTCACGACTTTGTCGAGGCTGCGCTGATGCGCCGGGCGGGCTGGCGCGTCTGGCTGGCCTATGACCTGGAGGGGAGCTACGAGGAGGGTCCGCCCACGCTGATCGACAACGCCAAGCGCGACCGGCGCTGGTGCCAGGGCAACCTGCAGCACAGCTGGCTGCTGTTCGCCCGCGGCTTCCATCCGGTCAACCGGGTGCACCTGCTGATGGGCATCATGGGCTACGTGGCCTCGCCGCTCTGGATGCTGTTCCTGCTGATCAGCAGCATCCACACCATCCACGCGGTAACCAGCGGCCGCTACCTGCAGTTTCACCCCGAGGCCTATGCCTCGTTCCTCGGCTTCATGGTGGAGGTGCCGCAGGCCCTGGCCCTCTTTGGCTTCACGCTGCTGCTGCTCTTCCTGCCGAAGCTCATCGGCGTGATCCTCGCGCTGAAGGTCCGGCGCGGCGCGGCCTTTGGCGGACCGTTCCGGCTGGCAGGCAGCGCGCTGCTCGAGGTGGCCGCGACCACGCTGTTGGCGCCGATCAACATGGTGTTCCACACCAAGTTCGTGCTCTACATCCTGCTCGGGCAGGGCGTGGCTTGGGTGACGCAGAAGCGCGCGGCGAGCGAGGACACGGACTGGCGCGAAGCAATCATCACCCACTCGGGCCAGATGACGATCGGCGTGGTCTGGGGCGTGTCGGCCTTTATCCTGGTGCCGTCCTACTTCTGGTGGCTGAGCCCGGTGCTGGCCGGCCTGGTGCTGGCCGCGCCGCTCTCCATCCTGCTGGGCAATGCCGGGCTGGGCCGCCGGGCGCGCGAGCTGGGGCTCTTCCTCACGCCCGACGAGACGCAGCCGCCGCTGGAGCTGGTCCGGCTGCAGCAGCACCTGGAGGAGTGCTACCGGCACATGCAGCCGATCCCGCAGCTGCGGGATGACTACGGTCTCCTGCAGGCGGTGCTCGATCCCTACGTGAACGCGGCGCACGTCTCGCTCCTGCGCCAGCGTCAGGGCAGCCTGGCCGTGCGCACCTATTTTGTCGGCCTGCGGAAAAGGCTGCTCGCGGCGGGCCCGGCCAACCTGACCCATCGCGAGAAGATGGCCCTGCTGCTCGATGCCGACTCCATGATCTGGCTGCACGAGCAGCTCTGGAAGCAGCCGGCCGGTCAGCTCTCCGAATGGTGGCGGCTGGCCATGCGCCAATACAACGTGCTGACGGCGACACCCGTGACAGCGCTTTACCGCTGAGCCGACTCCTGCAGTTGGTGGGCGTCGGTTTCCATACCGACGCCTGTCGCCGATGTGGAAATCGGCGACCACCTTTTAGTGCGGCCACGTTCCGAGGGAAACCAACGCTCAATTGCCTGAGTCTTTTGGCTGAGGCCTACTGGACGCTGGCGTAGGCGCTGACCACGACGTCGTGTCCGTTCTTTTCCCGGCCCGACACGCGGATGGCCGCGCTCACGGGCGAGGCGGTGCCGCGCGGTGTGAGGTGCAGCCGGAAGCGCCGGCCCGGTTCGACCGTTTCCAGGCGCACACTGAAGGCATCGTTGGTGGGCTGGGCCTCGGCAAAACCGATCGCCAAGCCCGGGGCGGCCGTGAGCTCGAGTGTCTTTTCGCCGGCGGCCTCATGGAGTTTCCAGCTGACACTGCGGGGCGTTAAGTCCGCAATCTCCGGCACCTCGATGCGCACGACGAGCCGCACGGGGGCGGGCGCTTCATCGGTCACGACCGTGATGAGACGCTCATACCGCCCGGAGCGGTCGCCGATGGTGAAGCGGGCCTTGATGGTGCCGCTGGCACCCGGAGCGTAGGCCGTCGTCTGGTCGGCAGCGGCGTCCAGGCAGTCGCAGTTGGTCTGCAGATCGAGGATGGCGACCGGCTTGGGGCCGGCGTTCCTGAATTCAAAGACCACGTCCTGCGTTTTCTGGAACGGGGCCGTGGCCACGGTCAGGGTTTCCGTTTTCCATTCCAGCGCCGCGCCCGGCAAACTTGCCAGGAGAAACAGGCCGGGGAGGAGAGGGCGGAGCAGCCGCATGGGGGATCAGACCCGGCCGCGCGGCTCAAGTGCCGCCGGCCAGCTTATTGAGCGCCTCGGCGACCCGGGCATACTCGGCCTTGAGGCCGGGCAGGGCCACCGTCGCCGACGCCAGTTCATTGGCCTTGCCGTGCATCTCAATGCCGTAGGCGAGACGGGCAAACTCGGCGGCGCCGAAATTGCCCGAGCTCCCCTTGATGGTGTGGGCGGCGCGGGTGACCTTGGCTGCATCCTGGCTGGCGAGCGCGCCCTCCAGTTCGGCAAACTGCTTGGGGGTGTCGGCGAGGAAGATCGTGATGAGCTCGCGCAGAAATTCGTCGCCGCCCTCGGGGCTGAGTTCGCGCAACGCCTGGATGGCTTGAGGATTCAGGATGGGGTTGTCTGCCATGGGCCGAGGCGGAATTTACATGCCGCGAGCCGTTTATGGCAAGACCGGGTGCGCCTAATCCGCTGTGGCTTTGGAATATATCAGGCAATCCGTATACGTTGATATTCTCCTTGCAGGGAGGACGAACAGGCACTTTGTTTGCCGCTTATGGCAAACTCTTTCGTCTTTTCCTCCGAGTCCGTGGGGGAAGGTCACCCCGACAAGGTGGCCGACCTCATTTCCGACAGCGTCCTCGACGCCTGCCTGGCTCAGGACCGCGCCAGCCGCGTGGCCTGCGAGACCATGGTCAAATCCAACATGGTCATCCTCGCCGGTGAAATCACCACTCGCGCCAAGCTCAATTATGAGGCCATCGTGCGCGCGGCCATCCGCGAGATCGGCTACGTCAACAGCGACGACGTCTTTCATGCCGACACCGTCTTCATCAACAACTACCTGACCCGCCAGTCGCCGGACATTTCCCAGGGCGTCGACGCGAAGAAGGCCAAGGGCAAGAAGACCGCCGAGCAGGGCGCCGGTGACCAGGGCCTGATGTTTGGCTACGCCTGCACCGAGACCCCCGAGCTCATGCCGACCCCGGTCATGTTCGCCCACCGGCTCGGCCGCAAGCTCACCCAATTGCGCAAGAGCGGCAGGGTGGAATGGCTGCGCCCCGATGCGAAGTCGCAGGTCTCCGTGCGCTACGAGAACGACCGTCCGGTCGCCGTCGAGAATGTCGTCATCTCCACGCAGCATACCGCCGATGTCACGCACGCCCGGATCGAGAGTTACCTGATTGAAAACGTCGTCCGGAAGGTCATCCCGGCGCGGATGCTGACGAAGAAAACGCAGTTTCTCATCAATCCGACCGGCCGCTTCGTCATCGGCGGACCGCAGGGCGATTCCGGCCTGACCGGCCGCAAGATCATCGTCGACACCTATGGCGGCTGGGGCCGTCACGGCGGCGGCGCCTTCTCCGGCAAGGATCCATCCAAGGTCGATCGTTCCGCGGCCTACATGTGCCGCTGGGTCGCCAAGAACATCGTGGCCGCCGGTCTGGCAGATCTCGCTGAGCTCCAGGTGGCCTATGCCATCGGTTATCCCGACCCGGTCAGCGTCTACGTCGACACCATGGGCACCGGCCGGGTGACCGACGAGAAGATCGCCCGCGCGGTCACCAAGGTCTTCGGCTTCAAGCCGGCCGACATCATCCGCCAACTCAACCTGCTGCGCCCGATCTACCGCCGGACGACCAACTATGGTCACTTCGGCAAGACCGGCCTGCCGTGGGAATTGACCAACAAGGTCGCCGCCCTCCGCGCCGCCGTCAGGTAATGAAACCAGCGATAAGGTGTAAGCTTTAAGCCAAGCACCTGTGCCTCCGTCAGCCTACAGCTTAAAACTTAAACCTCTTCACCACCATGGCCACCTCCACCATTGCCGGCACCGCTGATTTCAAGGTCAAGGACATCACCTTGGCCGATTGGGGCCGCAAGGAAATCTCCATCGCCGAGCACGAGATGCCCGGCCTCATGTCCGTCCGCCGGAAATTCGGTCCGACCAAGCCGCTCGCCGGCGTCCGCATCACCGGTTCCCTGCACATGACGATTCAGACGGCCGTCCTGATCGAGACGCTGAAGGAGCTCGGCGCCGATGTGCGCTGGTGTTCGTGCAACATCTTCTCGACGCAGGATCATGCCGCCGCGGCCATCGCCCGGTCCGGCACGCCCGTCTTCGCCTGGAAGGGCGAGACGCTCGAAGAATATTGGGATCTCACCCTCCGCGCGATCTCGTTCCCCGGCGGCAAGGGGCCGCAGCTCGTCGTCGACGACGGCGGCGACGTCACCCTCCTCGTCCACAAAGGCTGTGAGCTCGAGGAGGGCAGCGACTGGGTCGGCACGCCCTCGGGCGCCCACGAGGAGCAGGTCATCAAGAACGTGCTCAAGCGCGTCCACAAGGAGGACCCGCTCCGCTGGACGACCATCGCGAAGGACTGGCGCGGCGTCTCCGAGGAGACGACCACCGGCGTGCACCGCCTCTACCAGATGCTGGAGAAGGGCAAGCTCCGCGTGCCCGCCATCAACGTCAACGACTCCGTCACCAAGTCGAAGTTCGACAATCTCTACGGCTGCCGCGAGTCGCTCGCCGACGGCCTCAAGCGCGCCACCGACGTCATGATCGCCGGCAAGGTCGCCTGTGTCTGCGGCTACGGCGATGTCGGGAAGGGCTCGGCGCACTCGCTCAAGGGCTTCGGCGCCCGCGTCATCGTCACCGAGATCGATCCCATCAACGCCCTGCAGGCCGCGATGGAGGGCTTCGAGGTCAACACCATCGAGTCCACGCTCGGCACCGCCGACATCTACGTCACCACGACCGGCAACAAGGACATCATCACCCTCGACCACATGCGGCAGATGAAGGACCAGGCCATCGTCTGCAACATCGGCCACTTCGACAACGAGATCCAGGTCGACCGGCTCAACACGTCCGACGCCAAGCGGACCAACATCAAGCCGCAATACGACCTGTATACCTTCCCGAAGGGGAACAGCATCTACCTGCTCGCCGAGGGCCGCCTCGTGAACCTCGGTTGCGCCACCGGCCATCCGTCGTTCGTCATGTCGAACAGCTTCACCAACCAGACGCTGGCGCAGCTCGACCTCTGGAGGAATCGCGACACCTACAAGATTGCCGTCTACCGGCTGCCCAAGCACCTCGACGAGGAGGTCGCGCGTCTCCACCTCGACAAGATCGGCGCCAAGCTGACGACGCTCACCAAAGAGCAGGCCGAATACCTCGGTGTTCCGGTCGGCGGACCTTATAAGCCGGAACATTATCGCTACTGAGTCGGCCAAACGCCGCGGAACAATCCGCGGTGTTTTTTCCGCGCGCCTGCCCGCTCTGAAACGACCTGGGTTCGGCCGCCGGGTGGCTTGATCGGGCGCGCAACGGGCAGCCATCGGAACGTTGTGGAGTCCGGCAGCCGGACACGGTTCACTCTTGCGCCGTTGGCCAGCTGGTAGAAACTTGGAATTTCCTCCAAGTTAACTTGCTGGACCATGATTAACCGCGCTTCCCCCCTCCGCGTATTGCTGGTCGACGACGAAACCTACATGCGGGTCTTTGTCGGCCGCGTGTTGTCGACGTCCATCACCTGCACGGTGACCGAGGCCCGCGACGGCCAGGATGCCATCAACCAGTGCCAGACGAGCGACCCGGAGCTGATCATCCTCGACATCAACATGCCGCAGGTGGACGGGGTGAAGGCCTTGGGCGTGATCCGCGCCCTCAAGCCCGCGATTCCGATCGTCATGCTCACGTCGATCTCGGAGGAGGCCGTGGTTGAGGAATGCGTGACCAAGGGCGCCTCGTATTTCATCCGGAAGGATGTCCGGGCGGACCTTCTGAAGACCGAATTGGAGGACATGCTGCGGCAGTTTTTCCCCGAACCAAAGGCCACCCCATGAGTTCCCCCGTGACCCCCAAGACCAAGCTGCCTTCCCTGGCGGACTACCTCGTGCGCTACGATCTGAAGGCCATCCTCGAGGAGGCGAAGCTGGACTACAGCCAGGCCTCGTCCGGCACCCCCCGGCTCCTGAACCAGAAGGACATCACCGCCCGGTTCCGCAAAGCCGCCGCCCCAGCCAAACCCGGCACGCCATGAGCAACCTCGAAACCTTCCTGGAAAACCTGCGCCGGATCACCCCGGCTCAGTCGACGGTGATCGACGCGCGGGCAAATCTCTTCAAGGACGACCCGATGCGGCTCCTCAAGGACCTGCTGGAGCGGTCGGTGCTGCCCAAGACGCGCCTCTTCCAGCTGTGGGCCGACGTTCTCGGCGTGGCCTATGTCAATCCGACCACCGTCGCCATCCCGACCGACGGCTTCGAGCAGCTGCCGGTGGACATCGCGCGGCGGGTGGGGGCCATCGTGCTGAACTCGCTCGGCGACACCGTGACGGTGGCGATGGGGGACCCGACCAACACCCGCCAGGTCGAGTCGCTCGGCAAAATCCTCGGCAAGAACATCAGCGCCGTCTTCGCCCATCCCGACGAGATCGCCACGGTGATCGACATGTATCTCGGCTCCGAGGGCAACATCGCCGCCAACCTCCAGAGCGTGTGCGACCAGCTGCCCGGCATGATCGGCGCGCGCGAGATCAAGAGCGCCACCGACGTCGCCGACCTCGTCGAGAACAAGGCCGTCATCGAGCTGCTCAACAGCATCATCCTGACCGCCTACCGGCGCCGCGCCTCCGACATCCACTTCGAGACCCGGGCCGAGGACAGCCGGGTGCGCATGCGCATCGACGGCGACATGCAGACGGTCATGGAGCTGCCCCGCACGGTGCACGTGACGCTGGTCGTTCGCATCAAGGTGCTCTGCCAGCTGGATCTCACGCAAAGCCGGATGCCACAGGACGGGGCCTTCGAGCTTAACTTCGGCACGCTGAACACCGCCTTCCGCGTCTCGACCCTGCCCAGCCTCCATGGGGAGAAGGCCGTGCTGCGCATCCTCGGCTCGCCGCTCGACCAGTCCATGCTGAGTCTGGAAAACCTCGGCTTCCCACGCTCCACCCTGGAGGCGATCAAGCGTGTCATCTCGCGCCCCAACGGCATCCTCATCTGCTGCGGTCCCACCGGCAGCGGCAAGACCACGACGCTCTACGGCTGCATCAACCACATCAACCGGCCCGACCTCAACATCATCACGATCGAGGACCCGGTGGAATACCGGCTGCCCGACATCACGCAGCACCAGGTCAACGCGGGGATCGGCCTGACGTTCGCCAAGGTGCTCCGCAGCATCATGCGCCAGGATCCCGATGTCATCCTCATCGGCGAGATTCGCGACCTGGAGACGGCGCTCATCGCCACCGAGGCGGCGCTGACGGGGCACTTCGTGCTCACGACCCTGCACACCAACAACGCCCTGCAGGCCGTCACGCGCCTGGTGGAGATCGGCGTCGATCCCTACCTCGTGGCGCCGACCACCATGGGGGTGCTTTCCCAGCGGCTGGTGCGCCGCATCTGCTCGTCCTGCAAGGAATCCTACCAGCCGACGGAGCAGGAGCTGGCGCCCTTCTTCTCCGGCCACGAGGGCGTGCCGGTCACGCTCTACCGCGGGCGCGGCTGCCCGAAGTGCTTCGGCTCGGGTTACAGCGGGCGGGTGGGCATCTATGAATTCGTGGAGGTCTCGGAAAAGATGCGCGAGCTTATCACTGAGAAGCAGAGCGTGGCGCTGCTGATCGACGAGGCCAAGCGGGTGGGGCACCGTTCGCTCCGGCACGACGGCCTGAAGAAAGCGCTCATCGGCTGGACGACCCTCGAGGAAGTGGAGCGCAGCACGCTGCCCGACGTGGGCTACCAGCCCGTGGAGAACTGAGCGCCCGCCTTCCGCCATGAGTTTTCCGCGGCAAAGCTGGCTGACCATGCAGCGGGGCCGCCGGCCCCATCCGCCGGGCCTGGTGCTGGTGGAACTGCTGCTCCTGCTGCTCGTTCTCGTGCTGGCCGTCATCCTTGTCCTCACGGTGCTCGGCCGGATCCGGCGGGACGCCCGGCTCGAACGGTTCGGGAAGGAGCTGCAGACATTCGCGGTTGTCCTGGAAAAGGCCCGCGCCGACACCGGCCAGTGGCCGGCGACCGCCGAGGCGGCCGGCCCCCGCCTGCGGGAAGCCGGCTGGAGTGACGGCCCGGCCGTGGGCGGTGAGTATGGCTGGGTGCCACCCGACGCGGCCGGCCGGCCGGGCCAGATCACCCTGACCGCCTTTTCACCCCATTTCCCGCTGGACCTCACGCGGCGCGACCTGCTCGCGCTTGACCGGCGGATCGACGACGGCGACCTCGCGACCGGCCGCCTCCGCACCGGCTTCAACGGCTGGCCGATCTACCTCGTCGGGGAAAAACCCTGATCGCCGATGTATAAGATATTTCTTGTCAACCTGGCTGCGGATGCCCGCTCGGTCGTCGCCTCGGCCCATAACGAGCTGCGCGACGTCAGCCCGGCTGCGCTGGAGGCACTGCTGAGGAATTTCTGCGAGATCGATCCCATCGAGAACGCGGTCGCGGACACGGAAATCCGGGTGCAAATCCGGAATGAGAGTTACCTGCTCCGCTCCGAGAACCGGCACATGATCCTCTACGACGTGCACCGCCGCGAGCTTCCGGCGCAGATTCTGACCGTCGAGGAGGCCATGCGGGAATTGGACGGCACGGCGTCCGCGGCCCGCACCCAAGCCATGCTGCAGGCCCGCGCGGAGGCCGGGCCCGTGGAAGTTCCGGCCGGCCCGGTGCTGCCGGTCATGGCGCCGCCCCCGGCGGCCAGCCGGCCGCGCATGTTCGCACTGTCGTTCACGGCCGCCCTGCTGCTGACCGTGATCGGTTGGCTGGCGGATTCCGGCCCGGCCGATGACATCCCGCCCGGGTTTGAGCCGGCCGATGCCGGAGAACTCGACCGAGTGCATGCCTCCCTCACCGGCGTCTATCTCACCGGCAACGAACCCGGCCACCACGGGATCGTGGTGACGGGTCCGGGGGAAATGAAATTGTTCGAGCTGGCCGCCGTGGAAGCACCGCGCTTCGTCTACGCGGGCTACCGGCCGGGCCGGATCGGCGCGAGGCTCTGCCTCGCCACCGACCAGCCGGGCGGACTGATCCAGGTCGCGGCCGACGGCAGCCTGGTCTACTGCGGCGAGACCTACCAGCGCATCCCCTGACGGCCCCATGCAAACAGTGAAGACAGGCACGGTCCCGCGCCCCGGCGCCCCGGCCGCGCGCGCCTTCACCCTCGTGGAGGTGGCGATGGCCGTGCTCGTGCTCGCCTTCACGCTCACCAGTGCGCTCACGGTCATGCAGCGCGCCTTCCTGCAGTTCGACACCGCGCGCAACCTGGAGATTGCCGCCAACATCCTGCAGTGCGAGATGGAGAAGGAACGCCTCTTCACCTGGGCCCAGGCCGGCAACACCAGCTACGTGCCGGTGATCGACACGAGTTTCGCGCGCAATCCCGCGATCGGCGGCCGGTTTACGCTCTCCCGCGCGGTGACCCCGCTGGCCGGACATTCCAGCCAGGTGCTGCAGATCACTCTGACGGTCACTTGGCGCGGCTATGATCGCCGCACCCTCACGCGCAATTACACCAGCTATTACACCCAGGGAGGGCTTTATGCGCATCTCTACAGCCCGTAGGCGCGCCGGCCGGACGGAACGCGGCTTCACCCTGGTGGAGCTGATGGTGGCCGCGACGCTGGCCGGCATTGTGCTGACCGGGGTGCTGACCACCAATCTCCAGCTCATGCGCAGCGGCGTGCGGGTCACGCAATACGCCGAGATGAGCGCGCAGGTGCGCCGGGGCGTCGAGCAGCTGGAGGGGGATTTGAAAAGTGCAATCACCATCACCTGGAACAACGCCAGCGACATCACGCTCACGCTGCCCAACCAGGACGGCACCACCCGGCAGGTGACCTATGCCTGGACGAGCGCCACCCAGAGTTTCTTCGTGGTGCCCGGCGCGAGCAGCGCGGTGACCGCCGGCCGGATCTACCTGGTGAATGGCATTCCGCTCCGGTCGGATGGCTCCGCCGGCCTCATCTTCGCCCGCTATGACCGCGACGGCGTTGCCGCGACCACGGATGCGGCGACCAAGAAGGTGCAGGTCAGCATGAATGCCGTCCGCACGGCCCGGACGGCCGCCAGGTCAACCGACACGACCGTGTCGCCCATCTTCAACCTGCGCAACAAACCCTGATGTGCCCGCCCCCGCCAGTCCCGCCCGCTTCCCGCCGCCTCGCCGGCGCGCGCGGCAGCGTGCTGCTGGCCGCCATGCTGTTCGCCGCCGGCCTCGCCCTGGTGCTCGGCAGTTACCTAAAGCTCAGCCGCACCTCGCTTAAGCTGGCCCACCGCACCTTCTTCGCCAGCGATGCCGCCAACCTCGCGGAGGCGGGTGTCGAGGAGGCGCTCTACTGCTTCAACCAGATGTCCGCCGGCGTCGTCCCGGCCACCGCCTGGTCGGGCTGGACGTTTTCCAGCACCAACGCCATGCGCGCCCTGCCGACCTTCAACCGCGACCAGAACGCCGTCGGGATCGTCAAGGTCTACGTCCACGGTTACGACGGCAGCGATGCCGCGCCGTATATCGTCTCGCAGGCGGTGGTGACGCCGTTCGACGGCGGGGCGCCGGTCATCCGGACCGTGCACCTGGCGCTCCGCCGCGCTCCCGGCACCGCCGGGAAGGGAGTCGTGGTGCTGAACGGGGCGTTGACGCTGTCCAATTCGACCTACGCCGACAGCTACATGTCCAATCCCTCCGGCAGCCCGACCGGGCCGTGGTCGGTCTATCCCGCCGCCGGCGCCGGTTTGAACAACGACGCGGTGGTGCTGGCGGGTTCGACCAACATCGCCAGCGGGCAGATCAGGGGCGATCTCTACCTCGGGTCTGCCGTCACCTCACCCCCTGTCAGCGACTATACCGGCGCCCTCATCAAGCCCTACACGGCCACCTTTCCGTTCCCGGTTTATCCCACGGCGGCCGGCGTCAGCCAGAGCTACAGCCTCGGCGCCACCATTCCGGCGACGCTGCCCCGCGCCGGCGACCTGCGGGCGGCGGACGGCCGGTATTATTATTTCACCACCGCCTCCGTCCGCACCTTCACCGTCTCGGCGAACAGCCACGTCACGATTGTCAGCACCGTCGGCATGCCCATCACCTCAGCCACGCTCATCAACCTGCCAGTGACCAGCACGCTGCATGTCTATCTGGCCGGGGCCTTCACGATGGGGACCAACTGCCCCCTCAATGCCGCGGGCTATGCCGGCGCACTGCGGATATTCACGACTACAACGAGCAATTGCACCATCCTCAACAACTGCCAGCTGGTCGCCTGTGTCCATGCCCCCAATGCCGCCTTCAGCGCCTCCGGGTCCAACGCTGCGAACCGGCTGAGCGGCTGCTTCATCGCCAAGGCCATCACCGTGGCCAACACCCAGTATCTGCACTTCGACGAATCGCTGCCGGTCTACGCCACCTACGACATGACGCGCTACATGGATTTTCAGACCGCCGCCGACCGCGCCACGGTGGCGGGCCTCACCGGGAATTACCTGCGGTAGGCGGAGACCTCGGCGTAATTCCGGCCCCGCCGCACCACGCGCAGCCTCGTGCCGAACAGCCGGGACAGGGCGGGGGAGGTGAGGACGCGGTGCTTCGGACCGTCCGCGACAATCCGGCCGTCCCGCAGCAGGATGACGCGCTCGATCTCCGGGATCAGGTCGGAGATGTGGTGCGTCACCAGAAGCAGGCTCTTGCCGGCGCGCGCGAGCCGGCGCAGCACCCGGCGGAATTCGCGCACGGCGCCGGGGTCGAGGCTGTTGGTCGGCTCGTCGAGGATCAGCGCCTCGGGATCATGCACCAGGGCGCGGCCGATCATCGCCCGGCGCTGCTCGCCGGAGGACATCGCCGCGAGCGGCCGGGAGGCGAGGCGGCCGATCTCGAGGAAACGGAGCAGGTCGCGCGCACGGCGCTCCTGTGCCGGGGTCGGGTGGTGGTGCGGCCACAGGCCCAGGCTGTCGAAGAAGCCCGAGAGCACCAGCTCGCGGCCGGTCACCTGCCGGGCCAGCACCTCGTGGGAAAGATTCTGCAGCAGGTCGAGGGCGACGATGCCGATGCGCCGGCGGACATCCTCCAGCGCCCACCGGTCCCGGCCGAAGAGCCGGAAGCGCGCGCCTCGGACCCCGGACTGCGGATAGAGTTCGCCCGTGATCAGTTTCACCAGCGTGGACTTGCCCGAGCCATTGGGCCCGAGCAGGGCGACATGCTCGCCGCGCCGCACCTGCAGGCTGAAACCGCGCAGCACGCGCCGGTCGCCCCGCGTGACGGTGAGGTTCTGGAAATCGATCAGCAGCGGGGCGGGGGAGGACACGGGAGGGGGCGCTTTGAAAAAGAGGATGCCTCCTTCGCTACCAGAAGCGCTTCTTGGCGAAGGCATGGCCTGATCCAGATTTCAGATATTTCTCAAAGGCCAGAGCCTTTCGCTTGGAAGAAAACGCCAAATACGTGCTCAACTGCCATGGCCGATGTGGGGCTGTGGTTGGAAGTTTGCCGTCATTATGTTCGAGCAGACGCAGCCGCAAATCACCAGTGAACCCGACATAGTGCCGTTTCGGCTCCGTAACGCTTTCAATGAGGTAGACGTAATACATAGCCCTGCTTCGCTAAAGCTTCGCAGGGCATCCTTCGTCTTGGGTTTCAACCCGCAATCACGAATTCCGGTCAGCCTTGGTTGGCCGTGCCATCCGAAGCCCGCAGGGCGAAGGATGGCGGAGAGAGGGGGATTCGAACCCCCGGTAAGGATTTAAACCCCTACACCGGTTTAGCAAACCAGCGCCTTAAGCCACTCGGCCATCTCTCCGGGATGAGCCGGCAAGCAAAGGCGCGGCCCCCTTGAGTGCAAGGCATTTTAGACGGCGTAGTATTTCGGCTTCAGGACGCCGATGCAGGGCAGGTTCCGGTAGCGCTCGTTGAAATCCAGCCCGTAGCCCACGACAAATTCGTTGGGGATGTCGAAGCCCACGTAGTCGGCCTGGAACGGCACCAGGCGGCGGGCCTTCTTGTCGAGCAGCACGCAGGTGCGGACCGACGCGGCCCCCTTGCCCTTGATGAGCCCCGCGACGGCCGCGAGGGTCTTGCCGGTGTCGAGGATGTCATCCACCAGCAGCACGTGCTGGTTGCGCACGTCGAGTTTCATCTGGTCGACGATGCGTGGCTCGCCGACGGCCTTGGTGCCGTCATGGTAGCTGGAAGCGCGCAGGCAGTCGAGGCGCAGCGGGCTGCTCAGCTGCCGCAGGAGGTCGGCGGCGAAGATCAGCGCACCGTTGACGATGGCGACCACCATCAGGTCCTTGCTGGCGTAGTCCTTGTTCAGCTGCGCCCCGAGTCCGGCGATGCGGCGCTTGATGGCGAGCGGGGTGACCAGGACGTGGTCGAGGTGTTTCATTTCCGGCGGGCCTTTGGGCGAGGACATGCGGGGGATAGGAGGCGAACGCGCCGGCCATGGCAAACCGTTACCGTCCGCCACCGGGGATTTATTGACTTGGCCGGAGCCGGACGGTTGCCTCGCCGGAAAGCGCGGCCCCCGCGAAACCAGATCGCGAACACCGGGCTCCACGACCAATGATTTCCATCCAGGTTCAGCAACTGACCAAGCAATTCGGCCCCGTGGTCGCGTTGCACGGGCTCGACCTGACGATCAATCCCGGCGAGTTGTTCTTCCTCCTCGGGCCCAGCGGGTGCGGCAAGACCACGTTGCTGCGCACCCTCGCGGGCTTCTATTTCCCGGAGCAAGGCCGGGTCCTGTTCGCCGACGAGGACGTGACCCGGTTGGAGCCGCACCGGCGGAACACGGGCATGATGTTCCAGAGCTATGCCCTCTGGCCGCACATGAGCGTGGCCGGCAATGTCGCCTTCGGCCTCGAGGAGCGCAGGGTGCCCGAGGTCGAGCGGCGGCGGCGCGTGGCCGAGGCGCTGGCCTCCGTGCACATGGAGCAATTCGCCGACCGCCGGCCCAACCAGCTGTCCGGCGGCCAACAGCAGCGCGTCGCGCTGGCCCGCGCGCTGGTCATCCGGCCGCGCTGCCTGCTGCTCGACGAGCCGCTCTCCAACCTCGACGCCAAGCTCAGGCTCGAGATGCGCGCGGAAATCCGCCGCGTCTGCAAGGAATTCAAGCTCACCACCGTCTACGTCACCCACGACCAGAAGGAGGCGCTCTCCATCGCCGACCGGATGGCGATCCTCGACGGCGGCCGCATCCTCCAGGTCGGCACGCCGCGCGAGGTCTACAAGCGCCCCGTCTCCCGGACGGTGGCGCATTTCATCGGCGAGACGGATTTCCTGCCGGGCAAGGTGCTCGGGATCGACGGCGGCAGCGTCGCGGTGGAGACGGCCATGGGCCGGTTCGAGGGCGTCAGCGGCGATCCGGCGCGGCCGCCTGCAACGGGAACCGCCGTCACCGTTTCCATCCGGCCGGAATGCTGGGAACTGGGCCGCGAGCCCGGCGCACGCAACTCGGTCAGGGGCCGCATCGGCGGGTGCGTCTACCTCGGCGAGGTCGCCCAATACGAATTCCTCACCGGCGGCGGGACTCTGCTGAAGATCTTCGAGCTCAACCCGCGCTTTGTGGACGGGGCCGCGCGCGGCGAGCTCCATGCCACGGTGGCACCGGAGGACGTCGTCGTGCTGGCGGAGTGAGGATTTTTGTCATTCTGAGCGTAGCGAAGAATCCAGCAGCATGCCCGCCAGCGAATATCATACTGGATCCTTCGCTTCGCTCAGGATGACGGAAGAAGCACCATGAAACGGGCAATCCTCCTTCTCGCCCTGGTCGCGGTCGTTGGGCTGCCCTTCCTGCTCCGGCCGGAAAAGCCGGCCACCGTCCGCAGCGCGGACGAGACGCTCGTCATCATCACGCCGCACAACGAGGCGTTGCGCTACGAGAATGCCCGCGGGTTCGGCGAGTGGTATCGGCAAAAAACCGGCCGGACCATTGCGATCGACTGGCGCGTCATCGGCGGCACGAGCGAGATCACCCGGTTTATCGAGTCGGAATACGTGGCGGCGTTCCAGAATTACTGGACGGGGAAGCTCGGGCGGCCCTGGAGCATGGAGGTGCAGGCGGCGTTCCAGGACGGCCGCCTGGTGCCCGACGACTCCCCGGCGGACGACACGGTCGAGATGGCGGCGCGGCGGGCGTTCCTCGCGTCCAGCATCAGCTGCGGCCTCGATGTCTTTTTCGGCGGCGGCAGCTATGATTACATCCGGCAGGCCGCCGCCGGCCGGATTGTGGACTCGGGCATCCTGCAGCTGCACCCGGAATGGTTCGGCGCGCAGGCCATCCCGCCGGCGTTCACCGGCGAGCCCTATTGGGATCCAGCCGGGCTCTGGGTCGGCGACGTGCTCAGCAGCTACGGCATCATCTACAACCGCGATTCGCTGCAGCGGCTGGGCGTCGCCCACGAGCCGCGGAATTGGGCCGACCTCGCGGATCCGAAGTTGCAGGGGGAGGTGGCGCTGTGCGACCCGACGAAGAGCAGTTCCATTGCGAAGGCGTTTGAAAACGTCATCCAGCAACAGATGCACCGGCGCTGGGCGCAGCTGGCCCGCGAGACCGGGCGCGGCCGGCCGGAGTTGGAAGCGCAGGCGGTCGCGGAGGGCTGGGTCGACGGCCTCCGGCTTCTGCAGCGCATCGGCGCCAACGCCCGGTATTTCACCGACACCTCGCAGAAGCCGCCGATCGACGTCGTGCAGGGCAACTCCGCCGCCGGCATGTGCATCGATTTCTACGGCCGCGGGGGATTTCAGCAGGCCGCCCGCCGGCTCGACGGCTCGCCGGGTCGCGTCGGGTATTACTCGCCGCCGGACGGCACGGTGCTGTCGCCGGACCCGCTGGCTGTCATGCGCGGCGCGCCGAATCCCGCCGCCGCCCGCGCCTTCATCGAGTATTCCCTGTCGATGGAGGGGCAGAAGCTCTGGAATTTCCGCCCCGGCACGCCCGGCGGCACCGAGCGCTACGAGCTGCGCCGCCTGCCCATCCGCCGCGATTTCTACACCGCGAAGGAGTTCCTGCCCCACCGGTCGGACCCGGACGTGAATCCTTATGAGGCCGACAATCCGATGATCTACCACAGTGCCTGGACCAACGGCCTCGTGCGCGAGATGGCCTTCATCGTCCGCGTGATGTGCCAGGACACGCATCCTGAGCTGGCGGCGGCTTGGCGGGAGATCATCCGCGCCGGCCAGCCGGCCGATGCCCTCGCGGCCATGGGCGACATGTCCGCCGTGACCTATGCCGAGATGAACGGCCGCATCAAGCCGGCGCTCAATTCCAAGGACAAGGTGGACGAGGTCCGGCTTGCGAGCAAACTGGCGGACACTTTCCGCCGGCAATACCTCCGGGCCGCGGCAATCGCGCGGGCCGCGCCGCGCTGAGCAGGGATCAGGTGGGCGTCGGTTTCCATACCGACGCCTGCTTGCAGGCCGTAGTCTTGGCGAGGTCCTGTCGCCGATGCGGAAATCGGCGACCACCCCGAAGCACTTCTCCAATCAGGAAACAGGCGCAATGGGGCGCCCATATTTGCGCCCCTCCAGCTGCGCGAAGGCTGCGGCGAAGGCGGCCTTGTCCTTCGCCTTGAAGAAAGAGGTGCCGGCGACGAAGGTGTCGGCCCCGGCGGCGCGGCATTCCTTGGCCGTCGCCAGGTCGATGCCGCCGTCCACCTCAAGGCGGAACTTCAGGCCGCGTTCATTCCGCCAGCCGTCGATTTGCTGCAACTTCGGGAGCATGTCGCGGCGGAAAGACTGCCCGCCAAAGCCCGGCTGCACAGTCATCACGAGCACCAGGTCAACCTCACCGAGCAGCGGCTCGATGCTCGCTGCCGGAGTGCCGGGGTTGAGCACGATGCCGCTCTGGCAGCCGAGTGCACGGATGCGGGCGAGGGTGCCGCGGTGGTCGTAGGCGGGCTCGATGTGGATGCTGATGAGGTTCGCGCCGGCCGTGGCGAAGGGCTCGATGTATTTCTGCGGCTCGTCGAGCATCAGGTGCGTGTCGAAAAACAGCTTCGAGCCGGCGCGGCGCAGCGCCGCCAGGGTCTCCGGGCCAAAGGTCAGGTTGGGCACGAAATGCCCGTCCATGATGTCGCAGTGCAGCCAAGTCGCCCCGGCGGTGGCGACGGCGGCGGCGCTGTCGGCCAGATGGGCGTGGTCACCGGCAAGGAGGGAAGGGGCGAGGAGTGCGGGGAGCATGGTCTTAGTCAGAAGACAGATGACGGAGGGCAGAAAAGGCTCAATCTTTGTTTCTGCCGGTAGGGGCGCTTGCCCCCCAAGCGTCCTGAGTAGGGCCGTTGGGCAACGGCCCCTACCAAAGTCGGCAGCCAATCACCACGTGTCCAGCACCGCGTGCGTCGCCTCCTGGGCGAGCAGCTCGGCGAGCAGGGGCAGGGTCTGATACTCGGCGGGCACGAGCCCGCTGTCGGTGAACACGCCGCGCTGGGCGGCGAGCGGACGCCGGGCAAAGAGCGCCTGCCGGGTGCGATTGTCCGTCAGCGTCGCCTGCGCCTTGAGGGTGACATCAAAGCGGCGGGCGAGCCCCGTGTCGTCCGGGCGGGAAACGGCGACCTCGCGGCCGTAGCCGGTGAGGGTGACCGACAACACGGCGTCGGCGCCCCCGGCCGCATTGACCAGGGTGACACGCCCGTCGCGGAGGAACGCCTCGCGGAGTTGCGTCGTGACCAACGCCTGGGCCTGGGGCAGCAGCGTCTCGCTGGCGACGGGCGCGATGAACAGCGTGGAGAATTTCGGCGTGCCGCCCGTGCCGAGCTGGTAGCCCGCGCAACCGGCCAGCCAGAGGACAGCGGCCAGCAGACAGAGAACAGCCGGCGAGCCGGGGATTGCGCGTCGACCCGCGCCGCCGCCGACATTCAGGGATTCGTGCATGGGGAGAGGCGCCCCCTCAGAACAGCCAGAAAAGCTTTTTCTTCGCGGGCGCGACCGGCACCGGCGCCGGCTTGCCCGCGGCGGCCGCCTCCTGTTTCGCGAGCTGGGCCTCGACATCGACAAGCTTGGCCCGGGCCTGCTCGGCGACCTTGGAGTCGGGGTAAACGGTGATGGCTTCGTTATAAAACACCTTCGCCGCCTGGTAGTTCCGGCGATACTTCAGGTAGTAGTCGGCCATGGTCAGCTTGCTCTGGGCGAGAATGGTCTTCATTTCCGCGAGGCCTTTTTCCGCCGTCGCCATGCCGGCGTCACCGGGGAACAGGATCATGTAGTCCTCGAAGTAGGTGATGGCCTCCTTGGTCGAGGCCTGGTCGTAATACGGCCCGTCCACGAGCGAGGCGTGCGTCTGGGCGATCTTCAGATAGGCGTCGGGCGTGAGCACGCTGCGCGGGTAGGTGTTGATCATGCGGTCGAGGGCGTCGATCGCCGCCGGGACCTCGTCGATCTGCTTGTAGCCGCGGGCGGCGTTCATGAGCGCGAGCGGGGCGTAGTCGCTGAAGGGTGCGGTCTGCACGATGAGTTCGAAATATTCCAGGGCCTTCTCCCGGTTGCGGAAGCCCGGGATGATGCCCCAGATGCGAGTGCGTTTGCCCTCGAAGAGCTGGGAGGCGATACGGTATTGCTCCCCGACGACCTGGGTGAACTTCTCGGAGCTCGGGTAGCGGGCGAGCATCTGCTGGTAGGTGTCGAAGGCCTTCAGGAACTGCTCGCGCTTCTGGTAGATGGCCCCGGCGCGGTAAAGGGCCTCGGCGGCGAAGACGGAGTTCGGGTAGCGTTTGTTGACCGTGGTGTAGAGCTTGATTGCGGATCGGTTGCTGCCGGCCTCCTCCGCGGTGCGCGCGCGGTTCATCAGGTCGAGGGCGTTGCGGCCCTCCTCGCCGCCGAAGTTGGCGAGCACGCCCCCTTCGACCTTCCAGCCGCCCGACGGCGTCCAGACGAGGTCGGCGGCGAGCCGGGCGGGGACGAGCAGCAGCCCGGTGAGGGCGGCCAGGACAAGGAGGGAAGGAAGGCGGCGCATGAAACGGGTGCTTACCATCGAATAAGAGTGGAACCGTAGGTCAAGCCGGCGCCAAACGCCACCAGCAGCGTCAGATCACCCGGCTTGATGCGGCCGGAGCGGCGCGCCTCGTCGAGGGCCAGCGGGATCGAGGCGGAGGAGGTGTTGCCGTAGCGGTCGAGGTTCACGTAGACGCGGTCCATCGGCACCTTGAGGGCGGACGCCAGCGACTCGATGATCCGGATGTTGGCCTGGTGGGGGATCACAAGGTTGATTTGGTCAGGCGTGAGGTGGTGTTGTTCCATCATTTCCCGGGCGACCGTCTCCATGACCCGCACGGCGCTCTTGAAGACCTCGCGGCCGTTCATGCGGATGCAGTGGGCGCGCTCCTCGACCGACTTGGCGTCGGCCGGGCGCACGCTGCCGCCGGCGGAGATGTAGAGGTTGTCCGCGAACTCGCCGTCGGCCCCGAGGTCCGAGCCAAGGATGCCGATGCCCGGCTGGTCGACCTTGTGCAGCACGGCGGCGCCGGCAGCGTCGCCGAAGAGCACGCAGGTTGTCCGGTCGGTCCAGTCGGTGACCGAGGAAAGCTTCTCCGAGCCGATGATGAGGGCGCGCTTGTAGCGGTTGGTCAGGAGCTGGCCGTAGGCGATCTCGAGGGCGTAGAGGAAGCCGGAGCAGGCGGCCGAGATGTCAAAGCAGGTGGCGTGGTCCGGGATGCCGAGCTTGTGCTGGACGTAGCAGGCCGTGGACGGCAGCGGGGCGTCGGGCGTGGCGGTGGCGATGATCAGCAGGTCGATGTCCGCCGCGGTGACCTTGGCGTCCGCCAGGGCGGACTTGGCGGCATGGACGGCCATGTCGGAGGTGGACTCGTCCGGGGCGGCAATGCGGCGCTCGCGGATGCCCGAGCGGGAGCGGATCCACTCGTCGGAGGTGTCGACGGTCTTGGAAAGCTCCTCGTTGGTGACGATGCGGGGCGGGGCATAGGAACCGACGCCGGCGATGATGACGGAGGCCATAGAGGGAAAGGGTTAGTGGGCCGCGGTGTCGGAGGCGGGAGCCGCCAGAAGCGCGTTGGCCCGGGCGACGTCCTGCTCGATGCGGTGATAAAGGTCGTGTTGGATGATTTTCTCGGCTGCGCGGATGGCGCTGGCCCAGGCGTAGCGGTTGCTGGAACCGTGGGCCTTGAGGATGTTGCCGCGGACGCCGAGAAGCGGGGCGCCGCCATAGCGGTCAGGGTTCAGGCGCTCCTTCATGGCATCAAACGCGCCCTTGGCGAGGACATAGCCGGCGGCCCGCATCGGGTTGCGCTTAAGCTCCTCGGCCAGGAGGTTCTTGATGAACTTGGCCATCGATTCCCACGACTTGAGGAGGGAGTTGCCGACGAAGCCGTCGCAGACGACGACGTCCACATGGTCGCGGAACACCTGGAAGCCCTCGATCTGGCCGATGTAATTGACGACGCCGTTGATTTTCTTGAGGAGTTCGTGGGCCTCGTTGGTCAGGGGCGTGCCCTTGCCCTCCTCGGTGCCGATGGAGAGCAGGCCGACGCGAGGGACCGAGGCGCCGAGCACAGCACGGGCGTAATTGGAGCCCATGACGGCATTGTGCAGCAGGTGGATGGCCTCCGATGTGGGGTTGGCGCCGGCGTCAATCAGGACGAAATAGCCGTTCTCGCGCGGGATGGCGGGGGCGAGGGCGGGGCGCTCCACGCCATCCATCGAGCCAACGAGCAGCTTGCCGCCGGCCATGAGGGCGCCGGTGTTGCCACAGCTGACGAGCACGCCGGCCTGCCCATCTTTCAGCAGGTTGAGGCCGCGCACCATGGAGGAGTCCTTCTTGCGCGCGATGGCGCGCAGCGGCTTGTCCTCCATCGTGATGATCTCGGCGGCGTGCAGGAGGGAGAGTCCGGGATGCCCCTTCAGGCCGGCGGAGATGAGCAGGGGTTCGAGCACCGCCTCGTCGCCGACCAGCACGATGGGTTCGATCGCCTCGCCGGAGGCGAACACGAGCTTGACGGCCTCGACCACCTCGGACGGTCCGAGGTCGCCACCCATCGCGTCTACCGCGATTCGGGCCTGGGTGGTCGCGGGACTGGCCGGTTCGGAGTGGATGGGAAAAAACTGCCGGGCCGGATCAAACCTCGACGTTCAACACCTGACGGCCGCGATAGATGCCGGTCTTCGGGTTGACGCGATGCGGGCGGAAGGCACCGCCGTCGGTGTCCTTGGCAAATTGGGGAGCCTGGAAGGCATTGGCCGCGCGGCGATTGGCGCTGCGGCGCTTGGACTGTTTGCGTTTCGGGTTGGCCATGGGAAGAGGTGGTCGGGTGCGGTGGCCGGCGCTGAAAACCGGCCTGGTTTTTTGATATAAAGACGAGGGTCGTAAGGTTGGTGCCGGAGGCCGTCAAGAGTTATAGTCACACCCGGCCGGCGGGGTCAAAACAGGCTGAAGAGGATGAGCACAACTGCCAGTGCCAGCCGGTAATACGCAAATCCGGTGAGCCCGTTGCGGGAGATGAAAAGCACGAGGAACTTGACCGCGGCGAGCGCCGAAATTGCCGCCACGAAGCCACCCAGCAGCACGCTGCTCCAGCCGAAGACCTCGATCATGGCCGGGCCCGACCGGAAACCCTTGTAGACCGCCGCGCCGGCCAGCACCGGCAGGCCGACGAGGAAACTGAACTCCGCCGCCTTGGCCGGGTTCAGGCCGGCGAGATAGCCCGGCACGATGGTCATCATGGAGCGGCTCATGCCGGGGCACAGCGCAGCGCATTGCACGATGCCGATGCCGAACGCCTTGGACACGGTCAGCTCCGACGGCTCGCCCTTGGAAAAACCGATGCCACTGTTCATCCGCCGCCACCGTTCCGCCCAGAGCATGAGCAGCGCGCCGGCGATCTGCGCGGCCACGACCACGCCGACCGAGAAAAGATACTTGTCGATCAGGTCGTGCAGCAGCAGACCGAGGACGGCGACGGGCAGGAAGGCCAGCAGCACGTTCCGCAGCAGCCGGAAACCCGGGCTGCTCCGTCCCATGAGCCCGATCAGCATGAGCAACAGCTGCCGCCAGTAGAGCAAGACCACCGCCATAATGGCGCCGACCTGGATGACGACCGTATAGGTGTCCGCGGCGAGCTTGAGGGTCAGCGGCACGCCGGCGGGCAGCTCCCGGCTCGGGGGCTTGTGCCAGAGCAGGTGTCCGTCCCGGCCGGTCAGCTGCTTGGCCGACTCGAGGCCCAGCAACTGGTTCGCGATTATCAGGTGGCCCGTCGAGGAAATCGGCAGGAATTCCGTCACACCCTCGATAAGGCCGAGCACCACGGCGTCACCGGCACTAAGTTCGGCGGCGGGCGGCGGCGGGCTTTCGGCGCCGCGGGCGGCCAGGCTGAGGACGGCGCCCAAGATCACGCTGCGGCAGAGGGAGCGGGACGGAAAATGCACGCCGTGATGCTCCAAGATGCCCCGGGCGCTGTCGAGTTTTATGGTGGTATCCTGGTTGGCCATTGCGAGAAGCCCCGCTGCGGGGCGACAAAGCACTCCGGCAAGGGGGATCGCCACGCCCGGCATTGCCGGGCTCGCGATGACATTCCAAATATTCCGCCATTGTTTTATGCTTTGCGCCACCACGGGAAAATCATTCTGCTCGGCGCAGCGATGGCCCTTCTCGTTGATTTTACCACCAAGCTGGCCGCACTGCAGGAGCTTTCAGCCGCGGAAGTGTCGGCCGCGGCGTCGGCGCTCGCCGCCCCCGATGAATCGGACGACGCCAAGGCCGCGTTCCTCACCGCGCTCGCGGCCAAGGGCGAGACGGCGGACGAGCTGGCGGCCTTCGCCACCGCCTTCCGGGCCCTCGCGCTCAACCCCGGGGTCGAGGCTTGGGCGCCGCATGCCATCGACATCGTCGGCACCGGCGGCGACCACGCGGGCGGCTTCAACGTTTCCAGCCTCGTTGTGCTCGTGCTGGCCTGCGCCGGCGTGCCGGTGATGAAGCACGGCAACCGCGGCATCACCTCCAAGTGCGGCAGCGCCGACCTGCTCGCCGCGCTGGGCGTCGACCTCGCCGCATCGCCGGAGAAACTCCGCCGGGCCCTCGATCAGCTGGGCTACGCGTTCTTCTTCGCGCCTAACTACCACCCGGCCTTCAAGCATCTCGCGCCCGTCCGCAAGGCGCTGGCTGCGGCGGGCCGGCGCACGGTCTTCAACATCCTCGGCCCGCTCATCAATCCCGGCCGCCCCGCGCACCTCCTCCTCGGCGTCTATTCGCTGCCGCTTGTGGCCAAGCTCGCGGATGCGCTGGAGGCGCTGGGCCAGCCCGCCGGCCTGGTCGGACATGGCGTCATCACGGCGGAGCTGGGCATCGACGAACTCACCACCGGCACGGTCAACCATGTGCGCGGCGTGGGCCGGCTGCGGTCGGTGTCGGCGGTGTGGCGCGCGGAGGATTTCGGCCTGAAGACCTCTCCGTTCGCCGATCTCCTGGGCGGCGATCTTCCTGCCAACCTCGCCGCCGTGGAGGCCATCCTCGACGGGCGCGGCCCGGCCGGGCTGGTCGACACCATCGTCCTCAACGCGGCCGTCGGCCTGCACATCGCCGGCCGGGCGGCCAGCATCCGCGACGGCCTCGCGCCCGCCCGGGAACTGTTGCTCGGCGGCGCCGTGGCCGCGAAAATCAAGGCCACGAAGGAATTTTATCGGACCTAGCCGTCATTGCCCTAACCTTGTCATCGCGAGGCCGGCAATGCCGGCCATGGCGATCGGGCTGGATTGCTTCGTCGCTTTGCTCCTCGCCATCACCGGAACGGAAAATCCAAGGAATGTCCTCAACTAGAAACTACTTCGGCACCGACGGCGTGCGCGGCCCCTACGGCGGGCCGGTCATGAACGAGGCCTTCGCGTGGCGGCTCGGCGCCGCCGCCGCCCGCTTTGTCCGGGCGCAGCCGGGCTTCCGCTCCGAGGACGTCCTGATTGGCCGCGACACCCGCGCTTCCGGTCCGGCCCTGGAGCATGCGCTGGCCGCGGGCCTGGAATCCGAGGGCATGGAACCGGTCAGCCTCGGCGTGGTGCCGACCCCGGCGGTGAGCCTGCTGACGCGGAGCGAGGGCGCCGCCCTGGGCATCGTCATCACCGCCTCGCACAATCCGGCGGGCGACAATGGCATCAAGTTTTTCGGCCCGGCCGGCATCAAGCTGACCGACGCGGACGAACTGCGCATCGAGCAACTCCTGCCCGCCGCCGAGGATGCCACGGTGCGTCCTTCCGGGACCGGCCTCGCCATCGCCCCTTTCGCCAGCGCCCTGGCCGGCTATCTGGACCTGATGTCGGCCTTGCTGCCGCCGCGCAGCCTCGCCGGCTGGATGATCGTCCTCGACACGGCCAACGGCGCCACCTGCGTCTCCAGCCGCACCGTGCTGGAAAAACTCGGGGCCTCGCTGGCGCTCATGGGCAATGCGCCCGACGGCGCCAACATCAACGCCGGGGTCGGCAGCGAGCATCCCGGCAAACTGGCCGCTGCGGTCAAAGCCCGCGGCGCGCGGCTGGGCATCGCGCACGACGGCGACGGCGACCGCTGCATCCTGTGCGACGAGCGCGGCGCCGTCCTCGATGGCGACGAGATCCTGACCATCCTCGCGCTGCACGCGCTGCGGGAGGGCAAGCTCGGGAAGAAAACGCTGGTCGTCACCGTGCAGAGCAATCTCGGCGTCGATGCGGCCGTGGCCGCGGCGGGCGGACGCGTCTGCCGTTCGCCGGTGGGCGACCGTTACGTCGTGGAGCGAATGCTGGCCGAAGGCGCGGAACTGGGAGGCGAGTCGTCGGGCCACGTCATTTGCACGGCAGTCGCGCCGACCGGCGACGGACTTGGGGCGGCGCTGAAGGTCATCGAGGTGATGCTCGCCACGGGGAAGCCCCTTTCCGAACTGCGCCGCGGACTCGCGAAGTTCCCGCAGCTGACGGCGGCTCTCGGGATGAAAGAGAAGCCGCCGCTGGACTCGCTCAAGACGCTGCCTGCGGTCATCGCGGCCCTCGAGGCGGAATTCGGCACCCGCGGCAGGGTGCTGGTGCGCTATTCGGGCACCGAGGCAAAGCTGCGGCTGCTGGTCGAGGGTCCGACCGAGGCCGTCGTCAAGGCCGCCCTCGAAAAGCTGGTCGCCGCCGCCCGCGCGGACCTGACGGTTGTCTGATCCGGCATTCACCACCGAGCCACGGAGGCACGAAGCAACATGCCAGCCGTGGTCAATTCACCCGAGTCAGCTGCGCGCGTCTATTGGACGGCGTTCATCGGTTTGTTTTTCGACTACTACGACCTCTACCTCTTTGTCTACCTGGCAAACACCCTGACCGCTGCGTTCGCGCTGACGACATCGCAGAGCAACTGGCTGCAGTTCATGGGACTCGCCGGCGTCGGGGTGGGGGCATTGCTGTTTGGCTATCTGGCCGACCGGTTCGGCCGCGGCCGGATGATGCTGGCGGTCTTTGCGGTGTATGCGGCCGGCATCGCGGGCCTGAGCCTGGCGTGGAGCTACGAAAGCCTGCTGGTGTTCCGCTTGCTGGCGTCGCTGTCGCTCGGCGCGGAGTGGGGCATCAGCCACACCTACCTGACGGAGCGCGTGGATTGCGCGCGGCGCTATCGTTTTTCCGCGCTGCTGCAGTTTTCCATCCTCGGCGGCCTGCTGGCCGCGCTGGCTGCGCGCCATGCACTCCCGGTGATCGGCTGGCGCGGGTTGTTCGCGCTGTCGATCGTGCCCGTCGCAATGCTCAGCGCAGTGCGCTGGCGGATGCTCGCGACCGAGCCGGGAGCCGGGAGCGCGGAGCCGCGAGCCAACCTTTTGTCAGCAATCCGGGCCAACGGCCGGCCGTTCCTTCTGTGCTTGGCGCTGGCAAGCCTGACCATCGCCAGCGGGACCATAAATGTTTTTTATGCCCGGGACCTGCCGCAATCCACCTTATACACGGTGCTCTTCTGGGGGAACGTCGCGCCCGGCATGCTGGCCGGGGCCTGGGTGGTGCGGCGGTGGGGCGTGGGCCGGGCTCTGGCGCTGTATGCGACGGGGTTGCTGATCCTGTCGCTCGGGGCGTGGCAGAGCGGATCGGCGCGCGCGGGATGGTGGTTCGCCGTGATTTTACCGCTGCTCAACGGCCTTCCATTCGGCCTGATGGGGGCGTGGTTCAACGAGGTTTTCGGGGACTTCAGGACGATGCTGTCCGGCGCGGCCTACAACCTCGGGCGCATCCTCGCGGGCTTCGCGCCGGTCCTGATCACGGCGCTCGGGCTGCATGAGAACGGGCGGTATTTCCTCTTCACCGCCGGATTGGGAATGGGGGTGTTGGGATTAGCGGGCATTATTGGTGGCGGCCGCCGGGGGTGACCCCATTGAATTTGCGCCGTTCGGGGCGTATACTCCCGGCACAAAACCATGAAAACCTCACCCAGACTGGCGCAGCTCTGCGCGCTCGCGGTGCTGGCCGCGCCGCTCGGGCTTCTCGGGGCCACGAATGAGGAAGCCATCAAGATTCTCGGTCTGACCAAGTTCGTCGAACCGCGTTTCCCGGACGTCGCCCGGCTTGACGGGTTTGCCGTCGGCTATGCGACCGTGGCGGTGACCCGCACGCCCGAGGGCGAGCCGGTGGATGTCCTGGTGCTGTCGGCCACGCATCCGCGGATGGCCGATGCCGCCGTGGAAGCGGTGCGGCAGTGGCGGTTCGCCCCCAGCCACAACCCCGCCGACCACCTGGCGGCCCGCACCGTGCGGATCGGTTTCAAGCTGTCGGGCCTCGTGGTCTTTCCCTTCGGCAAGGACATGCACGAGGACGCCGCGACAGATTTCAGCGCGCTCAAGCTGGACGAGCCGGTGGTGGTGCCGAGCCTGCAGTCCCTCGCGCAGAAGCCCAAGGCGCTGGTCCAGCCGATGCCGGTGTATCCGGCCACCCTGGTCTCCCGCAAGGTCGCGGGGCACGCGGCGGTGAGCTTCTACGTGGACGAGGAGGGCCGGGTGCGCCTGCCGCAGGTCACCGACGCCACCGCGCCGGAGTTTGCCGCGGCGGCCCTGGCTGCCGTCACGCAATGGCGCTACGAGCCGCCGCAGCTGGGCGGACGCAACATCGTCGCGAGCGACAATTGGGAGTTCAAGTTCAAGGCGACGAATTAAGTGATAAGGTTTAAGAGCGTAGGCTGTAAGTCGGAAGGGAAGCCCCGAGGCAAATCCCGGCTTACCGCTTAAACCTTATAACCTACACCTCGCGTCGTCAGACGCGGAATATCGCCCCGAGCTTCCGGCCGAGCAGGACGGTCAGGCCGGCGATGCAGATGCCGAGGAACGCCATCGCCCACACGCCGAGGGCGGAGGCGATGAGCTGGCCGTCACCGAGCAGCTGGAACAGCTCGTAGATGGCCTTGGTGATCGGGTAATACAGCTGCTTCTGCGCGAGCACGAGCGAGTCGGACACCTCGAGCATGGCGAAGGAGAACGCGAGCAGCCCGCCGGCGATGAGGTTGGCCATGATGAGCGGGAGCGTCACGCGGAGCAGCGACTTGAGCGGCGGGCAGCCGAGGTTCTGCGCGGCCTCCTCGAGGGTCTCGCTCGACTGCTGGAAGCCCGCGACGGCCGAACGCACGACGTAGGGCAAGCGGCGGATGGAGTAGGCGATGATGAGGAGGATGGTCGGGTTTTTGACCGGATTCAGGAAGGCGAAGAACTTCCCGTCCTGGCTCATCGCGAGGTAGCCGAAGGCCAGCACGAGGCCCGGCACGGCGAGCGGCAGCATCGCGAGGAAGTCGAGGATCGACCGGCCGGCGACCTTGGAGCGCACGATGACGTAGGCCAGGGCCACGCCGAGCACCAGGTCGACCGCGGTCGAGAGGCTGGCGTATTTGAGGCTGTTGGCGATGGCCGGAACCGTGAGGTCGTGGCCGAGCGCGAGGGAGAAGTTCTGCAGCGTGAGGTGGTGCGGCAGCACGCCGGCATACCAGTCGGTGGAGAAGGCCGTGAGCACCACGCCGAGGTGGGGGAGGAGGGCGAGGAAGGTCACGCCGGCGAACAGCGCGGTGCACAGCCAGGCGCGGGCGCGTGGCAGGTCGCGCGGGCCGCCGGCCGAGGTGGCCTTGGCCATCATGGCGTGCGCCTCGCGGCCGAACAGGCCCTTGCCAAGCGCGTAGAAGAGCACCGAGCTGAACAGCATCACCGCGACGAGCGCGTAGGGGAACGGGTTGCCGCCGATGTCCTTCAGGCCGTAGAAAATCTGCACCGACATCACGCTCGAGTAGTCGAAGATGAGCGGCACGCCCAGGTCGGTGAATGCCCAGATGAACACGATGGTGCCGCCGGCAAACAGGCCGGGCATGATGAGCGGCAGGGTGATCCGCCGGAAGCGGCGCAGGCCGGTGCAGCCGAGGTTGGCCGCGGCCTCCTCCATCGCCGGGTCGATGTTGGCGAGCGCCGCGACGGTGTTGAGGTAGATGATGGGGTAGAGGCTGAGCGCGTTGACCAGCGCGACGCCGAGAAACTGGTTTGCCCCGAGCCAGTCGAAGGTCCAGCCGGCCGGCCGCAGGCCGACGTCGATGAGCAGGGCGTTGAACGCGCCGTATTGCCCGAGGATCTGCCGGATGCCGATGGCACCGACAAACGGCGGCAGGATCATCGGCACGAGAATGAGCGAGCCGAGGAAGCCCTTCGCCGGGAAGCTGAAGCGGTCCGCCACGAAGGCCAAGGGCACGGCAAGCAGCAGGGCGAAGACCGTGGACGTCAGGGCAAGCCGGAAGGAGTTGGCCAGGCCGCCGAGGTAGATCGGGTCGGTCAGCAACGAGCCGAGGTAGGCGAAGGTCAGCCGGCCGTCGGCGTCCACGAACCCGCCCCGCAGGACCTGCAGGATGGGCCAGAGGAAAAACGCGCCGAAGAACACCAGGGTCGAGACAAAGACCACGCGCGCGAAATTCCGGGACATGGCAGGGATGGATGAACCGGCGGCCGGACTGACACAAGGCGGAAGGTGGCGCGCGTTGACCCCAGCGCGCTTGCGGCGGTGCGTTTGCCCGGCAGCGCGCCGGGCAACCCGCTCCCCCCGCGGAGGCGGAATGCCGAAAGATTAGCCTTGCCTAATATAATTCGGATTACAGAAAGCAAGCCCGTGCCACTGCCGCTTTCCATACCCGCCGTCGTTCGCCTGCCGTATTGGCTGGCGGCGCTGGCGCTGTCCGCCAAGGTGGCCTCCGCCCAGATCACCGAGTCGCCGGACACGGTGCAGCCGGGGCACTTCCTGGTGGAGATGGACGCCCTGTCCATCACGACCAACCTCCACGATTCGGCGGGCGGCACCTACAGCGCGGTGGCGGTGGCGACGACCTTCCTCACGACGGGGTTGACCGACCGCCTCGACTTACAGGTCGGGGCGGAGATGTTCCTGAGCCAGAAATACGAGCAGGGCAGCTTCACCGACCGAAACAGCGGCATTGGCGATGTCTACCTGCGGACCAAGTGGAACTTCTGGCAGGACGAGCATTCCGCCGTGGCCGTGATGCCGTATGTCCGGCTGCCGACCAACACCGGCCACGTCGGGAAGACCAGCCTGCAGGGCGGCCTCATCGTGCCGTGGGCGACGCATTTCCCCGGCGGCGGGACGCTCCTCGCCATGGGCCAGTGGGATTTCATCCGCAATGACGACGACAACGGATACGATGCCTTCTGGTCCGCCTCGGCGGCATTGGAGCAGCCGCTGACCAGCCTGCTCAAGCTCTACGGGGAAATTACCGTCGGCAAATCCTCGGGTGGGGCGCCTTGGGCGGGCAAACTCGGGGGTGGAGTCCAGGTGCATCTCTCCAGCCTGTTTTGGTGGGACTTCGCCATCTACCGCGGCCTTTCCCGGGGGGCGCCGGACTGGAACCCGGTGGTGCGCCTCAATTGGGGATTCTGACAGTGAATCCGCCTATGGATAAAGCCCGCCCGACCAGCGAGCCCGGCTGGCGGCACGCCCGCGTGGCGCTAAGCCTGCCGGAATCACACGGCAGCATCGCCGTGCCGGCCGGCTCCGGCTTCTGGCGCAAGCTCCTCGCGTTCTCCGGCCCCGGCTTCATGGTCGCGGTCGGCTACATGGACCCGGGCAACTGGGCCACCGATATCGCCGGCGGGGCGAAGTTCGGCTACACGCTGCTCTCAGTCATCCTGATCTCGAACCTGATGGCGATCCTGCTGCAGCACCTGTGCGTGAAACTCGGCATCGCCACCGGCCGCGACCTCGCCCAGGCCTGCCGCGACCATTACCCGCGCCCGGTCGTATGGTTCCTTTGGGTATTGTGTGAGCTGGCCATCGCCGCGTGCGATCTCGCGGAGGTGATCGGCTCGGCCATCGCGCTGCAACTGCTCTTCGGCATCCCGCTGGTGTGGGGCTGTATCATCACCGCGGTGGACGTGATGATCGTGCTTCTGCTCCAGAACAAGGGCTTCCGCTACCTCGAGGCCGTCGTGCTCACCCTGATGCTGACCATCGGCGGCTGCTTCGCCGTGGAGCTATACCTGGCCAAGCCCGACCTGGGCGGAGTCATGGCGGGCTTCGTCCCCAGTGCGGAAATCATCCGCAACCCGCTGATGCTTTATATCGCCATCGGCATCCTCGGCGCGACTGTCATGCCCCACAACCTCTACCTGCACTCGTCGATCGTGCAGACGCGCCGCTACGAGCAGACCGCCGGCGGCAAGCGCGACGCCATCAAGTTCGCGACCATCGACTCGACCGTGGCGCTGATGTTCGCCCTGTTCATCAACGGCGCCATCCTCGTGCTGGCGGCGGCGGCCTTCCACGGCACCGGGCATGAGAACGTGGGTGAAATCCAGGAAGCCTACCACCTGCTCGACGGCGTGCTGGGCGTGACCTTCGCCGGCATCCTCTTTGCCGTCGCGCTGCTGGCCTCGGGCCAGAATGCGACCCTGACCGGCACGCTGGCCGGGCAGATCGTCATGGAGGGATTCCTAAACATCCGGCTGCGGCCGTGGCTGCGCCGGCTCATCACCCGGGCCATCGCCATTGTGCCCGCCGTGGTCGTGATCGGCCTTTACGGCGAGAGCAAGGCCACCGAGTTGCTCGTCGCCAGCCAGGTCTGCCTGAGCATGCAGCTCGGTTTTGCCTGCTGGCCGCTGATGCGTTTCACCGGGGAAAGGGCCAAGATGGGCGATTTCGTCAACCCGTGGTGGATAAAATTGCTCGGCTGGACCGTCACTTTGGTCATCATTGGCCTCAACGTGAAACTGCTGCTGGACTTCGCCGGCCTGACCGGCGGGCATTGACCATGTATCGGAAAATCCTGGTCGCCCTCGAGAACGGCCCCGCCGATGAGCGGTTGCTGCCGCACATCAGCCAGCTGGCCGCGCAGTTCAAGGCCGAGTTGCTGCTGCTGCATGTGGCCGACGGCTGGGCTGCGCGCAATTTCGAGTCGCTTGACCTGGCCGAGTCGGACGAGATGAAGGCCGACAGCGCCTATCTCGAATCCACGGCCGACCGGCTGCGCGCCACCGGCCTGAGCGTCGACACGGTGCTCGCCCTGGGCAATCCGCCCAACGAGATCGTGAAGATCGCCTCCTCCTCGGATTGCGACCTCATCGCCCTCGCGTCGCACGGCCACAAGCTCCTCGGCGACATCATCCACGGCAGCACCATCGACAAGGTGCGGCACAACACCCACATCCCGCTGCTCGTCGTGAGCGCGAGCGCGGCCAAGTGATTGGCAGGGCGGGGGCGGCGATCCGCAGGTGATCGCCGATTTCCACATCGGCGGCAGTCCTCCGCCAAGGCTAAGGCCCGCAGCCTGGCGCCGGTATGGAAATAGGCGCCCACCTCAATAAGAAGGCGGGATCAGTATTCCCGCCTGCAATTGGGGAAATCACGGGGCGAAGGTGAATCCCCAGGTGCGCCACGCGTAGCCGTAGGCCACGGGCTTGACGTCCGCCAGCTGGCGGAGCGAGTCCGCCGGCAGGAATTTCGTCGCGAAGCCCGCCACCTCCCGCTCGTAGTCAGCCAGCAGCTTCGCCTTCAGTTCCGGCGGGGCGAAGGAATAGGCGAGGGAATCGCGGCCAAGCCGCACGAGTTCGTCCCACGTGAGGTTGAACGCTGTGACCGCGGTGTAGTATTCGTCGGTCAGGTTCGAATCCCACACGCCGCGGTCGTCGGTGTTGAGGCAGACGGGCACGCCGGTGCGCAGGTATTCGGGGAAGGGATGGCACGCGAGGTCGGGCGTGTAGCCGAGCAGGCGGTTGGAGATGAGGTTGATCTCGACCAGCACGCGGCGGCTCTGCTGGAGCAGCAACAGGGTGTCGGGATCCTTGATGAGGTTGACGCCATGACCGATGCGGCTGGCGCCGAGGAGGAGCGTGTCGCGGACGTGCGTGTCGCGGCCGTCCATCTCGCCGGCGTGCAGCGACAGCGGCAGCGGCGGGCGCGTGCGGCGCAGCTCCCGGAGCGTGGCCAGGAAGCGGCTGGGGTCGCCGCCCGGAGTTTCCTCAAGCCCGGCGAGGTTGAGGCCGACCCAGAGGTCGGGGTGCGCGGCAACGAAGTCCCACGCGGTCGCCAGGCGCGCCTCGGCATCCGGGACGTAACGCAGATTGCTCCGTTGAAAACGCACCGTCAGGCCGCTGGCGGCGACGTCAGGCTGCGCCAACCGGGCCCGGATGCGCCGCACGCCCTCCTCAGCCGGGATGGCGTTGCCGGCATTGTCAACGAAGCCGTCCGCGGAAAACTGGGCCTCGACATAGCGGACGTGCTCGGCGCCGAGCGCGCAGACGTCGGCGGCAAGCAGCTCGAGGGCCACCTGCGGATTGCGTTCGATGTCACCCTTGCGCGGCCAGAGCACGCCGAAGAATTCCTGCCGGCCCTCGCCCGGCCGGTCGAGTTCCAGGGACGACTGCCACCCGGCGCGCTGCTCCGGCGTCAGCCCGTCGAGACGCACATAGTCAGCGCGCGCGGCGGGGGCGAGCAGTTCATAAGTATGCTGCCGGATGGTGTGGAAGAGGATGGGCGCCGGGCTGTTGCCCGCGGGGCCGGTGCGCACCCGCGTGTAGAAGGTATCGCCGCCGTTGCGGGCGGGGTCGGTGCACGCGGCATAGATCCATTCCGCGCGGTTCGAACCGCCGCCGTGATGGTGCAGATCGCCGCCCTTGGGCAGCGCATAGAGGAAGGTGTAGAGTTCGGCCGGACTGGCGGTGTGCTTGATGGCCTCGAAGCGTTCGGGGAAAACTGCGGCGTGGGCCGCGCCGCAGAGAGCCAGCAGCAGGAAGAGGGGACGCATGGCGGGAAAATAGGCGGGTCCGCCGCCGTCCGGCAATGGCAATGAATCCGGCGGTCTGGTGGCCGGCCGCGTCCCGCGTTACCGGCTTGCCCGGACGGCCGGTGGCGTAAAACCTCGGGATGTGCCGATCATCGACAGCCACGTGCATCTTTACCCGGCGGAGGTGAACCGCGACCCGGCGGCCTGGGCGGCAGCGTGCGGCGAGGGACACTGGGCCGAGCTGTGCACGCGGCGACGCAAGGATGGACGCCGGGTGCAAACCTTCCCTGGCGTGGATGATTTGCTGCGCGACATGGATGCTGCCGGCGTCGCCAAGGCGGTGCTCCTCGGCTGGTATTGGGAGGAGCAGATAAATTGCGCCGCCCAAAATCGTTTCTACGCCGACTGCGTGCGGGCGCATCCCGACCGGCTGGCGGCCTGCGCGACGGTGCAGCCCGCGGCGGGGGCCGCGGCGTTCGATGAAGCCTGCCGTGCGATGGACGACGGGTTGGTCGGTTTCGGCGAACTCTCGCCGCATTCGCAGCACTTCGGACTCGCCGACCCGGTATGGCGGCAGATCCTAGCGCTGGCGGCCGAGTGGAAGGTGCCGGTCAATCTGCACGTCTCCGACCCGGCCGGCCACCGGTATCCCGGCCGGGTCGACACGCCGCTGGCGGATTTCCTCCGGCTGGCGCGGGAGTTCCCGTCGACGCAGTTCATCCTCGCGCACTGGGGCGGCGGGCTGGCGTGGTCGGCCGAGGCGAAGGCACTGTCCAACGTCTGGTTCGACACCGCCGCCTCGCCCTTGCTTTACGGGCCGGACGTGTGGGTGAAGGCGTCGCCAGCCCGCGTGCTGTTCGGTTCGGATTATCCGCTGGTCCTGTATCCGAAGACCGAAACCGCGCCGGGATTCGGCGGTTTGCTGAATGAAGCGAAGCAGGCGGGCATGTCCGACGCTGTGCTAGGTGGGAACGCGGCGGGGCTGCTCGGCTGGCAGGGCGGCGAGTCCCTTCGCCGCCGCGGCGCGGAACCGAGTCCGCGCGCTACCGGTTCAGCACCCACGGCACTACCGGGCTGTCCGACCGGGGCAGGATGATCTGCAATCCCGCGGTGAGACCGGAGGGCAATGGCACCGGGATGGTCAGCACCGGCAGGCCGCCGAGGCTGGCCGGCGTGGTGAGGGTCAGGATCCGCCGGCGCGCCTCGGGGGTGCAGTCGGCCTTGTGCAGGGCGGGAAAGGGGGCACAAGGTAGCACGAGAAAGTCATGGTCGGCGAAGAATTGCCGCCACGCCGCGCGCACCGTGGCGGTGACGGCCTTTGCCTGGGCAATTTGTTCCGGCGGGTAGCGTCCGCCATCGGAAAACCTCTGCCAGATGGATGGCTCGTAATGCGCGCGATAGGGCGCGAGCCAGTCGCGGTGGACGGTGTGGGCTTCGCTGAGCGCGGTGACAGTGTAGGCGTCGATCGCCCCCTGCCATGCCGCAAGCAGCGCCGTGGTGGTGGCGCGGTCGGCCGGCGCGGCGAATTTCGCGGCGGCGCGGTCACAGGCGGCGGTGGTGTCGGCGTCGAAGGGGATGCCAAACTCCTCGGCCGGGAGGAAGCAGCCGCGCGGTTCCTTGTCCGGGGTGCTGGGTCCGACCAGCGCCTTGATGGTGGTCAGCATATCGGCGGCGTTGGTCGTGAACCATCCGGACGTGTCGAGCGAAGGCGACAGCGGCATGGCGTCGCGGATGAAGTCATCGCGGGGACTCAGGCGGAAGCCATACAGTCCGCAGAACGCCGCGGGCAGGCGCACCGAGCCGCCGGTGTCGCTGCCGATGGCAAGCGGCACCACGCCCGCGGCCACCAGCGCCGCCGAGCCGCTGCTGGAGCCGCCGGAGACGCGGTCGGGAAAAAACGGGTGCGGGCAGTCGCCGTAATGGGCGTTGTCGCCGAACAATCCCGCGGCGAATTCCACGAGGTGCGTCTTGCCCGCGCAGACGGCCCCGAGTTCGCCGAGCCGCCGGGGCAGCGCGCCGCCTTGCGCCGGCCGCCCGCGGGCCTGATCGAGGAAAGTGGATCCGGCCATTGTCGGCACGCCGGCGAGGTCATACAGGTCCTTGAGGAGATAAGGCACTCCGTGCAGCGGAAACGTCAATCCGGCTGTGGGAGCGAGTTTGCTCGCGCCAGGTGAAATTTGCGTCGCGAGCCAGCTCACTCCCGCAGTTCTAATCTGGGTCAACTCATCCGCCAGTTCCCGCTCGGGCCGCACCCAGGCGAGGGCGGCCGTGCGCAGGTCCGCCGGCAATGCGGCGATGCGGCGATGGACCTCGCGCGCGGCCTCGGCGGGCGGCAGGGATTGCCACGCTGCGAACGGCAAAGTGGCTGGCGTTTTGGGCGCGATTGTGTCCATTCGTCCGGATTCATGGAGGCAGTTGCGCCCATCGTCAAATTTACCTCGCTGCAAAAGCGCTATGGCGACGGCCCGCTCGTGCTGGACGACATCAGCCTGCAGGTGCGGCCGGGGGACTTCATCACGTTCATCGGGCCGAGCGGCTGTGGCAAATCAACCGTCCTCAAGCTGGTCTCGGGGTTAAGCCCGTGGACGGTGGGGGAGTTGAGCGTCGCCGGCATGAAGCCCCGGCAGGCGCGCGACCGGCAGGCGTTCATCTTCCAGGACGCCACGCTGCTGCCCTGGCTCACGGCGCAGCACAACGTCGAGCTGCCGCTGCGCCTGCGCGGCGTTCCGGCCGGCGACCGCATCGCCAAGGCGCGGCAGATGCTCGAGCTGGTCGGACTGGGCGCGGTGCGCCGCTATTACCCGCGGCAGCTTTCCGGCGGCATGAAAATGCGCGTTTCCATCGCCCGGGCGCTGACCCTTGCGCCGCAGCTGCTGCTGCTCGACGAGCCGTTCGGCGCGCTCGATGAGATGACGCGCAACCGGCTGAACGAGGAGCTGCTGGCCCTGCGGACGCAGGCGCCGTTCACCGCCATGTTCGTCACGCACTCGGTGGCCGAGGCGGTGTTCCTCTCGAACCGCATCGTCGTGATGTCCGCCAATCCCGGGCGCTTCCACGCCGAGGTGGCGGTCGGGTTTGCCTATCCCCGGGACCCGGAGCTGCGGGCGCGCGCGGAATTCCAGGCCAAGGTGAACGAGGTTTCGCAACTGCTGCACCAGGTGGAGCCGGTCCCCGCATGAAGAAGCTCCCGCCCATCCTCCTCTGGGTGCTGCCCGTCCTGAGCGGACTGGTCTTTGTCGCGCTCTGGCATGGCGTCCGGGCGGTGAGCGGGCTGCAGAGCTGGATTTTGCCCACGCCGCTCGAGATCGTGGTCGCGGCCTGGCGCGAGCACGCCCGCCTGCTGGCGGCGGCCGGGCAGACCGCGGTCGGCGCGCTGGCCGGCTTCGTGCTGGCGGCGGCGCTGGGTTTTGCAACGTCCCTGCTGCTCGGGGTCTCGCGCTCGCTGCGGGCCGGGCTGTATCCCTGGCTGCTGGTGCTGCAGATGACGCCGGTCATCGTGCTGACGCCGATCATCATGCTCTGGGCCGGGCCGGGCATGCCGGGCATCATCACCATCACCTGGCTCATCAGTTATTTTCCGATCGTCGCCAACATGACGCAGGGGCTGCTTTCGACCGACATGAACCACGTGGCGCTTTTCCGCATGTGCAACGCCAGCCGTTTTCAGGAGATGCTGCTGCTGCGCGTGCCGTCCGCGATGCCGCTCTACCTCGCCGGGCTGCGCATTGCCGCGACCCTCGCGCCCATCGGCGCGATCTTCGGCGAATACATGGTTGGCAACTCGTCCGGCGGCACCGGCGGGCTGGGCTTCCTCGTCTACAGCTACAACACCCAGATCAAGATCCCGGCGCTGTTCGCCACGGCGTTGACCAGCTGCCTGCTGGGTTTTATCTTCGTGGCCGCGGTGTCCTGGCTCAACTGGGCCGTGCTCCACCAATGGCACGATTCCTTCGAGCGCCACGACCACTGATCTTTTTAACCACGAAGGTCGCGAAGCGCACGATAGAACCCGGCTTTTAATGATATTCTTCGTGCCCTTCGTGTGCTTCGTGTTAACCCCTAGCCGATCAGCATGAAAACCCAGTTGGCGCGCCTCACTGCTGCCTTGACCATCGCGGTCGCCCTTTCCAGTTGCGGGGAAAAATCCGAGACACCCGCCGCGACGGGCGCGCTCGTCAAGGTGCGCTTCCAGACCGACTGGTTTCCCGAGCCCGAGCACGGCGGCTACTATCAGGCGCTGGCCAGGGGTTATTACGCGGCCGAGGGCCTTGCCGTCGAAATCCTGCCCGGCGGACCGAACGCGCAGGTGATGACCACCGTCGCCGTCGGCCGGGCCGACCTCGGCATGACCAACGGTGACGATGTCATTGTCGCCGTCGCACGGGGCGTGCCGATCAGGATGGTCGCCGCCGAGATGCAGCGCGACCCGCAGGGCATACTCTTCCACAACGAGCACCCGCTCCGGAGCCTGCAGGACCTTGAGGGCAAGACGCTCATGGCCGGTGCCGGCTCGACATGGCTCGAAGTGCTGCGCCAGAAACTGCGAGTGAAATTCAACCTCATCCCGCTGATGGGCGACCTGGCCCGGTTCATGAACAACAAGGAATTTGTCCAACAGTGCTTCGTGACCAACGAGCCCTACTTCGCGCGGCAGCGCGGCGCGAACGTCGGGGCGCTGCTCATCGCCAGCGACACCTACGAGCCCTACCGTGTGATGTTCACGGGGAATGAATTCCTGGCGAAGCATCCCGACGTCGTCGGTAAGTTTGTCCGCGCCAGCGTCAAGGGCTGGGTGGACTACCTGTCCGGCGATCCCGCCCCCGGCAACGCCCTCATCCAAGCGAAGCGCAGCGACCTGCCGGCGGAATTCATGGCCTACAGCATCAAGGCCATGAACGACTACAAGCTGGTCGCCGACCCGGCGAAGGGCGAGACGGTCGGCCTGCTGACGGCGGCGCGCCTGCAGAAGCAGATCGACCTGCTGCAGGAAGTCGGCGTGCTCGACAGGCCGGTTGCCGTCAGCGACGTCGCGACCTTTGATTTCATCCCTAAACCACCAAGCAATTGAACCACGAAGGACACGAAGGGACGCGAAGCCAGGCGGCTGAGATTTAATCTGTCTTGGCATTTATCCGTGCCCATCCGTGTAATCCGTGGCCAAAAAACATCCCCATGAACTACGAAGCCAAACTCGCCGAACTCGGCCTCCAGCTCCCCAATCCGCCCGCCGTCGCCGGCAGCTACGTGCCGTTCGTCCGCACGGGCAACCTGCTTTATCTTGCCGGGACCATCAGCTCGTTCAACGGCGAGATGACCCACACCGGCCAGGTCGGCAAGGAGCAGACCGTGCAGACGGCCTACGAGTCCGCCAAGATCTGCGCGCTCAACACGCTCGCCAACCTCAAGGCCGCCACCGGCAGCCTCGACACCGTGAAGCAGATCGTGCTCGTGACCGGCTTTGTCAACGCCGTCAGCGGCTTCACCGACAGCCCGGCGGTCATCAACGGTGCGTCCGAGTTGTTCGGCAAGGTCTTCGGCGACGCCGGCAAGCACGCCCGCGCCGCGGTGGCCGCCGCCGGCCTGCCCAAGGGCTCGACGGTGGAGATCCAGGTGATCGTCGAGCTGAAATCCTAAAAAGGGCAGGGCGGGTCGTCCCCGACGAGCCGCGGCTCATCCAGAGGATGCGCCCTACCCATCACAACTTCTTCGACATGATCTTCGAATTGCGGCCGCTGTCGTCGTAGGCCCGGAGGCGCGACTCCGGCAGGATGTCCTTCTCGGCCTCCTCGAAACTGCAGACGGAGGTGAAGAAGGTGTAGGCCTGCGTGGACAGCGCGATGATGGTGGTCGCGCCGCGCTCCTTGGCCATCATGCAGGCGTAGTCGACCATCTTCTTGCCGATCCCGCGGTGATGGTAGAACGGCATGACGTAGAGCGAGCCGACCTCGGCGAACTTGGGCTTGTCCGGGTAGAGCTGCAGCGAGACGCAGGCGATGATGTTCTCGTCGATCTCGAAGACGGAGAACTGCTCGATGTTCTTTTCGATGGCCGCCTGCGTGCGGTAGAGCAGCTCCTCGCGCTTCACCGCTTGCCGCGTCAGGTTGTAGATGGCCCGGACGTCGCGTTTCGTCGCCTGCCGGATCTGCTGGTATTCGTTGCCGTGGATGAGCGTGCCGACGCCCTCGTTGGAGAAAATCTCGTTGAGGAGGCCGTCGAGCAGGCGGCCGTCGAGCAGGTGGATGCGCGGCGTGCCGGTCTCCACGGCCTTGACGGCGTGCGCGGCGGTGCTGCGCATGGGCTCGTTGATGGTCTCGGGCTTGCTCTCGAGGATGCCCCTCAGGGTGGACGCGGCGATCTGGTGCTGGAGCTTGCCGTTGAGCTCGAGGCCCTCGTGCGGGGTGAGGTAGATGATCTTGGTGGCGTGGAGCGTCTCGGCCAGCTCGGCGGCGAGCAGATCGGAGTTGATGCGCAGCGGCCGGCCGTCGCGGTCGAAGCCGATGGGGTTGATCACGGGGATGACCTGCGACTCGATGAGCTGGGCGATGAACTCCTTGTCGATGCGGTCGACCCGGCCGGTAAACTGGTGGTCCACGCCCTTGATGATGCCGAGCGGCGCAGCGCGCACGGCGTTGGTCAGCGCGGCCTTCAGGCCGTTCTGGGTCAGGCCTTCGATGACGAGGTGCGTGACGCGCGAGGAGGCGCGGATGGCGAGGTCGAGCGTGGCGGCGTCGGCCGCGCCCGTGCCCTGGACGTCGGTGATCGGGATGTTCCGGGTCTTGGCGAGCTGCTCGATCTGGTGGCCGATGCCGTGGACGATGATGATCTTGATGCCGAGGCTGCGGAGGACGGCGATGTCGGTCAGGATGTTCGAGAAATTCTCGTCGGCGACGATGATGCCGTCGGCGGAGATGACAAAGGTCTGGCCCTGAAACCGGGGGACGTATTTCAGGATGCCGCGCAGGTCGGTGGGCTTGATGTCGGCGCCGTTGCTCATTTCGGAAAATGTTAATCAGGCATCACGGCGCGCGCGTCAATGGGGGATTCAGGCGTGGGGTCTGGTCTTCCGGATCCAGTCGGACCCGGTTTGCTGGATCCTTCGCTGCGCTCAGAATAACAAACCATTTTCACTTCACGTTGAAACTCCACGCCGCGGCGGGGCCCTTCGCCACGATGCGCATCTGGTAGCGGCCGGCGGGCAGGCCGGTCGTCGGGATGTTCACCTGGTAGGTTGAATCCTCCCAGCGGCTCAGCAGCGCCTTGCCGGGCAGCGGCTCGGTGGTGGGGATGAGGACGAGTTCGTGGCCGCGGCGGTAGAGCGCGAGTTCCCCGACCTGCGCCTTTTGCGTGGGCAGGGTGGCGGTGAAGTAGGCGCTGTAGCGGTCGCCGTGCTCGACCGCCGCCGGCGCGACGACGCGGTCGATGCTGGCGAGCAGCCGCGGTTTCTCGGCGAACTTGTCCTCCAGGTCGGCGCCGAGGCCGATTGCGGCGCGGGTGACGGCGGCGGGGATGTCGTCGACGGCCGGCTTCTCCGCCGGGCGGCGGGCGTCCACCGGCAGCTTCAGCCAGCCGGCGGCGAGCAGGCGCGCGGTGGTGGCCCGGTTGTTCATGTCCTCGTAGGGCCGGAAGCCGCGGCCGGGCTTGCGGAACCAGAGGTTCACCAGCGTGTAGCCGATGATAAACACCACGATCGCGAGCACGACCCATTTCATGGGCCAGGGCGGGCGGGCGGGGCGCGGCGGCCGGGCGGTCATGGCGGGTGTTATCGGGGCGCGGGCCGGCGGGGCGCAAATACATTTGCGCCGCCCCGGGCGAGTTGTTCTCGTCACGGCCTCCCATGAAATATTGGTCGCAGACCTTCATCCCGACGCTCAAGGAAAGCCCGGCCGACGCCGAAATCGCGTCCCACAAGCTGCTCCTGCGCGCGGGGCTCGTGCGCAAGCTCGGCGGCGGCCTCTACACCTACCTGCCGGCCGGCCTGCGCGCCGTGCAGAAGATCAGCCAGCTGTGCCGGGAGGAAATGGACCGCGAGGGCGCCATCGAGCTGGCCATGCCGTTCATCCACCCGGCGGACAACTGGTCCGACGGCCCGCGCTGGCCCGCGGCGCGCGAGATCATGTATCGCGTCGACCACGCCGGCGCCGGCAAGGGCCGCGCCAAGGAGCCCGAATACGTGCTCGGGCCGACCCACGAGGAGGTCATCACCCCGCTGGTCAAGACCGAGCTCACCAGCTACCGCGACCTGCCGAAGAATTTCTACCAGATCGGCACCAAGTTCCGGAACGAGATCCGCCCGCGCTACGGCCTCATGCGCGCGCGCGAGTTCATCATGAAGGACGCCTACAGCTTCGACGTGGACGACGCGCGCGCGATCGAGAGCTACAACCGGATGAAGCGAGCCTATACGGCGTTCTTCCTCCGCTGCGGCCTGAAGACCATCGCGGTCGAGGCCGACACCGGCGTGATGGGCGGCAGCTTCTCGCACGAGTTCATGGTGCCGGCCCCGGTCGGCGATGACGACATCGTGTTTTGCGAGGAGAGCGGCTACTCGGCCAACCGCGAGAAGGCCACCAGCGGCCTGGTGCCGCAGGACCTGGCCGCCGCGGCCCCCGCGGGCGCGCTCGAGGAATTCGCCACGCCTGGGATCGTGACCATCGCCGCGCTCGCCGCCGCGCCCTACCTCGCGGCGCCGGACAAGCAATTCAAGACCCTCGTCTACATGGGCGACGGCAAGCCCTTCCTCGTCGTGCTGCGCGGTTGCGATGAACTCGAGGAGGCCAAGCTTGGCGCGCTGGGCTTCCAGCTCTGGCGTCAGGCCACGCCGGAGGAGATCGAGCCGGTCATGGGCGCAAAGCCCGGCAGCCTCGGCACCGTCCGGGGCACGCTCAGGAATCCGGGCGCGCTCGCCGGCATCTTCGCCGACCACGCCATCCGCCTCGTCGGCAACGGCACGACCGGCGCCAACAAGGACGGCTTCCACCTGCGCAACGTGAACGTCACCCGCGACCTCCTGGTCACGAAATTCGGCGACTTCCGCATGGTGCGCGCCGGGGAGCCCGACCCGAAGTCCGGCCGGCCCCTCCAGGTCGCCCGCGCCATCGAGGTCGGCCACGTCTTCAAGCTCGGCACGAAATACTCCGAAAAATTCGGCGCCGTCTACACCGACGACCAGAAGCAGTCGCACCCGATGGTCATGGGTTGCTACGGCATCGGTATCAGCCGCACGCTGCAGGCCGTCATCGAGCAGAGCAACGACGCCGACGGCATCATCTGGCCCTGGAACGTCGCGCCGTGGCAGGTGCTGGTCGTCAACCTCGACCCGGCGGACGCCGCCGCCACGGAACTGTGCCACCAGCTCGCCGCGGCCGCCGAGGCCGCCGGGGCCGACGTGCTGATCGATGACCGCGTCGAGCGGCCGGGCGTCAAGTTCAAGGACGCCGACCTCATCGGCTTTCCGCTGCGCCTGACCGTGGGCGGCCGCGGGCTGAAGGAGGGCATCTTCGAATTCAAATGGCGCCACGCGAAGGAAGTGCGCAAGATTGCCATCGCCGAGGTAGATAGTGCGGTCACCGCGGCCGTGCGCGAGGCGGCCGGCAAGGCATGATTAGCGGGCAGACCAGGACCCGGTCCAACCCCGGCGCCGCCACCGCGGCGCAGACCCAGCTCGCCGATGTCTGGCGCGTCGTGGTGCTGAACGACCCGGTGAACCTGATGTCGTATGTCGTCATGGTCTTCAAGAAGGTCTTCGGCTACGATGAGACGCGCGCCCGCCGGCACATGCTGGAGGTCCATGAAAAGGGCCGTTCCATCATCTGGACCGGAGTGCGCGAACAGGCCGAGGCCTATGTCTTCACCCTCCACCAATGGCACCTCAGCGCGGTGCTCGAGGCCGACGAGGCCGTTTAGGAGCGGAACGCTAATCCGCGCTCATCTTCGCTAATTATGAAGCGAGAAGTCTATCAGGCGGAGGGCTATCAATTTATAGGGGCGGCCTTTGAGGTCTACAATGACCGCGGGTATGGTATGGCGGAGGAGATTTACCAGGAGAGCCTGGAGATCGAGCTGGAGCTTCGCGGCATTGCTTTTCAATCAAAGCAGGAATTGCGCTGCTTCTACAAGGGTCGCGAATTGAAAAAGCGCTACATCCCGGACTTGGTCGTCTCGGAGTGCCTCGTGGTTGAACTCAAGGCGGTCACGCAACTCACCACCGAGCACGAGGCACAGTTGCTGAACTACATGCGGATCAGCCGTCAGCCGGTCGGCTACCTCGCCAACTTCGGGCACAAGGACACTTTGGAATGAAGGCGGCTGATTTTGTCTGAATTCATCCCGGAATCAGCGCAGATGAGCGTTGATTAGCGTTCCTCCTCCTGTCGTGGTTCCACCATTCCAATCCCCATGAAACGCGTGGAAGTGAAGCTCAACCTCGAGGCAGTGGCCCCGCTGCTCGACGCGATCAAGGCGGCGGCGGACGACCTGCGGCCCGAGCTTGCCGTGGCCTCCCCGCCGCCCGACGGAGAGCCGGAATTCTCGGACGTCTGGAAGCGCGACCTGCTCGAGCACCAGAACAGCGACATCGGCGCGTTCCTGGCGCTCTTCGACAGCGAGTTCTTCACCACCGGCGTGCTGCCGCTCGACCCGACGAACAGCGAGGCGATCCTGCGCGCGTGCGCGGCGGTGCGGCTGCGCCTGCACGCGAAGCACCTGGCACCGCTGGGCGAGGAGGCGCTGGAGAGCGGCGAAGTGCCGCTCGACGCCATGCCCGCGCCGCAACGCCGGGCCTTCGCCGCGTATGTCTTCCTCGCGACGCTGCAGGAGCTCATCGTGCAGCACCTCGATCCGACGGTGCGGGAGTGAGCGGTGGGCGCCGGTTTCCACACCGGCGCTGTCGCCGATGGGAACATCGACGACCACCCTCCACGGCGAGGTCGCCGTGGCTCCAGCCTTGGGTTGGAGCGCGGGCGACCCCGCCCGCGGGCCTTCATCAACGGTTCGCATTTGACGGCGGGGGCGGGGCGCGTAGCCTGATCCCCGACACCCTGTAGTGTTCGAGGTGCTCCATACAACGCTCTTTGCCTTTGCTATAATTTGGGAGCCGCTGACAGGCGGGCTGATGCCAGGCCGTAAACCGGAAGGCAGAAGGTCCGCCGGGTGGTGCCCACCTTTAACTTAAAAAGGACATGAGCCCCGGGGCACACGGCACATATGGGGAGTCACTCTCTCTCAACCCACCATGGAACGACTGCCCTACTAC
>Ga0315295_10000257_pt1 | contig 45066 bp, 38 predicted proteins | sample YL17G14_0_MG_FD_204453 | JGI IMG/M metagenome (GOLD analysis project Ga0315295, IMG submission 204453) | Sediment microbial communities from Yellowstone Lake, YNP, Wyoming, USA - YL17G14_0 | ecosystem: Environmental > Aquatic > Freshwater > Lake > Sediment | place: USA: Wyoming | collected...
TCTTCCGAAGGCTCAAGGAAAAAAGGATGGGAAAGAGCATAAAGGCCGGTTTTCCCAGATACAAGAAGTTCCTCAAGACCATCACCTATCCACAATCTGGTTTCAAGTTCGTTTCCGATAAATTGCTATACATCGGCAAGGTCGGCAATGTCCCGATCGTGCGTCACAGGCCTGTAATTGGTACAATCAAGACAATGAGCGTGAAATGGACCCGCTCTGGAAAGTGGTTCGTTGTATTCTGTTGCGATATTCCCGATGACCCCCTGATCACTGAAAAGCTCGAGGTTTCCAAGAAGGAATGGAACTTCAAGCACGAGGTCGGCATCGATATGGGACTGGAGAAGTTCCTGGCGACATCGGACAATGGGATAGTCGAGAACCCGAGGTTCCTGAAAAAGGCAACGAGGCGGATTAAGATGCTACAGCGCCGTCTCAGCCGGAAGGCCAAAGGCAGCAAGAACCGCAAGAAAGGACGATCGAAGCTGGCCCGGGAGGAAGAACGTGCAGCGAACCAGCGCAAGGACTTCCATTGGAAGGTCGCTCACCTTCTCATCGCAACTTACGACCTCATCGCCATAGAAGGCCTCAACATCAAGAAATTGCTAAAGGACAATCCACTTGCCAGAAATATATCAGATGCGGGCTGGGGGAAGTTCATACGGATATTGGGATACTTGGCTGGAAGCGCTGGTGTCCTGATCGTCGTGGTGGACCCTGCCGGCACGAGCCAAGAATGCAGCAGGTGCCACGCGATCGTGCCCAAGGACCTGTCGGTCCGGATACATAATTGCCCCTACTGCGGTCTTGTGCTTGACCGTGACATCAACTCGGCAAGGATCATACTCTATGTCGCCAGACGTACCGCCGGACTAGCGGGAACTTACGCTTGTGGAGATGTTGCCAATACCTTGCGGCTCGACTGCAAGGCAAGCGATGTCGGTGAAACAAGAACTATATTCGGTTGAGTTTCGTTCGATGAACGGAGCTCACCCGTTGGAAGCCCACCTTTTTAAAGGTGGGAGGATGTCACGTTCGATGGACCCTTTTTAGTATAGCGAATCTGAAAAACTGGACCTAGGTGGATCATGATATGCCCAAGATAATCGTCAACATCGTCAAATGGCGCGAGGACGGCCCGAAGATATTCATGCACACCGGCAAGACCTTCCAGTTGGACAGGGAGGACCTGGGCCTCGTCAAGGAACACAAGGAAGAGGTCAAAATCGAATCAGAGTATCCTTTGATAATATCCGAGAGGAGCTTTCTCACATCCGATGGTAAGAGCATCCGCAATATCTCGATAGAGCATGAGCTGATCGGCCTCATCTCCGATTACTATCTTTACAATGAGTCCGTTTCGAAGGAATAGGTCCCGACCGCGAAAAGGTCCAAGGGACAGGGGTCGCGGCCTGGCCAGACCGGTATCTCCAACCTGTCCAAAATGTCAAATATGCCATAATCTTTGTGTGCCACCATGCGCGAGGAGGCCATCCAGTTCTTTTCCAATCTCTCGATCTTCGCGACCACGACCTTCATCCCGATAATCGCGGCCTTTTGGGGAGCGGATGCGTTCACCACCGCCATGATAATCGTGGCCTACAATCTGTCCGTGTTCGCAAGCAACTACTTCTGCGGCAGGGGCGCGGACATATATGGGAGAAGGGCCTTCCTGCTCGTGGGCCTGCTCTTCTCGACGTTGACCTTCGCGGTCCATATCTTTATTCACGACAAGGTCTCCCTCACCGTCATCAGGATATTGGCCGGCATCTCCGTCGGCATGTGGGGCCCGGCGATACTTGCCTATGTTTTCGAGGCAAAGAAGAAGCTGGGCAAGATAATGGGCTTCGGTGGCCTCGGTTGGGGCATGGGGATACTTCTTACCGGTATCCTGGCAATGTACTGGAGCTCCCAGGACCTCTACATCCGGATGTATTTCTTGAGCACCGTGGGCTTCATCATCGCCTCCATAATGGCGATGACCTTGCCGAAGCTCACCGAAGTGAAACATAAGATCCCGCTGTTCCCTATCGCCGTCATTAAAAAGAGCCTCCCTGCGTACATCGCCATAGTCATAAGGCACACGGGGGCCACGGCCGTCTGGGCCCTCCTACCCTTTTATCTAAAGACGCAGCTTGGTTTCTCGGTGACGAACATCAGCTACATCTATGCATCCAATGCCTTCATCCAGTTCATCGTCATGTATTATGCTGACCAGGTCCCCAGCAGGCTCTCCATTTCCACCGGTCTTCTCATTTCGATCGGTGCCTTCTTCTTTTTTCCATGGGCGACATCGGTCTGGCATTGGACCCTCCTGTTTATAATCTTCGGCGGCGCTTGGTCCTTATTATATGTCGGCGCGACGGTCTATGTTATGGAACGGAACGTCGAACGGGCCACCTCCACAGGATTGTTACAGGGTTCCACGAGCCTGGCCGGCATAACCGGTCCATTGATCGGCGGCCTGATCGCCTCGGTGGCCCCGTTCTATTACAATTTCTATCTTGCCACGATACTTTCCGCCATCGCCTTGGTCATCTTCCTGGCGATGGCCAGGCCTCCAAGGTTGTTCAAAGGAAAGGCCAGGCCGATAGAGTACGGGCCTCAAGCCTACATGCCGCCTTGAGCCGGCCCGCGCACCGAGGTCCTGAGCGCTTCGGGCCCCTCACTTGATGGATTCCAGCTCCATCTTTGTTATCTCGACGAAGGTGGCCGAGCCGAGCTGCTGATAGAGTGCCATGGCGGTCTCCAGGAACGGCCTTGCCCTTTGGTTCTCGCCCTTTTCCTTTAGCAGCAGGCCGTACTCGAGGTTCGTGTTCGCAAGGGCAAGCGGCATGTTGTGCTCTTCCTGGATCTTCAAGGCGATGTCGAAGTTCCTTGTCGCCTCGTCCCATTGGTTCTTTTGCTTGGCTATGACACCATAGAAGTGGTACATCTGGGAAATCATGTATCTGTTATCGGACTTCTCGAACATCTTCAAAGCCTCGTCAAGGTAAGGCTTGGCCTTGTCGCCCTCGCCCATGCGGCAAAGGCATTCGCCGATATTTGCCGTACCGAAGGCCCTGAACCTTATGTCGCCGGTCTTGTTGCTGAGCTCTAGGCATTTCTTGAAGTACTCGATGGCCTTCTCGTACTCGTTCTTCTTCATGAAGACGTCGCCGATGTTGTTATAGGCACGGGCGAGCTGGTTCAGGTCGGTCATGTCCCGCTGGAGGATCCTCAGCGCATTCTCGTAATACTCGAGGGCCATGTCGTAGTTGCTTAGCAGTTCATTGTATGAGTTCCCGATATCGATGTAGGCCTTGGCGACCATGCTCTCGTCCTTTATCCTCTTTGCGTTCTCGATGGACTTGTTGGCGTAGATGAGCGTCTTCTCGTGGTCCCCGATCTTCCAGGATATCCAGGCGAGGCCGCTGAAGGCGTCCGCCATCCCCCTTGGGTCCTGGATGACCTCGGATATCTTGAGGGCCTTCTCGAAGGAATCGATGGCTATCTTCCATTCGGCCCGTTCCATCTCTATCATGCCTATGAGCCTGTAGGCCAGGGACTTCTGGGGCTTGTTCCCTTCACAGAGCTTGATGGCCTCGTAGTGATGCTTGAGGGCGCTCCTCCAATCGCCCTGGATGGCATAGATCTCCCCGATGCGGTTGAGGACATTGACCTCCTTCTCAAGCGTCTTCTCGTCGACCTCTTGCGTGCCTATGTCCTCTAAGGCCTTTTTATAATAGCCCAGGGCCTCTGTGAACGCGAAAATGGACATGGCCTTCTCTCCGGCCATAAGGTTGTAATCGATGGCCTTCTCGAGGTCCGCGGCATGCGTATAATGGTAGGCAAGCGAATAGATGACCGTGTCCTCCCTTCCCTTGAATACGTCCTCGAGGCTCTTTCCCACCTTCTTGTGCATGAGCCTCCTCTTGGCCCTGGAAAGGTTCTGGTATATGACCTCGCGGTTCATGTTGTGCGTGAACATGTAGTTCTCCCCGCCCGAGGCCGTGTCCTCCTTTACGAGCTTCAAGTCGAGGAGCTTGTCCAGGCTCTCGACCAGTACCTCCTCTTCGACGCTCGTGGTGGAGAGCAGCACATAATAGTTGAACTCGTTCCCTATGACGGAGGCGTAGTCCAGTACCTTACGGGTCTCCTCGTCGAGCTGTTCTACCCGTCTTGATATCAGGTCCGATAGCGAGGATGGTATCTTCATCTTGGAGACGTCGATGTCGCTCTCGGTGGCGTTGGGGTCTATGGCGCCGGATTCGACGAGCGCCTTCACGACCTCCTCGACGAAGTAGGGGTTCCCTTCGGTCTCCTTGAACAACAGCTCCGCGAGCTTCCTGGGCATCTCATGCTCGAACATGGAATCGATGATCTTCTGGGTGTCGTCAAGGGACATCCGTTCGAGCTGGACCTTCTGGACGAGCTTCTCGCGTGTCATCCTTTGGATGGTCTCGGTCAACGGATGGGTCTCGCCGGTGGCCTCGATCTCCTCGGACCTGTAGGCCCCGATTATCATGACGCGTGATTCCCGGATGCTCCTTGCAAGATAGAAGAGCAGCTGCAGGGTGGCATTATCGGCCCAGTGCATATCGTCCAGGAAGAAGACCAGGGGTTGCTTCTTCGAGATGTCGCTGAAGAAATTGAAGACGGTCTCGAACATCCGTTCCCGCTCGAGGGTGATATCGACCTTCGTTGGCTTGAGCTCGGCGACCTCATCGGCGTCGCCGCTGATGCCCATTAGTCCCATCGGGACCGTTGCACGTTTATTGTCCCTGTATATCATCCCGCCAAGCTCGGCAGGGATGCTCACGTCCTTCTCCTGGTCCTTCTGTTGCCGGACATAATCGTTGATTGCCCCGACGAACGGCAGGTACGGGTCCCCGCCTTCCCTGAAGAAGCATTTTCCCATGAGGACAAGGACGTTCTCGGACCTGCTGAGCCCTAGCAGCTCCTCTACGAGACGGGTCTTACCTATCCCGGCCTCGCCGGAGATAAGGACCAACTTGCCTTTCCCGTCGATGGAATCGTATAGGGCGTCCCGTAGGGTCTTTAATGCCTTTTCCCGTCCTATGAACTTGGGTCTTGTGTTCATGTTTACGCGTCCCACGGTCTCGGTTTCCTTGAACCTTCTCAAGTAGTACACATATAAATGATTGCAAATATAATTTGCTAAGAAATCCGTCACATTTCAAAGCATGTCTGTTTATTGCTTTTTCGAACAGGAGACCAAAAAATAATCCTCTCTGGTCTTAGGCCTTTCCAAAGTGATTAATAATGAATGGTATGTTTCTCGTGTAAATACTCACGAAGGACGATAAGGATTTTATATTAAGAACACCGACGGTCCCTGTCCCGGACCGTTAGTATAAATCGTTTCGCAAACTTGAAATTCTTTTTGATAGAAAGGTTTATTATAATAAACTCCCGATAGTCTTTTACTCTTTACGAGAAATCGAGCTATATAATAAATAAGCCTTCAGAAACGTTTATATATGAGAAACGCTTTACATAGGAATCCCGGCTTTAAAAAAGTAGATAAAGTAAAAGCTCACGACGAGTTCCCGACGGTCGGAGGTCGGAAATCCTCGTCAATAGGGGCTGGAGAGGGAATGGCATGGGCCTGAAGTTCATCGGGCGGATCCAGGACATTTCCTACAACGGTTTCCTGGTCGCCAGAGGCGAGTTCGCTCCCAGGATAGGCTCTGAGGTCTATGCAGGGAACAAGCCTCTCGGCAAGATAGTCAACATCTACGGGCCCGTTTCGAAACCATATCTGGCCATAAAACCGAACTCGAAGGGCCAGGCCCTGCTCGAAATGGTCGGGAAAGAGATCTATCTGATGGGTGTTAGTTGAACCCGGGTCTCATGGGTAATGTATCACAGTGACTTAAAAAAAGGATGGGGGAAGGATATGGCGAAAAAGAGAGGCGAAGTGGACGAAGTAACGAGGTGCCCGGAATGCGGCAGCGGCCACCTTGTCAGGGATTACGAACGCGGTGAGCTGGTCTGCGAAGAGTGCGGGCTCGTGCTCGACGAACAGTTCATAGACCAGGGCCCGGAATGGAGGGCCTTCGATGCGGAACAGGGCGAGAAGCGGTCCCGTACCGGCGCCCCGATGACATACACGATACACGACAAGGGGCTCTCCACCGAGATCGGCTGGAAGAACAAGGACTCCTACGGAAAGAGCATTCCGACGAGGAACAGAGCCCAGCTGTACAGGTTGAGGAAGTGGCAGAGGAGGATAAGGGTCTCCAACGCCACCGAGAGGAACCTGGCATTCGCGCTGAGCGAGCTGGACCGGATGGCCTCGGGCATGGGACTTCCAAGGAACGTCAGGGAGACGGCAGCCCTCATCTACAGGAAGGCCGTCAACAAGAACCTGATACGGGGAAGGTCCATAGAGGGCGTCGTCGCGGCGAGCCTTTACGGCGCATGCAGGCAATGCAACGTGCCCAGGACCCTGGACGAGATAGCCAGCGCGTCCCGCGTCGGCAGGAAGGAGATCGGCAGGACCTACAGGTTCATGACCAGGGAGCTCAAGCTGAAGCTGATGCCGACATCGCCTGAGGACTACATCTCGAGGTTCTGCAGCGAGCTCAAGCTCAGCGGCGAGGTCCAGGCGAAGACGGCCGAGATTCTCAAGATGGCCAACGAGAAGGAGCTCACCTCTGGAAGGGGCCCGACGGGCGTCGCCGCCGCGGCCATATACATCGCGTCCATCCTGTGCAACGAGCGCAGGACACAGCGTGAGGTCGCGGACAAGGCGGGAGTTACCGAGGTCACCATCAGGAACCGGTACAAGGAACTGACGGAGAAGCTCGGCATCGAGGTCCCAGTTTAGGACCTTGGAAGAAAGCAAGGATGCCTGTCATCCTTGATGTTTGAAGGGCCGGTCCTTGGGGCCGGCCTTCCCTTTTGATTTTATAGAACAGTATTAGAAAGTTTGATATCTATGTTGGACCTAATTACCGACCAACAAACGAAGGGTGAACCGTGTCATCCTGGAAGGACCTGCTGAAGATCTATGGCCTGATCCTCGGGGCCGCAGCAATCGTACTGCCATTGATAATTGCAGTCGGGATAGCCCTAACGAACCCTGGCCTAGGGATCGTCTATGGCCTATGCATCGGTATCACTCCGTTCATTTTCGGCGCGTACATACTTTATTATCTATTGAAGAAGAAGGTCACGCCGAGCCCTTACTATTATTATTATTCGACATACAATCCCAATCCTTACCAAGGCTATGGATATTCAAGTTACGGCGCACCCCCGCCCTATTATAACTATCCTCAAGGCTCCTATGGCTATCAACCGTACCAATACAGCGGCTATGGCTACCCCTATGCCCAACCACAATACCAACCAGTGCAACAGCAGCCGCCCAGGTCCCAGATCCTCCCGAGCGAGAAGGACGAACCGGAGGAGAAGCTCGAGCTGCCGCCGGTCCAGTGGCTGCTCATCATTCTCCTCATCTCCATAATCGTGGGCTTTGCCGCTTTCGCATTCGACATGATACTATTGTTCATCCCGTGTTTCGTGATCGGCTTCTCGTTCCCATCGCTCATCTGGATCTCCTATGTCTATGGGAAGGACATCTATGAGCCCGAGCCTGGACGCGTCGTCCTCATTGCCTTGACCTGGGGGATGCTGTCGACGATACCGGCCCTGATTTTCAATACCGGTTCCTCAGTACTTCTCTCCTCGGCGGTCTGGATGGTCGCGGTCTTCGTTGCCCCGTTCGTAGAGGAGGCCTTCAAGCCCTTGATATTGCCGTTCCTCAGGATCAAGATAGACAACGAACTGGATGGGATAATCTACGGTGTGACCGCTGGCATGGGTTTCGCTATAATGGAGAACCTGAACTACGAGCTCGGGGCCGTTGTCGGAGGCGCCTATTCCTGGAGCTTCACGACCCTCGCACGCGGTCTTGGCAGTACGGTCATCCATGCGGTGGGCGCTGGCGTCATTGGTTACGCTTACGCAAGATATCATATGAAGAAGGGCAGCCTTTGGGAGATCGGTGCCGCCTATCTCTTTGCAGTTGGCCTCCATATGACCTGGAACGGGACGCTCACTGCGCTCGAGGCCGTCGGCGGGAACACGGCCCTGGCTGGGATGATAATGTTCATGGTCATCTGGCCCATCATCGAGTTCCTGATCCTGAAGATATTCCTTGACAGGTCCACGCACATCGATGAGGAGATGTTCGGACCATTGGGGGCGAGACCGTTCGGTAAACCTCGTACGCCGGCCCCGGCCGGCGCTCCTGGTGCCTTGGCCGCTGGGCCTCCATCTGGTCCTGGCCGGCCCACGCAACCGGAACGGGCCTTACAGCCACAAAAATCTCCAGAACCTCAACGGCCCTATGCATATGCTCCACCTCCAAGTTACAGCTACAGGCCTCCTTCCCCACCGAGCGTGCCACAAAGGGCCCAGCCGGCCTACAGTCCCCCTCCACGACCAGAGCCGGCCACAAGACCATCGCGCCCACCGCCCGAGGATGACTTCGATGTGGTGCTAGAGGCTCCACCGCCGACGCCCACGGCCCCAAGCCCTCCGCCAAAACCAGAATATAAGGACAAACGCGAGGAGTTAATATAGGAACAATATCAGTGGTAACCGTGGCCAATTAGCGATCATAAAGATGAAACTTTTATTAACTATGACTATATACAAGGTGCGCGTAGGATGGGCTCATGGTCTAGTTGGTTATGATACCTCCCTGACACGGAGGTGGCCGCCGGTTCGAATCCGGCTGAGCCCATAAATTCTATTTTCTTATTAATAATCGATATTCAATCTAACCACATTATATCAAATATCAAGGTGAATGCTGGAGTAATAGATTCATAGGTGAATAAAGTCCTGAATTTGGGCCCATCTATTAGAAAAGATCATTTGGATATCAAATGCGTCAGCACTATTTCTTCTGCTCGGAAAGGTGTTTTAATAGCGGTGGCAGGAGTATTTCCAGCGACTTGTCCATATATATCTGACCGACCTCCTCACCATGTTCTGGATAGGTGGCAAGATACTTGGCCACGCCGGACAAGCCTTCATAGCGGTCCTTGATGTAATAGAATGGTTTATCCGCCTCAGAACCGAAGGCCCCGGCCTCCTTTATAATAAGTATGGAGCTGCCATGGAAGGGGATGATGGTGAACATGCCCGGTGGATATTCATCCTCATTGAATTTAACCTCATACTTACCACCTCTGAGGCCCGATTCTTGGACCGTGCAGTCTCGTGAGCCGTGAACCTTGTCGCCGAGCTTTTTATCGGCATTCATCGCGTTCACGGCCTTCGATGTGATCATGTTCCCCTTGATTATCTTTTTAGGCTCGATATTCTGTTCGACAACGAGCTTGTGAGGGACAATCTTGTAGCCCCATCCCACCATCCTGTTCACGAAAGTTTCGGGTATTGGATAGGGAACAGTGGCAACGAAGGTCGATACTCCCTGGACGCTCCTATCCTGGATGTTGACAATCGGGATGAGCATGTCGAAGAAGGGTAGGTATTGGTCCTTGAACGGGAGCCGGATGAAAAGGAACTCCTGGGCTTGGTACTCGGATTTATGAAATGGTATTATACGGGTCTTAAGCTCGTCGCCAAATCCTTTATACTGGTCTGTAGCGGCCCCCATGGGCGTAATGTAGGGCTGACCGTTAAGCACAGCTGAGAGTTCTTTCATGAACAAAGCATTGAGATTAGTAACAAACTTCTGGCTGACCATATGAATCTCCACTCGACATAGGAATAAAACTGGGAATTAATAAATCTTATGTCGAATAAGAAATTTTGTAGGATTGTACATTTCAGTTGATTTTAACCCCGCGTCGATGTTCCTAATAAAATTAACAGGCTCCGTTTCCGGGGCCAATTGACCGTTATTGGTATGTAATCAAACCCTGTAAATTGAATTTTTATTTTTCGACAGGAATGGAAAGGCGTCCACGGTTCCGGCTGAGCCCATAATATTTTTTCAATGAATAGCAATGTTTTTTGTATGATGAATTTGATATACATCATTAGTTTGGAAGGATGTTCATGATAAGTCCGGAGCTCATCGAGATCTTCAATAAGGGCGCCAGATTGGCAAGGGAAGGAAAGTCAGAGGAAGCCTTGGCAGAATTTGACAAGATTCTCAATCCCTCGAAAGAGAGGAAAGATGAGAACAAGGAAAAGAAGATCGTCATAACCGGCGAGTTCCTGGGCGTCACGATGATGCGCAAGGCCTGGATATTGATGGACCTTGAGAGATATGAAGATGCTAAAAAGGTGTTCGAGGACGAGGTAATGGAGGCCTGCCTAGGCCAATTCGAGATGGGAACCCTTTACGATTATTTCTTCGCCTACGGGAACACTCTCGGCGACCTGGGCGATATCAAGGGCATGGATGACAAGCTGAGCCGGGCCCTGGGGATAGCATCTGAGAAGCTCGGGGACCGGGAGAGATGCTTCCAATGCTGGTCGAACCTTTTGATACTGGGCTTGAAAGCAAAGGACTGGGAATATCTCGAGAAGGAGAGTGTGAACGCCCTGACCTTTGCCGAGAACACGCAGGATGTCGTCCTGCGGGTCAAGGCAGCCTGGCACCACGCACTGGCCCTGAACGGCCTTGGAAGGACGCTCGAGGCCAAGGAGGAGGCCGGTGTCCTGCTAACATTCATCAAGAGCATTGGGGTCGACGAGTTCGGAAAGGAGATCGAGGAGTTCATCACATCGCTCGGGACGAAGGAGGATGCGAAACCCTCCACAAAAGGAAAGACCAAAACGAAGAAGGGAATAAAAGGTAAGAAAAAGAAATGAAGGGACCGGGCTTATACCCAGCCCCTCAGCTTCATGGCCTCGGCAACCCTGCTCACCGCGATGAGATAGGCCCCGACCCTGTTGTCCACATCGTGCTTGCGGGCGGTAGTATGGACGTCGCCGAATGCCTTTGTCATTATCTTGTCGAGCTTTTCGTAGATCTCGCTCTCCTCCCAGTAATAGTTGTAGGCGTTTTGGACCTGTTCGAAGTAGGAAACAGTGACGCCGCCGGCATTGCACAGGAAATCCGGTATGAGATAGATGCCGTTCTTGTAGAGGATGGGGTCCGCGTCCGGTGTCGTCGGGCCGTTCGCGACTTCGGCTACCAGCTTGGCCTTTATACGGCCGGCGTTCCTTCCTGTTATCTGGTTCTCCAGGGCCGACGGGCAAAGAACGTCCACATCCAGCTCCAGGAGCTCTTCATTGGATATCGTCCTCACGTCCTCCATCGTCGTCACGGTGTTCGATGTCTCCTTGTAATTCAAGACCTTCTTGGGGTCTAGCCCCTCGGCCTTGTATATCGCGCCCTTGGAATCCGAGAGAGCTACGATCCTGCATCCCATTTTGTCGTGCAGGATCGAGGCGATGAAGCTCCCAGCATTGCCGAAGCCCTGAACCGCTACCTTGGCGTCTTTGAGCTTGATGTTCAGAACCTTGGCCGCCTCCCTAATGGTGTACACGGCGCCCATGGCCGTCGCATCGCCACGCCCCTCACTACCTCCGACTGGGATGGGCTTGCCCGTTATCACGCCCGGCTGGTGCTCCATGCGTATCTTCTCGTACTCGTCCATCATCCATGCCATGATCTGCGGCGTGGTATAGACATCGGGCGCAGGGATGTCCCTCGTCGGCCCGATGACCCTCGCGCATTGGTCTATGTAGGCGCGGCTCAGCCGCTCCAGCTCGCGAAGGGACATCAGCTTGGGATTGCAGATGATGCCGCCCTTTCCGCCGCCAAGTGGGATGTTCACGCAGGCGCATTTCCAGGTCATCCAGGCTGCCAGGGCCTTGACGGTGTCGACGGTCTCGTCCGGGTGGAACCTGATGCCACCTTTACATGGTCCGCGGGCATCGTTGTATTGTACTCGGAACCCGCGGAAGACTTTGACCTCGCCATCGTCCATTTTGATTGGAGGATGGACCTCAAAAATCCTCATAGGTTCCCTTAGAGCAATGTGAATACCTGGCTCGAGCTTGAGAATATCAGCGGCAATGTCGAGCTGGCGTTGTGCGTTCTTGAATGGGTTGGTTTCTTCAGTCATGTTCCTACCTCCCATGAGCCCTTTGACTGCACTCAGTCTTCAAGCCTTGCACACTCCTTTATTGACCTTCCAGATGAGCATCGGCGGTTCGTGGACCGAGCCCAAGAGGACCGCGGCCCCTTTCTTCGCCTTGACATCCTTGTCCGTGATGTAATGAAGGTCCAGGAGCCTGAAGGACGGTTTTAGCTTGAGCCCAAGGAGCTCTTTGTAGTTCTCCGTGAGCATCTCGTTAATCCCGTCCATGGTACTCTTGATCTTGGGGTCCTTCTTGCTCACGTATAAAATAAGATTGATGTCCGAGCGCAGGCCACTATTATCATTAACGGTGGAGCCGAACAGATAGACGGCCCGGAGCCCCTTGATCTTCGATGCCAGGCATTCCAGGATATGTAACATCAGGTAGAACCTGAAATAGCTGTGGTAGCAATCGTTGCTGTCCTTGAGGCCCTTGATAAGTTCCTCAATATTCCGCGCGTGGCATTTGGCCTTGGTCCTCTCCAAGGCCATTCTGATGGCTTCGTTGCATACATCCTCGGTCATTCCGGTCCCTCCTCTGGAGATTTATTGAACATACAGTTCGGTCCAAGTGTCTCGCATCGGACCATTTGAGAAGGCATGCTCGTGTATTATTTAAAGATTAACAGCGATTCAAAATGTAAAAGTGGCCAGAACTAAATGGTCACGTTTGGCATTCTTACGGTATTGAATATGCCGCTCCATTTATATTCTAACTATTGAAAATGCTCCTTTCTTCCATCAAATTATATCAATCCTTATATAGTAAAAGAATATTTCTAAGAATCCCAAGGGAGTTCTATCGAAACGGGGGGATAAAAAGGCGTAAGTCCCGATGGGCGTAACTCTTTTGGGAAGATGGGAGGCGATGAATTTGTATACCGAAGACATCTACAAGAAAGTTCTGGAGAAGAACCCTGGAGAAAAGGAGTTCCACCAGGCAGTCAAAGAGGTGCTCGAGTCGATCGAACCGGTCCTCAAGGTACGCCCCGACTACATGAAGATGAAGATCGTCGAAAGGATAGTGGAGCCGGAACGTTCCATTACATTCCGGGTCCCATGGATGGACGACAAGGGCGATGTCCATGTGAACCGCGGCTTTAGGGTCGAGTTCAACAGTGCCATCGGCCCGTACAAGGGCGGCCTTAGGCTGCACCCGACGGTCTACATCGGCATGCTCAAGTTCCTCGGGTTCGAGCAGATATTCAAGAACGCCCTCACCGGCCTGCCCATGGGCGGCGGCAAGGGCGGCTCCGACTTCGACCCGAAGGGCAAGAGCGACATGGACGTCATGCGCTTCTGCCAGAGCTTCATGACAGAGCTCTACAGGCACATTGGGCCCAACACGGACGTTCCCGCTGGCGACATAGGCGTGGGCGGCCGTGAGATAGGCTTCCTGTTCGGCCAGTACAAGAAGCTCACAAACAGGTTCGACTGCGTGCTCACCGGCAAGGGCCGGAACTGGGGCGGTTCCTTGGCAAGGCCCGAGGCCACGGGCTACGGCACCTCCTACTTCGTCGAGGAAATGCTCAAGACCAAGAAGCAGTCCCTCAAAGGCAAGACCGTTCTCATATCCGGTTCTGGGAACGTTGCCCAGTACGCTGTCCAGAAGGTCAACCAGCTGGGCGGCAAGGTAGTCTGCCTGTCGGACTCCGACGGCACGGTCTACGACCCGGACGGCATCAAGGGCGCGAAGTGGGACTTCGTCATGGACCTGAAGAACGTCAAGCGGGGCAGGATCAGCGAGTACGCCGAGAAGTACAAGGTCGAGTACCACAAGGGCAAGAACCCCTGGGACATCGAGTGCGACGTAGCGCTCCCCTGCGCCACCCAGAACGAGATCGACAAGAAGGACGCCAAGAAGCTCATCGACCACGGCTGCATCGCTGTTGCCGAGGGCGCCAACATGCCCTCGACCATCGAGGCGACCCAGCTGTTCATCAAGAACGGTGTCCTCTTCGGCCCAGGCAAGGCCGCCAACGCAGGCGGAGTTGCCACATCTGGCCTGGAGATGTGCCAGAACCACATCGGCATCTATTGGCCCTTCGAGGAGGTAGACAAGCAGCTCCACCAGATAATGATAGACATACACAAGGCCTGCGTGGTCGCTGCCACGAAGTACGGAAGCCCAGGCAACTATGTTGTCGGGGCCAACATCGCCGGCTTCGTGAAGGTCGCCGACTCGATGATGGACCACGGCCTCGTCGGGTAGACGTAATTAGAGTTCGGACCAACGCCCCGGTCCTTATGGGCCGGGGCACTTTGTTTCTATTTTTCATGCCTTATTGTGAAGTCGCTCCAGATATCAATATTGGCACTTTTATTATAAAAAAGTATTAATATTGCTATAATGTGCCCCTAATTATGCATCAGGCGCTGAACGACGCCCTCAACCTCGAGATCCTTGAGGCTGTATGCTCAGGGGATGGCGTCGAGGTCAATATCAGTGAACTCTCCAAGATCTTCAAACGACATAGGAACACAGTACGTGAGCAGGTCAATGCATTGTTCGAATACAAGATCATCAATAAGCCCATCTATCCTTTTATTTGGCTCTATAGTGAGTACCCTCTGCTTGTGATCTCGCGAGCGGACCTGCCAAGAAATGAAAGGACGGAGAAATTCCTCAGAGAGGATGAAATGATTTTCGCTGCGTTCTATGTGCGTGACGAGGAATACAATACCCTTTTAATAGAATACTTTCCGGATATCTATGCCTACGGTCAGTGGAAAAATAGGATAGTGGTCGAGGGCAGGATTCCACCAAGGGACGTCCGATATCCTTCGAACACGATGTTCTTCAGCACGCATCAGATAATAAAATATATGCCGAACTCGCCCATATTCCTGATGGAGCAAAAATATGAGGCCGGGATAGAGCTCGAGATCAATGGATATAAGATGAACAAATTGTGTTTCCAGATAATGAAGAACCTTATGATAGGGAAGGGCATCAGGACGAACGAGAATTATCTGTCACAGAAGCTCAAGGTCCATAGGAAAACTATTGAGAGGCGGCTAGCGGGGCTCATTAACGGGAAGATAGTCGCGGATCCGGTCTGCAGGTTCCCGAATTTCTTCGTCCCGCCGAACCAAATACTCGTCTATTCCGTCATAGAGGTCATAAAATCCAAGGACAAGATCATCAAGGCATTGAAGATGGACCATAATGTACCGCTTGCCCTCGAGGCGAGCATCGGCCGTTACAATCTACTGCTTTTCGGTGTGTTCTCCAATGTCGAGGAACATTTCGAATGGGAAGAACGGTATGATACCAAGTTCCCGGGCTGTTTTGGGGCAATGAAGAACATCTATCTTTCGCCCAAAAAGACCGCTTTGGTCGACCAACAAAAGGTCTCATTGGGGATAATCAGACGAAAAATGAGGATGTTGAATAAAGAAAGGTCCGCAGAGACCATCAAGACTGAAGATTGAGATCGTCAATATGATGATCCTTGAGAATTCTATATTTTGAACCCTTCTAGGACCTCGGAGACCCTTGCGGCGGCACCAGAGCCCTGTGCAACGCTCTGAGGGATGTCCATGGGCGCCTGGCAAAAGCCGCAAGCGAAGATGCCTTCGACGCTGGTGTCCATGGGCTTTCTGAGCGGGTCCGGGATATCGAGGAACCCGTCCTTATCGAGCCCGAGCATGTCCATGAACTCCCTGGCCAGGGCGAGATGGACTTCGACGGCGACTCAGTCCTTTTCGAACGGATATCCTTCGAAGAAACATCCTACGAGGAGAAGGCCCTTGTATCCCTTGCCCAAGGCCTCTATCGCAAGGGCCGCTTCGAACCTGCCGGTGCATATCAGCCGGATGTCCTTCCTGTCCCCATTACTCGGTGGGAGCTCCCCGACCACGACCGGGCAATAGTTACAGCTCAATGGGACCCCGTCGGACCTTTGTCCAAGCCAATCGAGAACGTCCTTTTCGATCCGCCCTAGGTAACTGTTCCTCTGCTGAAGGGCGGTCGCCGGACAGGCCGGGAGGCATATGCCGCATCCTCTGCAACCGATGGTGTTCACGACCATCTCACGCCGCTGCTTATCGAACCGCAGATTAGCGCAGGCGCCTTCGCAAAATATGCATTCGCCACATTGCCCCGGAACGACATGCGTCGTGATACGACTGGTCATGATCTGTGGTGTATAATCGTAGAAGAATATCAGGACCACAAATTTATTATCGAAATAGACCGTTATTCAAGAAAGGTGGTTCGATGGGCGACCTCAAGATATATGAATACAAAAAGAAGGATGTCTCGAATGCCCTTGTGATAGTGAGCTTCCCGACCGTCGGTCTGATAAGCACGATCGTAGCGAACTTCCTGACCTCGAACATGAAGCTGGAGAGGATTGCCGCCATAGTATCGGATGACTTCTATCCGGCCGCCATCATCCAGGACGGGGTGCCTACACCACCCGTGAGGATTTTCGCCGGCGACCATGTGTGCGGCAAGGATGGGGAATGCGAGCAGATAGTCGTGATAACCTCGGAGCTTCCGGTCAAAACGACTGTCTTCTCACAGCTGGCAGACAAGGTCCTCGAATGGTGCAAGAAACGCGATTGCAAGGTCATTGTCACGCTGGAAGGCATCAACAGCCAGGACCCTATCGATGAAGATAACATCAAGGTCTTCCATGTATTCAGCAATAAGAAAGCAGGGGACTATATCAAGGGGTTCCCGACCAAGGCCCTTGACAATGGCATGGTCAGCGGTCTTTCCGGCCTTCTTCTCTACAAGGCCAATATGCAGGATTACCCAGTGATATCCTTGCTTGCCGAGGCCCATGCGGAGTTCCCGGACAGCCGTTCGGCGGCAAAGGTCCTGACCCTCCTCGACAAGATGGTCCCGCAGATAAAGATGGACCCGGAACCACTTCTGAAACAGGCAAAGGTCATCGAGGAACAGGTGAAGAAGGCCATGGCGCAGATCAAACCAATGAGCCCGAAGGAGCTTCCTGAGACCCTGCCCGGAATGTATAGCTGAATTGGACGGTCCGTTCGTAATTTTTTTCTCTATTGTCATATCATTTAGACCAACTTGAGGAACCATTTTTATCGACAATATTAAATCCCAAATTGTCCTTCTAGATTTCGATGTCGCCTGACAAGTCGTCCAAGACGGTCCCGAGAGAGCAGCTCGATGAGAAAGCAAGGAAATGGGTAAAGGTCCCCATGGCCCATCAGAAGTGCGATATCAGGATAGGCAACTTCGACGAGGTCATGCACGGCCTCACGAAAGAACAGGCCATCGAGGAGGCCAACCGGTGCATGGACTGCAAGAAAGGCTTCTGCATGGTGGCCTGCCCTATACACCAGGACATACATGGCTATGTCGAGGCCATCAAGCAGGGTAACTTTGACAAGGCCTTGGAGGTCGTCATGGACCGGAACCCGTTCCCGGCAAGCATTGGACGGGTCTGCCCTCAGTTCTGCACCAAGGACTGTACGCGAGGTAAGAAGGGCGAGGCCCTGGCCGTTGCCGCTCTGAAAAGGGCGGCCTCGGACTACGGTCATTTCACGCCCAAGGCCGGACCGTCCACGGGAAAGAAGGTTGCCATCGTCGGGGCTGGCCCTTCAGGCCTCTCGGCCGCATATTTCCTGGCCCTTTGGGGCCATAAGGTGACGGTCTATGAGAGGGAGGCCATCAAGGGCGGCATGCTGTACACGGCCATCCCATCGTATCGGTTGCCCAAGGACCAGGTCGCAAAGGATGTTGAGCGCATCGAATCCCTCGGCGTCGTCATCAAGAACAATGTGAAGGTCGGGAAGGACATAACGCTCGAGCAGCTCCAGAAGGAGAACGATGCGTTACTGATCGCCATAGGAACCCACAAGCCCAAGTTCATGGGCGTAGAGGGCGAGAACAAGGCTGGCGTCATCCATGTGATCCCGTTCCTGCGTGATGTCGCGCTCGGCAAGGACCCGAAGATCGGCAAGCGCGTCTGCGTCATCGGCGGCGGCTCATCGGCGATGGATGCCGTCAGGACCGCCAAGAGGCTGGGCAAGGAGGCATGGCTCGTCTACCGACGGGAACGCGAGCAGATGCCGGCCCACAAGGACGAGGTGTCCGAGGGCGAGGAGGAACAGATAACCTTCTGCTACCTGACGAACCCGAAGAAGATCCACGGGGATTCCTGCGTTGCGGGCATGGATTGTATAAAGATGAAGCTGGGAGAGCCCGACGAGAGCGGCAGGGCCAAGCCCATACCGGTCGAAGGTTCGGACTTCAAGATCGATGCGGACACCGTGATCGAGGCCATCAGCCAGGAGCCGGACCTCGAGGGCATTGACGGCGGGAGGTTCAAGGTCAGCAAATGGAACACCTATGTCGTCGACGAGAACGGCATGACATCACTGAAGGGCGTCTTCGCCGGCGGGGATTGCGTGAACGGGGCATCTACGATTGTCGAGGCCCTGGCGACCGCGAGGAAGGCGGCAATCGGTATCCATAAGGTGTTGATGGGCTCATTACCTCCCGGCGTGAAGGAAGAGGTTCCCGAAGCCTGCCCTGTCGCGAAATGATCGGCTTGTGATAAGCCTCGACAGTTGAGCGGCCATGTCCCTTATTTCTGAGATAACAGTCCTAGCGCGAGCTTCCGTGCCTTGCTCATGATCCTCGGATGGCCTCTGATGGCCTTCTTCTTGTCCATGTTCCCGGCGAGGACCTCGCCCTTGTATCTTATGTCGAGGGACCAGAGAAGCGCCTTCATGATGCTGATGGTGCCTCTGAACATCGAATGGTCCGGCGCACCCGCGGTCAGGAAGATGGCACCGACCCTCTTCTTCTTGGGCCTTCTCTTGGAGCGTATCTTCGACGAGTATCCGCACAGGCAACGGTCGATGAAGGCCTTGAGCGGTGCCGGTGGCCCCATAAAATAAATGGGAGATGCAAAAAGGACGATATCCGCGGACATCATCTTCTCGAACAGTTCCGGGAAATCGTCATTTATCGTACAGACCCCGCTGTCGAAACATTCCTCGCAGGCCGTGCACGGACCTATCTTTTTATCATAGAGCCGATGGGCGGTGATGCAAATGTCCGGTCTGGCCTCTTTCAGCGCACTCAGGGCCTCATCCAGGAGCGTGTCGCTATTGCCTCCCGTTCGAGGGCTGCAATAGATAGCTAGGACATCCGTGGGCAACCCAAGTTCCTCCTTAGAACCTTCTGACCTTGTCCAGCCTTGGTGTGTTGTCCGTTATCGTGTCCAGTATCATGCCTTTCGTGATATAGGGTTGCAGCGCCTCGGCCTGCTTCCAAGCGTTCTCGAGCTTGCCCTGATGGTCTGCGTATATCTTGAACAAAGGGTCGCCCTTCTCCACGCGGTCGCCGAGCTTCTTGAACAGGACCATACCGGCCCCCTTGTCCTTCGGAGCACCGGCCGTCCTGACGACCTTCGTTATCATCTTGTTATGGATGATGGAGACATAGCCGTGCCCCTTGGCGAGGATCTCCTTGCTGAACTCGCCCAATGTGATATCGGTCGATTTCATGTTGGCCTTGCCGCCCTGGGCCTCGACTATCTGCTTGAACTTTGCAAGGGCCCTGCCGTCCTCAAGTATCTTTCGGGCCTCCTTGATGCCTTCCCCAGGCCTCGCGACGTTCCCCATCTCGAGGAGCATCCCTGCGAGACCAAGGGATTTCTCTATTAACGAGCTTGATGACGGTTTACCCTCGAGGGCCTCCAGGGCCTCCTTGGCCTCGAGCGACGGGCCGATGTTCCTGCCTATGGGCTGATGGCCATAGCTTATCGCACAGGCGGTCTCGATGCCGAGCTCGGTCCCGATGTCGATGAAGGCCCGCGAGTACTTCAGGGCCATGTCATCGGTCTTGACCTTCGTCTCCGGACCCAGTGGGATGTCCAGGACGAAATATTCCGCACCCACGGCCTTTTTCTTCGACATGACGGATGCGACGACCATCGAGAACGGGTCGATGGAGAGCGGGTACTCGATCCGGATTATCATATCGTCCACGGGGGACAAGTGCAGCCCGCCGCCCCAGACGATGACGCCACCGATCTCCTCGGTGATGCTCTTGATCTGCTGGGCGGAAAGCGTCACCGGACAGATGGCCTCCATTATGTCCGCGGTCCCGCAGGCACTGCTGATGGCCCGGGAGCTCGTCTTCGGCACCGTGAGGCCCGCGGCCACCGCTATCGGGACTACGAGCAGGGTCACCTTGTTACCAGGGCAGCCACCGATGCTGTGGTGGTCGAATATCGGCTTCCGGTCTATCTCGATGACCTCCCCGGTCTTTACCATGGCGAGGCATGCATCTTTCATCTCCCGCATGGTGAGGCCTTTCGTGTATACGGCCGTGACATAAGCTGTTATCTCGATGTCCGACAGATTGTACTTGGCCATATCACTGATTATCGCGGTTATCTCTTCCGTCGTGAGTTCCCGGCCGTCCATCTTCTTCTTGATGAACTCGATGGATAGCGGGGGTTCCGTCGGGAGGACCTTGACCTCGTCGCCCTCCTTGAGGTCCAGGTCGATCTTCATCTTCGTGAGTATGCCGATCTGGTCATCCTTGACGATGGACTGTGATGTCTCGACGATGGCCGTGACGGCACCGTGGTCCGTTACCACCCGGACCCGGTCGAGCTGCCTCACACCAAGTTCAGTGGCATCCGCCGGGTTCAGGACGACGGCATATTCCCCGGCATACAGGTCGATGAGCTTAGTACGAAAACACTTTGGCATTGACCTCACCCCATTTATCAAGGGCCTGTGCTAGCTCCTTGTGCGTCTTGGCATATTGTTTCAACGATATACCTTTCACGGTGGCCTCGGTGGCCTGGACAAGGGCCTTGGCCCCGGCCCGCACGCCGCCTGGATGGCCCGAGACGCCGCCACCTGCCTGAATCTGTATGTCAGGGCCGGCGGCCTTGATCAAGGGCGGAACGATGCCCGGGTACATGCCACCGGACGAGACAGGCACGCAAGGCTTCAGACCGGTGAGCTCCTCGGTGATCGTACGCTTCGAGCGGGCGCTGTCCTCCTCGCTACCCTCCATCTTGCCGACACCGAAGGTCCCTATGTGCAGGCTGTCCGCACCTGCGAGCCTGGCCAGCAACGCAAGGACCGGCATGGCAACCCCGTGGTATGGATCCCTCGTGAAGGCACCGTGCATCGCCCGGTGCACATGGACCGGGACTTTGATGGACGGGTCCTCAGTGACGGCCTGAAGTGCGGTTATCCCGCAGGTCAGGTAATCGACCATGACCTGTTTGGCCCCGAGGTCCTGTACCTTTTGGGCCAGTTCGACCATCTTGTCCACGCGTGTGCTAATATTGACGGCATGGACCATCCTGTGGCCCGTCTCGGAATATACCTTATCGAGCGCATCGGTCACTTTCATGGTCCTCTCGCCGATGGGGCAGAACCCCTGGTCCACCAGGGTCTCGTCGTCCTTCGAGTTGGTCAGGCCGCCCATGCCGGCCTCGTAAACATATTTCGCGAACTCCTTGGCATTGAGCCCTATCTTCGGCTTTATGATGGTCCCAAGGAAGGGCATTCCCGGTTTTCGGTCGAGCAGCTCCCTCATGCCTTGGATGCCGAACTTCGGACCCTTGAAATGGGCCACATATTTCACCGGAAGGGACATGGTCTCAAGGCGGATCTTCTCGACATTACTGAGGCCGAACAGGTTGCCAGCAACAATCGATAGCAACTGCGGTATGCCACCGACGTCCGGGCTGAAGTCCTCGATGGGATAGGCGATTGTGATGACCCCGCCCTTTGGGCCCTTGGGTGCGGACCTCTTCTTGCCCTTTGTCGGCTTTTTGAACGGCTCTATCTTTATGACATGGCCGCCCAACCGCTCGAAAATGGCGTTGGTAAATGTCGACACATCGGTCCATGTCCCTGTCGTCTCTTCGGCGGCTATAGCGTTCGCCACCTTCTCGAGGGGATTATCCGTCACGGTCTTGTATACGCATATGATGAAATCTTCTGGGTCGACCTTCTCACCTAGGGCCAGATAGTTGCCTTTCATGGCTCATCCATCCCGAACTCCGCAGCGAACTGATAGGCCGCATGCGGAGAGATTATACCCTTCTCGGTAACGATGACATCGATGTACTCTGCCGGCGTCGCGTCGAAGACCGGGTTCGCTATGTCCACGCCCGGGAGCTCCTTCGGGTCCGCTACCTCGTGTATGTCCCGTTCCTCGATCTCTACGAGCTCGCCCTCCATGGTCTCGGGCGAGAACTTGAAGGTCTCGGCGGCGACCATCACGGGGACCCGGCCCTCGTGGGCGCACAACGCCATCTGGGCCGTTCCGATCTTATTGATGACCGCACCATTCGACGCGATTGTGTCGGCACCGACGATGACCAGGTTCATGTCATTGATGAAGCTTCTCACAGCGGAGTCAACGATGAGCGTGACAGGGATGCCCTTCGAGGCCAGCCTCTTGACGGTCAGGAGGCCCTGCTTCCAGGGCCTAGATTCCGTCGCGAAGACCCGCTTGACCTTGCCCTGGGCATAGGCCTTCTCGATAATGGATAAGGCGGCATTGCTGTTGCAATGGGTCATTATCATGGAGTTCGGCTTCACTCGTTTTGCTCCGAACTCTGCTATCGAGTCCAGTGCCTTCTCGGCGTTCTCGATGAAGGTCGTGCCGGCCATGATAATTGCCGACCTGAGCGCTTCGAGCTCCGTCACGCTGTCAGGAACGGGCTTCTTGAAAAGCGGTTTAAGGGTCGCCCGGATGCCGTTCTTGAGGGAGACCGCCGTGGGCCTCGTGGCCAGGAGATTCCTGGCGATATCCCTGATGTGGGCCTCGAAGTCCTTGACATCATTTCCCTGGTACGCTTTTGCCTGTTCCACAATGGCCTTGGCCGCAGCCACCGCTATAGTGGCCGCACCTCGGATCTGCATCGATTTTATACCCTCGATGGTCTGCTCAAGTGTCATTGATAATACCCGGGCCCTGAACGTTGTGCTCACAACATTCTATATACAATATAAAAACCATTCTATTCAATTATTATTAATAAATACAGCGGGAGTACCAAGGGTTTCCATTATCTCCTGTCCGTGGATCATTTCCATCCTCTTTTTAATTATCCCCAGCGAGACCTTCTGTTGCATGATGTTAGCGGTCATCTGCGGGGAAAGGATTATCGTTTTCATGGCCCCAAGATAGTTAGGGAACCTCTTGTTGTATTCCTCTTCCCATCGGAAATGGTCATCCAAGTTCGGGAAGACCTTGAAGAGCAGAAGGTTGTATTTTCCGACATTTGCCTCGAGCGCCATGGGGATGTGGTAGTCTGCCTTGATGGCCTTGACGATCTGATCGAACCCATTCCTTACCTCGACCAGGCAATAGACAAGACAGTATGTCGGCGGGACGAAGAACTTCGGGAACCGACACGCGGGCCGCCCGACGATCCGTTCCTTGAGGAATGTCGAGATCCGCCTCTCGATGGTCTTTCTATGAACATTCAATTTTTGCGAGAGGAGGTTCTCATTCGTCTGGATGCCTTCACCGGACATGAGCCTTTTCAGTATTTGGAAACAGAGCGGACTTATCTTGAACCCATTGATCTCCAGTTCCTGCCCGGTATTGTAACGCTCTTCCATTATGTGGATGGGAGAATGGGGTTGATACTTGAAGATGTGCCTATTGCTGAAGAAGTTCACATCCGCCGGATACCTCGCCTCGCGGGGAGGGATCTTGTGCTCCTCGACGATCTTCTTCCTCCATTCGCCGTAGGTATAGATGTCCTTGTGGTATTCTATCATCAGCGTGTTGTAGGCCTCGTCCCTAACGAAGAAGGCGGCAAATATGTTCTCATCCTCTCTGAGGAAAGAGTCTATCTCAGGGGACCGAGGCAGGTCCGACCTGGCCACGACCAATAATGGATATTCCTGATAGAGCCAGATGAATGGATATATCGGAGGATTGATTATCTCGTTCTCAAGAAGCGCATTAACCTGCGATTTTATAGTGTTCCTGTGCTTGTGAAGTATCTTGCTCAACGCGCTAATGTTGACCTCTACGCTTGTCCCTTCGCAGATGTTTTCCAGGATTTCGAGGTTTAACATGTCGTTTAGCAATTTCGACATGAGTGAAGCACCTGTTTACCGTTATAAATACTTTTTTCCATAAATAATGCCAATTATGTTCACAAACTGCCTTTAGAGTGTTAGGAATTATTGTACATGTTTCTTTCAGAATTTAACACAATTGCTAACATTTTCACTCTCAGATTATCATCTAATGATAATAAAAAGACCATTGATGTCGCTCCAATTGAAATAGAATGCCAACGATTTCTAATTGATGAATATAACACAAAAAGGAGAAACAATATCATCTTCGGCACTCATCGAAAACTTAGTTCATGTACTTGAAGAGATAAATGTTTCAGCATTTTTAGATGATTGGGGTCCGAAATATATTATTCAGGTCTATAATCCAGAAAGAGTTATTCAGGGACTCTTGATAATCGATAACACGGTCCTTGGACCAGGGAACGGGTTCATCAATCTCTCCCAGAGCATGTCCCCTCGAGATCTTTTTATCAACGCCAGAACAATGACATGGTCCTGCGCTGTCAATAACGTCAATTTTGGAGGCGCGGCCGCATGGATCAAGATGGACCCGGCTTCGAAGAACAAGATGGAGGCCATGAAGGTCTATGCCATGGAGATCGCCCCTTACATTCCCAATCAATTCATCGCTTCCCCCGGAATGAACCTCGGTCAGAACGAGATGAAAGCGTTTGTAGAGGACCTTGGCGACCGGAAGGGGGCAACAGGGAAACCCATTTCCATGGATGGGATACCGTTCGAGCTCGGGGTCCTTGAGCTGGGCATGAGCGTCTCAATCGAGACGGTCCTTGAGACAGTGGGAACGGGCAAGAACCTCCCGAACGGGATTTCCGGGTCAAGGATTGCCATCCAGGGCTTTGACACGATAGGGGTTAAAATTGCGAAATATCTCTTCAATAAAGGCGCGAAAATTGTTGCCCTTGGCGATGATTCCGGCACGATTTTCAGCGACAAAGGCATCGACATAGTGAAGACCTTCAATGCTTCATCAGAAGGGACCCCACTACCTCCGCTCTCCTCTATCAAGAACGTTCGTAAATCATCCCCAGAATCCATAATAGAAATTGATTGTAATGTACTGGTACTACCGACGGCCAAGGACCTTATAACTGAGAAGAATGTGAATAACATCAAGGCCCAAAGCATCGTCGAAGGCGTGAACAAACCGATAAATGCCGTGGCCGACCAGACCCTATGTGAGAAGGGCGTCACAATCATACCGGACATCCTCACGATCTCCGGTGCCCCGATCAGTTCTTTTGCCGAGTTCACGCGGGTACGATATGACAGGGCATTCTCGCTGATTGAAAAGCGAGTGAGGGAGACGGTCAAGAACCTCACCCAGCGCGCTTTTGAGTCAGGCATCCCCCTCAGGCGACAGTCGATCGAGGTCGCTAAGGAGAAGATAATCAGGACCATGGAGGACAAGATATGACCGAGGATAGCGATGCCGAGCTCATACCCTTCACGATATTCTGGAACACAAGGAACCTTCCACACATCCAGTTCCCGGAAAAGAAAGAGCAGAACGGGGTCATAGATTCGAAACTGGGCGAGTATCCGATCGACGGATGGAACAACATATTCATCGAGATCCCACTGGATGCCAAGAAGAGCGACTTGTCTGGAAGATCCAATTACAGGAGAAAGAAGGAGCAATTATTGAAAGGGAAGAGTCAGAACAGGATCATCAAACTGCCGTTCTATTCCCAGGACGCGGTCAAGGACGTCCGGAAGCTCAAACATCTCATCAAGCATTGGTCCGAGATCCTCTTTGGGGAGGATATTCCCTGCATCGCTCTCGCGACGAAATGCCGTGGGTTCTATTCCGACCAGCGGGAGGCCCAGGTAGTCACCGTCCTCATGGTCTGGAACGATTCGACGGCACGGATGACGACCCTGGAATGGTACGAAGGGCCGTTGGACGATTGCATATCCCCTGAATGGCACATGCGGTCCACCTCGTACATGAGCCTTGTAAAGGCCATCGAGAGGTTCAAGGACACATACGGCAACATCAACTGGGAAGGGATGTGCTATGCCCTTTACATCGTCCCACAATGTCTAGGAAATTCCATCCAAACACGGTCAACACGCACATCCTATCCATCCTGGGTCAACGAATGGCAGTATAAGAACCAGACCTCCTTCAAGAAGGACCTTTCCTCGGTCCTTTCCAATGTTCATGCTCTATTTTCTAGCAGCGGTAATGAGGTGGAATAATGGAGAATCCGACAATAATTGGGTTTGTCTGCGATCACTGCGGGGACATGGTGAACGAGAAGGCCAAGGCCATAACACAGAACGGAACGCGCATCTTTCCCGTTTACTGCGCCGCCAATTTCTTGCCAGGCACGATCCTGGACGCCTTCACGAAGGGCACTGATATCATATTCATACTTGCCTGCGGAGAGCACGAGTGCCGCTACTTTGACGGCACGGGCAAGATCAAGAGGAATGTGGAGAACCTCAAGGTGCAGATATCCGACCTTGGGCTCGAGCCCGAGAGGCTCGTTCTCCTCATAGCCGACCCGTTCGATGAGAACCCGCTAGCGAGAGCGATGGAGGAGTGCAAGGCCTTGGTAGAACCCCTGTCCCCGAACCCGTACAAGTCGGATATCCACGGGATCGTTGAGGCCGATGGGGTAAAGGCCAACGGAAATGGGTCAACTAAGTGACAGTGATTCCAAAATCATAATGCGGGGGGAATACGGATGCCCAAGACGCTAGTACTATGGCATGAGAATCCAGGCCTGATTGAACAGATCGCAAAGAACCATGAACAGGAACTGGCCGTGAAGGCTATCCCGATCATTCCCCATAATAGGTTTTTTGCAAATGTGATACTCTCGGACCATTGCTCCAACTGCATTATATGTGAAGGAAGCTGCCCCAACCTGAAGCTCAACGCCCAGAAGAGGATCATGGTCGTCAACCCTGTGGCCTGCAGGGGTTGCGGGGTGTGCCTTCCGTCCTGTCCGACAGGGGCGCTGCAGCAGAGGAACCCGCGTATAGGCGCCATCGACAAGCAGATAAGCAGCCTTTTCGACGCGGGGAACAATTTCAAACCGCCGACGTGCAACCAGTGCCCCGTCGTCTCCAGCGAGGTGCCGGACCAGAGGGGTGGTTCCTGCAACATACGGTTATCGTGCACAGGCAGGTTCGAGCCGGCCTTGGCGCTTGATTCCTTTGCCAAGGGGTTCAAGGGGATATTGATCGTCGGCTGCCTCTACGAGGGCTTCCCGTTCGAGAAGAACAGGTACGTCATTGAGGAGAGGATCGAGTTCACAAAAGAGATCATGAAGACATTGGGGCTGGACGAGGGCCGAATTGCATATGTCCCAACGGTCGTCTCCAAGGGCGGCCTTGTCAATTCCATCATGAACTTTCAGGAATTTCCCGAAGAGACGGCGAAGGCCCCATCAAAGGGAACGAGCGCGATAGGGCCCAAGAACAAGACCGATTACCAGTTCTGTGTCGATTGCGGTAAGTGCACGGTCATCTGCCCGGTGGCGCAGAAGGTGCCCGGGTTCTCCCCGAGGCGTATCGTCGAGACGGCCTTGAGCGAACCAAAGGACGAGACGCCCACCAACAGGTTCCTCTGGGATTGCCTCACTTGCGGAAAATGCGCCAACTACTGCCCGAAAGGGGTGACCTTCCATGAGTTCGTCCGCTCTGAGCGGGCCAGCGAGGAGATGACGGGCCTCCCGTCGATACTCAATCATGGTGGGATAACGTACTCTATCGCAAAGACCCAGGCAGAGCTGGACGTCAAGCAGGAAAGGCTTGACTGGATCGGCGATGCCAAGGTGTCAGACAAGGGGGATGTCCTCCTTTTCACAGGCTGCATGGTCTATTTCGATACCATCTTCGACCATCTGAAAATAGGCTCCAAGAAGAACATCCTGCACAACGCTGTCAAGATCATGAACAAGGCCGGGATCGTCCCGGCGGTCATGCCGGACGAAGTATGCTGCGGCCATGACCTCCTCTTCTCAGGCGACACGGAGACCTTTAAAAAGCTCATGCAGAAGAACATCCTAAGTATCAAGAGGACCGGCGCCAAGAGGATCGTCACTGTGTGTCCCGAGGGCACGCTCACGCTGAAGAAGTACTATGCCGAATACGGCGGGCTGGACCTAGAGGTCGTCCATATAAGCGAGCTCATTAGCGAGCTTTTGAAGTCGGGCAAGCTGAAGCTCCGGGCCGGCTCTGAGAAGGTGACCTATCATGACCCGTGCCGGCTGGTGCACCACCTCAGGATAACAGAGGCCCCACGCGAGGTCATCCGAGCGATATCCCCGGACGGCTTTGTCGAGATGAAGGACAGCAAGGACCAGGGGACCTGTTGCGGGACCAGCCTCTTCCGGGGCTGCGATGCGATCTCCGAGCAGATGAGGTACGACCGCCTCAAGCAGGCCATGGAGACCGAGGCGGGCTCGCTTCTCACATCCTGTCCGAAATGCCAGATACATTTCAAATGCACCCTGAGCACGAAATGCGAAGAGAACGGGTTGGACCCGAAGTTCGTGGTGAAGGATCTCGTGACCTTTGTTGCCGAGCATCTGGACAAGGAGGGCTGAGGATGCCATCGAAGGATGTCATGGTGATAGGCGGTGGCGTGGTAGGGATGCAGGTATCCATCGACCTTGCCAATATGGGCTACAAGGTCGACCTCGTGGAATCCGACCCGAGCATCGGCGGGAGGATGGCCCAGCTGGACAAGACGTTCCCGACGAACGATTGCTCGATTTGCATCCTGGCCCCGAAGATGATCGAGTGCTCCCAGCACCCGAACATAAACACCATGACCTACACCGAGGTCGTCGGGATAAAAGGAAAGATCGGTGATTTCAGGGTAACGATCCGCAAGAAGCCGAGGTATGTCGACCTCGCAAAATGTACCGGCTGCGGCGAGTGCGCGGAGAAGTGCCCGACGAAGGTGCCCAACGCCTTCGATATGTCGCTGGCACCGAGGAAGGCCATCTATATCCCCTTCCCGCAGGCCGTCCCGAAGAAGATGACCATCGACTCGAAGCGCTGTCTCATGCTCACAAAAGGAAAATGCGGCGTGTGCAAAAAGGTCTGTGCTGCCGGGGCCATAAACTACGACCAGAAAGAGGAGATAGTCGAGGTCAAGGTCGGCGCCGTCGTGGTCTGCACAGGTTTCGACTTCTATGACATGATGAAGCTCCCAGAATACGGCTACGGCAAGATCAAGAATGTGGTCACGGCCATGGAGTTCGAGAGGCTGTTGAGCGCCTCTGGCCCGACGCTGGGCCACCTCAAGCGCCCATCGGACGGAAAGGACCCTCACAACATCGCCTTCGTGCAATGCGCGGGCTCGCGGGACAAGAAGCATATGATGTTCTGCACCGGGGTCTGCTGCATGCATTCCGTCAAAGAGGCCATCCTTGCCAACGAGCACAGCCCAGACACCGAGTCCACGATATTCTACATAGACCTGAGGGCCGCTGGTAAGGGGTTCCAGGAATACCTTAAGCGGGCCGAGAACGAGTACAAGGTCAAATACGTCAGGGCAAGGCCCGGTAACATCACCGAGGCATCCGACGGGAGCCCCATCATACACTACGAGGACATGCAGGGACGGGCGATCCGGGCCAAACAGTTCGACATGGTTGTCCTTGCCCAGGCACTAATCCCATCGAACGGGACCAAGGTCCTAGGAGACATCCTTGGTGTCGAGAAGGACCGCTTCGGCTATCTGAACATCCCAGAACCGGTAATGAGGCCCGTCGACACATCCGTACCGGGCATCTTCGCCTGCGGCTATTGCCAGGCCCCGATGGACATACCAGAAGGGGTCGCCCAGGCATCTGGCGCGGCGGCTAGGGTTGCAGAGACGCTGGAGGTGTTGTCGCAATGAAGACCTCCGAACCGCGCGTTGGCGTGTTCATATGTCATTGTGGCAAGAACATCGGCGGCTATGTTGACGTGCCAGGGCTGATAAAGTACGCGAGCACCCTGCCCAACGTCGCCCACGCCGAGGCCAACATCTACACATGCTCGGAGGACGGGCTCCAGTCCATCAAGAAGGCCATAAAGGAGCACAAGCTCAACAGGGTCGTCGTTGCGTCGTGCACCCCAAGGACCCATGCCAAGCTCTTCCAGGGAGCCTGCGAGGAGGCCGGCGTCAACAAGTACCTGTTCGAGTTCGTCAACATCAGGGACCAGTGCTCCTGGGTTCACATGAAGGAAAAGGAGAAGGCGACGCAGAAGGCCAAGGACCTGGTCAGGATGGGCGTTGCCAAGGCATCGCTCCTCGAGCCCAGGGTGGAGCTCGAGATAGACGTTCTGCCCGTCGCCCTTGTCATCGGCGGTGGCGTCGCAGGGATGACCGCTGCGATGAACCTGGCCAACCAGGGCATCCAAGTCCACTTGGTGGAAAAAGAGAAGGAGCTGGGCGGCCTGCTCCGCGGCCTCGACACCATCTTCCCGACGGACGTTAAGGCCAAGGACATCCTCAAGCCCTTGATCGAGGCGACGAGAAACCACCCCAAGATAAAGGTGCACCTCGGCTCTGGCCTGAAGGAGCTTAGCGGTTACATAGGTAATTTCAATGCCATGCTTGAGGACGGGCCCGTCAAGGTGGGCACTATAGTGGTTGCGACCGGGGCCAAGGTCCTCACGCCGGATGGGTTGTTCGGCTACGGAAAGAACCCGTTGGTCATGACCCAGCTCGAGTTCGAGGAGGTCCTGAAGAAAGGCAAAGGCCTTCCCAAATCCGTTGTCATGATACAGTGCGTCGGGGCCCGGATCCCTGCCCGGAGCTACTGCTCCAGGACATGCTGCATGGTGGCCATAAAGAACGCCATGGAGCTGAAGAATAGGAACCCGAGTGCCCAGGTCTACGTCCTGCACAGGGACATAAACACGGCCGGAACGCACAACGAGCTGTATTACGACGATGCGCAGGCCAAGGGGGTCAGGTTCTCGCGGTACACCCTAGACAACCCCCCTGAGGTTTTGAACGGCAACAACGGCACCAGGGTGCGGTACATGCATCCGACCCTTGGGAAAACCGTCGAGATACCCGCCGATTGCGTTGTGCTTAGCACCCCGATGGTGGCGAATCCCGACAACACGACGCTGAACAAGCTGCTCAAGGTGCCTCTCAGCCAGGAAGGCTTCTTCCTTGAGGCCCATATGAAACTGAGACCTGTCGAGTTCGCGACGGATGGCATCTATCTCGCCGGTTCGGCCAAATGGCCCTCCAGCGTGTCCGAGGCCGTGAGCCAGGGATACGCGGCGGCGGCCAAGGCCGCGGCCCCGATGAAGAGCAAGAAGATAAAGGCCGAGGCCATCACCGCTGAGGTCGACCCCGCGAAATGCTCTGGGTGCGGTACCTGCGAGATGGTGTGCCCGTACAAAGCGATCTCGCTCAAGGTCTTCCCCGACTACAAGGTCGCGGAGGTGAACGCCGTCCTCTGTAAGGGCTGCGGGACCTGCGTTGCCACTTGTCCTTCCCGAGCGATAACCCAGAACGGTTTCACCGACCGGCAGCTGATCTCGCAGATCCGAGAGGCCGTGAAAACGGAACTTCCGCAGGAAGATGTCAATATCATCGGCTTCTGCTGCAACTGGTGTTCCTATGCCGGGGCGGACATGGCAGGCGTGAGCCGCTTCCAATACCCGCCCAACATGAGGATAATCAGGACCATGTGCTCCGGGCGTGTGGACCCGATTTGGATCCTTGACGCTTTCTTAGAAGGTGCGGACGGGGTCTTCGTCAGCGGATGTCACCCCGGGGATTGTCACTACATCACTGGGAACAACTACAGCAAGGAGAGGATCCTGCAGCTTAGGGAATTGATCGGGAAGTACGGTATAGACCCAAGGCGGCTCAGGCTCGAGTGGGTCTCCGCCAGTGAAGGCGCACAGTTCTCCGAGCTGGTCAAGGAATTCACGGAAGAGATCCAGACGCTGGGTCCAAGTCCATTGAGAACAAAGGGAAAGAAAGGAGGTGTGTAAGTGTCAAAGAAACTTGAAAGCGAGGTCTGGGACCTTGATCGGTGCGCAGGTTGTGGCGCTTGCGTGGCAACCTGCTCGAAGCGTATAGTCCGATTCGAGGATACGGAGCACCCTAAAAAGAAGAAGGTTATAAAGACGATGGGGCAGACCAGTAAGCCGCTGGACGTATGCCACTTCTGCGACATGGAGGGGTTCAACCTATGCGACCTCTCCTGTCCGAGAACAAAGAAGGAGTGGCCCGATGGCCCTGTGCTCAAGACGACCATGATAAGGACCAAGGGCAAGGTTCCGTCCGAGGAGCCGAACGAGATCATAGCCTACCTGCTGTCCAGCGCGATGCAGGCCGGTATGATAGACGGCGTCATCGTGACCGATGTGGACCCCTGGACCCTGGTACCCTATCCCAAGGTCGCGACCTCCATTAGCGAGGTGATCGAGGCGGCGGGTAACCAGTACATCTGGTCACCGACCCTCGAGGGACTGAAGGAAGCGATCTACAAGAAGGGCCTCAAGAGGCTCGCGGTCGTAGGGACGCCCTGCGTCATCCAAGCCCTGCAGAAGATGTCCGAGGAGGACAGGAACGCTCTCAACTACATAATGAGCAAGATAAAGGTGAGGGTCGGCCTGTTCTGCAGCGGTATCTACAGGGTGGATGCCCTGAAGGACATATCCAGGGCACTTGGCATGCCCATCACGAGTCTTCAGACCATCAGCGCCAATCAGAAGGGCGACAAGCTGAAGGTCACCACCTACGACGGCAAGTCGAAGGAGATGAAGCTCTCCGATGCGACCAAGCTCATAAGGAAGGGCTGCGGCCGCTGCTACGACCTGACATCCGAGTTCTCGGACATATCCATCGGGCCGATCGGCGCCAAGAAGGGATTCGCCACCGCCATAATCAGGACCGGGGCCGGCCAGAACGTGCTCGACAACGCGGTCAGGCACGCCACGCTGGAGACCAAGGATGGCGTGGACATGAAGGCCCTCAAGGGCGCGAAGGACTCGAAGGCCCGCAGGAAGCAGGCGGAAATGATGGACGACCTCAAGATCCTCATGCTAGAGGCCTTGAGAAACCCGGCAAAGGTAGAAGAGGCCAAGGCCAAGTTCGGCGAGGTCTATTACAAGGGCACCGGCGGAAAAGAGGAAAAGGAGAAGCCCAAGGGGAGGTCCAGCTGCGGGACATGCTCCCTCTGCTGAACGAGGAGGTGTTGAACAATGGTCGACATAGATGCGAAAGGTAAGGACTTCAAGGCGGTCAGCCAGGCAGTGAAGGATGCCGTCGCAAAAGGCGCCCCTGTGGTCATCAAGAACGCGGTGGGCCTCTACGGTCTTGGCGCTGGCCAGAAGTCTTCCAAGATAAAGATCGTCGGCGACACGGGCGACTACATCGGTATCGTGAACGCCGGTGGCGAGATAGTCGTCGAGGGTAGCGTCCACAACTTCGTCGGCGACAACATGAACTCCGGGAAGATCGTCGTGACCGGCAGCGCCGGCTACGGCGCCGGGATGTATCCATACGGCGGGATCCTTTACATCAAGGGTGACGCCGGGGACTTCACGGCGACCATGAACAAGGGCGCGACCATAGTCATCGGCGGCAACGTCGGCGACGAGGTCGGTACCTACATGACCGCCGGGAAACTCATCGTGCTGGGCAACGCCGGGAAGGATCTCGGGAACTACTTCATCCGGGGCACAATCTACCTCGGTGGCACGGCCAAAAGGCTGGGCCACAACGTCAAGCTGGTCGAGCTATGCAAGGAGGATATCGTCGAGCTCAAGAAGATACTCGATGATGCCGGTTTCAAGTTCGACGTGACCAAGCTCAAGAAGTACATGCCAGAGACAGAGAAACCGTTCTATGAACACAAGAAGCCTACAAAGGAGGCTGGAACATGCCGATAGTCGGAGCGTTCTGCGTTAACCAGGACAAGGGCCGGTGCATCGCCTACGAAGAACCTTGGAAGTGCGGCATATGCACCATGGTCTGCCCCCAGAAGGTATACTCGAGGAACGAGCAGGGGCAGGTCGAGATCGTGAACGATTTCAACTGCGTGGGCTGCAGGATATGCGTGGACAGCTGTCCCTCCGAGGCCCTGCACGTGAAGCCCGCGGAGCCAGAGATGTTCACGAGGCACATCTGGAACTCCGGCACCGTCGAGTCCATCCACTATAAGGCCGAGACTGGCGAGTACATGCTAAGGGGACTGGGCACAATGGGCCCACCGACGCCCCACTTCGACAGCATGGTCGTAGTGCCGTCCCAGATATCCTCCGTGTCCCCCAAGGACAAGTACAGGGAAGAGTGCGACATGACGGTGGTCATAGGTGAGGATACTGCGAAGTACCCGGTCAAGCTGCAGGTCCCCATCATAATCGCGGCCATGTCCTTTGGCGCACTGTCCTTCGAGGCAAAGATGTCCTTCGCCCGAGGCGTTGCACTGACTGGCTCGATGGGCAACACCGGCGAAGGCGGCCTGCTGCCCGAGGAGCCCTGGATCGCCCACGGCTACGACAAGATAAACGGGGAGAAGAAATACGACCCCGGCGGTTCCTTTGCCATTCAGTGGTCCACGGGCCGCTGGGGTGTCAGCGTTGACTACCTGAGGGCCGGCGACGCGGTCGAGGTCAAGATCGGCCAGGGCGCCAAGCCCGGCATGGGCGGCCACCTCCTAGGCAAGAAGGTGACGCCCGAGGTCGCGAAGATACGCGGGATACCAGTCGGGACGGACGCCCTGTCGCCCTGCAGGTACTACGATGTCTGCGAGTTCGATGACCTCAAGCACCAGGTGGACATCATTAGGGACCTGACGGACTACAAGGTGCCGATCCTGATGAAGCTCGGTCCGAGCAGGCCGTACAAGGATGTCCAGAAATGCGTAGAGGCCGGCGCGGACGCCATCTCCATCGACGGGATGGTCGGTGGCACCGGTTGCTCGCCAGAGGTCGTGACCAATGGCGTCGGTATCCCGACCATCGCTTGCGTGACCGAGGCGGTAAGGGCCCTGAAGGACATGAAGGTCCACCATAAAGTTAAGCTCTTCGCTCTCGGCGGCATCCGGAACGGTCTGGACGCCTACAAGGCCATGGCCATCGGGGCCGACGGTGTCGGTTTCGGCGCCGCGGCCGAGATAGCCCTGGGCTGCAGGACCTGCATGTCGTGCCACACGGGCCAGTGCAGGTACGGCATCGCGACGGGCAAGGCCGAACTAAGGTACTTCCTGGACCCCAACGAGGGCGGCAGGAGGATCGCGAACTTCATCAGTGCGACGGCGGAGGAGATAAAGATTCTCACCATGCTGAGCGGGCATAGCGAGACCAGAAGCCTCACAAAGGAGGACATCCGGGCCCTGGACCTGAACACCGCTGCGATCTGTGGCATAAAGCTGATCGGTATGGAAGACTACTGGCCGGAGTACTGGAGGAAGATCGAGGGCGGCAAGTAGGGCATTAATCACACCCAAGGAGGTCCCAGAACGGCAAGACCACGAGCTTGTCCAATGGGACCTCCTTTTTATTATTATTTTTAAAGAACAATGGATTGCAACCTATAGCACCGATCTGAGCGCTTCGAGCTCCGTAGTCCTTAACGATGTGCTCACAACATCCCTATTGGATATTAAAAATATTCTGTTATGGGATACATATATAATGCGCGTGGTTTCTTACCATTTTCGAGGCAGGATGGTCCCATGGCCAAATGTGCTATTTGCGGAAATTCTGGGATGATGATTGGAGAGTCAAAGACCCCCTGCACGAGCTGCGGGAGGATGGGATGCAAGAAGTGCGACCCGAGCTGGCTCATGCTGACGTCCCCTAATGCCCCAGGTTATGTCTCCCGTTTCTGTAGCGAATCCTGTTTCAATGGATATTCCGATCCGAGCATGCTTTCCAACTACCCTAAAATATTGAGCAGTGAGACCGGCAAGTTACCTAATTCCGATGAGCTTGTCAAAGCGTTCGAGGCCCGCCAGGCCAAAGCCATCGAGAACCAGGCCATGAAGTGGCAGCACAGCCTTGGCCTGAGACCCGTCGATAAGGTGATGAGGATTCGAGTGCCGCCCGTCGAGGTCTGCATATATACATGGATACTGGTCACAAAAGAAAATTGGGAAACTGGTCCGACCGGCATAGGGGAGCTCGTGCTTCATGGTGATCACCGCAAAGATGTGGTATGCCAGGTGGAATACGTCCAACCGGCATTGGATGCACTGTCACAAGCGAGATGGATGGGCGGTCATGAAAATCTAAGAGCCTTCAGTCACTCTTATTCCCAAGCCGAACAATATGTGATAATCCTTGATAATGAACATTCCGTCATCTGGCTCTGTTTATCGAAGGATTTGCTGCATGTGCTGAAAGCATACCAAGATACCGCTGGTCTGGCTGATAGGTTCAATCCTGACGCAAAGGGGTGGAACGACCTTCAGGAGGACAGACAACGCCATCTAAGATTGCTGGAAGATCAATCCCAGATCCAATTCGGGCTCAAGCGGGATTACCTATATTCGTTCAGGATCGAGATCATTACGAAAGAACAGGTGGCAAACGATGTAAGATTACAGGAAACGCTTGGCAAAATGTTCGCTCAAAGTGAGAAAGGTCTCATGAGCTTTCCAGTGAAGGTCGCGATCTGTGGGAAATGCAAGATGCCGATGACCTATTCTACGAAGGAAAATGCCATGTATTGCCCGCAATGTGCCTCCTTCATTCGGAGGAGAAGGCCGAGAACCTGGTATTGCGGGATCGATAACGGGAGTGTGGAACAGGTCGAATATATGAGCGGTGGGCCTCATACTGGGGTGAAATGTACCCAATGCTGGCTCATCAAAGAATCCGCTGTGAGAGATGGCAATACTTATGCATCCATGGGCAATCTTGTGAACGCGAACGGAGATGTCGTCGACGTAGAGATCGTCTGCGGAAAATGCTGGAAGCCCGTCGCGATCGAGGACAAGGTATGCCCGGAATGCAAGACCGTCTTCATCCCAGTGGGCGTCGACCGGGCGTTCTATGAGACAGCAATGAGAAAGTGCCCGGTCTGCTCCATGCAGATGGAATTCTATACCGACCATAAGAAATGGTACTGCCATTCCTGCAAGGAATTCGAGGATGTGCTGAGTAAGAGGCCGAAGGGGCAACCGGCGGCCCAAACACAACCAAGTCCCCCTGCTAGCCAGCCCGCGGTAACGACAATAGGACAACCGGCCTCCCAATATCCATGTCGCACCTGCGGGCAGCCGCTCCAGTTCGCCCCTCAATACCAGAAATGGTATTGTCCAACATGTAAGACCTATCTTTGAGCTGGTGGCTGGTGGACCAAATCCCGAATTGACCAGATATCGGGACTAAAGAAGTAAAATGAAGGAGGGTGGAAAGGCCCTCCTAGAACGTTCTCGCCTCACTGCTTCTTGCTCAGGCCCGCCGCCTTGATGGCCTCGGTCAGGGCCGGGACTACATCGTGCAGGTCGCCCACTATGCCGTAGTGAGCCACCTTGAATATCATGGCGTCCGGGTTCTTGTTTATGGCCACGATGCACTTGGAACTCTGCATGCCCGCCCTGTGCTGGATGGACCCGCTTATGCCACAGGCTATGTAGAGGTCCGGCCTCACGGTCTTTCCCGTCTGGCCCACCTGGTGGTCCTGGGATATCCAGCCTTTCTCGACGGCAACGCGGCTCCCGCCGACTTCGCCGCCCAGGGTCTCGGCCAGTTCCCTTATGACCTTGAAGCCATCCGCAGAACCAACGCCACGGCCGCCAGAGACTATGATACGGGCCTCATCCAGGTTCGCTATCTTCTTGGCCTCCTTGACGACCTGCAGGATTTTGACCAGCATGTCCTCTTCCTTGATATCGACCTTGACCTTCTCGACCTCGCCCGTCTTGTTCGGGTCAGCCTCGAGCTCCTTCATGATGCCTGGTCTCACAGTGGACATCTGCGGCCTCGTGGTCGGCGACATGATGGTGGCCATGACGTTCCCGCCGAAGGCCGGCCTGGTCTGCAGCAGGAACCTGGTCTCCTTGTCGATGGTGAGCTCTGTGCAGTCCGCCGTGAGCCCGAGGTTCAGCCTCCTGGCGATCCTCGGGGCCAGGTCCCTGCCTATGGTCGTGGCCCCATAGAGCACGATGTTGGGCCTCTCCTTGGTTATGAGCTCGCAGATCACTTTTGCATAGGGTCCCGTCGAATATTGCGCCACCTTGGGGTCGTCGAAGACGTATACGATGTTGGCCCCGCGGTGAATGAGCTCCTGGGCCAGCTTCGTGATGTTGTGGCCTATCAGGATGGCCCCGACCTGCTGGTTGAGCTCCTTCGCAAGGCCATGGGCGCAGCCCAGCAATTGGATGGCGACCTTGCTTAGCTTCCCGTCGCGCTGCTCGGCGAAGACCCAGACGTTCTTGTGCTCGCCCGCACCCGCGACCTTTTTCTCAGCGCCTATGATCTCAAGGCAATCGCTAGCGCAGGAATCCACGCAGGCCCCGCAGGCCGTGCAGGTCGTCTTGATGATGACCTTGTCGCCCACGATCTCGAGAGCCCCATATGGGCAGGCACCGACGCATTCACCGCACTGCGCGCAGTTCTCTGGTTTCCATTTCAGTTCGGCCATCGTCATCACCTGTTGATGATATTGTCGTTCTCGAGGTGTTTGACCAGCTGCTTCACAACATCCTCGGTCTTCCCGGTGAGCATCTTGCCGAGCCCCTTAGGCTCGGGCGCGAAGGTCCTCTTGACGCCCGTTGCCGAGCCATCGAGCCCGATCCTGCTCTTCTCGGCATTGATCTGCTGGGCGTTCCAGAAGGGTATCTTCAGCTCTTTGCAGGCCTTCAGTATCCGCGACACCGTCGGGTACCTGGGCTTGTTCATCTCCTTGACGCATGTGACCAGGCATGGAAGTGGGGCCTCGACGACCTCGAAGCCGTCCTCGAGGAGCCTCTCCACATGGGCCTTGTTGTCCTTGACCTCGAGCGTCCTTGCATAGGTTATCTGGGGCATCTTCAGCCACTCGGCTATCTGGGGCCCGATCTGGGCCGTGTCGCCGTCTATGGCCTGCCTGCCGGATATTATGATGTCATACTTGCCGACGGCCTTGATGGCCATGGCCAGCGCGTAGGAGGTGGCCAGCGTGTCCGCGCCCGCAAAGGCCCTGTCGCACAGGAGGACGCACTCGTCGACCCCCATGGCGTAGGCCTCCCTCAAGGCATCCTCGGCCTGGGGCGGGCCCATACTTATGCACACGATCTTCCCCCCGTGCTTCTCCTTCAGGACCAGGGCCGCCTCGATGGCGTTCTTGTCCTCGGGGTTTATGATGCTCGGGACGCCCTCCCTGATCAGTGTCCCGGTCTTCGGGTCGATCTTGACATCGGTCGTGTCAGGGACCTGCTTCATCAAACAGATTATGTCCATCATGCCCACCTCATTTGAGGAGCCCTCCGGAGATGACCATTCGCTGGACCTCCGAGGTGCCCTCGTATATCTCTGTGATCTTAGCGTCGCGTATGAGCCTCTCGACGAGATAGTCCTTGGTGTAGCCGTAGCCGCCGTGTATCTGGACGGCCTTGACCGTGACCCTCATGCACATCTCGGAGGCGTAGAGCTTGGCCATGGCCGCCTCGGCGCTGAACCTCTTCTGCGTGTCCTTGGCGTAGGCCGCCTTCCGGACGAGAAGCCTTGCGGCCTCGATCTCGGTAGCCATGTCGGCCACCATCCACTGGATTGCCTGGAACTTACCTATGGGCTTGCCGAACTGCTCCCTTTCCATAGCGTACCTCTGGCACTCTTCCAGGGCCGCCTGGGCTATCCCGACGGCCTGGGCCGCAACGCCTATCCTTCCACTGTCCAGGGTCGCCATCGCGATGCCAAAGCCCGCACCCTCGGCGCCGAGCAGGTTCCCGGCCGGGACACGGCAGTTGTCCATGACGAGCTCCGCTTGGCCCGAGCCCCTAATGCCCATGAGCTCCTCAACGGTGCCTATTGAGAAGCCCGGGAACGTCTTCTCGACGATGAAGGCCGAGATGCCCTTGGGCCCCTTGGCCTTGTCCGTCATGGCGAATATGATGAAGGTGTCCGCATTCGTGGCGTTCGTGATGAATATCTTGGTGCCGTTCAGGATGTACTCGTTGTCCTTTTTGACGGCCACGGTCGCCTGGGAGCCGGCATCGGTCCCCGCGCCGGGCTCCGTCAGGCCGAAGGACCCGAGCTTCTTGCCCGAGGCAAGGTCCGGGAGGTAACTCTTCTTCTGGTCCTCGGTGGCGTTCTTCTGAAGGGGATAGCAGACAAGTGAGTTGTTCACGGACGCTATGATGGCCACGGCCGCGCTTGCCCTAGCGAGCTCCTCTATGGCTATCGTGTAGCAGACCGTGTCGCAGCCTGCGCCTCCCATGGCGGGTTCGACCATCATGCCCATGAGGCCCAGGGTTCCCATCTTCCTCGCAAGTTCTATGGGGAACTTGTGCGTCTTGTCTATCTCCTGGGACAAGGGCGCGATCTCCTTGTCGGCGAACTCCTTCGCCATCTTCTGCATCATCTCTTGTTCTTTTGAGAGCTTGAATTCCATGATCCTCAACCCCTCATGGCCGGGACCTCCAAGGACGATATCGCTTGGGCCATCCCGGCTATCATTCTTCCCACGCTTGCTTAGGTCCGCTACAAGAATATCAATATACTAATTAAGGATTTTCCTAGGTACAAGATTATTAAAGATGCACAGGATAATTTTATGATTAGAATCAGAGGAATGATAGAGGCGGGCCTGAACGAAGGCGACATGTCGAAGAACGAGGTCCTACCTGAGGACGATCTCGATGTTCACGCCATCGGGGACCTGGATCCTCATCAACTGTCTTAAGGCCCTTTCTTCGGCGTCCAGCTCGATGAGCCTCTTGTGGATCCGCATCTCCCAGTGGTCCCAGGTCTCGGAGCCGCCGCCACAAGGCGATTTCCTGACCGGGACCTTAAGGCGCTTCGTTGGCAATGGGATAGGGCCGGTAATGTCGGTGCCGGTCCGTTCGGCGATCTGCTTGATCTGGTTGCAGACGTTCTCGATGTTCTCGATGCTCGCCGAGAACAGCCTTATCCTTGCCTTCTGCGTTATCCCAATCACCCTTCTCGAATGCCCCGTGGGGTGTAAGAGTATCAAAGCCCCTGTATATATACCTTATTAATTAGAGGACGGTCCACCGAGGAGGACTTGGGATTCTTGGGGGCATCTAGGCCTATTCTTCTTCGATACCTTTGACTTCATCCATTTTGTTTTTATGCTTGCGCTTGCTCTTCGAGGGACCTTTCATGCCCACGAGAACGATCAATAGAACGATGAACATTATCAATGCAAGGACTAGGAATTGATAATCGACCACGGGTGCCGTCTCCTTGGTCTCGATTGTCGGAAGGGAACCGTTCGTTGGTGTGAACTTCCCCGTTCCGTCGAATGTTCCCGAGAGGATTGTATCCTTGTAACCATCCTTTTTTAACTTGACCGAGACTGTCTCGTTCACCCATGTCCTGGGGATCGTGATAAGTGCGGTGCCATTCGCAGCAGTGGTGCCGTTCATGGTCTCTGGGCCATAACTTATGTAGACCTTTGCATTCTGGACCGGAATATGGTTCTTATCAAGGAATGGCCCGATCTGGCAAGCGATGTTAGGGGTCTGTGCATTACTTGGGCCCGAGCTAATTATCACGAAGGAAAGGATACTGAGCATTACGATAGGCATTACCATCATTATTCCTTTGCTGGCCCGTTCCATTCGAATCCCTTCTTCGAGAACTTTATTGTCCTTGACCCACGATATGCATTCTCCAATAAATATGATATCATAAACGATTACGATTGGATAATGCCCGTTCATTTATATTAATTTACCATTTAGTTAAATTATGAGAAACATTTTTTACCTTAATCTCCATTACGACTTGGTATTATGCTAGAATGGATAACATCAAAGGTCGTCGTTTCGATAGCCGCATTATTGGTGTTGACCTCCGTGAGCGGTTTCTTCCTGACCCAACGGGAAGGTTGGAAGGAGAACGAGGTACTGCAGGTCTCCAAGGAGATCTCCAAGCTCGTCAATCAGGTGTCAATGATAAATTCCGAGGCCACGGTCATCGTCAATTTTGGGGAAAGCACATCCGGGATCAACCTACCCTCGACGATTGATGGGGAGACATATACGGTTCAACTAGATAGGACTAGTGCCAAATGCACATTGAGGGACCTGGAGGGCAGGTCCTATTTCTATACGGCCGTCCACCTCTTCCAGCCATCCGAGGTCAATTTGACAAATAGGACGCAATTGAGATCGTTCGACCTTGACCATCAGAACCTGAAGGTCCATTCCGCCGGGAACTTGTTCCTATTGAGAGCTAGGACGGTCACTGACGGGAACGTCAACTTTGAGACATTCATTTTCGCTGGTGAATGAGTTGAATGGCCGATTCAAAAATAATGAACAGGGACGTGTGTCCTTTGCCGTCATCTCCATTGTCATCCTCATTAGTGCAAGCGTAACGGCCGCATATGTTTACACGCTCACGCAAAAGGAGATCAAGGCACCGAACCTGCCCGTGACCGGTTTCGAGAACCTTCGTCAGGATATTTATATCGATATGAAGAACATGGCAATAGATTCACTGCGAACGGCCCTTTCTGTATATAGAAATGTATTAGAGTCCGAAACCTCGAACATCAGCATCTCCAACACTCTGGATTCATATTGTGAGAATGCCACATCATTTTTTGAGGAACGGTTCCAAGAGAAATATCCTGGGACCGTGATATATGACAATTTCGAAGTGAGCGCCGTGATCATACGATCGGGAAATAGAAGCTACATGGTCCATCCGACCTATACCAACCTATACACCCAAACAGAACTTGGGGCCGATCCACAGCTGGTCTCAAATGGTTTCGTCCTCAATGCCTCGGTCGAGATGAACGTCGTCGATACAAACACTCAGGCAAGGTTCCAGGACTTAATTGCCGTTTATGCTAACATATCCACTGAGATGCCCATGGTGCTTCAACTTATGACCTCGGTGGACCTGTCCAATCTCGAGAATATCCTATCGAGCATGGCAGGAGCGGTCCTATTTGCACGATTGTATGGGACCTGGTCGCAAGATATGGGTGCGAACCTCTCAGGCATGCCAAAGCCCAATCGAACCCTCAGCGAACCGGCCTTCGATAACGGAGAGGCCCATGCTATTGGTTTCAGGTCGGATATCGGGCCTGTCCCGTACGGAACGCTCATGTCGAAGACCGATTTCGATATCATCAGGGACCTGGCATTCATTCTAGTTCAGATCAGGTATTTTGGGACGTGGGATGAGGACTTCGTAACTAAATTTCTCGGAAAGGTCCATGCGTATAGCATTTCCGACGAAGGAAAGCATCTTATGATCCCGGACCTCAGGACCATGATCGGTGAGACCTCCCCTAACTTCGTGAACTGCGAGGCCCTCGTTCTGGAGCTCTTTCACAGGATGGGGCAGGTCCCGACCAACATAAACATCGTCCTGCCATTATTAAAGAAAATGATGGACCAAGGATTCATGAGCCTTTTCGATGCAGAGTGGGATACCTGGATGAAGGAGCATTTGTCATTCCCGGAGATGGACCCGAAGAACATGTTTAAAAGCGGAGGTTGGTTCGATTCTTCTTGGCTGCTAAAGGACCCATTCCTCCTGGTCAGTTATGGTCTCGTCCTCGAAGAATTCATGTCCCTGATCCTCGGGTACATCCTTCGGGCATATCATATAGACCGGGCGAACGAGATCAAGGACTTCGTGTCCCGGGTCATCAATCAGAACATGGAGGATAAGGTTCTCAAGAATGTACCTGGTAAGATTGAGATCCCACCGGGGAAGCCCGTAATTACAATAGATCTGAAGGGGGCCGTCAGGAAAAGCATCAGTAAAGGACTCGATATCATTCTAGGTTCCCTCTATCCCACGAAGATCATGGGAATTGAGTTCAATGGATATACCTGGGTCTACCTTTTCATGATGACCTATGATAGGCCAGAGTACAATGAGACCTTATTGCAGGCAAAATATGATGAGGTCTATGGCAATTGGACCAGCAGGGTCAAGGCGTTCATAAAAGAAAGCAACATCTCGGCCTTGACCGCGGTCGTAAATGGGACGGCCTCGGCCTTCGAGGCGAAGAGGAAGGAAGAGACGAAAATCTTGAACGACTTTTCGAAGATCGACCTTTCCTCGAACAAGACATTGAACCAGAGCCTTCAGAAGGCGCTATCGGTCCTTCAAAAGGTTTCCAAGAATTACACGCAGGCCTCGCCCCTGATGAACGGGTCTCGACCGTTCTTCATTTACACCGAAGGCGGTGAAACGCAGGATTGGAAGGACCTTGATCAAATTCAAAGGAATTCCTATACCATCATGCCTGAGATGAATTCTGTCTTCGATGAATTCGACAATTATGCTAGCACCATGAACATAAGTTCAAAATGGTACGATGCCGTCATCAATATTTCCGTAGCACTACGGATCGCAGACGATGGATTATATGCGACCTACGACCTTTTTGACCAACAATTGGACAATAAATGGAAACGGGACGTCCTCGTCGAGGTCAAGGCCAAGATAGATGGTCTGACAGCTGCTGACATGAGCGCCGGTACCCTTTATTCTTGCATAGGCCTGCTATCTGAGACATTATCACCACATCCTAAAATGGGGTTCAATGGAAGCATAGACGATGTGGCCGAGGACATTGCCAACATATCGAGCGAGACCAAAGGATTGACCTTCAAGAACAATGGGACCAAGTTGGACCTATCGGTCAGGGATATCCTAAAAGAGGACAGAGGCATCCAGGGCATCATTAGACTTTTGGAACAAAATATAAAGGATATAAGAACGACCTTTGTCGGCACGGTCGCCTACGAAACAAATG
>Ga0315295_10000259_pt1 | contig 44838 bp, 37 predicted proteins | sample YL17G14_0_MG_FD_204453 | JGI IMG/M metagenome (GOLD analysis project Ga0315295, IMG submission 204453) | Sediment microbial communities from Yellowstone Lake, YNP, Wyoming, USA - YL17G14_0 | ecosystem: Environmental > Aquatic > Freshwater > Lake > Sediment | place: USA: Wyoming | collected...
ATTCCCGCGAAAGCGGGAATCCATCTTCTCTTCATCCTCGCGCCCGATGCACTTCTTCCTCTCAAATCTCAAATTGCAGATCTGCTATTCTTCCTCTTTCTCCTGCTCTCCTGCTCACCTGTTCTCCTGCTCTCGCGCCGCGCCCCGCCCCCCCTGTCATTCCCGCGAAAGCGGGAATCCATCTTCTCTTCATCCTCGCGCCCGATGCACTTCTTCCTCTCAAATCTCAAATTGCAGATCTGCTATTCTTCCTCTTTCTCCTGCTCTCCTGCTCACCTGCTCTCGCGCAGCGCCGCCCCCCTCAAACACCGCCAAAAACTCGCCAAAATCACCCCGATTTGCGCCAAAACGCGCCCACTTTCTATCAAAACGCGCCCACTTTCCGCCAAAACGCGCTCACTTTCAGCCAAAAAAATCAAAAAATTCCCAAAAATCACCCAAAAAACAAAAATCTTGGGCCGCCCACCCCTCGCCCCCTACCCCCGTTGTCTGCTACTCCCCCGCACTGCCTCCGCCCCGGCTGTGAATCCCCAGTTCCTCTCGGATGTCCCCCAGGATATCCTGCTCGACTCCGTACTCCCGCCGCACCCGCCGCCAGGCCTGTTTCCTGGCCATCGGGGTCGTCTCGCCGGACTCCATCGGCGTGGGGACCGACCAGTCGCGGCGGACGCGGGACTGGTCGAACATTTGGTACGCCTCGGTGTCGCTCCGTTCCACGGGGACCTGCACGTAGGCCCACCATTGATTGCTGCGGCGCAGCAACTGCAGGGTGGCCCGGCGCCGCATCGTCAGGCTCGTCCCCACCGAGGTGGTTTGTTGGAAGTATTCGGCCTCCGACTCGATCTGGGATTTTTCGCGGTTGGCCGTCGCTCGCCCAAACCGGCTGCGCATGACCTTCTCGGCGGCCGCAAAGGCCTGGTCGTGATCAGCCTGGCCTAACGCCGTGTGGGCAAAGTCCTGGCGAGTCGGCTCGTTGGCGCCGCACCCCGCGGCCCCGAGAGCCAGCAAAAGCCCCAGCGCACCCCATCCCGCCCATCGCATCAGCATTCTCCGGATCATCGGCATGCTCCTGGTCATCCGGACGCGAGGTCATCCTTGAGACGGTCGTGCCTCTACCCCGGCAGTTCGGACACCCGCCTGCCCCGTCATTGTAGCGTTCCAGAGGCGGAGCAGCCAGCCTGGCCGGGCCTTTTCTTGACAACCCGGCGCCCGCCTTTTATAAGCCGTACCATGCCGGGTCAGTCGCCCATGCCAAAGTCGGACCGCCACGAGGGGTATCGAGTGAGCGTGGTCATTCCCGCCTACAATGCCGCGGCGTATCTGGGCCGGGCCCTAGACAGCGTGCTCGCGCAGACCCGCCCCGCGGCCGAGATCATCGTGGTGGACGACGGTTCGACGGACGACACGGCGGGCGTAGCGGCGGGGTACGGCCCGGCGGTGCGGCTGATAGGGCAGACTAACGGGGGGGCGAGCGTTGCGCGTAACACGGGGATCGAGGCGGCGGGCGGGGCCAACTGGATCGGCTTCCTCGACGCGGATGATGAGTGGTTGCCGGGCAAGCTGGAGGGTCAACTGGCCCATCTGGAGCGGAATCCGCAACTTGTCTGGACGTGCGGCAACTTCTATCACTGCCACGTCGGGCAGAGCGATCTGCCGCTGGCTCGCGATCCGCAACGGGCCCGCGCCCTGCTGAGGGAAAAGGAGTACTTCGAGACGTATTTTCAGGCCTATCAGGCGGGGTTCTACGCCTGGACGAGCACGTTGCTGGTCCGACGGGAGGTTCTGTACGGCGCCGGTTTGTTTCGGCCGGGCCAACTGCGGGCGAACGACACGGACCTGTGGTTCCGGATCGCGTACCGTTGGCCTGAGATCGGCTACCTCCCCGAGCCGTTGGCGGTGTATCACCGCGACGTGCCCCTGAGCATCACGAAGGTTTTTCGGGATTCCCGAATCTTGGGCGACCTGGTGGAGCGGCACCTGGAGCTTTCGGCGGCGGCGGGCCGGCGGGCCGAGTTTGAGCGGTGCGCCCGGGCCATGCTGCAAGTGTGGATGCGCGAGGTGCTGGCCGAGGGCCGCGGGGACGAGGTTCTGGAGTTGGTCGAGCGGTTCGGGGCCATGCTGCCGTTTCGGTTCAAGGGCGAGATGCGTATGCGCGTGCACTACCCGCGGGCCGCACCGTGGCTGCTGGGTGCGACCAGGGTGGTCAAGCGGGGGTGGCGAAAGGCGCGGCCAGGGCGCTAACCCAGCGGCGAGGCAAGACGCATGAGAACCGCTGCTTTCCCGGCGGGTGGCGCCCAGGGTGGCGCGTCGTCCTCCCCGCGGCGCCGGGCGGGGGGCTTGGCGCTGTTGCTGCTGGCGGCACTAGGTGTGCGGCTTTACAATCTTCAGCTACCCCCCCTTAATTTTGAGCCCGAGCGGCAGTTCCGCGCGGCCCTGATGGCCCGCAAGCTGTATTTCGCCCAGGCGGAGACGGCGGCGGCGTGGCGGCGGGAGGTGGCAGCAGCGCAGAGGTGGGACAGCAAAGAGCCGGCGGCGATGCAGTATCTGGCGTACCTGGGCTACCGCCTGGCGGGCGGGGAGCATCTGTGGATTCCGCAGGGGCTGGCGGCGATATTCTGGGTGGCGGGGGGCGCGTTTCTTTGGGGCACGGCTGGTCGGCTGGCGGGGTCCGCCGGCGCCTGGTGGGCGACGGTCTATTACCTTTTCTTTCCCTTCGGGTGGTTCATCAGCCGCAGCTTTCAGCCGGAGTCCTTGATGATCATGACGTTCTGTGCGGGGCTATACGCGATGGTGCGATACGGGGAACGGCCGAGCCGGGCGCGGCTGATCCTTTGCGGGGCGGTTTGCGGGCTGGCGATCCTGGTCAAGTTTGTGACGATCTTCGCCCTGACGGGCGCCTGGTTGCTGTCGGAGCGCTGGGCCGGCCGGTTGCGGGATCGGCGCGGCTTGTCGCGCACGTTGGTGTTCGGCTTGCTGAGCTTGGCGCCGGGGCTTGTCTATTACGGGTACGGGGTGTTTATTTCGCAGTCGATAGCCTGGGTGGCGGAGCAGAATTTTCAGCCGCAGCTTTGGCGGCGCGGTTTTTTCTGGCAGCGCTGGGGCCTGCAGACGGCGCGGGTGGTCGGTTATCTACCGGGGCTGGCGGGGCTAGCGGGGGTTTGGGCGATGCGGGACCGGCGGGCGCGGGCCTTGCTGCTGGGGCTGTGGGCGGGGTTCGCGGCCTACGGCCTGACGTTCCCTTACGGCGTGCAGTTGGTGCCCTATTGGAACGTGCAGATTGGTCCGCTGGCGGCCTTGGGGCTGGCGGGTTATGGGCGGGCGGCGGCCGGCCTGTGGCGGCGACTGTCGAGGTGTGGGCGCGTAGCCGCAGCGTTGGCGGGTATGGCGGTCGCGGTCGCCGCGGCGGGGGCGGCGCTAGTCATCACGCCACAGCGTGCGAAGAACGTGCCCCTGAGCCTGACGGCCAAGAACCACATCGAGAGCGCCTGTCTGTGGGCGGGAATCGACACCCGGCTAGTGCGGCAGGTGAATACGACGTACCAAGGCGAGGTGCAGCGGGCCCAGGAGATCGGCCAAGCCGTCGGGCACAGCACCCGGACGCTTTTTCTGGCGGATTACTACGGCTACCCGTTACAGTATTATGCCGAGATCGCCGGGCGGAATTGGCCGCGACAGCACGATTTTCGGATGGCTTCGTGGATGGGTCGGCTGCTGCCCCCGACCGAGCAATTGTTCGAGGAGCGCCGCCGGGCGGTGGGGGCGGAATACTTCATCGTGGCGGACTGGGATGAGTACGAGAGGCAACCGGAGCTCAAACGGTTGCTGGAAGGGCGGTTTCCCGCGGCCGGACGCGGCGACGGGTATGTAATTTTTGATTTGCGTGCGTTGCGCCAACCGCCCGCCGCAGCGCACGAGACGGCAGGCCGGCCGGCAGCGCGCAAGACGGCGGGCCAGTAGGCAACGGCAAGACGAAGCCTGCGAGGCGATCATGGCACAGGTTGAGATCGTCATGGCGTTGTACAACAAGGGGGCGACGGTGGAGCGCGCCATTCGCTCCATTCGGCAGCAGAGCCTGTCGGACTGGCGGCTGATCGTGGTGGACGATGGTTCGACGGATGAGGGTCCCGCGCGGGCGGCGGCGCTGGGCGATGCGCGGATCGAGCTGGTGCGGCAGGAGAACCGTGGGCCCGGGGCGGCGCGGAACGCGGGCCTGGCGCGGGCGGCGAGTCCGCTGGTGAGTTTTCTGGACGCGGACGACGAGTGGTATCCCTGGTTCCTGGAGGAGGCGGCGGGCGCGTTGGGTAACGAGCGGGTGGGGATGGCGGTTACGCCGTTCTATTACTGGCCGAGCGGGCAGGACATTCGAGCGACGTGGGCGCGGCAAGGCATTTTTCCGGGGGAATACCTGGTGGGGGAGGATGCGGACCCGGCGTGGGTGAATCGGCTGCGGAAGGCGCCGTGGGTGGGGAACGTGGTGTTACGAACGGAGCTGGCGCGGCGTTGCGGCGGTTTTTACGAGAAGGACCGCTGCGTGGTGGGCGAGGATTCGACGTTCTTTTTTCGGGTGGTTTTCAACGCGGTTTTTGCCATTTTGGAGCGGCCGGCGGCGCGGTACCATCTGGAAAGCAGCGTCTTGGGGTATTATAGTGGGCGGGGCGTGCAGGCGCCGCCCTACTTGCAGGATCCGTCCACGGTGCTGGAGTATTGCGACGCCGCGCGGCGGGGACTGATGGAAAGAGTGCTGGATCACGAGGCGTTGATGGTGGCGCACCTGTGGGCCCGCGCCGGGCGCAAGGCGGAGGCGACGGCGCTGCTGGCGGCGCGTCCGGGCGTCCGGGCGTATGGAACGGCGTACTGGCGCTGCCGGTATGAGCTTCTGGTGAGCCGGTGGCTGCCAAGGTGGGTGAGATTCAAGTGTGCGGTGGGTCCGCCGGTGCGGCGGTGGTTGCGGCGGCGGCTGGCGTGCCGGTCGGCGGCAGAGGCGCCGCCGGCCATGCCTGATGAACAACCTGCGCCGACGGCGGGGCATAAAGACTCATGAAACGCCAAGAAATCCTGATCGGCCTGGGTCTGCTGCTGCTGGTCGTGGGGGCCAAGGCGCCGACGCTGCCGACTTTGTATCACTGGGACGAGATGGGGGCGTACGTCCATCCGGCTCGATACCTGATGAACCACAGCCTGTGGGAGGTGCTGCCCAAGCGAGAAAACGCCGGGGCGTTTTTCGGCCATCCCCCGCTGCTGTACGTAACGGTCGCTCTGGCGTACCGCGTGCTGGGCGAGTCACCGGTGGTTTCGCACTCGGTGATCCTGGTGTTTGCGTTTTTGGGCGTTTATTACACGTACCGCCTGGGGCGTTATCTGGCCGGCGACGGCGCGGGCATCCTGGCGGCGATATTCCTGTTCACCACGCCGTTGTATTTCGCCCAGGCAGGGTTGGTTATGGGCGAGATGTCGATCACGGCCTTGGGCGTCATGGCCGTGTATTACGCCGTGCGGGGGCGTTACCTGGCTTATGCACTGTGCGGCACCCTGGCAGTGCTGTTCAAGGAGACGGCCCTGGCGATCGTGGCGGGCGCCGGCTTGTACGTGCTGCTGGCGCAGCGCCATGAGCGCGGCCTGGCGCGACGCGTGATCGCCTGTGCGTTGCCGGCGCTGGTGTTGGCGGGGTTTTTCCTGTGGCAGCGGCTGGCGACGGGAAAGTGGGTGTGCAACTCGTACTTTGTCGATAATCCGCTGTTCCGTCCCTCGGCGGGGGCGGTGCTGGAGCAGGCGGTTTGGGTGATGAGTTGGACGTTTCTGCGTCAATACCGGGTGGTGTTGGTCTTTTTGATTGTGCTGGATTTTGCGGTACGGGGACGGGGGGCATGGCGGCGGGAGTACATCGCGTTCGCGCTGATCGTGGCGTTCTTCGTCGTGGCGTTCTGGTTCCTTTACTTTGGGCAGCGGTATATCCTGCCGTGCCTGCCGTACCTGTGCGTGGGAGCGGCGGCGGCGTTGGCGGGGCTGGTGCATCAGCGGGCGGCGCGGGCCGCGACGGGGGCATTGGCGGCAGCGCTGTTTGTCGTGGCCTGGTACGGGCACGATACCGGTTACGGGGCGGCGGACTACGATTTGCAGTATCTCGACGTGGTAGCCATTCATCGGCAGGCGTGTGCCTACGTCGAGGAGCACTATCCGGAGGCTCGGGTGGCGGCGCGCTGGCCGCTGCAGGCGCATCTGGGGGATCTGTATCAGGGCTATGTGCGCCGGCCGGTGCGGACGGTGCGGTTCGACGAACCCTTTGACGTGCTGTTTTACGCGACGGGCCGAGACTTGAGTCCAAAGCAGCTCGATGAGCTGGTTACGTTGAGGAACCGGTTGACGCTGGAGCGTCGGTTTGAGCGGAACGGCAAGTGGCTCGAGCTGTACCGGCGTTGATTCGGCGGGCGGGGGGCGCTGCGCGAGAGCAGGTGAACAGGTGAGCAGGTGAACAGGCGAAAGAGTCATGGCCAGCGGGGTCGGCGCGGCGCGGGGCGCGATTCGGCGGGCCGGGACGAGGCGTGATGGCGCGCGTCGATATTATCATGCCGCTCTACAACAAGGCGCCAACCGTCGGGCGCGCCATCCGCTCCATCCAGAGCCAGACCATGCCCGACTGGCATCTCATCGTCATCGACGACGGTTCCACCGACGGGGGCCCCGACATTGTCCGAGGCCTAGCCGATGCCCGCATTGTCCTGTTCCGCCAGGACAACGCGGGTCCCGGCGCCGCCCGCAACGCGGGCCTGGCGCGCAGCGAAGCTGCTTGCGTGGCGTTTCTGGACGCGGACGACGAGTGGTATCCGTGGTACCTGGCGAACGCCCTGGCGGCGTTGGAGGCGAGCGGGGCGAGTCTGGCGGGCACGACGTACTGCGAGTGGCCCAAACAGGTGGACATGACGCGGTATTGGGGCCGGCGAGGAGTGGCGGCGGGCCGATACGAGCTGCGGGGGGATGAGGACCCGCGGCGGGTGGAGGCGTTGGTCTTCTTCTTTCACGTGGGCAACAGCCTGGTGCGGCGGGCGATGGTCGGCAAGTATGGGGGGTTCTGGGCGAAGGACTGCTGTCACTGCGGGGAGGACACGACGTTTTTCCTGCCGATCGTGCTGGGCGAGCCCGTGGTTGTTTTGGGGCCGACGGCGGTGGTGCATCACCGGGAGGACAGCGCGCTGAGCAATACGTTTGAGCATCCGTTGGCGCCGTTCATGGAGGAGCCGCAGATCGTGCTGGAGCGGTGTCCGGCGGACAAGCGCGCGTGGGCCGGCCGGGTGATTGATCGGATGGTCTTGCGAGCGGTGCACCACTGGGCGCGCAACGGGTACCAGGAGATGGCGAGGAAGCTGCTGGGGCGGTTTCCGGGCGTGCGGGCGTGGCCGGGGTATTACTGGCGGTGTCGGCTGGAGGTGGCGCTGAGTCCGTGGCTGCCGTACTGGGTGCGGCTGAAATGCGCGACGGGACCACGGGTGCGGTGGTGGTTTCGGCGAGCGGGTCGGGCATGGGGATGGAGTCCGCGGGTCCCGGAGACGGCGGCAGGGGCGCGCGGGGAGGAGGGGCGGAAGCGTGGGTGAGACGGCGGCGCAAGGGCGGGTCAGCGTGGTGATCCCGGCGTACAACAGCGGGCGCTTCATCGCGCGGGCGGTGGAGAGCGTGTTGGGGCAGAGTCGGGCGGCGGCGGAAGTGATCGTGGTGGACGACGGTTCGACGGACGACACGGGGGAGGCGGTGCGGCGCTACGGGGAGCGGGTACGCTACGTGCGGCAGGAGAACGGGGGAGCGAGCGTGGCGCGGAACACGGGGGTGGCGGCGGCCGAGGGCGAGTGGATCGCTTTTCTGGACGCCGACGACGAATGGTTGCCGGGGAAGCTGGCGGCGCAGATGGACCTGCTGGGCCGGCACCCGGAATTGCGGTGGGCGACGGGGAATTTTGAGCGCTGCCTGTGCGGGTCGGATCGGCGGGGTCCGGACCTGGACCCGGCACGGGCGCGGGAGCTGCTGGCGGGGGAGGAGTATTTCGAGAGCTACTTTCGCGCGTACCGGGGGGGGGCAATGGGCTGCACGATCACGATGGTGATTCGTCGGGCGGCCTTGCAGCAGGCGGGGCTGTTCCGGGCGGGGCAGATCAAGGCCAACGATCTGGACATGTGGTGGCGGATAGCGTACCGGTGGCCCAGGATCGGGTATTGTGCGGAGCCGCTGGCGGTGTACCACATGGGGATTCCGCAGACGCTGTCGCAGAGGCGGTTTTCGGCGGCGGATTACGCGGACTTGGTGGGGCGGCATCTGGCGTTGGCCCAGGAGCAGGGCCGGGGGGAGGAGTTTCGGGCGTTCGCCGGCTACCTGCTGCGGCGGTGGCTGCGGGGGCTGGTGTTTGAGGCCCGCGGCGAGGACGTTCGTGCGCTGCTGGAGCAATTTGCCGACTTGCTTCCGGGCGGGTACGCGGCCATGATGCGCCTGATTACCGCGTTTCCCCGCGTCGCTGCCACCGGCTGCCGCTGGGCCTCCCGCGTCGTGGGCGCTTTGCCCGTGCGGCGCGCCGTCAAGCGTCCGCCGCGCGCCTAGCTCGCGTCGCCGGACGGTTCAACCCGGCCGCTTTTGCGGGCAATCAGCAGGGCCATGTCGCGGCAGCGCTGCCGGAAGGATTCGTACACCTCGGGGCGATACGAACGCTTTAGACCAGGTAGTCTTGCCGGGTCTGCACCTCAAGGTGTTCCTGGGAGAGGACCTTTTCGATCTCACCCTATTCGATATGGTCATCCGGCCATACGTGGATGTCTCCTTCAGGCTTGTAGCGCCGTCGGATCCGCTTGAGCACGAAACGAAGGTAGAACCGTGGGCTGCACAGGAGCCGGGCGTATTTTGCGGCGGCGACTCGCCGAGGGACGGCTTGCCGGAGAAGCTCCCGGTAGTCCGCGGACGGCTGGTAGTAGGAGGCCGTGTGCTCGTGGGACAACATGGTCAGCTTCCCTGGGCGGCGGAGGAGTGCCGGAGGTCATCAGGGGCCTGGCTTGGGGGCGAGGTCTGTTCCCTGGGTATGGGGTATGCGGAGCAGGTATCCCCGACTACTGGTCCAGCCGGTCCGCGCCAGGCGCCGGCGGAGTCCCACCAGGCGGAACGGGCAGCACACGTTGCGGGAATACGCCAGCGGCAAAGGCGCCACGGCCTCGACCGTCAGGCCCGCCTGGGCGAATCGTCGGCGCCAGGCGGCCTCCCGCCAGTCCCGCAGCTCCGTCCAGCAATGGGGGCTGACGCCGTGGCGTGCCGGGAGCAGCAGCCGCAGCGGATTCAGCTTCTGCAGCGCTTGCCGCGCGTGGCGGCGGCTGAGCCGGCGGTTCGGCGCCGGCGTGGACGGTTCAGGCCCCGGCGGTCCGCCGGGCGACGGGCCGCCACGCCAGTGCGATTGCAGCAGTTGCCGCGCCGCACCGAACAGGAACGCCAGTTCGAAGTAGTGCCCGGCCGGCTGCGTCAGGATCGTCAGGACCGTGTTGGTCGGGGTCGGCATCGTATGAATCATCAGGCCACCCAGGCGGAGCACCCGTTTCATCTCGGCCAGGGCGGCGGGGAGATCGTCGATGTGCTCCAGCACGTTCGAGGAGAAGATCAGGTCGAAGCCGGCGTCGGGGAAGTCCAGGCGCGTGGCGTCGCCGACCCGCACGGGGAAGAAGCCGGGCTGGCGCGGCCGGGGATCAATCGAGGTAACCCGCAAGCCCAGCGCCGCCAGCCGCGCCGCCAGAAACCCGTTGCCCCCGCCGATTTCCAGCACGGGCGCACGTCGCCGCGCCAACGGTTCGAGCCAGGGCCGCAACGCCTCCAGCTCCTGGTCTCGCACCCAGTTGATCCAACGAACGGCCTGCTCACGCATGCATGATTTCCCGATACACCTGCTCGACTTTGTCAACGTATTGCTCGACGCCGAACTGCTCGACCCACCGGCTGGCCGCCGCGCCGAGGCGCGTGCGCAAGGCCGAGTCGCATATGAGCCGCTCGACGCACCGGGCATAGGCGGCGGCGTCAGAGGTCGCCGCGATCAGCCCCGTGCGCCCGTCGGTGACGATCTCGCCCAGCCCCTGGACGCCGGAGCACACGAGCGGCACGCCCGTGCGCATGAACTCCAAGGCCACCATGCCGAACGGCTCCTGCCGCGACGGCGCCAGCGCCACGTCAAACCCATTCAGCAACTGGCCGACCTCCCGCCGGAATCCCAGGAACCGCACCCGCCGGCTGACGCCGAGCCGGCGCGCCCGCTCCTCCAGCGCCGCGCGCTGGGGACCGTCGCCCAAGAATACCAGCAGATAGCGCGGGTCTTTCGGCCACAGCAGGGTCAGGCACTCGAGCGCCAGGTCCGGCCCCTTGACCGGCGTCAGGCGTCCGGCAAAGCCGAGGACCACGTCCTCCGCCGCGGCGCCCCACTCGGCGCGAGCCTGCTGCCGCGCCGCGGCGTCGGGGCCGAACGCCTCCAGGTCCACGGCGTTGTGAATGACTCTCATCCGCGCCGGGTCAACGCCGGCCCGCTGCTCCAAGGCCCTGGCGACGGCCTGCGAAATGGCGATGAAGGCGGCGGCCCGCCCCCGCAGCCGCCGCAGGCCCCAGCGATACACGGCATTGTCCCAGCCCGCGCGCACAATCGGTCCGTGTTCGTGCACGACGACCCGCACCGGGCGAGAGTAGCTCGCCAGCAGGGCCCCCAGGATCGGCTTCTGCAGATGGGCGTGAATGACGTCAATTTGCTGGTCGCGGCAGATGCGCAGGATGGCGGTGAACTTCCGCGGGTCGTAGCGGCGGTAGGGCAGGGTGATTACCGGGCCGGCAATGGGGATGTCCACCTGGCGGCCGCGCAGCGGCAGGACGACCGGCTCGACCGCGCCCGGCGTGGCGTGCTCGACGAGGTACTTGACGCACACCTGGGCCCCACCGAGGCGCAGGCTGCTAATGATGTGCAGGACGCGAATGGTCATGATGTCGGCGAAAGACCTCCTGGTAGCGTTGAATGAGGGCGGCGATGTCGTGGTGTTGTTCGACGTAGAGGCGGGCGCGGCGGCCGAGGTCCGCGGCCACGGCCGGGTCCAGCAGCCGTTCGAAGTGGCGGCGGAAGACCTGCCAGTCGCCGCCGGCGCACAGGCCGCAGCCGTGGCGGTCGAGAAAGCCGTCGGGGTTGACCCGCAACGACAAGATCGGCGTAGCAGCGGCGCCGGCCTGGATGAAGGTGTTGGCAAAACCCTCCGCGTCGCTGGTGTTGACCAACATCTTGGCCTGGTCGAAATAGCGCTGCACCTGGTGAAACGGTACGTGCTCGATGAACTCCAGGTTGTGGGCGCCGCGGGCCGCTGCGCGCAGCCGCTGGTAGCCCGGAGCGCCGGTGGCCCGCGGGCAGATCATGACAAACGACTCGGCCGGATAGGCGCCCGCCAGAGCAAGGAACTCCCTGGGCCGCTTGATTTCGGCGCTGCGGCCGACCCACAGGATGTGATGCCGCGCGGCGTTGGTCAGTTGCGGCAGGCGATGGCCGTTGGGAATAACCTCGGCGGCAATCCCCAGGGTCCCCCGCAGGTTCTCGCCGTCCTGGGCGTTTTGGGCGAAGAGGACCTCGGCTCGGCGCAGGGCCCAGGCGAAGGCCCGCCCCAGAAGCGGGTGATCGCGGAGGTACCGCCCGTCATATTCATGCTCATTGGCGCTCCGGTAGGCGAAGCGGCGTTGTCGGCGGCGGCAGAACCAGGCAATCAGGGGGACGCCGGGGGAGAACGTCTTGGTAAGGTAGAAGTCGGCGTCCGCTCGTTCGAGCGCCCGCCAGAGGCGTGCGGCGCCGGCCAGGGCGTTTTGGCGGAGGCGCAGGCTCTTGATGAGGGTGACGCCCTCGCGGACCTCGCGGTCGGGCTGCCCGTAATCAGCGACCACGAAGCTGACGGCAAAGTCCGGGTTCCGCGCCAACTCCGTGGCGAGGTAATAAAGGTCAACTTCCGACCCGCCGAACAGCGCCGGGAGGGCGGGATTGAAGAGCGGATACGCCTTGGGCATCACGAAGCACACGCGAATCGGTCCGATAGGGTGGGCGTGATTCATGCGTGCTCACTCTCCCTGACGGCCTGCTGGTAGCAGCGGAGATACTGCTCGGCCACGCTCGGCCAGGCAAACTGTCGCACGCGGCGGCGGGCGGCCTCGGCGAGGTTGCGGCGCAGATCGGGGGAGGCGATCAACTTTTGCAGCTCCCGGCGGATGGCTGGGCTGTCGCGGGGCGGGACCAAGAGGGCGGCCTCGCCGACGACCTCGGGGCAGCCGCCGGCCGAGCTGGCGATGATGGCCATCCCGGCCGCCATCGCCTCCAGCAGGACGATGGGGAAGTTCTCGGCCTCGGAGGGGAAGATGAAGATGCTGCCCGTCTCGTACAGGCGGCGCAATTGGGGGCCGTCGCGGTCGAGCCAACCGGAAAAGGCCACCGGCGTCTTCGATCCCGCCGCCAATCGTTCGAGTTCGGCGCGAAAGGGTCCGTCGCCGATCACGTCAAGCTGCCAGTCCAACTCGAGGGTGCGAATCGCCTCGAGGGCATACTGAAACCCCTTGCGGGCGAGCAGGCGGCTGCACAGGACGATGCGCCGCTCCTTGGGGACCGGGGCGTAATCGGGCAGGTCGATGCCATTGGGGATCACTTGCACGCGGGCGGCCGGGTGCTGGGCCAGGATCAGCCGCTTGAGGGACTCGCTGGGGGAAATCAGCAGCGCCGCCCGGCGAGCAAGGGCCCGCCAGGCTGGACGGAGCAGCTTGTGGTCGAGGCCGAACCGCTCGGGGTTGTAGCCGGGCACGTCGCTGCCGTGGCAGGTAACCACCCACGGCACGTGTGCGACGCGGCCGGCCCGCCACGCCAAGGGGCCCGCCGGCAGCAGGAAATGACAATGGATGATCTGGGGCCGGCGCTGCCGCAGGAGCCGCCGCACCGTCGGCCAGGCGCCCAGCAGGTAGGTGGCCATCTCGTGGGTGTGACAGATGTCGGCCCGCCGCCGCAGCGCCCAGGTCCGATGAATCCGCACGCCCTCGCGCTGCTCGAACGGCGGCAGGTCGCCGTACCGCATGGTTACCACGTCAACCTCATGGCCCAGCGCCGCCAGACGCCGGCACAATTGCCAGGCCATCGGACTGGCGCCCCCGCCCACCGGGGGAAACTCGTGATTCAACACTAGCACCCGCATGCCGCCAGTATAGCCCACCCCGCGCAGCCCCCACAATCCCCATCCCCCCAAGCACAATAAGATCCCCGGCCTGGTTCGTTCAGGCCGGGGATCCTTGTCCTTTCGTATCGTTCGGTTGCCTTCCTGCCGTCCCGGCCGTTCAGGCTCGCCGCCTCCGTCGCCGGACCAGCGCTAGCCCCCCCAGACCCAGCACCAGCAACGTCGCCGGCTCCGGAATGATCCGCGTGATCTCCGCCACGTTGCCCGATTTCAGCTCCGCCAGGTACAGCGCCCCGTCCGGCCCGAATGTCATCGCCGTGTAGTAACTCAGCCCCCGCGCAAACAGCGTTATGTCCCCCTCTGGCGTGATTCGATACAGCTTGTAGTTCGCTTCCCCCTGCAACGTGCCAAACACGTACATATCTCCGCCGAACAACTGGGCGCTGCTCTCGTCAAACGCCAGGTCGCGAGCCCCGCTGATCCCCTCGAGCACCCGCGTGAAACTCCCGTCGCTGTCAAACCGCAGGATGCCCGTAAGATGCGGCTGGTCATACCACGTTGCCACGTACATGTGCCCTCCGAAGCGTCCTTGCGGATCGGACTCGATCTCAATGTCAATCGGCGACCCAGAACCTGACTCGCCAAAATACTTGAGCCAACTCGTGTGCCCCGACGTGTCCACCCACATAATCCCGTCGCTATCTCCCAGCCCGACGAACATCGACCCCCCGTAGTTCCCGCTACGGTCAAAACCTATGCTGACTGGCTGATCCAGCCACTCAGTACAAAAGGGAGTCTTCTGCCCGCTCAGGCTCACCCTCGTCACCTGTCCGTCATATCTGGTGTAGGGCGTCTTGTACCCCTCCACCACGTAGAGATGGTTCCCGTACGTCGTCCCTCCGCCCCAGGCCATGTGTTCCGGTCGCACCAGCCCCGTCACCCATCGGCTCGCGTTCCACGACGAGTCAACCCGATACACCGCCCCGTTGTTGGTAGAGAGGGCCGAGCTGTTGTGCGACACGTACAACTGCCCGTCCGAGGCGAACGTCATCGCCGTCGGCGCGCTGGCAAACGGCAGCGCATACGTCGTCATGCTCTCTGCCGTGTACCCCGGCGCCTCCATAATCACCCCCCACGCCCCGGTCCAACCCCCCGCCACCAACGCCACCGGCACAAGCCAATTCACGATAGACGTTGCCCGAGCCATTTTCCAGCCTCCTGACGCCCTGTTGGCGTCCAAAAAACAATACCCGGGCGCAGAGAAAGACCGCCTTTCTCTCTCGCCCAGGGTACTCGCTATGGACACCAACTTGGTGCCCAATCTCCAGAAAACCCGACTACGGTGGAAGTGTACCCCAAGTCCCAAGGATTGTCAACAAGATTCCTCCCCGCGCAGGTCCTCCGCTGCCGGCCCGCCTCAAGCCACTGCCCCGTCTCGACTTACCGCTCCGCCTCCCCGGCGCCCGCCGGGGGCTTTCAGCGGGCGGGGGCGGTTGGGGCAGGGGGTTTGAGTTCGTAGAGGACCATGGGGGCGATGAAGCGTTCGGCCTGGTCGGGTCGCACGGCGCGGCCCCAGAGGAGCTGGAGGATTTCGGCGGGAGGGACGGGGCGGTAGTGGTCCATGATGAAATTGCGGAAGGGTCCCATTACGGCAAAGCGGACGGCTTCGTCGGGATCGAATCGCTCCGCCAGCAGGCGGGCCCAGTCCCGCTCGAAGGCCTTGACGTGCTCGGCGAGCGGCGGGCCGGCGGGGTACTGTTCCCGGCCCTGGGCGTCCCGGGGCCACAAGTCCCGCGGCCACAACTCGAAGGGCGGACGGTTGAAGGGGAAATCCCACTTGCAGGTATCCACAATGTACTTGGGCGGGCGGGCGGTGAAGAGGCCGACGAGTTGCGCGACGCCGCCGGACAGCAAAGCGGGACTCATGGTGTGCATTTCGCTCTCGAAGGCCCTGGGCATGTCGCTGAGGCGCTGGGAGCAGACGTAGATGCCGGGATACCAACCCCAGACGTAGATGGTGTCGGCGGGAGCGGAGTGGCGGCCGATGTAGTCGGCGAGGATCTCCCAGTTGGCTTTCATTCCCCGCCGGCGTGCGGCCACGTCGGCGAGACTTTGTTTATAGCCGCGATCGGGGCTGGGGTAGGGTTGGCCCGTGCGGGCATCGGTCGCGGTGTACACCCGTCCGGTATGAGGGCTGACGCGCAGGCCGAAGCAGATGGGCCAGACGAGCGCCAGCAGCAGGACGAGCCCCCCCCCGCCGAGGGCGAGCCACAGGCGGCGGTTCCGCCCGGTCGCCCAGGCGTCACGGTACACGGCCGTCAGATACGCCCCCAAGGCGCCCCCGGAGGCCGTGAGCGGCAGGTAGTACTCCTCGTAGGAGCGGGGGCTGATCCAGACAAAGGCCATATCGAGCAGCCACCACACCGCCAGCAGCAGGACAAAGCGATCGTAAGCACAGGGGAGGGGCGGCGGGGTTCGCTGCGTGCGGCGCCGCCGGATCAGCCGCACCAGCCGAGCCAGGATCGCTCCCGCGGCCAGGCCCACGGGCACGTTGAGTGTCCCATAGAAGCGGAAGATCTTCTTGACCACTTCCTTGACCTGTTCGGGAGAGAGGGACTCCCAGCCGCGGAAGGCGTAGTTGCGGAGGGGCGCGGCCGGGGTGGCGCCGGCGACTGGGGCGGGCGGGGTCTTGGCATCGTCGGCCGCGGCGGGCGGCGCACCGGCAGGCTCGGCGGCGGGCGGCGCGGGCGCGGCGGCGGGCCGGGGCTTGGGCAGCACCTGCTGGACGAAGCGCCAGATCGTGGCGTAGGGCCGGTCCACGCGAGCGCCCACGGCGTCCAGCCAGACCCACACCGGCGCGACGCTCAGGACCGCCCCTACCAACAGCAAGCCGACATCGGCGCCGGTTTGCCTCCAGGTGCGATGTTTGAGCAGCGGCTGGACGAGGGTAAACAGCCCGATGGCGGCGACGACCGACAAGCCGGTTTCCTTGCACAGCGGCGCCCAAGCGGCCAGGGCGCCCGCCAGCAGCGTCCACCACCATCGGCCGGCGGTGTGCCGCCGCAACACGCCACACACCGCCAGGATCATAAAGGCGATCATGAATTGTTCTTTGACGTTGCCGAACTTGGCCAGCAGCGGACACGAGAGGTAGATAGAGGCCACCGTCGCCGCGACCGAGGCGGCCAACATGCCGAAGACCCGCCGCAGGGTCAGCAGGAAGGCGATCAGTGCGACGGCCTGCAGGACCATTTGCACGACTTTGGGTCCGGTCTCGTTGAAGCCGAAGAGCGCGACGCCCAGCATGTTGACCAGGAGGGTGCCCGTCTTGGCGCTGGGGACTTCGTCGATGCCGAGGCGAGCGCCGTGCAGGACGCGATAGGCGGAATAGACGTAGGCGCCGCTGTCGTAGGGACCGGGCAACGAGAACTCCAGATACTTGCCCAGGGTAAAGGGGACCCCGGCCAGCAGCGCGACCAGCACCCAGGGAAGAACCCGGGCGAAGGGGAAGGGGGTCGTTGACCCCGCGGCGGAGTGAAGCGCCGCGGGCGGGCCGGCGGCACGGGAACGCCCGTGGTGCGCCTCGAACAGCGGTCTTCTGCGCTGGCTCATGCCTTGACCCGGCTGTTTCCCCGCCGTTTTGTTCTTAAGCGGTGCTTGGGGACCGGCGGCGGCGGGAACGCCGCCGGCTAACAACAGGTTCTAGTGACCGGCGCCAAAACCCGATGAAACACCCGGGTCAGGTCCGCCCGGCGGAGCGGCGGCCGGGTCCGCGGCGGACTGGTGAATCCGGCGAACCACGTAGGTGGACTTCCTCTGCGATTCATGGTAGGTGCGGCAGAGCATTTCGGCCAGCAGCCCCATGAGCAAGAACTGCACGCTCATCATGACCAGCAGGACGGTCAGGGTGAGCAGGGGATTGCGGTTCATCGAGAGGGGCGGCCGGCTGACCAACTTCTGGTAGAGCACCGCCGCGCCGCTCAGACCGGCGGCCAGCAGGCTCAGCAGCCCGATCCCGCCGAAGATGTGCAGCGGCTTGGTGCTGAAGGCGCCGAGGAACTTGACGGTCACCAGGTCCAGGGCGACCTTGAAGGCGCGGCTCAGGCCGTAGTTGCTCCTGCCCCGCAGGCGGGGGCGGTGGTTGACTTCGATCTCGGTGACGCGGGCGCCGGCCCATTGGGCGATGGCGGGGAGGAAACGGTGCATCTCGCCGTAAAGGTTGAGGTGCTCGACCACCTCGCGGCGGTAGGCCTTGAGCGTGCAGCCGTAGTCGTGGAGCCTGACGCCGGTGATCTTGCCGATGAACCAGTTGGCCAGCCAGGAGGGGACTTTCCGCGTAAGCAGGCGGTCGTGCCGGGTGCGGCGCCAGCCGCTGACGACGTCGTAGCCTTCGTCGAGCTTGGCCAAGAGGCGGGGGATATCGGCGGGGTCGTTCTGGAGGTCGCCGTCGAGCGGGATGACGACCTGGCCGCGGGCGTGGTCGAAACCGGCGGCCAGAGCGGCCGTTTGGCCGAAGTTCCGGCGAAACTCGATGATCCGCATTTGCGGCCGGGCAACCTGCAAATCCCGCAGCAACTTGACGACGCCATCGGCGCTGCCGTCATCCACGAAGATCGCCTCGTAGGGCAGCCCCAGCGGGGCCATGACACGGACGATCTCCTCCACGAGCTGCGAGACGTTGTCCCGCTCGTTATAGAGCGGCACGACCAGCGAGATCATCTTGTCTTGTCCCGCTTGCACGTCCTGCCTCCCGACGGTTCGGGGTGGGGCGGCGCCCGCCCGGCTGGCGCCGGGCACGGCGAGGAATCGTGGGCTAGTTTAGCACAGGCAAATGCGCCTCGTCAAGGCGACGGAGCACCAGGGCAATCGCCCTGCAGGCACTGCCGTCCGTCCCGCTGTGGCTAATCCCCCGGTAGTATTGTACTGGTTCGGCGGGAATTGGGCGCCGGCCCGGTTCCGCCAAGCAACTGACCTGCCTGCCCGGGGGGCCGGTTCACCCTAACCGGACCAAGCGAGATGTCCAATTCCGACTGAACCTTTACAGTATTTGTTACGCCCGAGCTGCGGGCGTGGTCCGCAGCGTCAGCGGGGGCTGGCGGCTCGTCTGCTGTTAAGTAATTATCACAAGACAAGCATAATTAACCATTTAGAAAGCCTCGGGAGATTGGGCCACACCCACCCGGGGCGCCACGGGGGGTTTCCCCTTGTCAAGAACGACAGAACTCCGTAAAATCTTGTGCCGATAAGAAATGTGAGGCGCGCGTGGGCGTCTGGCAAGAATATGGGCTGGCTGCTACCGGCGAGTTCACGAGAACATACTGACGGGTACGGGACACGGCGGGTTAACCTAACCGACGATATTGGCTGCAATTATCGCTCTCTCATGCTCCCCGCTGCCTAGAATCCTTGTGGTATGGTGCAAGCCGGTTGGCGCCCTGCGGGTGGTGGTCTTCCAGACCGGCTGGCAGCGTGTTTGCCGGCTGGCGGAGTGGCTGGCTGGTTCGACAGAGCACACGATGGGCTGATAACTCACAAGCCAGGATGGACTGGTCCGCCGGCACCGCCAACCGGGGGGCAGTCGCCAGGCAGGGTTTCATGGCAGGTATTGTCCGACCAAAAAGACGACCCATAGCCGGGCTGGCCGAGGTCCCGGAGTTGGACGGTTTCGAGATCGTCCGCCGGCTGGGCTTCGGCGCGGCCAGCGTGATCTACGTCGTCAAGCGCAAGTTCACCGACGAGGAGTTCGTCCTGAAGCACGTCGTTCGAGGCGAGGGGGAGGATGGCCGGATGATCGAGCAGGTCGAGAACGAATACGAGGTCGGCGCCCGCCTCAGCCACCCTTACGTGCGCAAGGTCCATGAGATCCACCGGCGGCGCCGGCGCTTCCGCACGCGTGAGGTGCTGCTGCTGATGGAGTATTGCCCCGGCGTGAGCCTGGAGCAGAGTCCCAGCCGCTCCCTGCTGGACATCCTGCTGATCTTCCGGATGGTCGCCGACGCCTTGGCCGGGATGCACGCCCAGGGCTACCTGCACTGCGACATGAAGCCCAACAACATCATCATCGCCGACAACGGCGCGATCCGCATCATCGACCTGGGCCAGAGTTGCCGCATCGGCACGGTCAAGCCCCGCATCCAGGGCACGCCGGATTACATCGCCCCCGAGCAGGTCAAGCGGCGGCCCCTCTCGCCCCAGACCGACGTATTCAATCTCGGCGCAACCATGTACTGGGCCCTGACGGGCAAGCACGTGCCCACGCTGATCCCCAAGCAGTCGGATCGCATCGACCTGGCGACGGCGGCCAGCCCCGAGTCGTTCCCCAGCCCCCACCAACTCAAGCCCAAGGTGCCGGTGGGCGTGTCGAACCTGATCATGGACTGCGTGCGGACCAACCCGCGTCAGCGGCCGGACGACATGCCCACCCTGATCGCTCGGCTGGACCTGCTGATCCACATGGTCACCGGCGGCCGGCCCTTCCGCGCCAATGGGGGCAACGACAAGGACCTGACCGACGACAAGACCGCCGAGAAGCCCTCAGCCGAGGAAGAGCGGCGCGCGGAAGTCGCCGCCGATGCCGCCGACCAGTCCGACATGGCCGACTGGTCCGATTCCACGGACCTCAACCTGCCCGCCGACGAGAACCCCTCGTAAGGCCCCGGCGGTCCGCCCCGATGACCACCAAAGAAGTCATTGCAGCCCTCGAACGCGGCGCCCTGGCCAACCGTCAAGACCCGTTTCGCGTGGGGAACCTGATTCATCTGTCGGCTCCGGGCGAGGTCGTCATGACCGGCGACCTGCACGGGCACGTGCAGAACTTCGAGCGGCTGTGCCGTTACGCCCAACTCGACCGCCATCCCGACCGCCACCTGATCCTGCATGAACTGCTGCACGGGGGCGGCGCCGCCGCGCCGGACCAATGCGAGTCCTTCCTGCTGCTCGCCCGCGCCGCCCAGTTGAAGGCCGACTTCCCCCGCCAGGCGCACTTTCTGCTGAGCAATCACGAGATCGCCCAGGCCACCCGCAGCGAGATTCTCAAGTCGGGCCAGCCCATGGTGCGGGCCGTCAGCAATGCCATTTCCACCACCTTCGCCGACAAGACCGCCCTGGTGGTCCAGGCCCTTGATGAGTTCATCCGGTCGATGCCTCTAGCCATCCGGACGGGCAACCGCATCTGGCTGAGCCACTCCCTGCCCAGCGAGAGACACGTCCAACACTTCGAGACGCCCGAGGTCTTCGACCGCCAGTTGACCATCGAAGACCTGCGGACCAACCCGGCGGTGCGGGCGCTCACCTGGGACCGCGTGCACTCGCAAGCTGGGCTCGACGAACTCCGCCGCCGCTGGCACGTGGACGTGTTTGTCGTGGGCCACAAGCCGCAGACCGAGGGCGCCGCCGCGGAATATGACTGCCTGATCGTCCTGGCCAGCGACCACCCCCACGGCTGCTTCCTGCCCTTCCGCCTCGACGAACACTACGACCGCGACGCGCTCTACCGCTTGATTCAGCCGGTGGCTTCGATTACATAGTAGCCCGGCGGCCGACACGCGCCCGTGCCGGCAGGCCGGAGGAAGGCGCCATGACAAAGACGCGGCGATGGGCTTGTTGGGTCGGCGTGGCCGTACTGTGGGGCTGGGCTGGCCTGGGCTGTCAGAAGGACCAACCTAGCGAGACGCCTGAGAGCTTTGACCCGGCCGTGGACGGCGTGGCGGTGGCGCCACTACCGCCCCTGGACCCGGCGTTGGCGCGCAACGCCAAGCTGCCCACCCTGAAGCCGGCGGCCGCGCCGGCGCCCGAGGCTGAAACGCCCGCGCCGCCCGCCGGCGAGACCGCCCCGCCCGCTGCAACTCCTCCCGCGCCCGCAACCGAGCCGGGCGCCGCACCCGCCGCATCCGGCACACCAGCCCCAGCCGTCGCGCCGGCGCTGGCGGAACCAAACACTTCCTAATCCACCAAGAGACTATCTCAAGGCGCGGCATGGGCGCGGCGCCGGTGATTCTCAAGAACACGGGGAGGGCGCCCCTGTTACCGACGAGCGCCGCGGCCGAGGTCGGATTTTCCTTCTTGTGCGCAGGTCAGGCGGGCGTTAGCATACTCCGGGTTGGTGGGATGGGGCATCCGGATTAGAAAACGAGGTGGTGTATGAGACTCACGCACTCCGCGGGGTATGCGTTGGTGGCGGTGGGGCACATCGCCCGCCACGCCGACGCCGGGTCGATCCTGGCCAAGGTCATCGCCGAGCGCTACGACATCCCGATCGACTATCTGCTCAAGATCCTCCAGCAGCTCGTCCGCGGGGGGATACTGCACAGCACGCGCGGCCCGCGCGGCGGCTTCGTGTTGGCCCGGCCCGCCGGCAAAATCACGCTGCTGCAGGTGGTCGAGGCCTCCGACGGCCCGTTTGTAACGATCCCCCGCGTGTGCGACGCTCAAGCCAACCTGCCGTTCAATCGCCGCCTGGCGGCCGTCTATGAGCAGGCCCTCCGGCAGGCCGCCCAGGTCCTGGCCAAGACCACCCTGGCGAGCTTGGGCCTAACCAGGGACAAGCCCAATGCCGGGGCAAAGCACGGGAGAAAAAAGGCGTCCCGCCGGCCCACCCCCTAACCACCTCCGCGGGCTAAGCGAAGCCGCCTGAGTACCTGAGATTCCCTGTTCGCAACGGTGTTACGCTGTGGGCGTACCTGATGCGCCTTGCGGAAAGGTGTTGCACGGCGGGCGGCTGTAGGGTATAATTAGGTTGGTCTTGGGAATAAAGGCGGCGGCTGGTTCTGCCGTTGCCTTAAGATACTTCAAGGCAAGGGCTTAAAAGAAGCGATGTCTCTTGGGCTTGAAGGGGTGGAGCAATGGCAATGGCGGTGAACCTCGTCTTCTTCAGCAAGCACGGCGATACGAAGAAGATACCCATCAAGGAGGGCATCACCATTCTGGGTCGCCGCCCCGATTGCGATGTCCGCATCCCGGTCCTCTACGTCTCCCGCAAGCACTGCCGCATCGTCCGCCGGCAAGACAAGACCCTGGTGCAGGACCTCGGCAGCGCCAACGGAACCTTCCTTAACCGCGAACGCGTGATGGAGGCGCCGCTCAGCGCCGGGGACCGCATCGCCGTCGGGCCTGTGACCTTCACCGTCGAGATCGACGGGCAGCCGGGGACCATCGAGCGGCCCGCCTCCCTCGGCGCGGCCTCGGCCGCCGAACTGCCCGAACGCGGCGAGTCCGGCATCAGCGAAACGCTCATCCGCGATCTCGACACCGAAGGATCGGGGGAACTGCCCGACCTGGGACCCCTGCCCGACTTGGACGACGCCGGCCCTGCCGCTTAGCTCCCTCGTATCCGCCTCAGCGCGGCGGTGGCCCTCCGCCGCTCAACCCTTCACCAGCGTATCCAGCTTGTCGATCAGCGCGGCCGACGCCTTCATGCCGTTGAAGAAATGATCCAGCTTGAACCGCTCGTTGGGACCGTGCGCGCCGTCGTTGTTCAGGCCCAGGCCCATCAGCAGCACGGGCCGGCCCAGCTCGCGCCAAAAGGCCTCCACCACCGGGATCGACCCGCCGCAGCGGGTGTACACCGACGGGCGGCCGAAACCCTCGCCCAACGCCGCCCGGCCCGCCTGTAAGAGCGGGGTGTTCACGTCGAACAGCAGCGGCTCGGCCAGGAAGAGTTGCTTGACCTCGCACCGCACAAAGTCCGGGCACAACGCCCGCAAATGCCGGCCGGCCCGCGCCGCCACCTGCGCCGGCTGCTGATCCGGCACGAGCCGCAGCGTGATCTTCGCCGAGGCGCTGGCCGGAATGATCGTCTTGCCGCCCTGGCCGATGTAGCCGCCCACCATCCCGTTCACCTCAAACGTCGGACGGGCCCAGATGCGCGCCAGGGTCGTTTGGCCCGCCTCCCCGTGCAGCCGGGGCACGCCCAACTCCGCCGCCCAGGCGGCATCATCGTGCCCGGCCGCCTCCAGGTTCGGCAGCTCCCACGGCGCCAACGGCCGCACGTCGTCGTAGAAGCCCGGTATCAACACCCGCCCGTCCGCCCCGAGGCACCCCGACAGCATCCGCGACAGCGCCCAGGCCGGATTGCCCACCGCCCCGCCAAAGGCGCCTGAATGTAGATCGCGCGCGGGACCAGTCACCGCGACTTCCAGCGAAACGATCCCCCGCAGGCCGTAGGTGATCGCCGGGACATTCTCAGCCGGCAGGTCGCTGTCCGAGACGACCACGCCGATCAAGTCGGCCTGCAACGCCTCCTTTTCGCGCCGCAGATAGTCCGGCAACACCGTCCCGCCGCATTCCTCCTCGCCCTCGATGAGAAACAGCACCTCGCAGGGCAGCGTTGCCTGCGTCCGGAGCACCGCCTCCACCGCCTTGAGGTGCGCGAAGAGCTGGCCCTTGTCGTCGGAGGCGCCGCGGGCGTACAGAAAGCCGTCCCGCACGGTCGGCTCAAACGGCGGCGAAACCCATTGGTCCAACGGCTCCGGCGGCTGCACGTCATAATGACCATAGATGATCAGCCGCCCGCCGGATCGCCCCGCCGCCCGGCCCACCACCACCGGATGGCCCGCTCCCTCGATCAGCCCCGCCTCCAGCCCCAGTCCGGCCAGGTGCTCTCGCAGCCACTCCGCACAGGCCCGCAGGTCCGCCCGGTGCGCATCCTGCGCGCTCACCGACGGAAAACGCAGAAACTCCTGCAACTCCCTCAAGAAGCGCGGCCGGTTCTCGTTCATGTACGCCCACGTCTGCTGTATCATGTTGGCGAACCTCCGGGTTTGTCCGACCGCCGCCCCCGGCCGGGAGGAAACGCCTTATTTGTAGTCGAAACGGCACGCTTCGACAAGCAGACGGCGCCGCCGCCCAGAAAGCAGCGCTGCGACCGATTGGCTTCAACCGCCTCGACCTGGGCTGTTTGAGAAGCTCGCCGTGCGGAGATGAATACGCATGACGATTCGATTGGCGGCATCAGACAACGCCACGGCCATCCGCGTGGGCTATACATTGGTCGAAACGGCCTGGGGCGCGGTGGGCCTGGTTTGCCGCGGTCGGCGGGTGTGTGGTCTGCTCCCACCCGGCCCGCGACCGCAGACGTTACGTCGGATGATCCTCCACGACTGGCCCGGGGCCGCCTTTGCCGCCGGGGTGCTGCCTGCCGTGCAGGAAGCCCTGCGCGAATACCTGGCCGGGCGGCGGGTCAGTTTCGCTTGCGCCATCGACACGAGTTGGGCCAGCCCGTTTGTTCGTGCCGTGCTGCGCGCCTGTTGCACCGTGGACCTGGGGCAATGCGCCACGTATGGCCGGCTCGCCCGTCAGATTCACCGACCCCGCGCCGCCCGCGCTGTCGGCGCCGCCCTGGCCGCCAATCGCACCCCCATCCTCATCCCCTGCCACCGCATCATCGCCGCCGACGGCCGCCTCGGGGGCTATTCCGCCCACGGCGGCGCCCCCCTCAAGGCCCGCCTCCTGGCCCACGAGCGGCAAATCGTCCTGGCAGCCGAATCCCCCTCGGTCCGCACGCCCGGATGTGACAACCCTGCTGCCAAGCAAACCTAAGTGGTTAAAACCACTGATTTTCTGGTAGTACCTGTCTATTCAATAACTAAACAGACCGACCGGCTGGTATGTATATGACCTGTCGAAACAAAAGCCGACGGTCGTATGGGGTTCTACGCCCGTCGGCGGAAGCGCCGCGAAAGGAGAACAAACGCTTCTACCATAATGTTACGGCCAAGTCGCGGGTGAAGTCAACCTTTTCTGGCAGCCTCACACCACTCCAACACCCGACCCCACCCCGAAAACGGCAGGCTCCCGCGCAAAGACGGTAAATCCGGCATATTCCGCCCCGTGGCAGGCAACTTCCCTCCCTTCCCTTTCCTATCGGCACCAGGTTATCGGACGCATCCTTGCGCCCCAGCCCGAATAATTCACCATCAACCCACCAACGACGGGACAGGCACCAAGGAAAAAACGGCGCACATCAACGCTGCTGATGAGGAACCGCATGGGCTAAGAATGCCTCCTGCGCACTGCCCGTCCGCGCCACAACCGGGGAAAACATAGCGCGCGCCGTACACGTCATATTCGTAGCGTTCGACGACCGTCCCGTCCGGGTTCATCAGCGCCGCCGGACTGAACAGATGATCTGCGCGAAACAGTAATCCGCGGCTGTCAGAGGCGGTCCGGCTACATTTTCCCGTGTCTGTCCGGGTCGTGTCAGTCCGTGCGTCAATGGCCTTGGGGGTATGTGTCCCCCATCGGTCTGGTGGCGTTCGGAACGACGGCGGGGGGTTCGGCCGTGGCCCAGCGGACGTGGGCGGCGCCCAGCGTCGTGCCGGTGGCCAAGGCAAGGTCGGCCAGGGAGACCTCGTAATCGGTCAGGGCTCGTATCTCGGCCAATTGGGCGTTGGCCAGCCGGGACTGGGCGTTCAGGACGTCCGTGGCGGTCCGCAGGCCCATCGCGAACTGACGTTGTTCGGCCGCGAGGTTCCGGCCGGCCAGCAGGGCGCTCTGACGGCTGGCCAGGATGCGCTGCCAGGCCGCCTCGACGTTGTCTGCGGCGTTGCGGACCTCCTGCTCGATGGCGAGTTCCCGCTGTTGGCGCGTGGTGAGCCGTTGCAGGTGCGTGTAGATGGCTTGGCGGAGCTGGCTCTGCGCCGCCTGGTTGCCCAGCGGCACCTCCAGCCGCAGCCCCGCGAAATGGTCCGTGAACCGCCAGTCGTCCAGGACCGCCAAGGCATCCCCGTAGCGTCGGCCCAGCCCGTTCACGTTGTACGAGTACGACAGCGACAGCAACGGCAGCACCTGGTTGCGGCGGTAGTCGATGGTCGATCGGTCCTGGGCCAGTTGCAGCTCGATCTCCAACAGTTCCATACGCTGCTGCAGCCCGCAGGCGACCAGGCGGTCGGCGTCCAGTCGGTAGCGCCGCGGGCTGGGCGGCGTACCGGGAATCAGGCGGGTCGCGCCCGAGAGGGGCAGGTGCGGGACGTTGAGGACTCGCTTGAGCTCGCGCTGGCGTTCCCGGACAGCGTTCTCGGCGACGATGATGGCCTCGGTGCGTTCGGCGACGCCGGCCTCGGCGCTGATGACCTCGATCTCGGCCGCGGTCCCGGCCGCCACCTTGCGCTGGGCCTGCTCCCGCAGCGCCACGGCCAGGTCGTGGTCCTGCCGGACCACGTCCAGCGCCCGCCGCGCCGCGTACAATCGCCAGTACACCGCGTCCACCCCGTACAGCAACGAGATCACCTGCAGCTTGGTCTGGGCCTCCGTCAGGTCGGTCTGATAGCGGGCGATCTGAATGGCCGTGGTGTTCGCCTGTACGCCGGCGTTTCGCAGCAGCGGTTGACTGATCGACACGGCTGCGTCGCTGGTGTACGCCGGGTTCAGCAGGGAGAAGATGCTGTTGGTTTCGGTCCGGCTCAGCGGCGCTTCCACCCGGACCGAGCCGCCGGTCCGCAGGGGCAGCGCCACGCCGGGGTTCGCGCGGAAATAGTCCGCCTGCGAGGCATCCAGGGCGAGGGAAACCGGCTGATCGGTCTTCGACCAGGTCGAGTCCACGGTGAACAGGGCCTCGAACCGCGCCTCCTCCTGCGTGATCGCCTGCCGCGCGATCGTGGGATTGAGTAGTTGGACCTTCAGGTCCAGGCTGTGGGCCAGCGCGAAGCCGCGGCACTCCTCCAGGGTCAACGTCCGCTCCGCCAGCGCTGCCGCCGGGGGCAGGTTGGGCTCGCCCAGGCCGGACGCGGGCGCAGACATCGCTTCCAGGTCCAGCCGTTCGACCCGCCGCAGTGCCTCGCGGTCGGGTTGGAAACGCCGGTACCGTTGTTCGCCGCACCCGCCCAGCAGGACCGACAGCAGCAGCGCCGCCACCGGCCAGGATCGCACGTCACGCGCACTATTCATGTCGTAACGCCTCAATCGGGTCCAGCCGGGCCGCCTTGATCGCCGGGAACATCCCGAAGAACACCCCGACCGCCGCGGCAAACCCGAACGACAACACGATCGCCCAACCGGGTATGTAGGCCTGCTCCAGCTTCATGTTCGTGAAAAACGCCAGCATCGCGGTCAGCAGCTTGGTCAGCAACTCCCCACCGATTACCCCCGCCAGGCCGCCCACGAGGCAGAGCATCACCGCCTCGACGAGGAACTGCCAGAGGATGGCTGCCGGCCGGGCCCCCACGGCCTTGCGCAGCCCGATCTCCCGCGTTCGCTCCGACACGCTCACCAGCATGATGTTCATGATCCCCACGCCGCCCACCAGCAGCGAAATGCTCACGATGCCCCCGGCGATCAGCGTGATCACCAGCGCCACCTCCTTGAACTGCCGGAGGTACTGCTCGACGACCTCCAGGCGAAAGGTGTCCGGCTCGCCCGGCTTGACGCCCCGCCGCTGCCGCAGGAAGAAGGTCAGCTCCGCCCGCGCCTCGTCCGACACCTCCGGCGAGCGGCTGGTGGCAATGGCGAAAATGAACCGGAAGGGCCACAAGGAGTGCGCCGTCTCAAATGGAATAACCACCTCGGACTTGCTCCCGCCGCCCTCGAACCCGGCCGACTCCACGCGCGACTCCACCACCCCGACCACGCGGAAGCTCTGCCCGGCCAGCACGATCCACTGCCCGATGCAGTCGCGGTCCAGCCGCAGCTTGTCGCGCACCTCCGGCGTCACCAGGCAGACGCGTCCGCCCTGCCGCACGTCCAGGGGCGAAAACGGCCGACCCAGCTCCACCGCCCGGTTCTCGATGGCGTGCCAGGTCGGTTGAACCCCCCACACCTGCACGCCCTCGATCGACTTGTCGCCCGCCCGCACCTCCGCACCGGAGGTCGCCACCAGAGTGAACTGCGCCACGCTGGGACAGTGTTCCCGCAGTCCTTCAAACTGCTCCGGCCGAAACTCGATCTGGTACCACCGCAGCCCCCGGCCCGCCTTTCCCTCCGGCCTGGCGGGTATCATGTAGATCTTGTTCGTGCCCAGCGCCGCGAACTTCTCGAGCACCTTGGCCTGCAGCCCCGTCAGCGCCGCCACCACCGTCGTCACCGCCGCCACCCCGATGACGATCCCGATCGTCGTCAGCAGCGAACGCCCCCGGTTCGCCCAGATTTGCCCCAGCGCCAGAACCGCGCTCTGGAGCGCCAGCCGCACCCACGCACCCAGCCACCGCAACAAGCTCACGAGGTCGCCTCCCCGCCGCCGACCCGCGGCCCGGCCTGGGCGACGTCCCGCGCCCGCGGCGCATCCGACACGATGCGACCATCCGACATGCGCAGAATCCGATGGGCGTGCGCGGCGATGTCCGCCTCGTGCGTCACCAGGATGATCGTCTGACCCTCCCGATGCAACTGGTCAAAGAGCGACATGATCTCCTCGCCCGTGCGGCTGTCGAGGTTGCCGGTGGGTTCGTCGGCCAGCAGGAGGCTCGGCCGATTCACCAGCGCCCGGGCAATCGCCACCCGCTGTTTCTCGCCGCCGGAGAGCTGGTTCGGACGGTGCCGGGACCGACGCCCCAGCCCGACGCGCTCCAGCGCCGACCGACAACGCTGCCGCCGACCCCACCACCCGCTCGGCGCGTACAGCAGGGGCAACTCCACGTTCCGCAACGCCGTCGCCCGACCCAGAAGCTCAAACGACTGAAACACAAACCCGATCCGTTCGTTGCGCACCCGCGCCAGGGCCCCGGCGCCCATCCGCGTCACGTCCCGCCCGTCCAGCAGATACGTCCCGCCCGTCGGCTGGTCGAGGCAGCCCAGCACGTTCATCAGCGTGCTCTTGCCCGACCCCGACGTCCCCATCACTGCCACATATTCGTTGTCGGCGACCTCCAGACTGATCCCGTCGAGGGCGGCAATGCGTTCGACGCCCATCTTGTACACCCGCGTTACGTCTTCCAGGCAAATGCCCATCGCCGCCCTCGCCGGCCCCAGCGTCAGTTCCCCGGACCCGCCGGACGGCCGCTCACGCGATTCGCCTCCGGCCCGGCGCCACCTTCCTTGCCTTGCCCCACCTTGCTCCGGGCAGCCTTCTCCGCCTCCACCTGACGCTCATCTTTCACTTTGGCGTCGTGCTGAATGCTCTCCAGCACCTTGTAGGGTCCGACGATCACCTCGTCCTGCTCGGTCAGCCCCGCCTCGACGACCGTGTGCGTCGCATCGCCGGGCCCGATCTTCAGCGGCGTTGCGACCGCCCGACCATCCCGCACCAGGTACACCACCGTCGCGTAGGTCTTGTTCGGATCCACGTGCCGATTCTGCTCCCGGATCGCCAGCGGCAACCCATCCACCGGCCGCGCCAGCACCGCCTGGCTCGGCACCTTCAACACCCCCGCGTGCCGCTTCGTCTCGATGTCAACGTCCGCCGTCAGCCCCGAGTACAGCCGCTCGCCTCCCGTATCCAGCAGAATCTCCGTCTCGAAACTCTTCGCCGCTTCCCCGCCCCCAAATGTCGTCACCGGCGACAATGAAATCGCACTCACCACGCCCTGAAACGTCCGCCCGGGATACGCCGGAATCCGCACGGTCGCCTTCTGACCCACCTGCACCGCACCAATGTTGCTCTCCGCCACCTCCGCCACCAGCAACATCTGCGCCAGATCCGCCACCTGCAGGATCACCGTCCCGGGATTATTCATCGTCCCGGTGATCACCAGCTCGCCCACCTCGGCGTTGATCCGCGTCACGACCCCGTCGATCGGCGAGACAATCTGCGTGTAGCTCAGCTCGTCCCGCGCCCGGGCAATCTCGGCGTCCGCCGCCTTGAGGTTGCTCTCCAGCACCGTCAGCCCGAGCTTGGCCGCCCGTAAGCCGTGCTGAGCCGCCTCGTACTCCGCCGCCAACTCCTCCACCCGCGTGGCCATCTGATCCACCGACGCCTGGCTCACGTCGCGCGAGGTCAGCAGCCCCTGTTGCCGCTCCCAGTCCCGCCGACCCTGCTCCAACGCCGCGCTCAGCCGGGCGACATTGGCCTGGGCCTGAGCCATCTGGGACTTCTGCACCTCGATCTGGGCCGCTTGTGCCTCCCGCCGCGCCTCCGCCGAGATCATCCCGGCCCGCAGGTCCTCCGCATCCAACCGCACGAGCAAGTCCCCCTTCTTCACCTGCTGGCCCTGCCGCACCGGCAGCTCCGCCACCCGCGCCGACAACCGGGCGCTCAGGTCCACCTTCACCTTGGGCTTGAGCCGGCCCGGCGCCGTCACCAGCTCGGTCAGCTCCCCCCGGACGGGCTTCCCGAGCCGCACCACCGTTGGCTTGTTCCCCTGCGCCTTTGCCCCCCGCACCAGCGCCCAGCCTACAGCCAGAAGGGCCCCCGCCCCGATCACAACCGCCAAAATGATGCTGATGACCTTCTTCACCGGCTCGCCTCCGCTTGTGCCTGACTGCCGCCTGCTGGCCCGCCACCGCCCCGGCCGGCGCCAACCGACCGCTACCCAGGAAGACGCCGGGCCACTGGTTATGTTACTATCCTTTCTCCCCTCCGTCCAGGATCGGACGCCCCCCCGCTCGGCCACCCGGCCCCCTTTCGGCCGACCCGCACCGCTGCCGGCGCAGCCGACCGGCCGGTCTCCTGATCGCCCGTAGCGCGGAATCGCCGGCAAGAAAAAGCAAATACTGATTGCCTTTTCGCCGCCCGTCCGCTAGCATCCTGCCCAAAGAGTTGGTGATGTTGCCCAGCGAAAAACGAAGTATCAGCCCGCCCGACATTACAGACAAGACGCCGTCCGCCGCGGGCGGCGTCTCCTTTTCCTGGAGTAGGCTTTAACCTGCAATCCATTGGAAAACAACCCCATGCGCCTCTATTTGATCAACCCCTTCAATCCCTTGGTGAGCCTGGCCAACATCAAGGAAAGCCGCTGGAACCGCTACCGGGTCTGGAAGCCGCTGGGCCTGCTGGTGGTGGCGGGCCTTACCCCCTCGGAGTGGGACATTACCGTCATCGACGAGAATCTGGGCGTCCGCGATTACGCCGCCCTGCCGCCGCCGGACCTGGTGGGCATTACGGCCTTCACCTCGCAGGCCAGCCGGGCCTATGAGGTGGCTGCCGGGTTTCGCCGCCGCGGCGCGCCCGTGGTCATGGGCGGCATCCACGCCACCATGTGCCAGCAGGAGGCGCTCCAGCACGTGGACGCCATCGTTACCGGAGAAGCCGAGAGCGTTTGGGCGGACGTCCTGCGGGACATCCGGCAGGGCCAGTTGCGGCGCATCTACGCCGGGCAGTACGCGGACATGGCCCGCGTCTTGCCCGCCCGACACGACTTGCTGCGCGAAGGCTACGCCTTCGGCGCCATCCAGACGACGCGGGGTTGTCCTCTGCACTGCGATTTCTGCAGCGTGTCAGCCTTCAACGGCAAGCGCTATCGCCGCCGCCCGATCGCGCCAGTGCTGGAGGAGTTCAAATCGATTCAGGAGAAGTGGGTCCTGATCGTGGATGACAATCTGATCGGCACCACGCCGGCGCATATCGAGCAAGCCAAGGAACTGCTCCGGGCGCTGATTCAGGCCGATCTGGGCAAGAACTGGATCGCCCAGGTCACGATCAACCTGGCGGACGATGAGGAACTGATGGCCTTGGCGGCGCAGGCGGGCTGTCGCGGGGTATTCATCGGCTTTGAGTCGCCGACGGCCGAAGGCCTGGCGGAAGTGGGCAAGAAGTTCAACCTGCTCAAGGGTCGGGATTTCCGGGCCTCCGTCCGCCGGATTCAGCGGCACAGGATTCTGGTGGTCGGTTCGTTCATCATGGGCCTGGACTGTGACGAACCGGGCATCGGCCGGCGAACCGCCCAGGCCGCCAGCCGTTACGGCGTGGATCTGCTCAACGCCCTGTTTCTCACGCCGCTGCCGGGGACGCGCCTGTGGGACAGGCTGAAGGCGCAGAACCGCATTGCCGCCAACGATTTCCCCGGGGACTGGAAATACTATACGCTGGGTTTTCCCACGGCTTTCTACAAGCACTTTTCCTGGGCGGACATTCTGAGCGAAATGAATGCCTGTGAGCGCCGTTTTTACTCGCTCTGGGGGATTCTCCGGCGGGTGGTCCGGAGTTTCCTGCGCCGGCGACAGCCGCTCCTTTCGCTGGTCAGCAATCTTTCCTTTCGCAACAACGCCCGGCTGACCCGCCGGACGTCCGGCGGCTTGGACTTGCTGCGGGGCGAAGGCTGAGAGGGCTGGTCGCGGGCGCCGCCGGCCGGGGTGGGGGGCCTTCTCGGGGTGCCGGATGGCCTTCTTCCTTCGTGCCCCCCCTGCGGAAACGGTTTGACAGTCGGCGCCGGGCGGAGCTATGATCACGCCTCGTGGCAGCGAGTTGTGCAGGGGAATGCCAAGCGGGCCCGGCGGCTCGACCGTCGTCCGCCATGAGGTGATGGGCATGAACACGCAGAACGGCATGTATCCCGGCGGCCACGGCGCTGCCGGGTCCCAGGATGCCTGGGAGGCCTACGGAGTCTTTCGGACGGCACGGAGCTTGTTCTTCACGCTCTTGCTCGTCGGTCTGCTGCTCGTCCAGGCCTGTTTCTGGGTGGTAAACGTCGGCACGATCGACCGAGCACTGGGCCGCAGCGCCAGCCAATGGAGCCTGATCAGCTTTACCGCACCGGTTGCCGACGCGCCGCCGGTGCACTGGACCGGCGGCGGATTGGTCGGCGCCGACCAGGTCGCCGAGGCTCTCGATGAGGTTGTCTGGGGCATCCTGGGCGCCAGCAACTACGTCCTGACGATCGTGGCGCCGCTCTACTGCCTTTGCCTATTGATCGGCCTGAAGTTGAGCCTGGTGGGGCGGCTGGGGGGTCTGGCCGAGCACAGTCGGGCCTTCTTCCTTTCGCTGCTGGTGGTCGTGCTGGTCGTGCCCTGGCAGCATCTGCTCCGCGGCGATATGTTTGGCGCCATTTTCACCTACCGGCAGTTGCTTGACGCCTACGATCGCGTCCGCACGGGCGCTATCACCGTGGAGTGGCTCGTGTATTACAGCCGGTTCCTGGCCGTCTGGGTGGTCGCGGTGATCGTTTTATTCGCGGCCCAATACCGCAGTTGGCTGGCCGCTCGAAAAGTGCGCCTGACCCTTACCCCCGTGCCCGTCGCTCCCCCGCCGGCCGAACGCCCAACGACGGTCTGACCACCCCTCAGCTTCCCCCTGCCCGGGCACCGGGTCTGCCTGGGCGGCTGAGCCAAGAGCACCATGCCGCCTCGCCCAGCTCACCTGCCCTGCCTCGAACATTTCGCCCCCAAGGCGCCAGGGAACCCGATCGAACAGACTATCCCCTCACGATGCGCCAACTGGCCGCGGCGGGCGGGATCATGAACCACTGCCGCCGGGGTACGTGGGGGCCGCCCCGGGATAGCCCGGCAGCGCACCAGGCACGGTCGGCGCCAGCGCCGGCGGCATCGGCGGCGCCCCCGGCGTTCCCGGCGCCGTCGCCGACCGCTGCTTGCTCACTTGGTCGCTCACCCAGGACCGCCGTTCCTTCCACTCCTGCGGCCAGCACCGACTGTCCATCGGCAAACGTTGCAGGGCGCCGTCGGCACGGCGAACAACGATCTCCGATGTCTCCTGGCTATTGAGAGCCGTGCCGCTCCGCACCCACAGCGGGCTCGGCGGGATCACGCCCAGCAACAGCACGTTCGTGCCGAAGTCTATCGGCGCGGGCTCTTGCCCCGGCACGGACGCCGGTGCATTGTCGGGCTGGTCCGATCGTCCGATCATCTGCCCGGGCTCCACGGCGTACGTCTTCGTGTACCACCAACCATGCTGCCAACGGTACACCTCGAAACTGGCCACCGCCCGCGTCGAACCGCGCATCGGTTTGGGGAAGAACAGGATGCGCTCCGGCGCCTTCACGATCTTGTCCGACTCAACCGCGGGCGACCAAAGCACGACCTCGTCCTGCAACGCCTTCTGCTCCGGCGGGAACCAGTTCCTCCCGGCAATCGGGTTGAAGAATCCCACCTGTATCCGATACCGGTACACCGCACCAGGATCGGTGGCGGCGTCATGCGCCCAGAACTTGACCTGGTCCTGTTTCAGCAGCGCCACCACCCTGGGGTCCGCCGCCGTTCCATATCCGGCCGCCAGTTCCCCGCCCGCACCGGGCGCCGGAGTTCCCTCGTACGTTCCCGGCGCCGGCAAGGGCCCGGACGCCAGGGGCCCAGACCCCGCTGCTGGACCCACCGGCAGCCCCGCCGCCGCGCCGGGACCCAGCCGCCCCGGCGGGCCCGCCGCCGCCGCCTCCAGCTTCTTCTGCTCCGCCCAAGCACTGGGGTTCAGCCAGAGCTGATTGCTGGGCAGCGGATACCCCGGCGGTTCCAGGATCGACAACTGCGTCGCCGGGGCTTGCCGATCCTCCAGCAGCACCGCATACCGCGCCTCCGACCCATAACCGGAGAACTTCGCACTGGGCAGCGCCTTGCTCGCCGCCGGATCCTCCGCCAGCCGCGGCACATCCTCCCACTCGCCCCAGCCGCCGTCGGCCTCCAGTTGGCTCCGCTGCAAGCGCACGGCCGCCACAATCGGCTTGGGGAACTTCACCGGCTGCAGCAAGCCCTGCGCCTCAAAGCTCGCCTCAAACCGCCCCCGCATGTCGCCCAGCGGCAGCGTCGCCTCCACCGTCACAAAATCGACGTCCTCCGCTCCCTGCACCTGCCCCATGGCGTCCATCCGCCACCGCTGCGTGCGATACAACTGCATCAGCACCCCCGTCGGAGCCGAAATCTCTGGCACGTTGATCACCTGCACTACGTCAATCTGACCACGTTGCGGCGAAAGCGACGGCAGCCACGGCCTCGCGTCCAACTTGTCATCCGGCAACACCGCGACTTTCATGATGTCCGCGTCCGGCGTCGGAAGCGGGCGCTTCTCCGACCCGCCGCCCGTACGCATCTGTTCCACGTACGACTCGGCCAGCTTACGGCCCTTATCAGCCAGCTCGACCACGCTCGCGGAACGCCCGGGGAGAACATACTGTGACAGCCCCACCCACAGCCCCACCCCCGCCGCCGCCGCCAGCAGGACCTTCTCCAGGTGCTGCTCCAACAGGTTCATGCCTTGCTTCTTAGCCATCCTCGCGCCCCTTCTCGTTTCCCCCCGCCCCGCCCGCACCACCCCGGCCGCTCCCGGCCTCCTCCTCTAGGACCCACTCCCCCCCGGATACCCGGAAGGCGGCGCCGCCGGCGTTGTCGTCGGATAAGCCAACGGCATCCCCGTGTCAACCGCCGGCGCCTCCAACACGGCGGGGGGCACAAGGTCCTTGTACCCCGCCTTGAAAAACACGTATTCGCACAACAACCGCGCCGCCTGCACGGCGCAGTTCCCGTAGTAAAAACCGTTGGTTCTTTCCGCGTCGATGCTGAGCGGCTGCACGTCCAGAGAGAGGACCGTAATCTGATTCCGCACGTTGCCGGCCTGCCCCGTGCCGGCATCGAGGGTCGCTTTCTCGCTCTGCAACACCCTGAGCAGATCGTTCAGCCGCGCCGCATCAATCACCACGCCTACCTCGAATTGGACCACGTCCACCACATCGTTGCCGACATGTCGCGTGTAGGGCTCCGTGAGAATCCCGGCGAACACCGGCGGCGGCGCCGGCATGCCTGGCGCCATCAACGCCGACTCTGCCGCCGCCGGCAGCGCCGCCGACGAAGAGTCCGGACCGGCCAGCGCCGTGGCGCTGGGCGTAACGTCCCGCACGTAGGTCGGCAGCCGCAACTCGCTGCCCACCACCCGCCTGCCGACCGCCGGCCCTAATGCCGTCCCGTATGTCCCGCTCGCTCCCGACAACACGGCGGAAGGCTCTCCATAGGCCGCTCCACCTGCCGTGGCCCCCGTCGGCGCCGTCGCCCTGCTCACCGGCGTTCGACCCGCGAACGATATCTCCAGCAGCCGCTTCACCGGGGAATCCAGCACCGAGCCGGAGGACCCGTTGATCTCGATGATCGAGTCCACCACGTCCTCCTGAATCCACGCCGCCAACTGGGTGTACCAGCCCTCCACCGCCAGCACCTTCACGACTTCCGTCGGCCGTGACTTCCAGTGGTCGTAGGCGCAGAACACCTCCGGTCCCGCGTAGATGGCCGTCTGCATGGCCCGCTGCCGGTTCAAATCGTCGATCAGTCGCTTGGCCTGCTCCTCACGCCCTGTCGGCGCCACCCCGCTCACCTCTCCCCCAACCCCCGAACTGCCGCCCGCACCGTAAAGCAGTTGCTCCACACTCTGCCTTCTTTCCGCCGCCGTCGGGGGCATCTTGGCCTTCATCTTCAGCAGCTGATCATCCACGAACCGGCAATAATTGGCGGCAAAGGCCCCGTAATGAATGTCCTTGTCCTGATCGTTCCTCAGCCGCGGAAACACTTCCTTCGACAAGAGCGGCCGGCGGGAACTCTGTCGCGCCAGCTCGAACACCTGCTTTTGGACCTGCTCCGCCTGTGCCGCCTGCTCCTTCACTTGCGCCAACGCCCGGTCGCTCACCAGGTTCTTCTGCAGCGACGCCAGCCGGTCGTACTCCGACTGGACCTTTTGCACCTTCTTGGCGTTTCCCATCCCCGCCCAGGTCCCCAGCCCGAAAACCCCCGCCCCTAGCGCCGCCACCGCCCCGCACAACAGCAGGAACAGGTGTTTCTTGATGAAGTCCATGGCTTACCGTTCCTTAATTCGGCAGGGTCTCACCCGCCCAGTCGTTCGCGCTCACCACGTTCAAGACGTCCCGGCCGCGCCGGTCGCGCCCTCCCCCCCGCTCGCCGGCGCACCAACCGCGGCCTTCTTCAACGCCACTTTGAACCGCACCTGAAACCAATAGTCATGCTGCTCAACCTTGGCCGCCTTGCCCTCGAACACCGGATTGCCCCTCTCATCGGTCACCAGGGTCTCCGTGATCGGCTCGCCGGTGAATGCGTCCAAATACACCGGCATTTGCACCGTCGCCATCATCCCGGCCGATGCGCCCGCCATGCCCGGCGCCACCCCTATTCCTCCCCAGCCCGCCGCCGCCACGGGCTGTTCCTTGACCAGCCCAAACAACCCCGGGTCCGGTTGCAGGGGATTCCGCCGCTCCCCGGCATTGAGGAATCCCTTCCGCCCCAAATCCCAATACTCCTCCAGGTTGCCACCCGCCGGGGAGTAAAACTCAAAGGGCAGCCCCGTCTCTGCTCCGGGCGCGGCGCCCCCCGCCGTCTCCGACCCGCCCGGGCCGGTCCCCGCCCCACCCGCCGCCCCAGGCTCATTCGGCTCCTCCGGCCTGGGACCGCTGGCGCCCCCTTTCCGCTCCCGCATAATGTCCGCATCACTCTTGCCCAGGTACAGCAGCCGGTTCAGAAAGCCCCACTTCTCCCGCTGCAACTCGGCGTTTGGCATCAGCAGAAAGCTCAGATTGTCGTGGTGCGGCGTCGTCCCGGTAACGACCACCACGAATCCCGGCACCGGCTCGCTCACCGCCGGTTGCCCCGGCGCCGTCCCCTCCGCCCCCACACCTGCTGCCGGCATCTCCCCAGGGTACCCGGCTAGGGGCGTCGGCGCGCTCGGAAAGGACGGCGTCATGATTGGCCCCGAGCCCGACTCGCCCATGCCCGACCCGCCGTAGGCTCCGCTGGCGCCGGTCGTCCCCAGCAGCATCGTCTCATCCACCAACTGCCCGAACCCCGCCCGCAGGTCGTTCGCATACCGAACATGGACCTGATAGATGAACACCTGTTTCCGGTCTTTCCGAGGAACGGCCATTACCCCGTCGCGATCTCCCCGCGCGAACGCCTGATACAGCTCGGCCTGCTCCGGCGTGTTCTCCTCATTCGGCAGGCATCTGCGAATACCCCGCAGCAGCAGCGGCACCAGCGTCCGCGCCTCGTAGTACTTGCGAACCTCCTGCGCGGCGGCCAGCGCCTTATCCGCCCTGGACCGCGCCTCCGCCGCCGCGGCCGCCTGCCGCTCGCTCTGCCCCTGCGCCGTCCTCATGCCCTCCAGGTCTCGCTGTACCGCCTCCGAGTTGAATTGCCCCCGCGCCGAAAACCCCTGGAACAAATTCAACAACGCCGCCAGCATAAACAACGCACTGGCCGCGGCAAACCACCGCCGCTTTCCCTGCCACAACGCCTGCCGCTCCAACTCCCGCGGCAGCAGATTGCTCGTGATCGCCGACAGCCCCAGCCCCTGCAACGCCAATCCGTACGCCCCCGCCAGCGAGGGCACGTTCTCCGCAAATTGCGCCACCGACAGCCCCGACGCTAACTTCGCCGACTCGAAACTGTCCAGCCGCTTGATCGGCAACGACAGACTCTGTTGCAGGAACTTCGTCAGACCGGGCAGCTTCATCGCGTTGCCCAGCGCCAGCACCTTGCGAAACTGCGCGTTACGGTTGCTGCTGCTGTAGAAACCGATCGACCGCTGAATCTCCGCCGCCAGGTCCGCAAACACCGACCGCATCGCCTGAAAAATCTGCCGGGCGTACTTGCTCGTGTTGGCCGTACGCTTGATGCCCTCCGCCTTGGCAAAGCCCAGCTTGAAGGCCTTCTGCACCGCCGCGGTAAACTGATTCCCCCCGATCGGGATGCTCCGCTGCCACACCCGCCGGCTGTCCGCGATCACCAACTCGGTGTTTTCCGCCCCGATGTCCAGCACGATGATCGCTTCCTCGCTCCCCGTCCCCAACACTCGCCCCTGGTCGAACCGCAGGAAGTTGTACAACGCCATGGGCGTCATCTGCACCATGCTCACCGGACACTTCACCGCCGCGAACGGCTGCAACATCTTCCCCACCAGGTCCCGCTTGATGGCGAAAATCCCCACCTCCACCTCCGGACTGTTGGGCGAGGTGAACGCCTGCCAGTCCCATTCCACGTCGTTCATGTCGAAGGGAATCTGCTGCATCGCCTCGAAACGCACAATGTCCGGGATCCGCTTGCTCTCCACCGGCGGCAGCTTGATGAACCGGGCAAAGCTGTTCTGCCCCGGCACCGACACGACCACGGGGCACCCGCTCAGGTCGTGCTGCTCCATCAGCGTCGTCAGCGCCGCCTTGACCAACTCGGCCCGCTGCGCCGGCTCCAGGTCCGGCTGCGACAGAATCTTCTCATGCTGGATCACCGTGAAGTCGAGCACCTGCACCCCCTCCCCCGCCGCGGCCAGCTTGATCGCCTTCAACGTGCAGTTACCGACATCGACCCCCCAGGCCGTTTTGGCTGTCTTAGCCATGACTTCGCCATCCTGTGAGCAACAAGTAGATTACCCTTCTCGCCCCTGCCCGCTCCGCCTTCCCGCCACCCCCAACCCGCCCAGGCACACCTGCCTCAGCCCGCCGCCCTGGCAAACCCCCAGCCGGGCTCGCCCCTCTAAGTTCTTCACTAAACCAAATCTTATGCCAAGTCAGGTCCGCCTCGGCTTATCTCGGCATTCGCTCCCCCACCCTTATCCTACGCGCCTTGTCTTGGTGTGCGTTCCGCCCAGTCGCCCTTAACACCCCTATATAGAGTGTGCCGCGTGCTCGCCGTCAAGCCAAAACATCACGGACCTCCGCCCCACAACGCCAGGTTGGCCCAGTCCTCCCGACCATTGCTCCCGCCCCCGCCACCACCTCTCGACCCCCTCCCCGCCGGACGCTCCTGCCCTTCCACCCCGCCCCTCCTCAGCCCCGCGACCGCCCCCGTCGCGCCTTCGGCCCACCCTGCAACGCCAGCTCCGCACGCAACGCATCCGCCGCCACACCCATCCCCGCCAATACCTGTTCCGCCGAAGACCCCTTCTGCTCCAACAGACCCAGCAGCAGGTGGTCCGTCCCGATCGTCTTCTCGTGCGACGCCTCCGCCTCTCGAATCGCCGCCCCCACCGCCTCCTGAAAATAGGGGCTCCCCGACAGCCGGCCCAGCACCAGGGTCTCCTGCCGCGGCTCCCGCGCGCACTGCCGCAACCCCTCCCGAACCGCACTCAACGACACTCCCCGCCGCACCAGCAATTGCGCCGCAATGCACTCCTCGTGGTCCAGCATCGCCACCAGCAACTGCTCCGTGCCCACGTACTCCAACTGCTGGTCCTGCGCCAGCGCCTGAGCCGTCTCCAGAACCTCCCGCGCTTTCTCCGACAACCGCTGATACATAAACGCCCGTTCCCTCCGTTCCGCCCTCGATTATACTCCCAACCTCCCCCTCCGCCAAGCCCTCCGAAAAACCGCCCCCTCGATCCGCTCGCCGTTCCTCCCGCGCAAACCAAGACCCGACCGAAGAGTCGCCTCCAGCCGGGTCCTGCGTCTCTCTCTGCCTCCCGGGCGTCCGGCGAACCGGGAAGCGTCCTGGTTCACTCACACACTCGATCGCCCGCTCGGCCCAGGTGCCCCGACCGTCCCCTCCGACCGCGGATGCGCCTGATCATACACCTGCTTCAAACGATTCGTCGTCAGGTGCGTATAAATCTGCGTCGTGCTGATCGAGCGGTGCCCCAGCAACTCCTGCACCACCCGCAAATCCGCCCCGTTGTTCAGCATGTGCGTCGCAAAACTGTGCCGCAACGTGTGCGGACTGATCCGCGGGTCCAACCCCGCCTGCAAGAGATACTTGTCCAGCTTCCGCCGCACCGACCGCGTGCTCAGCCGCTGCCCGTGCTTGTTCACGAACAACGCCTGACCGTCAAAACGTTCCTTCCGTGCATCGGCGTTCCGGTGCGTCAGATACTGCTGAATCGCCTGCAACGCCGTCGCCCCGATCGGACAGATTCGTTCCCGCTTGCCCTTGCCGCGGACGTGAATCACCTCCCCCAGATAGTCCACGTCCGACAAATTCAACCCCACCAGCTCGCTCACCCGCAGCCCCGTGCTGTACAGCGTCTCCAGCATCGCCCGGTCCCGCGCCCCCAGCAGCGTGCCCGTGTCCGGACTGCTCAGCAGGACGTTCATCTTCTCCGCGTCCAGGCACCGCGGCAGCCGCTTCTCCTGCTTGGGCGTCCGGATCGCCGCCACCGGACTGGTCGTCACCCGGCCCCGCCGCACCAGGAACTTGTAGAAACTCCGCAACGTCGCCAGCTTCCGTGCCGTCGTCGCCTTGCTGTAGCGCTGGTCGTTCAAAAACGCCAGAAACCGCCGGATCGTGTTCACGTCCGCCTGCACGATCAGCGTCTCCACCCCCGTGGCGACCGCCGTGGCCGTACCCCCGCCTCCCTCCGCGTGCCCGCCCTCCCCCTCCCCTTCATACCCCCGCGCCGCCTCCGGCAGCCCCGCCAGGAACGCCCCGTACTGCTGCAGGTCGGCCGAGTAGCACTTGCCCGTGTGCTCCGAAAAGTGCCGCTCAAACGTCAAATACTCCAGGAACTCGTGCACCATCGTATTCTCTTGCATGATCATACCACTTCAACGGCGAGAGTGTTTCTTCTACCTAATCCGTTCCCCGACGCCCCCCGCGCCGCCGTCACCTGCCGTCGCCTCCGCGACCGCGGGCCGGGGCCTTCTCCACGCCGCCGCCCGCCGTTACCCTCCCCTGGCCTCCTTAGCCGCCTCTCCTCATGCCGATCCCCAATACGCCTCCGCCTCGGCGCTCCCCGACTGCCGCGCGCCGGCTTCCTTCGGCGACAACAGGGCATCCGCCTCCTCCACCAACTGCTTGCTTAACTGAAAACTCAGCACCGCCGCGTCAAACCAGTCGAACTCGCTGGCCCGGTCGTTCGCCAAGACCACAAACGACTCCAAAATCCGCTCTTCTTCCCCCGCTTCGTACCAAAATATGAAACGCTGCTTCCCCTTCACCAGCGCTAGCTCTCGCCGACCGCTCATTTCTGTCCTCCCTGCCCCGCGCCCTCCACCAGCGCCCGCTCCTGGGCCAGCAGTTCGCCGATGATCTCATGCGATACAAACCGCAGATAGTTTCGGCTCGTCGTGTACGTCTCCCACCGGTACGGCCGACCCTTGCCCTCCCGGCTCCGGGCGTACTCCTTGATCCGCTTGACCACCTCCTCCTGGTCCGCGTCGTAGATCCGCACCACGGCGTTCCGCGGCCGAATCGGCCGGCCCGGCGCTAACTCAAACGGCCGCGCCGCCCGCGCCATCTCCCCGGGATTCACCGCCTCCCCACCTACCCCCTCCCTGCCCCCAGCCTGCTCCCGCAGGTACAACTGCACCGCCATCCCCACCCGCGGCGGCGGATACGCATCGTACTGCGTCACCGAACCCACGATCATCCCGTCGATCTCCAGCAGCTCCACCAACGCCAACGCCTCCGCCGGGCTGCGCACGTTCACCAACCCCAACTGCTCCAACCCCGCCAGCACCCGGTTCACCGGCGCCACCGTCAGACCCTCCACCGACTGCAACTCCGCGTAAAACTCGTCCGTCACCGCCATCACGTCTAAAAACTCGCTCCCCGACTGATTGCTGAACGGCGCCACCGCCAGCGTCCGCGGCCCCGGGTACGGACTCGTCCACCTCCGCGCCGGCGACGCCCTCTGGCAGCCGCACGCCGCCAGTCCGATCAACGCCAGCACGCCCGGCGACGCCCGCCACCAGCGCCCTCGGCCAAAACAGTGGGTCATGACAGCCTTCCGCTCTTCACTTGTCCGTCTCGATCTCCCGCCGCCGGCGGTTCGGCGCTCCGCTCGGCCGGGCCCCGACTCAGTAGTTCGCCTGTATGCTGTTGAGCGGATGACCGCTCAGGTCCAGCGGCTTGTCCCGATTGAACAACACCTGGTGCGGCCGAACCGACCATATGTTCTCCACGCCCTTCCGATTCGACACAAAATACACCGACCCGTCCGGCCCCCAGCACGGCGAAAAACTCGCCGCGTCGCTCTGCGTCAGCCGCAGATTGTTCCGCCCGTCCAAATCCACCACCCAGATGTCCTCCCCCGCCGCCCCCGGCGCCGTCGGCTCCGTCTTCTCATACGCGCTCCGCCCTACCGTCCCGTACGCCAGCTTCGTCCCCTCCGGCGACCACGTCGGACATATGCAGGCGTAATCCACGCTCCCCACGATCTCCGTCGGATACCGCGCCTCCCCGTCCACCATGTCCACCGTCCAGATGCTGAACCACTGGCTCCCCCGATACCGCGCCTGCTGGAAGGCGATCTTCGACACCTTCGGGTTCGGCGACCACGCCGGGAACAACCCGTACCCGATCCACTTCTTGACGCTCGGGTTCTCCGTGCTCACCACCCACAACTCCCACTGGCTGGACCCCGGCCCTTGCGAGCAATACGCGATCTGCTTGCCGTCCGGCGACCACGACGGATGGATGTCGTTCCCCAGCCCGCTCGTCAGCCGCACTGGATTCGTCCCGTCCACCCCCACCACCCAGATGTCCCAATTCCCCTCCCGATTGCTCGCGTACGCCACTTTGTCGCCCAGCGGCGAAAAACTCGGCTGAATCTCGCTCGCCGGATCGCTCGTCAGCCGCGTCACCGTAAACCCGCTCACCTGCTTGATATACAGGTCGGGGTTCGGCGAATGGCGCATCGAACTGAACGCCAGCCACTTCCCGTCCGGACTCACGCTCGCATCGAAATCACCCCCCTCCTCCGCGAAACTATGTTGCACCAGCGACGCAAACGGCTTGGCGTCAAACGCCACCGGCTGCCACCCGCTCAGGTTCCCGTAAAGATTTGTCTCGAGCTGCGGCGAAGCCCCTTCCTTTGCCTTGCCCCACTTCAGCCAACTCCATCCTCCCGTACCCTGCGAACACCCACACCCCACGAGCAACAGGCTCGCGACAACACACGTCCTAAGTACCTTATCTAATTGCACTTGCGTAGGCCCCTGCACGGTCTTTGCCAGGAGATCCCCACGGCTCTCCATCTCACGTGCCGGCCTCCGGCTCTGGCACGGGTCTGTCACTTGCTCCGGTCTTCCCGGTTGGGCCTCCTGCTCCAACCCTTCTGCCGAAGGTTTGCCCGCTGGCATCCGCCAACTCCTCCAGGACCGCTTGCCCAGCCCCACTGGCCAGGCTAGGCGGGACGACCTGCCCTGATGGCTTTATCGGCCGTTCTGCCCCCTCGCCTCAGCAATTTGCCCCAAAAATCCCGCTCCTCCTACGTCCTATAACCTGCCACCTCCCCTTATCGGCCTACACCACCACTTTCCTTTAACCTCCCCTGCACCCGCCCCACCCGCCTGCCTGGCTCGCACACTGCCCGCCCACCAAAAAACCGTCCACCTATCAAAAATTTTTCTTTCTCCGCCAGGGGTGTAAAGTCCCCGCACTACCTCCTGTTCCGGAGCCGCACCCTAGGCTGTTGGGTCAGCCCGGCACGAACCGAAACGCAGGTCGCGGAAAGATCGGATGGGTATTCTTTAACGGCGTTTCCGCCAGGGGAAAAAAGCGGCGCATAGTGTCAGTGCGCCAGGCGATCTTGCGCCCGTTCTTGGCCAAAGGACCGGCCGCTCGCTCCAGCAAGACCCTGCCCCTCTGGGGCGGCCCGGCCGCGACGAGCGCGCCTCTTCACTCCGCTATGTGCAGCCAGGTGGCGATGATGGGGGCGTATTTGACGATCAGGCCGGCAAATACCACCGAAACCATGCTCATTAGTTTGATCAAAATGTTCAGACACGGTCCGGCGGTGTCCTTGAACGGGTCGCCGACGGTGTCGCCCACCACCGCCGCCTTGTGGCAGGGCGAGCCTTTGCCGCCCATCTCGCCGGACTCGATGTACTTCTTCGCGTTGTCCCAGGCGCCGCCCGCGTTGGCCATATAGACCGCCACCGCGAAACCGCACGCCCGGCGGCCGGGGGGGGGGCCGGGGGGGGGGGGGGGGGGGGGGCGC
>Ga0315295_10000260_pt1 | contig 44700 bp, 55 predicted proteins | sample YL17G14_0_MG_FD_204453 | JGI IMG/M metagenome (GOLD analysis project Ga0315295, IMG submission 204453) | Sediment microbial communities from Yellowstone Lake, YNP, Wyoming, USA - YL17G14_0 | ecosystem: Environmental > Aquatic > Freshwater > Lake > Sediment | place: USA: Wyoming | collected...
TGAATATGGATAAGATTGACGAATTGTTAGAAATCAATTTGACTGATATTTCTTTTAGAATGTGGAAAGCCTTAAAAGAAAAAATTCCAGATGTCAGATACAGACCAGCTTCTTCAAGTGGAAAATATCATAGAAGAAATGGCAATGTGTTAAGTATATATGATCATACTTACGAAATGTTAGTCTGCTGCATCAAGCTCTTTTCAATTTTTAACATCGAAATAAAAACTAAAAAAGCAGATATCTTACTATTTTCTATTTTATTCCACGATGCATTTAAATATGGAATTAATAATCCTTTCAGTGCTCAACATACAGACAAAGCTCATGATAGACTAGCAGCTAATATAGTCAACGAAAATAAAGCAGTTTTTATGAGAGTGTTCAGTGAAGAAGAAGTAAACTTATTAGAAACTTGTCTTCGTTATCATTCGGGTCGCTGGAGCAGTGATTGGAACGAAGATCTTAGTTTTGATAAACTTCCAAAAGAAGCCGTATTTATACATTTTTTAGACATGTTAAGCACTAATAATTTACTAAGGGAGTTTGACTAGTGATTGTTTATAAGATTACTAATTTAGAAAGTGGAAAAGTTTATGTTGGTCAAGATTCACATAATGACCCAAATTATTTAGGATCTGGAATTCTAATAGCAAGAGCAATTAGAAAACATGGGAAAGAAAACTTTATAAAAGAAGTAATAGATACAGCATATACTAAAGAAGAGCTTAATAAAAAAGAAATATATTGGATTGAATTTTATAACTGTAAAGTTCCAAATGGCTATAATCTAACAGATGGTGGTGGAGGAACTTTAAGTTTTAAAAAAGGAAAAACTCTAGAGGAAATTTATGGAGCAGATAAAGCAAAAGAATTACTAGAAGGTCTAAGTGAAAGAATAAAAGGAGATAAAAATCCAGCTAAGAGATTAGATGTTAAGAAGAAAATTAGTGAAAAAAATATTGGCAGGAAATTTCCAGACCAAGCTAAAAAAATGAAAGAAGATAACCCAGCTAAAAGACTAGAAGTCAGAGAAAAAATTAGAAAAGCTCTAATTGGAAGATCTTTATCTAAAGAACATAAAAAAAGAATAATAGAAAGTATGAAAAATGAAGAAACTAGAAAAAAGATAAGTGAAAAACTTAAAGGAAGATCTGTCTGGAATAAAGGATTACATGCATATAATTTACTAACAATAGGAGAACAAAGTAATGCTACCAGCAAGCACGAGGTTAGTGCCTGAACTGAATTACTATTTCTCAGTATTTGTAAGAACGAGTATTTTGAATAAATATAGGGTTACTTATCCTGCAGTGCTTACTTGTCCTTGCTTAGATGAAAATAAAAGCTTTATCAGATTACTATTTGATGACAACTGGCCAAAAACTTATACAACTTATAGATATCTTTATAGAGAAGTGAACATGGCTGGATGGCCAGAACAAGTTAGAACTAGACTAGCAATCTATCCATCGAGCGCTAAATGTTATCTCTCTGATTGGGATTCGCCAGATGCAACTCTTAACCTCTTTAATTTAGAAGTTGATGATCTTCTATTACTGAATAGGCTCTTAGATTACAGAACTACCACTACCTATATTTCTGATATCGATTATACTACATTAACAACACCTTTATCGAAAATGATTTTTCTATATCTAGATCTTATGATAAATGGCAGTTATGAAAACTATAATGATGAAACTTTAATTTCCAGTGAGTCTTTGGTTTTAGAATCTTGTTACGAAATTTATGTTGGAGAGAAGATGTTCAATTTTAAAGCTATAGAGACATTTGGAAAGGAGGATTAAACACTTGTTCACCCCTGAAGATTATTGGATGATTCTTCAGTACTTAGAACGCTTTAAATACTACAAAGATCTATATCAGTGCAGCGCTGATGACTCTGTATGTATCGGTAAAGCTAAAGATGCTGCAAGTGCTGCTGTTCCAGAACTAGATAGTACGATTAAAAGTTTAGCAGACTCTGAGAGAACTAAAGCTTTATCTCTATTTGAGAATACAATAGATCAGTCATGTTTTGGAACTGAAGACTATAAAAGAATCCGAAGCTTTCTTATTGACTGGTATTCATCTCTCAAAACACAAGTAACTCTAGGAAGAGACTCACATGATGTTTTCGTACTACCACCTGATTACTTAAACGAATTGATTAGAAGTTTTGGATATTTGTATCCAGCAGACATTCCTTCTGTAAACATAAGAGTAAACTTCTTTTTAGATCTAGTTAACTTATACAAAATCAAAGGTACTCCACTATCATTAAAAAGAGCTCTTGATTATTATGGAATGAAGAATGTAGACTTTGCAGAATACTGGCTACGAAAAAATGAACAAGGAGAATTAATATTTAGAGGAGTTTCTGTCTTCCCACCTCTAATAAAGATTCCTTGGCCTGATGTCAAATTTGGAGCTACTTCAGGTGATCCTCACTGGTTTCAAACTGAGCAAGATGTAATTGAATTGCTTGAGAGAAATGCCATAAGATTACCATCTAAAACTCCTTACTTTGGTTTAAGACCATTCTTCAGTTTATCAGAGATTCAACAAACAATGGCAGTTCTAGTTAGAATGATGGGCGACCAATACCAAACATGGAAATCAACTGGAACTTTACAAAAAGATATAAAGCTAAACTTATTTAACATTACAGTATCAGCTTTAGAAAATTACTTAGCTTGTGTTTATGTTGTAAATACTTCTTTTCCTTATCATGAAACATCTTTATATGGACAAGATTCATATTTGTGTTACGATGGCACATCAGAAGTTGTCTCTGATATTGTCAATACATATGAAAACTTGACATCTTATCCAGTCTGGAATGCTGATGATCCAGAGGGAGAAATAGCATTTAGACAAGCAAGAGTAGATGCATTCAACGATCTTTTTACCAGACCAAATTCACAAAACTACTTAAAGACTAAAATTGGAGTAGACTCAGCAGGTGATATACTAGAATCAATCAACCCAGATTTTAAAGCTGTTATAGATTCATATATAGCTAGTGGAAAATATTATCAAATTTTAGCTTCACTTCTTCAAGATTTGAGTGGATGGATCAGGATACGTATTAGTACAAATGCAACAGATCTTATTTCAATAATTCTTGGAGTTTCAGCTTCTCCTATTGTTGCTAGAATAATTAACTTCTTTAAACCTTATAGAGCTAGACTTTTCGCAACTCAGTTTTGGTATATTATAGACAACCCAACAGTTGACTGTGTTAGAATTTATGATAGAAGATTCGAACTCAAAGTTATAGAAAAAATTTATGACTATGCTACAGCAGATAGTCTAGCTTGCTGCGGAGATGACTCAACATCTTGTTCTGATTTTGACACTACTAGTATTGTAGAACCACTTCTATACTCAAGAGAATATTACGATTGTGGTTCATTTCATGATATAGGAATTGTGTGGGATCAACCATTAGTAGTACATTATACTTCTCTTATCAGAGACTCTTTAAATTGCCATATTGAAGCTCCTTGTTACGATGGTACTAATGTTGATGGTTGGTATTGGTATGATGCTACTTCAGCGTGTGACTTCTGGGGAAACTGGATGGATTCTCCAATCGATACAGACAGTACAAGCGATATAGAACTTATAGTAGCTGGAGGATTCAGAGATTTTGATACATGTGGAGTTTTCGACTGTTTAGCTGGAAACGATATAGTAAAAATTCAACTACGAATACCAGTTCTTGAAGCTGATTTTACTGGAGATCCACTAGCAGGTTACGAGAGTAGTCCATTACCTGTTCAATTTACAGACACTTCTCACGGACTATCTAGACACTGGGGATGGGATTTCGGAGATGGACAAAGTTCAGTACAACAAAATCCAATCAACCCATATTCAATTCCAGGACCTGGAGGTTTATTATCTTCTTTCACTTCAGCAGTAACAGGTCCATTAACACTTTCTTTTACCAACACATCAACTGGGACACCAACTTCATATCTATGGGATTTTGGGGATGGAGAAACATCTACAGACGAGAATCCTATACACGTTTTTCCAGAAGAGAATGCATACTTAGTTAGATTAACAATTTTTAACGCTAATGGAAATAGCAGATCAGAACAATATATTGTTATGGAGATCTAAACATGCCAACTTTAAAACCAGATGGGTTAATGTTTAACTTATTGTGGGAGCAAACAAATCCCAGCGAACACTTTTGGGAAGAAGTTAGAGATGTTGATGATACATCTTGTGTCTTCATAGATTTTGAATAACTGGAGGTTCTATAATGTCAAGATTTAGAGATAATATACTTGAAATTACTAGATATCTACTCTATGGAAAGAAACACGCTTTCTGGCTTGGAGAGTTTGAGTGGGAGCATAGAGATGTAGATGGAAGTACTATAGATAAATGGACTACATATAATGCTCTAGCTAACGAGGGTGAAATAAATATTCTTGATAGTTATTTTAGAGGAGAAAACGTTCCAGTAACTTTTCACTTAATGTTAGTTAATGATACTCCAACAATAACTGATACATTAGCTACAATAAGTGGAGAACCATCGGGGAATGGGTACGCAAGACAAGAATTTACTAGAGATATTACTGGCTGGCCAACTCTAGGAGTTGATTCTGGTCATGGTATGATAACTTCAAAGTTAGTTGTTTTTGAAGCTATCGGAGGTTCGTGGGGTCCAGTTATTTATGCTATTCTTACTACAGTACCTACTGGAACTTCAGGACCACTCATTACATTTGTAGGACTAAGTTATTCAAAAACTCTGACTATTGGACAAACTCTTGTTTGTAGAGTAAGAGTTAAATTGTTGTAAGGAGATAAAGTGTCAACTACCAAAGATCTACTACTTTTTAATGGTAACTTCAACGATGTAGGACAATATGGCACTGACTGGATACCTGTAGGAGGTGTAACGTTTGGCAGTGGGCACTCCGGTTCAGCTGTTATTTTTAATGGTACTAATACAACTGTTTATCGACCTACTGGAACTGATCTTGATATTGGTTATGCTCCTTTCTGCGTTGATTTTTGGGTAAAAATAAATCAACTACCTCAATATCCTATAACGACTACTGGTTGGCAAAATGCTATCAGCAGTTCTCCTCTTCCAGTTCCTCCACCATATTTTCCTCCTTGCCCAGGGCCGATTTATGATGGTGATATAAATACGTATATGCCAGTAGCAGGGGGTATGGGTTTAAGTGGTATATTTGACCATACACCACCCTCCAATGATAAAGGATTTATTACCGCATCTTTCAGAATTTACAATTATTCTAATTCAGTTTTTTCTATAATCTGGAACGGCAGCACAATACCACTGAACGGAGGATTGCCTTGGTTGGGATGGCTTGAAACAGGTGGAATGGGACCAGGAGGAAGTTGGACTTCTGATTGCGATCTGGTAGCAGGACCATCTGGTGGTCAAATTTCTGAAGTGCAAAGAAACTGTTCTTACCACTATGATGATGGCACCCATAATGTTTATGTTTTTAATTACGGAACAGGTTTTACAAATAGATTAAGTCTTTACTTATACATAGGTCCCACACAAGGTCGTTCTGATGCAACTTTAGGTTGGGGACTTATTAGATCAGGGACTTCGAGTTATGCTCTTTATGACGTAACTTGGGGAGGAAACCCTCCTATAGTTGAAGGACAATGGTATCATATAGTTATTTCAAGAAATCTGAATAACAGTTTAAGAGTCTATCAAGATGATATTCCTTTAGTAAATCAAAATGGAAGTACAGATTTTTCAGCAGGAAATTCGATAGCTCATATTACAAGTAACTTTAACATTGGTTCTTATGAAGCAACTTCATTATTCTTTGATGGAGCAATAGATGACTTCGAGATATCTGTAGGAGATTACGAGTATATTCCTGGAGCTTTAGCTGATCCTACAATCGCGAGAAGTCCATCTACCCTGAACGTCTCTTGTGTTGAAGGAGAAAATGCTATTGATAGACCTTTCGAAATTTGGAACAGCAATTCTGCAGCTGGAGATGGTGCAAGAAATTTATTTTACACTGGTGCAAAAGATCAAACATGGCTTAAGATTTTCGGTTTAGATGGTTTAACTACTACCTATACTCCAGTTATTGGAACAGATGCTAACAAATATAGATGTATCAGATCTCATACTTCTAAAACAGAAAGACAACCTGTTTCTATTACTAAAGGTATAGAAGGATTAGCATCTTACACTGGAGGTAGAACTACAGTTACCTGGGCAAGTCATGGATTAACTTCAGGACCAACCTATAAAGTTACCTTTTCTGGCATAACTCAACCAGGATGGGATGCACTAAATGGAAATACCTATACAGTAACTAACTATGTAGATCCAAATACATTTAGAATCACTTTTGATAGTTCATCTTTAGCTCCCTATGATCCTGGTACAGATCCTGGTACGTGTTCATCTTGGCCAACTTACTGGAGACTTACTAACTCTTCTTTCTCTGCAAATGCTTGGCAAAATAGTTATAGTTATGCTGCACTAACTGGCTCTGATAGTATCATAAACAATTCAGATGGAACTCATATTCATTATGCATTTGAATTCAATAGTTCTGGATTATCAGCTGGAGCTTATACAGCTACACTCACTATAACTGGACCTCAAGCAGGCAATAGTCCACAAACTATTATAGTAAACTTAAATGTTTCGAACATGTTACCAGCAAGTGATCCTGTTCCTTCTAACAGTGAAAGTTGTGTTCTTATAGATCAAATTCTAAGTTGGACTGCTGGAGGTGAAGTTGACTCATATGATGTATATTTTGGAATATCTTACCCACCTTCACTTATTGGAAATCAGCTTGATACTAGTTATGATCCAGGACCATTAGATTATAACACTACCTACTACTGGAGAATAGATGAAGTAACTATTTCTGAAACTATAATAGGAGATGATTGGACTTTTGATACTAGAGGACTTCCCCCTGATCCTGCTACTGATCCTGATCCTGCTGATGGAGAAATCAATATTGGAAGAATACATCTTCTAACTTGGACTGCTGCTCCAACTGCCGATTCTCATGATATTTATTTTGGAACTTCATACCCACCACCTTTTGTTGGAAATCAACTTGATACCACTTACGATCCAGGAGACATGTCTTATGGAGAGTATTATTGGCGTGTAGATGAAGTAGACGCTTGTGATTCAACTACGGCAGGAGATGAATGGACATTCTTAGGAGGGCTTGAAGACCTACTGGTTGAATCTGGATCTAATGTAGAAATAGAAGAATACTATTCTGGAAAAGGGATTGCTTTTAGTTTCGATGATAGTGCAGTTTTAGTTGATACATACTTTAACTTAACTATCAGGGGAAGGCAGTTATCAGGAACTCCTAACACTTTTGTTTTAGGTGGTGTAGTTAGAGTAAACCTACACTGGTATACGATAGAACCATTTACTATGACTTTTGGGTCGGATTGGGAAACTCTTTACTGGGAACACATATTAGGAAGGAAATTTACTGCTCATGAAGCTGATTATGTTAAAGTATGCCTCATACCAAGAGATGATATAGAAATAAATGGAGTAGCTATAACTGAAATCAAATTAATTTCTATTGAAGACACAAACGAAGTATTTACTGTTTCTCTAGATGTTGCTAACTTAGAACAAACACGATTTAGCAGTAAAACTAAACCAGACTATATTAAAGTTTACAAAGAATAATTATTTAACTTTATCAAATATTGGTTTGTCGTTCCCATTAACCTTCGATAAATAATGTCTATAGTTTTTCCAATCATCTTCTATTTCTTCAAACATATAAAATTTTGCGTCAAAATTCCTTAGTAAATTATTCTTGCCTAATGTAGCCTTAATTATCCAACCACCAATAGATGGAACTATCCCTAGTCTTTTTAATAAGTTATTTGTCCCTTCAAACGAACCACATTGGGCCCCAAAAATACTACCAAACATTGCTTGCATTTGTATATGAAGATGTCCAGCCAACACAAATCTAATAGTTGGTTTCTCTTTAATAGAACTTGAAACATTTTGGAGTTCATGAAAAGCTATTTGTGCAATACCTTTTTGTAATCTATAAGACAAAGCATAAGGAACTCCACCGGAGGGATGCCACATCTTAAGATCAATACCTTTTAAGATTGGAACAACTGCTTCATCAAAACCACAATAATGGGTATCTTTTCTTGCACTAGTTAAGATATTGAACGCATTATGTCCAGGCCCAGATTTAATAAAAGAGTAATCATGATTTCCACCTAACATATACCATTCAAAACCTTGGGGTAAATTTACTATAACTGATTCTTCTTGCTCTCCAGATGAGATAGCATATAAATCAAAAAGTTGTCCCCTATAAACATTGAAGCCAGCAAATACATCACCCGGAGTAAACATAAATTTAACACCCTGTTTCTTACATATTTCACAAAATTCATTTAACGCAGTTATCTGGCAAGCTTTTGAACCAAAATGTAGATCAGATGGGACTCCAAAAATTATTTCAGTTGAATCTTCAATTGGCTTTTGTATTGGTCTACCAATCGGAGCTGCTCCTACTCCAAGATAAATATTTCTTTCATCGTGAGAAATTTCATATCCTTTTGATGCTAGTTGAGACACTACATTAAGTACATCATAAGGTGGGCTGGAGATAAAGTCTGCTGCATCTATAATAGACATTACATGGTGTTTATTTAGCAACTGAAAAATCTTAGTTTGAAAGTGATCAAGCTCTTCTTTTCTATCTTTAATAGTTACTGTTTCTTCTTTTAGTTTTGAAGCATATGATTTGAAAGAAGTGAAACTAGTAGTGTAGCCATAAGATTGTTTTAAAATCTGATACATTTGTTCAAGAGTCAGATCATGAAGGTTCTTAAGAACAAATTGTTTTATCCTATTAGTATCAATTTGTTGCATAATAGTTGTTTCCTCCACGGAAAAGATCTTTTATTTTTTATATGTTCAGTTTCTTATAAAAACTTCTAGTAGTTTCAGTTAGATTTCCAATACTTAGAATCAAACTAGTTTAGAAACCATTTTAGTTAGCTTGGAAGAACATATACTATATGGAGTAAGTGGTTTTCTAGTAGTGTTAGTTTAATTCTAAGAAGGGTGAAAATGGTTATTTGTTTATTTTGTAAAAGAGAATTTAAACAACTTTCAAACACTCATCTAAAAAAGTGCGCTAATATTACACAGAAAGAGTATAAAACATTATTTCCTAGTTCAGATATTACTTCTATAGAGACAACTGAGAAGAACTCTAAAGCTAAAACAGGGATAAAGCAAGATCCTGAATGGGTTAGAAAGAGATTCAAAAATAATTCGGGACATAAAGGACATCATCACACTGTAGAGGCCAAAAAGAAAATAAGTAAGGCTTTACAAGGAAGAAATCCCTGGAATAGTATGGAGGATCCTGAAAAAGCTAAAAGGAATCTAAGTAAAGTAAAAAGAGAAAAACTACTATCTAGAGAACATAAAGAAAATCTAAAGAAGAGTTTTACTAAAGAAAGAAGAGAACTTCATAGCCTTATACAAAAGAAACACTTCCAAGATGAAAATTTTATAAAGAAGTTTGTTCAAGGATCTAAAGTATCTCCAAACAAAACTGAACTAATGTTAATTGAATTACTTAGTCAGTTAAATTTAAAGTATGAATATGTTGGAAACTACAAGATATGGATTGAAGGAAGAAATCCAGATTTTATAGATAAAGATGCAAAAAAGATAATTGAATTCTTCGGTTATAGACATAGAGAAGAATTTACCAAAGAACCAAACAGTGCACATGAAGACAAAAGAGTAAAACATTATCAAAAATATGGGTACAACTGTCTAGTTCTTTGGGATGAAGATCTAACAAATAAAGAAACTTTAAGTCAAAAAATTTTATCGTTCTGAAACTAACTGGCTTTAAAATCCAAAAAGACCTTTAGCCAGTGGGTCTAAAGAAAGGAGAAAGAACGATGGTGTATAATCAGAAATTGGTTGCGGCAATTAAGTGTCAAGGTAGGATTCTTAGGGAAACTTTTGGAGATGGTGAGTCTATAGTAAAGCTCCCATTTGGTTCTGAGTATGAAATATTAATCAAGAACTTAGAAACAAGAAAAGCTCTAATTAATATTTCGATCGATGGAGTAAATGTTTCTGATGGTTCAATTATAGTTGAACCTAATTCAAGTAGTCATTTAGAAGGCTTTATTAAAGGTTACTCAGTTAGAAACAAGTTCAAATTTATTGAGAAGACAGAAGAAATTTCAAATCACAGAGGCGACAGAATTGATGATGGATTAATTCGAATTGAATATACATTTGAAGCTCCCCAACCCCAAATTATCTACGATTATCATTACTATCCTCATTACCATTGGCCTTGGTATAATCTAACTTACTGTAACAGTCCACATTACGAGAGTAAAAGTTCAGGTAGTGGTAAAGGTTCAAGTAGTGAAAGTCCAGGAGATTTTTCAGGCGCAGTTCAATGTAACAATGTACAAGTTCAAAACTTCTGTAGCCAAGTTCAAAACGTATCTAATGATCAAGGAATCACAGTTCTTGGTTCACATTCAGACCAACATTTCCAAAATGGTTACATAGGAACTCTAGAAACAAATTCTCATGTTATTATTATCAAGCTTGTTGGAGGAAAAGAAGACAAAAAAATAGAGAAGCCAATTTTTATCAACACGAAACTAACTTGCCCAACTTGTGGAAGAAAATCTAAATCAGATGCAGCTTTCTGTAAGAACTGTGGAACTGCTTTATCTTAAAAACTGAACAAAATATAAATTCTTTTCTCAGGAGAATTTTATAAATGAAGCTTAAAGACAAAGATATCGTAATAGTTATTGAAGATCAAATAAGGTTTGGAGACTCTTTCAATTCTGAACTTGTTGAGAATAGAGAAGCTCCAATAAAAGGACATGTACAAATATACGAAATAGTTAATAAAGAAAAGAAACTGTTATATGAGAAAGATAACTTAGTAGTATACCTTGGTAGAGAGTATGTAGCTTCTAGAATTTTTAACAAAATAAATGTTAATATTACACCACAGCCAACTGAATTTATTGGCTGGCTTGGTCTAGGTAGTGGAGGAACAACGCTCGTAGATCCATTTGACCCTGCACCTCCATCAAGTACAAATATAGATTTAGTTACACCAATTCCATTTAACACAATTGATGGGTACTCGCATTTAGGAGATCTTACAGGAGGCAGCTACTATAAACATAGGTTATATGATGTTATATTCGAACAAGATATTAATAATGCTAGTAGATATTTAATTGCCCAAGTACAAATCGAAGTTGGAGAAGAAGATGCAAATGGTTATTTAATTAGTGAAGCAGGTTTGTTTACAGCAACATCTTCAACACCTGGTTACAGCGGAGATTTTCACCTATTTGCAAGGGTTACTTTTCCATCGATGTACAAAAGTGCAGACAGAATATTACTTTTCATTTGGTATCTCTACTGTTAATAAAAGGATGTCTATTTTATTTGAAGCCTGGAAAGAAAGAGTGTCACTGATTAGAGAAAATTTTTGCATAGAGTGTATCGAAAAAATAAAAACTTTCCAGGAGGAAAACAATGCCAAACATTAGCCCAGGAGTATATACCAAGATAATTGATTTATCAACTTATGTACAAGCTGTCCCGGGTACTATCGGTATGATTTGTGCCCTAACAGAAAAAGGAGAAGATAACAAGCTCAAATTCATTGGTTCAAGAGCTGAATTAGTTAGTGAATTTGGACAGCCAAATATCAATACTTACGGAAAGAACTTTGGCCAAGGTTTATATTGTGCTTACAACTACCTTGGAGAATCTGGTTCTTTGTATTTTATGAGATGTCTATCAGATGATGCAACATTCGCACATATGATAGTTGAGTCTGAAGTACTAAGTGGTGACTCTACTTCTGAAATCTCAATTGTTTACGCAGTTAGTGGTATTAATACGAAAACTGAGATTAAAACTCTTCTAGCACCAGCAGGGGATAAGAAACCAGTTTGTATCCTTTATCCGATTGGTAGAGGAGAACACTACAATGGCATCTCAGTAAAACTTTCAGAACATTCTAATCCTACATTATTCGATGTATATGTGATGGATATATACGAAAAACAATCAGATGGTGATGAAGTCATTATAGAATCGTTTGAAGTTTCGTTTGATCCTCTAGCTCTAGATAATGCAGGTGATTCAATTTGGATTCAGTACGTATTAGCAACATATTCATCTGTACTTAGAGCTGAAATGGTTAGATCTGAACCTGACGAAGAAGATGAATACTCTGCAGGATACTATGATATAGCAAAAATTTATGATCGAAATATTGGTACAGTTACAGTAAACGAAACTCCTACCACAGCTATAATAACTGATACAAAACAAGATTTTGGTCAGTGGCAGACAATCTCAGAAACCGGCCAAGCAAACTATATGATAGTAGCAATTGATGGTAGGGGAAATAGAATCAAAGGTTGGTTGGGAGCAGCTAGCCCTGATAAAACACAAATTAATATTTGGAATGGAAAAGACTTAAGTATAGCTGTTAGAGGTTGGGATGGTGACTTAACATATTTTAGTGATACATATGGAGTGTCTTATTATATCAAAAAGAATTATGCTAACATGGCTCAACCATTCGAAGCTCAAACTGATCCAATTCCTTTAAAGAAAGGTTCTGATGGAGCTCTAAAAAATCCAGATGGTAGTTTAGATACTACAGAAGCAGCTCAACTATTATCTTTAGCTTATGCTGGATCACTACCATCAGCAGAAAAAGTAGGCGAAATAGAAGATTCAGCGCTTGACACAGAAAACGTTTACTTTACTATGGTTTTTGATTGTGGTTACCCAACTGAAGTTAAGCAATCTATTTCAACATTGGTCCAAACTAGAAGAGATTGTGTTTCAATTCTAGACAATGGAGATAACACAAGTTTCACTAACTCTATGAACAAGAGGTTAAATGACCATACTTTTAACACTTACTTTGTAGCTCTTTACGAAGAGTATAATAAAGTTTACGATCAATTTATTGGTGCAGATGTGTGGTTCTCTCCAATTTATCATATGGCTTATATTTTGCCAAGGAACGACTCTGTTGCTGAAATCTGGTATGCAGCTGCAGGTTTTAACAGAGCTGCAATCGATACAATTAAAGAACTAAGATTTAACCCTAAACTTGGCCAGAGAGACCAAATGTATCTAAAACAACTTAACCCAATTGTTAAATTTAATGAGGGTTATGTTGTTTGGGGTCAGTTAACTAGCCAGGCAAAAGCAAGTGCATTACAAGATCTAAACATCGTAAGGTTGGTCCTGTATTGTAAAAGAGCACTAGAAAGATATTGTAGAAACTTCATCTTTGAAATGAATGACGCAATTACTTGGAACACAGTATCAGGCAATATCGTGATGTTCTTAGAAGATGTCAAAAGAAAGAGAGGACTCTACTCTTACAATATAGAAGTAGGCGCAACTGATTACGAAAAGAAAACGAAGACTTTTCATGTAAATGTTACACTCGAACCTACACGTGTAGTTGAGAAAATAGAATTGAACTTTTTCATTAAGTAATATTACTGAGGGCTGAGACTTGGTCTTGGCCCTCATTTTTCCGTTGAGCTACAAAAAAAAGAAGCTATATGGGTCAACTTCTCCGCAGATAGTTATTAAGATATCATTAATAACTTTAAATCTGCTCTATCATATAGCTTCTTTTACTGAGGAGAAAAAGATGGTGGGTGGGAAGCCGGAGGAGTTTGCGCAATAGGAAACCTCCCACCCAACTTCTAATCTATTCCTATCGCGCTAACTGGGGTTTAGAATCATATCTTTTTAAACACATTGGACAAACATTTCCAGTACTTTCACTTCCAGTAATATCAGGCCTCCACTTAGGAGGATGATCTTCGCTGCAAAAAATCTTTCTGCACTTTTGACAAATATAAGTATCAGCTCCACACCAATTGCAAAAATGAGTCATCTTTTTCGAAAGCTCCTTGCAAACTAAAGTTTTCACGAACTCTTGTATTGCTTCTTTGATATACCACTTTGTAAATCGTTCTGGTATTTCTCCAGAAAAGATCTGACCAATTTCTTGGTAAGTAAAATAAGGCACAAAATCAACATCGCTGATTGGAACAACCCATATTTTAGGTGTGTATGTTCTTATGAATTCTCTTAGCCTAATTTCAAACACTTCCTTTTCGTAATTGTTTTCCATTCTTTTTCTTTGATGCATATTTTACTCCTCTCTATTTTTTAATAGAATTCAATCTAATTGCTCCTTGAGTCCAATGATCATTTTCATCCATTTGCTTTGAGAACTCTGGGCGAACGATTTTACCTCTCAGTTGATGTCGGTAATTCCATACAACAATACCTTCCGCTGTTTCAGACCCAAATGCACTCACCTTCGGTATTAAATTATAAAGATCAACTTTATTAAAGTAATCATCTGAAATGAATGGTACTGTTGATAACCCAACTTCACTACAAATTTCTACAACTTCTTTCCATGGTAAATACATTTGATTCTTATTTGACCAAACCCCATACACACAAACCCAGTCTGGAAGCTTATCATAATAGATTGTATGAACACATCTCATAAGTTCCGCATAGACTATATGACCTTTAGGAATGGTCATAAGTTCACTATACTTTTGCATAGACCAGGCTTTAAAAAAACTAAACTGAGCGTGTTCAGAAGTATCAACCAGAGAACCACGTTTTTGTAACTTAAAGATATCCTTATGTCTAATGATACCAACATTCGCACCATCAAGTTTTTCAAGTATAGTAACACTACCTCCTAGAAGTAGTTTGGTTTCTTTGTCAGAAAGAAATAATTTTCCCCGGACATTTATTTGTGGAATTACAATCCGTGCTGTTTTCTCAAACTTTCGAAACATGTTTACCTCCACAATTGGGGAGAGCGACGGGATTTGAACCCGTAACTGCTTGGGCCACAACCAAGTGGTCTACCATTGACCTACACTCTCCATTACACTCTCCGATATATTTTTAAAGAAGGGCAGATTGCTTTTAATTGACGTAGATCTCAAAGACTAAAGGCCGATTTAGTCTTCTACGGAAAGTACTTCGCCTTTCCATCCGCCATGCTTTCTGCCCTGTTTTTAGACTTTAGGAATATAACCACATCCCTCAAATGTTGAAACATCCATTCCTTTAACTCTCATTTTCTTTTTGATTTGATCTTCTTTCTCAGAACATGGTATACATATTCTCTCTTCCGTAAACCAAGACATAGTGTGCATCATTTTTGCATTTTCTGAATTACACCTGTCACAAGGCTTTGGTCTGAAAAAATCATCTCCTCCGAATTGCATAAGAATTTTTTCCTCCTTCCAAATATCCTATGTTCAAGAATTAGTTCATCAACAACATCTCCGCACATAATACATCTTAACCCATCAAATACTCCTTGGTCTAGATACATCTTCTCTGGTATTAATTTTCCCCCGCATTTTGGACAACTCATCTTCTCCTCCTATTTTGGTGACGTAGGGCAGGGATCGAACCTGCTCATCTCAATTTTTGGTTATCGATGTTTTCCGACCGCCGCGAGATCGTGCCTCCAAGGCTCCTACGTCCTCTTTTTGAAACCAAGAATTTGTTTAACATGATCGACTATCTCTAAACTTACTCTCCAACACCAAGGTTTGATTGACTCAATAATAAAATCTCTTTTTGGATATAGTTCTAAAATAGAATGAATATCACTCCTACTAAAATATGTTCCATCTACTTCCGCGTCTCCATTTGAATGAACAAGTATATGAACTTTAATTTTCTTACCTTTCCCCATTAACTTCCTCCTCGATGTTTATTAATCTTTCTTTCCAGAAAAAACAGAACAATAAGTGCAACTACAACTATCCCTAACCCTACTAATGCAAAACCTAAATCATCCTTATCTAGATACTGCCAGAATGGTTTGATCATAATTTCCTCCATTTCTGTTTTTCGGAAATATTAATTTCCTAAATTTCTATCTTTATTATATATAGCCTCTTCAACAGATTTTCTTACATCTAATCCTTCAGGACAAGAAGTCTCTTTTACTGTTCTTTTTATATCCTCAATTTTCTCTTTCACGTCTTGTATATCATTTCCATCATCATACCATTCAACCCAATCAGCATGTCCTTCACCATCGAAATTTTCATCATAGACTATGAGTCCTTGGACATTGCAATAATCAGGTTTAATATGATGCTTAAATTGAAAGTCATCATAACTCGCGAGTACATCTAGTATAAGAATTGCTTCTTCTATATTCTTCACTGGAACTTTAAACGGCTTTATAGGTACTTGTGGTATATGCCACACTTTAAGGTCTCCTTGTTTTGGCATTTTTCTTCTCCTTTTTAGCTAGTTGATACTCCGGCCTTTTACCCTTACAGTGTACAGCTCCTTTATCATCTGTTGTATACTGACGTCCTCGAATCGAATAACCCTCACCTAATACTTTGCGCCTTAACCTTTTTGCTATTGTTCCTCTCATCTTTCCTCCTTATATTAACGTAGCTAAAATCCTCGCAACGTTCACTGCATCATCAATTCCTCTGTGGTGAATTCCAACTGGCTCCATTCCAAGTATATCAAGAGCTCTAGCCATACCAACCTCGGAAGTAAGTTTATGTTTAACTGCGAACATTGTTTTAACATTTAAATGTCTTTGAGAAAATGGTACATGTTTTATTCCTTTTTCATAACATTCTCTGTTGATATGATCTTTATCGAAAAATCCATAACTAGACCAGACTCTTCTGGGAGTCATATAAATATCAATAATATTTAAGAGTGCGGATATTAATGATTGTCCTTTATCTACGTCCTCTTGTTTTAAAGTTGTAAGATTTTCACAAAAGGAGCTGATAGTTGTGTTCTCAGGTTTAATAATGTATCCCCTACTCATTGAAGCTTCTTTAGTATTAATGTCTAGTAAACATATCCCAACTTCTATAATCTCGCTCTTAACATCTCTTCCATCTTCTAGCTTTGGAATTTGTCCTTTACCCCAACACGTAGTTTCTATATCTACAACTACAATCTTATCAAGGATTGGCTTCATGTTTTTTTGCCTCTCTGAGAATTTGCATGACCTTTCTATCTTTGAATTCTCCACATCCTTCATCATAATTTTTCTGTTCTTTCCTTGGAAATCTACAACATGTTCCATTCCTTACTTCTGGCAAATCTGAGTGAATCCAAAAATAACACAAACCACATTTTTCGTCTAAAACATTATGCATTTCGCCCCTCCTTTTCTTCGTTTTCTATTTGCATTAGTTGCTTAACTTGATAGATAACAAAAGACAAGTTTTCTTTATCACTATTATCAGCTATATATTCTCCTTCAGAATCCATCGCCACTGCATGAAATGGAAAGTTAGTAATTGGATGTTCTTTCAACCATTGAACTGTATCAAGCATATCTTTAAAATGCATAACTACCTGATCATATGCTTGAACTTCCAATAAACTAAGATCCATTTCTTTAGCTACTTTCTCTAGTACATAATCATCAATTAAAGACGACTCACCCAACATTACAAAAATTAGAGGGGTGCCTTCAGAAAACTGCTTTGCATAAGCTTTTCTAAAACCCAATGCAGTAACCGTCTTTGATGAGAACTTCTTTTGCTCCTCCATTAGAAGTACCTCCTTTCAAATTTAGTAGAAAAAAATAAGGGAAGTTCACCTTTAATCTCCACTAATATTGGCGCCTTACTTGGAAGGTTATTTCGTGAACTCCCTTTTTTAATCAGTACTACTCAGGTTTAGATCTGGAGTTAGCTATAGCAATAATAGTAACACCAGCTAATGCTATTACTGCAGCAGCTATAACCTCAACAGCAACACCTTTTACAACATCCCGAACATCGTTTCTCAACTTACTTTTTGTTTCAGCTTCCATGTTTCTTATCTCCTCCTTTCAAAACAAAAAATATCAACACTTTTTCTATTCGTTAATTAATATATATAGTAGATACGTGAGAACAAATAATAAAGACTACAATGAACAGACAGATTAACTAGTCTAATATTCCAGAACAAATAAAAAATTTAGGCGGTGGCCATGAAAATATTAGATTCATATTTGCAGAAGCTCAGTTCAGAACAAGTTACTACTTCTGCAGCTGCAGGGATAACACCGTATGAATCTCCTACTACTGGAAAACCTTTAATTAAAAGTCCAAAAGGTAAACCAGTAGTTGTAGAAGCAGATGTAGAAGGTCCTAAAAGAATAATGGTTGATTTTGACGTTCCTATTCACAGATACTCAAAAGGTTATTTTAACGCACAAATTTATGACTTACCTACAGAAGATGCGAAAGAAGCTCTTCAATTCTTAAAGAACGAAGGGTTCGAAATAGTTATTTTTTCTTCAAGAGTTTCATGTTCTGAACACCCTGAAACTTGCAAAGTAAATGAACAAGCTATAAGAGACTGGTTAGATAAAAATAGTATACCATTTGATATGATTACGTCAGACAAATTACATGCTCTAGTATATATTGATGATAGAGCAATTAGATTTTCAAGCTGGGGAGATACTATAGAATTTCTTAAGAGTTTGAACTTCTTTTAGGAGAAATTAAAATGCCGGAAACAGAAATTAAAAAAAGAGGTGGAGCATTAAGATACAGAACCCTTATACTTAAAGGTAAAAAGGGCAAGAAAGGCACTAAATACGCTCACATTGCTGTTGTTCCAAAACCTGGTCCTAGAGGTGGACACACTATAGTAGGGCCAGAACACACAGTAGGCAAGACTGAAAGTTTAGAGTTACAAACAGAAAAATTCCGTTACAGGTTATTTGGTAAGATAGAAGACTACTTATCTTTAAACGATTAGAACAAAATAAAAAGTAGAACGTGATTCTAAGGAGGTTATAAAATGAGATATTCATTTGCAGAATTAGGCAGCAACATTCTAACAAGAAAATTCGGTGGTACTACCACTGGTGTGGCAGAACCCTATGTATCAGGTTACTTCTTTGTTTGGTTTGAAACACTTCCTTTAGATTTACCTTATTATGCAAGTCGAGGTTCAGCAAGGATAGGAAGTAAAGCAGAAATTCAGAACATTTTAGCAGCTACTTGTACTGGTGTTACTCCTCCAGGAGGTACACTTGGTAAAATTGAATTCACAGGCTTGGGTGGAATTAAGTGGGCAGTTCCAGGAAACGTAGAATATGGTAACGAAGTTACTATAAAATTCATCGAGTTTAGCAAAACACCTATACTAGATATTCTTCACGGCTGGGTTAAGATGATTAGGGACTACAGAATTGGTATTACTGAGCTTGAATCCAACCCTGAAGGAACTGGCTATAACAAAGGTGTTTACTCTGCTGTCATGTATTACTGGACAACTGCTCCAGATGCCAAAACAATAGAATACTATGCATGTTATGATGGTATGTTTCCTGCAAGAGATCCACAAGAACTCTTTACTGGAGATGTAGAAACTGTAGCAAGGCTAGACATAGAAATTGGATTCAACGTAGACTATACTTGGCATGAACCATGGGTCAAATCAAAGTGCGAAGGATATGCTGATCTGTTTATGCAAGCTAAAGAAGTTGTCAAAAATTACAGACAAAGATAATATAATTATCATATAAATTAGGAGGAAGAAATGTTTTCCATAACTAACTCTTTACTTTTCTTACTAAGTGTCAGAAGTACTTTATCTGAGTTCGTAGATACTAGTGAAGACATTACTGAACGAGATAAAAGGAAACTCAAAACTTTCTTCATGGAACAAGGTACAGATTATGAAGTTATGCACTTCTTTGTCAGAGGATCTTTTCCCAAGAACAGATTTGATTCAGTTGATGAAGTTAAAGTACATGAAGAACTTAAATCTCACATAAGAGAGAATTTTATTCCGCTGAAGAAGTTTGTTGATGAAGAAACAGTTAAGATAGTTTTGACAGAGCTTGCTCCAATCACTCCGAAAGGACTATCTTCATCTACAGTTATACTTGAGATGATAGCTGCTGGCAACGTTAACTTAACAGAACGTTCCAGAGAAGAATGGAATAAGAAAGCTGAAAAAGTATATCAACGAATTAGAAAAGTTCCAGGAAAAGTACTTAGTGCTCTTGAAAAATCTGCTCAACAAGGCAAGATCCATAGTATAACTGCTTATATTAGTAAGCATAAAAAAGGACTTACATACATGGCAGCCGGAGTTGTTGTTGCTCTAGCTACTTTAGCTGCTTATAAAATCTACAAAAATAAACTTACTCCAGCTGCAAAAGCTTGTAAACAATATACTGGGCCAGAGAAAGCTAACTGTATGGCAAAGTATAAACTCGATGCACTAAAAGCTCAGCATGATGCTCTCAAAACTGCGCTTTCAGCTTGTAGTAATACAGCTGAACCAGAGAAGTGCAGAACTGTACTAGATAACAAGATCAAAAAAGTTGAAGGAAGAATCAGTAGACTTTCTAAACAAGTCTAGCTACAATCCGAATGAAAGGAGATAAAACAATCTATGGTATTCACAGGATTTAACGACATTAAGTATCCAGAATATGAGGTAATAACACCTCAAACTCACCTTTCTTTTACAGTGAGATCACTCAACGTTCAAGAAGAAGAAAACATGAAAGGGAGTCTAATGACTCCTGTAAAAGTTACTGAACACTTAAATAAGTGTATTTATGATGTATTAGTTAAGAAACCAGATAGTATAACTGACTTCAAAGATTTTCTAAAACAAATTACTCTAAAAGATAGAGATGCTCTTCTCTATGGTTTATATCATATTACTTACGAAGAGATCAGAAATTATGATGTTAGATGTGGAACATGTAAAAAAGAATATCCAATTACTATCAAAGCATCTGATATGTTTAGTTACACTTCTTATCCAGGAGATGACGTACTAACAAAAAGAGTTAAAGTGGACTTACCAGTTTCAAAAAGCATTACTACTTATATCAAGCAACCAACACTACAAGACGAGCTTGATGCTTTAAGAAATTTAGTCACTCTAAAGGGTACTAATTTAGATGCAGTTACTCAAACTTTAATTGTAGACAAGTTCGAAGAAGAGGTCGAAGGGAAAACAAAAACGAATGTTTTCTCAGATAGGTACGAAATACTAGAAGCTTTTAAAACTTTACCAGCTAGAGATAGAAGACTAATTAACAAATCATATATTGAGCATTTTGGGAACTATGGAATTGAACTTAAAATGAAAAGTTTCTGTTCATCTTGTGGAGCTGAAGAGATTATAACGGTGGACCTCGTAGAAAACTTTTTTCGTATGGTATACTCAGTTTGATGAAATAGAATCTTACAGAAAAACATTAGAAGAAAATATTTTCAATTGCATTGAGCTGACAAAACAGGGCTACTTAGAAACTATCATGATGCCAGTTAATAGATTCTACAATTTCTTAAAATGGAAAGCTGATCTTGAGAAAGAAAAACAAAAAATTATTGAGGAAAATCTGGCTAAGGCAAGAAGAGGAAAGAAATGAGGCCAAATAGCTTAGAAAAGTTTCAACAAACTTCAGTTGGATCCAAAGGGAGAGTAGTAGATTATATAGCTAAAATTACTCCATCTGGTGATTTACAAAAAGCTATTGATCTACAAGCTATCTTAACTTCATGGAACAATATACTTACAACTCCCTTGAGAACTTCTAGTTTCGACCCAGAGTTTGGTTCAGAACTATATAAGTTAATCTTTGACCCAGCTGATGATATTACCCAGCAAAGAATAGATGACGAAGTTAGATATAGGTTAAATTCCTTTGACAATAGAGCATTAATTACTGATGTTCAAATTGAATTTCTTTCGAACAGAAAGGGATTTAACGTATCAGTTTTTGTTAAGTACAACAAACAACAAGGTCAATTTACATCAGTTATAACTGAATCTCTTTTATCTAACGACTAAGGCAACTTAATGGACAGACGAGTCTATTATTGTATTCTCAAAAAATATAAGGGTTTACTTAAGAAAAAATTTGTGGGTGTAACTCACTTGTTTATCTTGCCAAGAACTGATTACGACTATTTATATTTGGCATTACTAGGCGAGAGGTCAGAAGTAACAGGTAGTTATGCTTGTATTTACATCACAAGAATTCCGAACGAAATATTAGATACTATTGTAACTGGAGAAAAAGAATACTTTGGTAACAGATTTGAAATAATAGAAGAAAAATTAGCAGAAGTTAAGACTCTTGATAAAGGAGCTTACTTAATAAAACTTAAGGAAGATAGTGATGTCTTCTTGAAAAAAGAAATACTACTAACTTATCAAGCAGAAGAAAGTACTCCAAAGAAGAGGATATATAACATAGTAACAAGGTTAGATTTAGAGACTAGAGAAGTTGGATTTGAAAGTCTGAGCAAATTTGCTCTAAAAAGTTTAATTTTATTACAACCATCAAGATTTAAGTAAGGGAGGAACAAAAAAATGGACTTCGATAAGAAAATATTTGAACAAGCTTGTAGAGATTACGTTCTAGGAGTAATTAACGAAAGCAAGTACTTAAGAAAAAGTCTTGTCCTAGTTGAACATGCAAAACTTTATGACTGGACAAAGAACAAAGCTAGTTACAACCAATTAGCAACAATTATCATCTCTGAAAGTGTAAGTACTAACAAACCAGTTACTGTACGTATGATTAAAGAACTTGAAGATACAGTAAGAGGTCTTGTCATTACACTTGAAGATGAAGAGAAGCCTGTAGCAAAAAAGTCTGTATTAGCAAAGAAGGTCATTGGAGTTCTAAAACACCCTATAAGAAAAGCTGCTGCAGTTGCAATAAAACACCCGATATATACAACAGCAGGTGTACTGTTAGGGCTATATCTATTTAGAAAATACATGACCTCTTGCGGAAAAAAGTGTAAGGGTGATCAAGCGTGCATAAAGCAATGTAAAGCAGACGCGATAAAGACAACTATACGTAGTTTAGAATCTCAGATGAGCAACTGCAGAAATACTCCAAAACCAGAAAAATGCGAAGCGAAATTAAAGAAAGAAATTGCAAAATGGAATCAGAAGTTAACTATGTTAGCTTAACAAAAACTTTTGGTAAGCGTATTAACATGAATAAGATAGCAAAGCAATTATACATTGAATACTTAATCGAACAAGCAGACAACAATACATTCATCAAAGAGCATGCTACAGTTGGAGAATTCGAAAGGTTCAAAAATATGAGTTAAGTGCAACACATGGAGAAAATTAATGCAGGTCTTTGACAAAAAAATAATAACTGAAGCTTACAAAGATTATCTCATGGAATGTATAGCTAAAAGTAAGTATTTAAGAAAAAATTTAAGCTTCGAAGAACAACTAGAGTTCTACAACTGGGTTAAGGATAGTCAAAATAAAGTACTAGAGCAAAAGATAGAAAAAGACATAAAGAATATCAGACAACTACAAAGTACTAGTAGAAAAGCACTTAGCTACGTTTTAATACCACCACTTGGAAGCTGGATACTTAATTTTCTCTATAGACAAAAAAAAGATCCATGTTTTAAAAAGTGTGGAGATGATAAAGAATGTCAACGTAAATGTGCTCTCGAAGCAGCTACCAATGTAATTGCTAAACTACGGGTAGCAAAATCCCAGTGTATTAAAACCAGAAATCCAGGTAAATGTATTGTGAAACTTGATAAGAAAATAAACGATTGGGAACAAAAAAAACTAGCAATAGAACGAAAAAGGTAGTCTACTAAATGCAACTATACACTAGGTTATATGATTATATTTACGATTATCAACAATTAATTTACGACTATTACAGTAAGACAGCTACTGCTTTTCTTACAACTTACTATCACTTAGATTTAGACGAAACAATCTGGGACTCTACAAAGCTAACAGGCGGTTACTATGAAAAAATAGGACAGCTATCTGGAGTTAAGTGGCTTAAGATTCTTTTACTACCTGTTTTCTTCATAGATAACTTATCTGGTGTTCTAACTGGAGAAGATATTGGCATGGTCGCTGAAAAAGAAACATCTATAGTGATTCCATCATCTTACAAATTCAGACCATATCCAAATGATATTATTAAACTTGATCAAAAATATCTTCAACCAGCAGAAAAAGATACATATGCTATCTATGTAGTAGCTGGAATAGAAAGATCAACACCCTTAACAAAGACTTTTTATAAATTAACAGTAGTCACTGAACAAAGTAGAACCACAACAGACATAGAACAACAAGTTTCAAAAACTTACAGCTTTTTTGAGTACACTAAATTTGTTCATACAGTGCCAGACACAATATTTCTGGCAAGGATGATGTTAAAGAACGAAACACTGAGGCTAAGGCTTAAAGACATGTTTGACGAAAATTCAGGCTTCTATTTCATTTAGAAATAGACAGTAACAAACTTAAGGGAGGAAACTAAAATGGGAAAGGGATTTATATTCGAGGATGTAGTACTTACTGAGGAAGACATTACAGACGAGATGATTAGACAAGAATGTGTTGCATACTTACTCAGCAGAATTAAAGAAAGCAATTATCTTAGAGAGAACATAACTGTCGCTGAAAGCGAAAGGTTAACTAGCTGGATCGAAAAGTTGGATGCAGATACAGCTGTGGCTGTTGTGTTTTCAGATGCCAAGGAACCATGGAAGTTCAGCACAAAAGCACCAGAATGGGCTAAATCAAGAAAAGCTCAGCTGAGACAAGCTGCAAAATCAGCATGGCAAAAGACAAAGGGCGCAGCAGCAGCAGTTAAGGGTGCTCCAGGAGCCGCTGCTGGTAAAGTTGCAAAAACATGGAAAAGTGGTAAAGCAGGCAAGGCAGCTGTAATTGGCGGAGCAGCACTAACAGCAGTTGCAGGTGGTTTAGCAGCTAGAGCTATCTACAAAAAGCTTACTGATCAGTGCGTAAAACAATGTAAAGGATCTGCTGATAAAGATTGTGTTGTTAAATGCAGACAAGCTGCAAAAGCTAAAGTCGCTCAGGCCACTGCTTAATCATCTATAATAGCTATTGTAGGTTAGGCAAAATACTTAGCCTACAATAGCTACTTAATTAGAATAAAAAACAAAGGATGTCAAACATGGCAGATACGTCGATCTCAACTCAGATTTACGCATCTAGAGATCAAACAAGAAACCAGATTATAGAATATTTCCAATCATACTTAGATTTAAAAAATGTTGATCTTTTAAAGTCATCCTTTATGTCGTTCATGATCAACATTCTATCAACTTTAACATCTAACTTAATGTTCTATAATATTTCTACTTACAGAGAATTCTTTTTAACTACTGCACAACTACCAGAATCAATTTTAAACTTATCAGCTTTCCTTGGCTATAATGTGACAAGCGCTAAATATGCAGAAGTCGGAGTTCTTTTCACAGTTCCTTTTGGTTTTGATGTACCACCAGACACTACTACAATTACTATTAATCCTGGCTTCAAATTTTATGCGGGTACCACAGAATTTATAACAGACTATTTAACTACAATAACTGTTAAAAATAATTCAACCGCGTCTATTATAGTTCAAGATGGACAAAAAATATACAATTTACCAGTTATCATAGAAGCATCAAGTTTCAGTTTCTTATTGATAGCAAAACAATATAAAGAAAGCCAACAAGAATTTCAAATCGACCAAGATCTAGAATCATATCAATTTGTAACAATCGACGTACCATTAACTGGACAAGTTTCTTCTCTTAGTGTAGAAATACAAGACCCTGGAAGTTCATCATGGACTGTTTATACTGAGTCTCCTAGTCTATATCTAATGTCTGCAACTGATAAGATGTATGTATCAAGAAGAACCCAAAATGGAAGAAGGTTATATTTTGGTAACGGAGTAATTGGGGTTCAACCTGGACCAGGATCTACAGTCAGAGTTACAGTAAACGAAACTCTAGCAGAAAGAGGAAATGTAATAGCAGGTTCTATTACTAGAGGTGATAGAATTTATACCACTAGTAGCGGGGTTACAAAAATCCTCAACTACACAGTAACTAATCCTAGTCCTGCATCACAGGGCCAAGATGAAGAATCTCTAGAAGAAACAAGGTCAAATTCAATAGCTAGCCTTACAGCTCTACACAGATTAGTTTCCGAATCAGATTATATAAATGCAAAAGTAGTACTTGAAAACTCACCTCTAGCTGAAAATTCTCTCCCTATTTTGAAAAGATCAGACTTAAAAGTTAATGATATACAGCTGTTTACAACATTATTGTTTGGCAACGAATTAGTACCAACAAGAGATGCAAGTTATACTACATATATGCCAGTTAACGGAGAAGCGTATGTACCAAGAAACACTATAATTGAAGTAGATAGCATAGATTATTACAATCTTTTTGATATCACGACTGATAAAATTAACAAGGCAGCTTACTACTACTACATTATGTATCAGTTACAGATAATCCCGATGTTAGTTAGAAGCTACGGTTCTACTTATGATCTATCAATTACTAACCTTTTAATTAAAAAAGATGGAAGTAATGCATCTTTTGATCTATCTTACTATACTACTGAAACAGACTCTACTTCTGCCGAGTGTATATTAGTATTTCTACAAGATGGAATAGAACATAATATGGTCAACGACTCAACTAACAAAAAGTTTACTTACTCATTTAATCCCTATAATCTAATCCCAGAAGGAGAACTTGACGCATATTTTACAATTTTAAGAGGTAGTTCTAATATAGCTCAGTACTCAGCTAAGTTTACGTTTAGAACTTCTCTAAACTCTTTTATGTTATCACAAATAATATTAGGAGAAGATTCAACTTCTTATATAGAACTAGATATAGACTCAACTAGCTGTATGATTTTCGATATACCCGTTATTAAAAAAGATTACTATGATGCTTTAGATGAAGATGGAAAAAGAGCATTTGAATCCCAAATTTTACAAGCAATGATATCTGAAACAGACTTTGAATCCAGAAGAATGTTAACTGACTTTACAAACTTAAAACTAGCTAATACAACAGGCTTGATGAAGAATATGCAGCTTAATAAAGTTACTAAACTGCCTGTTATAGATATGTATATAGAAGCCATACCAACAAATGCTAAGCTTGGAGATAGATATATTATAGAAGGAGATGAGGGTGGAGTTGGTTCAGCTTGGTATGGCCAACCAAATGGTACGATTGCAGAATGTATTGATGAGATTTTACAAACATGGGGTTTTACAGTACCAATTTTAGATGAGATGATATACGTAGAACAAAAAAAGAAGAAGTACATTTTTTCTGAAGGGGAGTGGGCTCTACCTGTATACCAAATCCCTTTAGAGATAGAAATAGAAGTTATTAGAAGTAAAACTTACACAAATACTGATATAGAGCTATCTAACGCAATCAAGTCAGCTTTGCTTTCTACTTTTCAAAGTAGGTTTGGTACAAATGTTGTTTTATATAGATCTGAGATAATAGATGTAGTTCAAGAAATTAATGGAGTAGGTCATTGCAGAGTAGTCAAACCAGAATCAAGTATTTTCTATGATTTCGACATAGATAAACTAGATGATTATATATTATCTTACTTTAAGTCTACAGATAATCCACAAATAAAACTACTACTCTACGGGCCAGACTACACATTTTTTAAAGAAGAGAGTATAACAATAATGATTATATAAACTATATTTAGACTAAAGGAATTACAAAAGAAATATATAATAATCTTAAGTAGTTACAAACTAAAAAATAACAGTTCAATATAATTTCATTGAAGAGGAATTTAATGGATGATTTGCTTGTAAAAGCTACTATACAAGAAGATGAACTTAGATCGTATGCAGTTAGGATAGCAGCAGACGAACTATCAAAATTATCCGAACCATGTTACTATCCAGAAATTCCAAAACATTACTACGAATTTCTACATTTCACTGGGCTGACTGAAGCAGATATTAGGCAAAGTTTTAAAGAATTTTTTACAGGTGTCAAAGAAGCTCCCCTATCAATTCACAAAGACCCCAAATCACAAATCTTAATCTTCTTAATGCATTATTTCCAGAAAAAAAGAGACATACAATCTTACATATCAATTCTATTGTACTACATACTTAAAGCATACTCTAATTTGATGCATGGAAGAATTAAATTCTGTAATAAAGATGTCTTTAGATACACTCTAGAACACTTAAGTAAAACACACTTGTTCAACAGAGAAAAAACTATTGCTGGAGCTATACACTACATGATGCAACAAATGCAAAACAAATATACAAATGCTTTTCTAACAAAAGATGCAAGGCTGATAGCTTTATTCATGAGTGAGTCTAGATCAAGAGTACGACAAAGTATAACAAGCTTCCAAAATGCGTACTACAAGTTTCATAAAGAAGGGTTAAAATTCAGGGAGCCATATGTAGGAGAACAAGGGGAAGAGTTTGAGTATCAGACACTTGAAAAAAGAACTCTAATAGTCGATACTATAACAAAAAGTATAACTGTTTATCGAGAAATTGATGAGAAAGCTTTGTTAGAAGCAAAAACTATAACAAAGATTAGGGAGTCTCTTGCAAGACAAATAGTAGAAGAACTATCAAATGTTGCATACCAAGAAAACGTCAGAATAGTTTTAGATCTATTTATTAGAGATCTTAAATCAGCTTCATCATTATGTGGAAAAGATTTTTTCTCATATGTTAGATCTTTAATGGCTATAAAGAAAACTAACAAACCAGTGTACTTCAAACAACAAGTTTATACACTATTAGTTAAAATTCTTAAATCTATCAAAGCCATCGATACTTTCATGAAGTTAACTTCCCAAAGCAAAGCCCTCCATGGTTCTTTTCTAGCTCTCTATATAGCAATGTTTGTAAAGAATAAAACGTGCTAGAACTTACCCATAAAAATCAGATTCGCTTGACAACTGTTCAGCTTTATCAAGATTCGATTGAGTAGCTCTCTTTTTTATTATATCCAAATTCGGTTCAACTGACTGAGGAAGAGAAGTATTTCTACTAGTTTTTACTAGTTTTAGATTTTCCTCAATTTGAGAATTAATTCGAACTGACGAACCTGTCTTTTCTGGAGGATCCAATTTCAAAGTTTGTGTCTTTCTTTTTACTGATAGACTCTCTTTAAGTTGTTTAACTGATGGCCTCTCAGTTGATTCTGCTTCTGTACTATTCAACATTACTGAGTGAAGAACAGCAAACTCTATTCTAACATCAACAAGACTAGGTCTCTGAGAAAAAGAAATCTGATTCTCAGCTCCTCTAGTTATCGATATACTACTAATTGCTCCTGGATTTATATCGAAATAACCTGGGCACTTTATCTTATGGAAAAATGGCCAGTTATAAACATTTGTCATGTCTGAAATAGGAGTTGCTAAACAAAGTAAAGCCACTAAAGGACCAACTATTCGTTCTTGCTGCAGCTGGTCATGACCTGGTTGTGGATTATATAATCTAACTGTAATTGATGTAGTTATAGAATAAGAACTATTCTTCCAAACAAATGGAAAATCTATTCTAGCTCCTGCTAGCAATTTAGTAGCTAGATCTCCTGAACCTGCTGATATAGCATTAGCAAATTTCCTAACACCTTCACCAACTGTTTCTCCTACTGCTCCAGCTCCTCTAAATCCTAGACCTGCCACCCCTCCCATTTCCTTACCCAGTGTTTGCCATTTCTGAGCTGTTTCTATAATATTTTGCCCACCAAATATCTGGTTCATTTCATTAAATCCAGCGGTAACATCTGTTATTTTATTCAAAAAACTTTCTCCATATTCATTCGTTATAGTTTCAGTTACTGGAGTATCTGGAATAAAAGCTACTTTTAAAGGTGGTCTCTCATAAGTATATCCATGAGATTCTAGTATTCTAGCATACTGAGCAAATGCTTGCTCTGGTGAAAACAGATTCAATCCAACACTAGCTCTAGGCACACATGGGGTAATTAACACTATAGGTATAGCGTTTGCTTGCAGATTCTTCATAATCCCACTATCAGCTTCTGGAGGAAATCCTATAATTTGAGGTAATCTAATCAGATCTGATCTCACTGGATTACTATCTGCTTGAGGTAGTGCATCTGGATCGTTACCCATATGTGATCTATTAACTTGACTTGGTCGTCCTACTCCATTTGACATTTCTATCTCCTTTAAGTAAGGTTTCCAGAGATGATTGCAGTTAAATCTGAATCTATCTCAGAACTTCTTGAATTCCTCCCTGCTCCAACGTTTTGATTATTTGAAACTAAAATATTGCTAATAGTACTCGTATTTGAAGCTACATTTTTTGAAACTCCATCTAAACCTGCTCCAAATGTCTTTCCAAGATCTGTATTCGAATCTAAAAATGCTCTTGTAAATAGAGACTCTTTAGCTGCCATCATCGAAATAAGATCTTTTTTACTAATTGGTCTTCTTCTAAAAGTGGCGTCTCCAACTTCAGATTGTAAATGCCATGGTTCACCTGGTACTGGTCTGCTAAAACCATACTTGTCTAAAAGTCCCATACTATCTAATTGGCCTGCATTAAAACTCTGAATATCTATAGCTGTTCCGAGTTCGTGTTTAGAATGTCCAGGAGCAGCAGCATTTCGATTTGTTGCATAAAGTTGTGCTTGTTCAGCTCTAGTTCTGTAAGCGGAATTTACAACAATACCTTCCCCACTTTTCTTTTGATACTCCTCTCCCATAGATAAAAATTTATTATAAACTCCAGGTTTAAGACCCTCTAAGTTAACACCAGACCTCACATTAATACCAGGTACACCTTCAGCTCCCTGATCACTCATTCTTTTTCTTAGTTCTTTTAGTTGTTCTGGACTAGCATTTTCAACATTTGTCCAGCCTCTTTCATTCTTAGTATTAGCTCCTGCCCATGTTTCATCCCAATTTGTTGATCTTCTAACCTCCGATCCAGGAATGCCTCCTGTTTTTGCTGCTTCTCCTTGACGTCTTTTATGCTCACGATACATCTCAGCGCCTGTTTTCGGCTCTTCTTCTTTAATTCCAAGTAGTCTTTTGATAAGAGAACCCATACTTGAAAAAAAGTTTTTGACTGGATCTATAATATAATCTTGAATCATACTAAAAATGTTAAAATGTTCAGCCAACCAATCACCAAGTTTAAATGCATATTTTCCAAGAGCATCTCCTAACATTTTTCCAAGTACAGTTCCAAGTGGTCCTAAAATTAATCCTCCAATAGTTGATAAACTTCCACTAATTGCTCCTTGAGCAATTCCTTCTGCCGTTCCTCTTTCTTTTCCAACTTCCATACCTGACATTATTCCAGCAATTGCTCCACCTCCTATACTTAATCCTCTCCCCATACCAAACTTAGTAGCAGCCCCTCCTTTAAGCCATCCTCCAACTTTGCCAACTTTACCAGCTGCACCTTTTGCAGCCCCTTTCGCACCAGCTACTATCCCAGTTATTCCAAGTGCTTGTCCTATTGCAGCAAAAATAGGGCCAAATATAGTTGATAATATACTACCAAAGAGGATCACAACTGTCTTTGCTACTTCCCAAATTTGCTTCATTACCCCCTTTTGCTTCAGTATTGCTTGTTTTCTCTCTTCTAGTTTATCTAAAAATTTCTGTTTCACAGCATCTTTGTTTTCTTTTACTTTCTGTATCTTATCTGCATACCTTTCTTTGAAGGACGTTTTCTGTTTTTTAGCTTCTTCTACTACTTTATCTTTAGCTTCGCGGGCTTCCTCAGAAGCTATTCCAAAAATTCCTTTTAAGTATCCCTCTAACCTCTCTTGATAACCTTCAACTTTTTCTACAGCTCTTAACGCTCCTTCTCTTAATTTAAGTGGAACATATCCCCAAGCTTCTTCTATTCCACCCATATCTAACCCTTCTCTCTGAGCCCATTCTTCAAAACGTCCTCTAATCTTCTGTGCAAGGGTCTTTTTCTCCTTCTCTCCTCCAGGTTTGAACCATTCTTTAATTTTCCCCCACATAGTATAAATACCTTTTTCTTCTGGTGTTTCCATTGGTCCAGCACCAGTAATTTTACGAAGACTCTCTCCCATCTGTAGAAGATAACTAATCATAACATCAAGCTTATGCATACCTTTGGTATAGATCAAAGATAATACATCAAATATATTTCTAAAAACATTTCCACTCTTTGGAAGATCAGCTCTATAACCACCTCTAATTGAAAACAACCATTTAATTGGGCCTGTTGTAGCCTTTTCCATCAGTTTGTAAAATCTATAAATCTTGGCTAAAGTTTCATGTTGTTCAAGAAAAGCATCAAGTAAACTAGCTCCTTGTTCCTCTTCTTCAACTAAAGCAGATCTCATTTTATAGATCTCTGAGTGTATCTTAAATAACAAATTCTCTCCACCACCTGCTCCTTTAATCAGCTTAGTAAAATAGTTGAATTGTTTCCTTGATTGAGCTATCTGAATCTTTGTTGTCTCTTTAATTACTTCTGTAATCTGGGAGAAATCAACTGTACAGGATCCACCTCCTCCACCAACAATACCTCCAGCTATTGCTTTAGCTTTGGCTGTGATTCTAGTCTTTGCTCGTTTTGCTCTTCTAGCTACTCCGCCTCCGCCAGCACCTCCTATAACTGGTTGTCCTTCTTCAAAAAATACTTCTTCTTCATATTTCTCTTTAGATCTCTTGAACCTATCTAACAAACCAGCATATAATTGAGCGGACTTACCTTTTATTTTTTCTAAAGCAGTTCTAAACATTTGTGTTTCAAACAATTTTCCTACAAAATAGCCAAAAACTGGACTAGCTTGAGATAGAGTCATTGCAACAAAATTCTGTTTATTAATTCTAATATCCTCACTAATAGCTCTCCCATAATCTTGAATAGCTTCTTTAGTAGCACTAGCAGTAGCAGCAGTCATCTGAATTATTCCCTTACTAAGAGCAGCTATAGTTAATCCAAGCTTGTCTAGTATTTTATTAACAGACTTCGTAACTTCTTTAACTTGACCTACTTCTCCAGTTCTCTTTATTTCTACTGCATTTCTTGCAGTATCAAACCTTAATCTATTAGCTGTACCACCAATCTTTCTGTTCAAATCATTCATATCTCTTCTATTTCTTGATTGCAAATCATCTAGTCTAGTTCCCATGGAACTAATGTTCTTTAGTTCTTCAGGTCCATACTTCTTCGGTGTCCGTTTTCTTGGTGCCATTTAATCTCCTACTTAATCAGAGAAAACATTGATGAAATTTTGTCACTTGGAGCTATCTGACTATAAACACATACAACTTCAGAAGCAGTAACAACTTCTTGACAATGAAGTATATGTCTCGTCCGAAGCCCAAAAGCAGATTTGTAAGCTTTATAAAATGGAATAATAATCTCTCTGCTGTTCATTATATCTCTATACGCTTGAGCATCCCATGTTCCAAGTATAGCTTTACATACAAGAACATATCTATCTCTTAATTTATCAAACTCTTTACTCTTACCTTTGAAATCTTTCTTTAGAGAATTCAAAAATTTATCTACAATACCAAGAACTAAAGTTCTGCGATCTTTTTGAGTTTCAGATTTAATGAGATCGAAAGCAAAATCTCTTACATCTTTCTGTGAAATAGTATCTAGCTTAAACACACTTTTAAAATAGTTAGAATAAAAGCTAGTAAGTTCTTGTGAAAATAAGTTAAAGAAACTAGTAGAGTCACTATAGGATGCCATATGACAACATTCATGTATTGTCAAGCTTCCAACTAATGTATTAGAAATGTGTCCTAAATAACTAATGTTATTATCAATAACTATATAAACTTTATTAGTTTTCGTAGAGAAAAATGCAAGTACTGATTTAAATGGATGAACAACCAGTACTTTCCACATTAGGACCCTAACTATCCCTTTATTCAAGTAGCACAAATTAATCTTACCACGATCTACTAAACTAGAAATTTGATCAGAAGCAAAACTAGCTGTCTCACTTTTTGCTATAGACTTCTTATAGTTCTTATCTAGAGAAGCAGACCCATATAACTGAGCATCACCAACTTTAACTGTAGGTTTTAATCCGATTGGGATAGAAAAAAGTTCTGTTAATATTTCTTCTAACATATTGCTCTCCTTAACCTTTATCAAATGTAGGGAAAGTATTTATAAAAACTCCTTGGCTTAGATCTATTCTGTTAGCTCTTTTCTTCTCTTCTAATTCATCTAATAGCTCTTTTAGATCATTATCGACATCTTCTTCCTCTAAAAAATTAGATGATAACTGACTTCCTCTGACCTGTGGACTTAAATTCATATCCATAATATCAGAAAATTGGTCAGTAACTTCAGAAGCTCTACCAGTCAACATAAGAGGCGGATCATACTGTCTAACATAAAATGCTACTGCAGTAGACAAACATAAATCATCGGTACATCCAACATCAGCTTCTACCCTTCCACTCTTGTTAACTAAACCAACAAGTTCCAAAGCTAACCTTTTTGATTTAACTATTTCTGGGTTCTCAGTAATAGCTGAATATAATGAAGCAACCATTAATGGTCTTGTTTTCGTATTTGTACTCAAGCCAGGATATACTCTATTTTCAGTTCTCTTCTCTTTATAAACCATAGTTGAAAACTCACTTCTATCAAGAGCTTCTAGAACCTGGTTCCCATACGAGTTACTTTCAACAACAACTAAACCAGGGTAAGTAGAGCAAGCAAATTTAACCATCTTAGTAAAATCAGTCACTGAGCATTTAACTTGATATTCCCAAACTTCCTCTAAAGTTTCATAGTCCCAAACAGTAATAGCTGATCTATCTATACCAAATTCTGGAGCAGTATCAACCCCTGCAATATAGAACTTATCTTTAATAGGTTTCCGAAACGTCCATGCTTCACCGCCAAATATCTTAAGAATATCTATTGGTTTAACATCTATATTTTGAAGGAGCTCTGTTGTTTTCTCATCTAAGAAAGATCCAGATGTTGCTAAGAACTTAAGATCAAGTTCTTGCATAATCTGTCTGGGATCATTTCCTGCCAATCTACATTGTGTATTATACCATGAAGGATCACTGGATAGTTGAGGAATCATTTTCCAATGTATAACAAATGGTTTAAAAATATCACTTCCAGATATAGAAGATAAATATCTAGAATAAAACCACTTACCAACGCCAACTGTTTTATTTGGGGTAGAAACAATAATCGTACCAAAAGGAATGTTATTTCTTTTTGCATGCAGCTGATTAGTTGCTAAAGCTGGCATCATACCAACCCAAGCTTTATCAATATATCCAATAAAAGCAGCTTCATCAACTACTAAAAATGTTAAAGCTTTACCACGTAAAGTCTTCTCAGGAAGTTTTGGGTTTATAGTTGATGCATAACATTGCCCACCATTCGCAAGAATATAAGTCTGTTCCGTTTGCTTCGTATATTTTGGAGCCATCCATGCTGGAAGCTTATCTATAATACCCATTATATGTCTTGCAAAACTAGTAGCTTCTCCACCATCTTTTGAAAGAATTCCAACAACAACATTATCAAAAAATGTATGCAACCAAGAAATATAAGCTTCTATGATCGTAGAAATTCCAATCTGTCTAGTTTTAAGAACTAGAACATAATGCTCATTATACAACAACGTAATAAGCTCATCTTGTTTATCATATAAATCTAAAGAGATATCACCGCCAGGCATCTCTATCTTAACGTACGTTCTACAATAATATCTAAAACTCTGTTTACATCGAAGAAACTCTGATACACAAAGATCTCTTGTTGGTTCCATTCACTCTCTTTGTACAGACTGTATTTTTAGTTTGTTCTACACTTCACTACTAAATTGTTTGGTTCGTACGAATCAAATCTACACGACAAATTGTTTGCCAATCTCTTTCTTTATGAAATTCAATATCAGTACCTTTAAGAACATACTTTCCAGAAAGATCAACAAACTCAATAATCTGGGAATCTAACTTTACAGCTTCTCCTACGTTTAGTAAATTTAAAACAGGTAAATTTCGTTCTAGCATAATATTAATTGTTGAAAGGTTTGCAACATATTTAGAAATTTTTGCAATAGCAAATGTTTCACTAGTTTCATAAGCACAAGGATCTTCAAAACATTTCTCCCTACTAGTTAGACTTTCATCAAAATCTACTTTCTTAGTCTGATAGACGATTCCATATTGGCTAGAAACATCTTTAACATCTTTTTCGAGCTTATAGTAAAGTTGATCTTTAGGAGTCATTATATACACTTCTTTATTAGCTTCCACAGAAAGTTTAGCATTCCCTGAATAACTAGTATTTATAGTTGTGTATGTATAGAAATTTTTTCCATCATCACACTTCTTAATTATTTCTTCATTTTCTCTATCTGTAGCGAGTTGATAAATAGTAAACACTTGGTTCATCTTTACTTTTGAAATTATGTTTTTAACATATAAGTTATTATCATAATTACAAAAATAAATAGAAGCTCCATTAAAAATTCCAAATCGCTTATCAAGATAATCGATAGCTTTCTTTAAAGTAGTATGGGGTACAACAACTTGATCTATTACTTCAGTGTTAATATCTTCGGAATCCAATTTTAAAGTAGCTCCACTTTTTCCAGCTAAGTCTTGAATAATCTGACCAACTGTAGTGTTAGAATACACTTCATTAACAGGGTAACTAATAGTTTTAAATGCATTTCTACATACAGCTGTAATAGTTAGAGTACTTCGCTCTTTCTGAGAACCAGACTGATTAGAGAGAGTTTGTCGAGAAGCTATTTGGAACGTACCTTTAACATACATAAGATCAAAATCTACTTGTTCACGGACCACACCAGCGATATCTCCTATTAACCTAATATTCAACTTCATCGGATCTTTTCCAAACAACCTCTCTAAAATTATGTCATCTGGATCTACAAACAAATTCATTCTGAATATTTGGTATGGAGTGTTTACAGAAGAGATTAACCTAAGTTGGTACAAATCGTTTGTATAATCTTTATCTTTGATCTTCAATTGTAGGTCATATCTTCTACTTGGAACATACGTCCTTACTTGTTGAGGCATCTATCCTCCAAACTATCCTTTTTAATTTGTTCTTTCTAGTATACAGTTTTTGAAACAAAAAAAAGAGGCCTAACAATTCATACAGACAATGTTAGGCCTCTCCGGATCTGGACAAGGAGGAACCAGATCCTAACCAGGAGGTGTGGAGGCACTTTCCTGGGATGGAAAAACTATCATATCTGCTACTTGCGTTTTAATATACTGATCAAATGGTACTTTAATTTGTAACGGTTTCTTTTCTATTATTACTTCTTGTTTGTTGCAATCTACAATCACTAACAGATCAATATCAGAATGTTGATGTGTACATATTCCAAAACCATAAACTTTATCATTACTATCAGAGATCATTTGTTCAAAAATCATCCTAGCAATATAATCACCATCATCCCATCTATTTTTAAATGATAAACCAACATATACATCATTTAGTATATTCTTAGCATCGAAGTGACGATAAAGGTATACATCACCATGTCTACCACGAACACAAACTTGTCCTCTTGTTCCCATATTATGTCCTCCCAGCAATCTTTTGCATCATCTGAGAAAACTCAACAGGTAGAATAAGAACTTTCTCTGCAATATTTTCTATAAGAACTCTAGTATTAATATGCTTCTCCATCGTGGAAAACTTACACAATACATTAAATAAGTTCCAAGAGTTGATTGAAGTCCCTACACTATCTGAGATATAAGATGAAATTGCTTCTCTCTTTTTCTTGCTAATCTCTTCAATCATATCAAGAATACCAAGAAAATCTTCTTCTGAAACTACGTTGTTAAAATTAGCTTCGATTGTTCCAATAATGTTATCATTAAATATCTGGACAAATTGACTAACAGCAGACACCAACTTGCTCTTTGATGAAAGCAAATGAACTTGCCTTAGAGTTCCAAGTTTGTTTCTTAAAGCAATACCATATCTTTGCCTCGCAGAAGACATCGAAAAACCAAACGAAACAGTTACTGCTTTATGTCCATTATAGCTATTTACTACAACTAACTGAGGAGAAATATCTCCCCAAGCTGGAATTGTCTTTGCATTCCTAATTATAATACTGTTCATCATTTCAGCTATATCAGGAGACATTTGAGTCTCTTCAGAAAAGATTGCAGTAGCAGCCTCTGAAACCATTTCTCTAATTTTTTCATTTACTACTTCGTGACCTACAAACTGATATAGTTCTGAAATTGTTCCAATAAAAATCGGAGTTTCAAAAGCATCAGAAGCTGGAAGAGTAAAAATTCCGAGGTAAGGAATAACTTCTCCATCAACAGTCTGCAGCTTTTTATACTGAACTTTACCAAATCTATCTTCGTAAGTATAAACACCTACTGGCCTTTGGTTAAGCCCCATGTCCACAAATCTATCTTCAAACTTATTTGGTTTCTTTTCCCCTACATTAGCGAAAGGTTCTAAACCAATATTGACACTAGCTAACTCACTTACGATTTGTCCATCCATCATTGATCTCCTTTCAAATTCTCTCTACGATTGCTCTTAGATAGATATTTCTACCATCAAAACTAAAAGCTGAATCTATTTTTACAACAAGAAATCTGTTCTCAAGTTCAAAAAACTTTATAATCCGATCAGGAGTCCATATACTACAGTGAGGACTTTCTGGTTCATTAAGAAGTTCATATGTTGTAATAATATCTTCTGATTCGAAATCTTTACTAGATAAATCTTCGTTTAAAATTCTGTTAGCTAAAGCTCTATAGTTCGGAACTATGCAATCAACCATTCCTCCAGCTTTTAGAGAAGTAGCCATCAGATAAATAAAGTACAAAACGCTAGTTCTTTTGACATGCTCCAAAAATCTATATATAACAATCCTGTCAAACTTGAGCTGGTATTGTTCCATAAATCTAAAGATATCTTCTTTAACTGCAAACTCTATATGCTTAGGTGGCATGAGATACTTTCCAGTGAAACTACTTATATAAGCAGAATCTTCTAAATAATTCTTATGAAAATCAAGAAGTTCACTAAATGATATAGTTCCGGCATAATATCCAGAATCAATATTGACTAACATATATGGTTCACTTGGTAAATCTAGTGGTAACTCTTTTCCAGCTCCAATGTTCAAAATAGTTTGACCAGTCCTATTTGGAAGCGATTCTTTGATTTCTTTCATATTGATTCTCCTAGAAACACTCACATGCTTCATCAAGCAGTTGTGGTTTGTTAATATAAATTGCTGAGATCCAGAACTTAGAATTCTGATGTTGTAAATCTTTTAGCATTGCTTTTCTAGCTCGCTTATCAATTTCTAAGACTTCAAATTTTTCACCGACATTGTCCGTTACAATATCTCCTTTCTTCAACTTTGAAAAACATGGGTGCTTTCTCATACTATAGCTCCCTTCTGTTTCATCATTTCATTCCATATATCAAGCAATAATCTGATCCTAATATTTTGATCTGCTAGGTGTTCAAACCCAGTGTCTACTATTGTTCCATTTCTACCCCACCTATTCTTAATGACTTTATCACCACGTATTACTAGATCAGCTTGGTAGACCTCAGTTCTAGTGTAAAAAGCCATAACGTCACCATCTAGATCAAGCTCTTCGTTTTCATCTAGAATAAGAACAGTTCCCTTCGTCATAAAAACTCCTTACAGATACTCATAGTAAATGGTTTGAGATAGAAGTCAAAATATTTTTGTCTATCGATTTCATTCATATCAAGTAACTTAGCTGTAGACTTCGAAACTTCTATCTCACCATATTGTTTTAACAGCACTGAATACTTCTCTTCCCCAGACTCAATACAAAACAACATGACATCATCTGTATTGAATATTAACTTTTTAATTTCTTCTAGTCCCTTGAAGACTGATTCTTTACTATTATAATTTATCTTTGAAAGCCTTCTGTAGATTTCATCCATTCTTTGATACCTACTAGAAACTCCTTTGACAACTACAGAATCAGATGTAAATCCTAAATAACAAGATCTATCAATAGAGATGATAAAAATATCAAAAAATTTCTGCAAATCTAAAGGAATATGTCCTTTAGTAATTGTCAATCTTTTAGTCAATAACATTCCATCGTACTGTCTAAGTATTACATCATTTTCAGAAACATTATTTTCTTTCAGATACTCATCAATTGTAGAAATAGTTATACTTCTTAACATGCTTCCCAGCCTTGGATTATCTCTTATGGCTACTCCTATTTGTGTATTTCTTTTCTCTTTATCATCTTTATCAATTTTCGAAACATCAAACCCTAGCCTCTCTAGAATAACGTAATGACAAGAAGAAATATCATAAAGATAAACTCCTCTTAAAAACAACTTACAATCTTTGTTAATATCCATTTGAATACACCTTAAGTCATTTTACACTCCGCTTATAATATAGATAATCGTATCATCGAGTTGCATTAAGTGGTTGATATCAATGACTCCTTCTTGCCTAGAATTTAACCAAGTTATAGCTTCCATATTCGTTTTTATAGAATCCATTTGCTTTTCTACTTGTTTATAAAGCAAATGAATCTTTTGCATATCAGCAGGTTGTGATAACTTTTCTTCGATATATTCTGGATTAGGAAGAGGAACTGTTATAGTTTTAGCTCCTTTCTTTAACCTATCTCTTGTGTAAGGAACAATACATTCACCAACTTTCAAACAAAATACATTAGTTAAACCAGTCTTTAAACAATAAGATTTAATAAAGATACTGTCTGCACAATTGTATATGATTCTCATAACATCATGATCAAAGACATCTATTTGGACAGGAGGAACATTAATAACTTGCTTCTGCAAACACTTCTTTATCACCATCACCTCTCTAGTATCTGCATCAGAACTTGAATCTTTCTCACCTCTAGCTTCTGGAACAGCTACAATAATAGTCTTCTTAGAATTTACTCCAGCCATACTAACTTTAGCAACTCTAATCGAATCTACTTTCTGAGAATTTTCTAGAAACCACTCTGAAAGAGAAACTAATGGAAGTTCAAGAGCTTTATCTATCATAAGTTTCTTTGGCACAGTTTCTACAACTTTCTCTTCAGTCACAAGTTCTTCTATATGTTTACTTCTAGACACAGGTTTAGTAACACCTTGCTTAATCATATCTAACAAATTCTCATTCATCTTTCATCTCCTTTCCATCTAACCATTTCTTCTTAATACCATCTACTCTCCAACAGACTGGATCTATTTCTGTAAACGTTTCTAAAGCAGCTCCGGCTAAGACAAACACTTTAACTAAGTTTTCATAAGACAAAATTGGAGCTGTTCCTTGATTCTCTAGCTCAGAACAAAATAGCATCCAAGCAGGTTTTTCAGATGTCCATTTATCAGAATAGAAGCTAATGCTCTTCTTCAAATAGCTCTCCAAAAATAGAAGAAAGCTAGCTAGGTTAAAAGATGGATTCTTTTTAAACTCCCCAAAAATCTTTGTTTGATACTCTCTTTCTTTAATATAAAGTTGAAATAATTCATCAGCTATCATATTATTCCCCCACTTCTATTAGTTTTATTTCTCCTATATCACCGCAGTTATTCTTCACAACTCTATTTTTATACAGAATCATGTCTGCTTCACTACACCTCTTACGAACGTCACTTTTTAAATTCATTACCAAACTTTTATAATCAACTTCAAAATCTTCTATGCCAATCCAGACTACCATCCCTGAATTCATAAAACCTCCTACAAGTAGTATGTACCATCAAAACCACCCTGCAAACCTTTCCAGCAAATGGCTATAGCATCACTAGTGTGTATACTTTCTTCGTGTGTACACTTTACTAACCAGTCGAAAATATTCTCATCTTCATTTAAACCGTTCATGATTTTTCTGATAGCATCTTCTACAAACATCGGATTATCTGCAGCTATCTTTGCTATTTCCTGTTCATCTAATCTTTGTATTATAGGATAAGGTAAAGTTTTAATATTCTTCTCTATTATATCAATGATATCCTCCAGCCAAACTATCTGTGGAGGAATAACTTCAACGAGAACTTCGGCAAAACATCTTTGAGCATGTGGAAATCCTTTACCTGCATTTTCACATAAACTTGCAGAACAAGGACAGTATGAAGCATACTGAACTTTCACTTTTTCAAAGAATTTAAAAACTTCTCCTATTAATTTACCTTCAAAAGAACATTCATAGAATTGCGGAAAAACGTGTGTCGTTTTTGGACTTTTCTTGTAAATTGGAAGTTCAAACTCAAACTTCAAATTACTCTCTGTAGAATCAGCTTCAACAGCAGTTTTAAATTCTTTCAGTATATCTCTAACTAAAGGATGTTTCAGAGGTTTATCTAGATAGTTTTTTAGAGTTCTCAACAACATTGACATACTAATCCCTTTCATATCTGCTCGAAGATCAGTAGTCATTGTAAGTTCAGCTACTAATTGTCTAAAACCACCATACCTTGATTCTAATGTAAAAGGAGCCTTTACTTTCTGAACTCCCACTTGATTAATTCTTAGAGGGAATTCAACCTTTCCTTCATGCTGCATATCCGGCAATTTTCTTTCCAAAGTTCGACCTCCACTCAAAGTTATAGTTTTGTTCTGACTATTCCAGTTAGTTTCTGGTTTGATCGTAGAGACTACTTTCATTAAAATCAGATTCAACATCATCCATCCATATTATAAGCTCTTTACTATCTCCAATATCATGTTCTTTATCGTTTGAACAGTAAAAAATAATTTCTGGTCTGTCTGATATGTTATTATCAGATCTTTCAATTTTCCCATCTTCTGTAATAGAAAACCATCTCTCTGGAGTTACATAGCTAAAATCAATAGGTTCATTACACTCTTTACAGAACATCTGTTTATGTTTAACCATTTTTACCACCTCTTCTAAAAGGGGAGTTTAGTTAGTTTCGCTTTTGAGACTGGTTTAACCAATCGCTTGAAACCCTCTTCCTAAACTCCCCTTTTCTAAACTACTTTTGTTCAGTCCGATCTTTAACTCTAGTTTTAATCGACATATCTAGATTAAGATCTTTTGCTGTTTTAGCAGTCAATAAATCAATCATAGCTTGAGCACCACTTCCTGCTTGAGATGAACCACCAAAAACAGTTTGAGGAACCCAACTACCTTGATATTTCGCAATATTTTCCCATCTGATTTGCTCTACTCTTATATAAGCATCTAACTTAGCTTGAAGAGCATTATCAGCTTCCATTACTAATCTGCGTCGTGCAGCTTCACCTTCACCTAAAAGAGTTTGCTGTTTCTTAGTCAATTCTGCAGCTTGAGCATCTAGTTCAGCAACCCTTTTTCTTTGTTCAGCTTCAGTCACTGCTTGGGCCTTAATAACTTCTTGTTTCCATTTAGCCCCTGCTGCATCAGCTTCACCTCTCTTAGCTACGGTAATAGCATCCTGTTCAGCTTCTTTAGCACGAGCAACTGCAATTTGAACCTGCATCAACGCTTTTTGCTGTTGCTGAATCTGAGCCTCAACACCTTTGTCATACTGAACTTCATTAATACTAAGGTTAAAAGTTTTGATCCCAAAATCAGTCAGCGGAGAAGCTTCAACACGCTGGGGAACACCAGATTTATCCATAACAATTTTAGCAACTTTAAAAGTCTTCATTATTCCAGTAATTGGATCTGGTTTCTTTTCTTCTACCGTCTCAGTTTTATAAACACCTCGCTGAATCTGATCCTCAATAAGATTTAGTAACTCATTACGTCTTTCAGATGCAGACTCTGTTGAACTCATGGTTGGGCCTGTCATATAAACTGACTTCTCAATAACTGTCCTAACTAATTGTTGTTTAATAGCATCTTGAGAACCATACTTAACATGAAGAGCTGTAAGGTTCTTTTCATCAGTTGGTATTTCCCAAGCAACTGATCCAGAAATCGAAGCATGACTATTATCATTAAATCGAATCTTTATGGACTCATCAGCTTTAACCCCTTGATCTTTTCTAAGAGAAAACCAAAACTGATCTCGTTTAGTATACTTGGTAACTTTTCCAAACCCTTGCCATTTCACTCCCTGAGAAATATGCCAAGCTAAGTTCCCCTTAATAGGAGATTGAATAACCATAATTTGACTAGCATCTAAATTTTCTAAAACTTGGAAACTTAAGATAAACAAAATAAATCCTACAACAATTCCAATTCCAAGAGCTAATACCTTTCTTGGCGGTCTGAAACTCATATCTTTCTTCTCATCGTCATACTTCATTACTTTTCTCCTTTTCTTTATTTTGAGGTTTAATAGTTTTACGAATCTTTTCAGCTTTTGCTTTTTCTTCAGCCAACATCGACTCAAGTTTCGCTTTTTCCACTTCTTCTTTAGCTTCTTCCAAGTCCTCTTCCAATTTTTCTGTTGATTTTCTAAAAGCAGGAAAGTATGGTAGACCTCTAGCTAAAGGAACCAGAATTTGAGTGATAACAAAAAGTAGAAACAAAGCTCCAAATATTACTTGCAACCATTCAAGAAATACCACTCTATACCACCTCCTTGTTTACTTCTTCTTTGGAACTGGTTTCGTTGACGCTTTAATCTTCAGCTTATCATATTTCGGCCAGCTTGATTTATTATCCGGTTTAACAAGCTCCCACTTTGGATGATTACCTGTAGTCTCTACTAGATCATCAAG
>Ga0315295_10000261_pt1 | contig 44619 bp, 99 predicted proteins | sample YL17G14_0_MG_FD_204453 | JGI IMG/M metagenome (GOLD analysis project Ga0315295, IMG submission 204453) | Sediment microbial communities from Yellowstone Lake, YNP, Wyoming, USA - YL17G14_0 | ecosystem: Environmental > Aquatic > Freshwater > Lake > Sediment | place: USA: Wyoming | collected...
TACATATCTTTAGTTGTGGGAACGATTTCGGGATTTTTAAGATCCTTTGGAGATACTAATTTATAATCAGTGTGTTCGTGATTCAGTTTAATATCATCTATATTTTTTATTTCTTCAGCATAGAGATATATTTGATTATCATCGAATTTATATGATTTAACAAATTTTGGATTATTGATGGTGAGATTTGTTTCTTCTCTGGTTTCTCTGATTGCTCCATCTTTATTAGACTCATCCTTCTTCACATGACCACCAGGAAGTCCATACATCTCAGAGAATTTGTCGCTGGATTTCTTTTCCCTCTTACACATTAAGATTTTACCGTTGACTATAAGTAATGCTAGCGCTATATTTGCCATTTATATAAATACTTTAATATTTCAAATATTTTCTCTATGTTTATATAACGCTTTCGATCTTTGACATATGTGCTAAAAAAAGAAAGGGGCTTACGCCCCTTTTTTTATTTTAATAAAATGTAATCCATTATCTGGATTTACGAAGATATCTTCTCCCCCAATTTTTTTCCAAAAATTAACAGCTCCTTGCCACTCTATAGCGTATAAAAAAATGTTTTCAATATTTGGGTTATTATGAAAAATCGTTTTTATTACTTTTCTACCAATTCCCATATTTCGGTATTCCTCATCTATTAAAAAACCACCTTGTAAAAAAATTGAGTTTTTATAAATTTTATGATTATGCGGGTCTTGAACATTGCCGATAGTCTGAATAACAAATCCGCCCACATTAACATCATTTAAATAGATTTTATTAAATCCTTGATTTAGTTTATCCAATCTTAAAGTAGATAGATCTGCCTCTCTTTTTTCAGGATTTTGACGATTTATATTCATTGGATCGTCATCATCATAACCAGTAATAAATGTTTCTCTGATAATTTTTTTAAGCTGTGATTCGGTGACGACGATTTTCTTCATATATATAAATATATAAATATATAAATAAAAAAAGGGAGTTAAACTCCCTCTTTTTTACTCTTATACCTCAACTGAAACCTCAATTCTATACTTCTCAAGAATTTTATCAATTTGTTCCTGATATTTTCTTAATGGATGACATTCATCATAACTAGAATCAATGTATTTCTTTTCCCATTTTGAATCAGGCTCAATTTGTACAAATGATTTACCCCGAGCAACGCCATAAGCGGCATACATTAATCGTAATGTATGTCTATTTGCCTGATGTTTCCATTGGGCTTCGCTTGGAGTTATTACTCGTTCGCCTATTAAGTGTACGGTTTTTCTCTGATTTCTATAGAACTTCTGTTCTTCGACTTTTGTTTTGATGTCAGCTTTCATTCTTCTGACATCGATTTTTGTTATAGTTTCCATAATAATATTTTATTTAAATTAATTTATTTGTTTATTGTTACCCTTATTTAATTTGCGGTCGACAAATCCTGATTTCCAATATTATTATGGCGGTCGGGCGTGCATCTACGTATCTTTCATGATAATGCAAGTTTTAAATGTTGTGTTATTTTCATCAATTCGGGAGTTCCATAATAAGCAATAGAAGTTAATTGGTTATCCATATTGGGTTCACAAAATGTGACGACATTGGCACCGAACCATTCTAACTTTGTATAGAGTTCTTTGAGTTTTTGTTCGTTATCAACTGATAATGAGGCCACATATTGGCTGTTGGTCATCCAATCATTGAATTGATTGGGGAATTTGTGAGCGAATTCCGTGGCGGAATGAATGCTCTGAGCGAGTTGCTGGCCATTTGTTAGGTCTTTTCTAACTATAACTACTAAATAAATCTACTTCATGACTTTTGTTTTTTAAGTTTACTATTGTTTCTATCCACAATAAATATTACTCTACAAAGATAAATATTATATTTGAGATTTCCAAATGTTTTTCAAAATTTTTTATGATATTTTTCTGACAGTACTGGTGGAGTTCTTCCTTCCCATCTGTGTTTGGAATAGACTCGAATGTGATGCTCTTCACATCCGATCTTTCTGGCAACTCTTCTAAATTCGGGAGTGTGTCGAGATTCTGTGATTGCATGCGCCATTTCATGCAGGACAATTTGTTTCAACTCTTCTATGGTGTTAGCTTCAATCCATGGCTCGGATACTACTATTTCTTTTCTATAACCTTCAAAGTAGGAACACCACGCCATTGCCCAGTAACGCTTACTGAAGGAAAAAGAATAATGCTCAATGCCGTGCTCCTTGGACTTTTCCTTCCAGAACTTTCTTAGAATTGTTTTCTTTTTATCTAAATCCATTACAATTATTTTTAATCAAATTCATCTCTATAACCATGATGATCACAATGTAAACATCCATCTTTATCTTCCATCCATTTAGAACAATCAGAAAGATGAGCATATTCTAATCTACATGTGGGATGGACATTAGCTCCTCGTTCTCTCTTCTCTTCAACTGTACTACTTCTTTTAATATTATCGGCGACCATTTGTACATAACTTACAACATTAGCCTCGTCAGAATCATCAATATCACCAACTTTTATAGGATATGTTTTTTTATATTTGATCCAGTTTTCGGGATCGTTACCGAATTTCACTTTTATGAGATTATCTAATATGGGGTTTAAGTCAACATCTCCGTTTGGAATTAACTCCCATAGTTTAGAACATCGTTCTATCACTTCATTGAAAGTCAGTTTGTTTTGAAAAATTTCATACATTAATTTCTGTTCTTCGGCCATATATTCGGCCAAATATGCTGGTGTTCCCGATGTGCCTGGTTCTCCTGGTTCACCTCTGGGATCAATATGACCGACTGGTACACAATCCTTATATATTGTACCACCATCAAGATAACCATTCTTATCCCAATGAGGGTGAGATATTGCATCGGACAGAATTAACTTTATATCTTCGACGAGTATTCTTGCATCAATGAGTGGAAATATAACAACATTTTGTCCATAACCTGATGCTTCTTCGATTGCTTTTTTGAGGGGTTCTAATATGTCTTTCATAATTTTAATTTGTTCGTGAGTATAGAGGGATTCGAACCCCCGACTGACCTCGTTCTAGAGACGAGCGCTCTAGCCAGACTGAGCTATATACCCAAATGTTTTAATAAAAATAGCGTTCATCATCTGAATCTCTATTTTTCCAATCTCTAATGCCATAATATGCTTTATCCCGTCTTGATAGGGTGCTGGCATTACCGAAAACATCATTCCACGGTTCTGAAAAATCATCTTTTCTCATAGGATCATTATGCGGCGCAAAGGGATCGTTCCTATACATTGGATCATTCCAGGGCGCAAATGGATCAGTATTTTTCATATCTTAAAATGTAATTAAAAGCATTGGGAAAATGTTTTAATATCTGTCTTTTAGCATTATCATATGAATTTGACATAATTTTCATTTGCATAGAAGCATTAAGATTGGTCTCAAAACGGATAATAAATAATTTCTTCATAATTTAGTATTTGGAAGTACACATTCGGGCGCTCTATAATGGGTTTTGCCGAATCTATCTTGGTATATGAGTTTACCAAAGCCCGAATCCCACCATTTTTCGGCTTTACATCTTTCACATTTATAATGCTTAAGTTTTCTTTGATCATCTGTTTTATTCCATTTATGTTTGATTAAATGGCCTTCAGTTACAATATTAATTAATGAAAGTTTCATACATATAAATACGTATTATTCCATTATTTATATGGTATTTTAAGGCTTCTTGGATTTAAATATGTTAAGTTTCCTTCTCTATTAAGGAAACCATAATGATAAGTGCTATCATATTTAACGATAACATCATAGCCCATTATGTAATTATATCTATTACGGCTAATATTTAGCGTATCTATTACCTTATACTCATTTTTATTCAATACAGGATAAGCGCAGGCATTAAGTAAAAGCATTATAACGATAAATGATTTAATGATTGTTTTCATAGTAATATTTTTTATAATGTTTAGTCAATTTTTGGATATCTGCAAATTTCATTTTGTAATTCTTCTTTTGAAACAGGAATTAAATACCATTCTATATTATTAATTCCCCATTGGAAATCATCTTTTTTATGGAATTCCAAACCTTCTAATGTCACAGAATTTTTGCATTTTGCAAATATGACCACATTTTTATTTGGAAGGTCATCGGCTGTTTTGACGTCAATCCTTTTAAAATATTGGTTCATTGTCATTTTCTTTTATTCTACCGATTATTTTACAATTACCAATTCTTTTGGCATTCATTTCTCTTTTGGAATATCTGTCTAAAAGAATGTGAGCCATCCACGAATTAAATTTCTCACATAAAAACCCATTACCGCCGACAGTAAGGAATATACAACAATCATCTGTACCTATTTTACAGACTTCGTGTATTTTATCGTCGGGGATTTTACAAGAATTATTATACGTATAGTTTAGTTCATATACTTTTTCAGATTCATTATGATATATGTGGATGCTTTCATCATTGAATTCCACGATCACCATCATTCCATTGAGTCTTTGCAACATATCAGGAATATAGGCGCCAAGGTTAGCCATTCCCCATTTCGGCCCTTCTTCTTCAAGTATCATTATGATAGTTTCGCCTTTATTTTCATATTTCATTAAACGATCAGAAGATTCATCAGCGAAGATTTTTATATCATTTATGCCACCGCTCATAGATGCTTTCTTACCATTGAGGTTGGTGAATATCCTAAAATAATAGGTACGTAGATCTACTTCACCATCTTTCGATATCAGTCTGATTGGGTCCCAGAACGAAATGAATTCCAATTTTCCTTTAAGTGTCGCCATATCAATTCTTTTAAAATGTTGTTTCGTTAGAATCTCTTTTCTATTTTATATTTCCATCCTTCATTAAATATTGTTTTAAACATCTCTTCAGCATATATTGTTAAAGATTTAACGCCAGGAAATCCGGGGTGTCTTTGACCAACCCTATAATACCGATAGTTATATGGGAATCTTTTTTTATCAAATTCGGTAATAGTTTGAGTTAAGATAATTCTATCATTATTGAATATCGGAATTGAAATAGAACCAATGGTATGTCCTGGCTCGTCATCTCTTTCCATTTCAGGAAGCCTGATTTCAAATTTTCCGTTATAATGAACGGCTTCGATGCACATTCCTTTCCATGTGGTAATAACAAGAGTAACTAATGGATCTCTATGATATTTGGAGGTATAAGTATTTCCGTCATAATCATAACGAACTTTAATACCACAAGCAAAGTTAGATGGAATTTTGATTATTTTTTTATCAACTAAATGATAGTCATATTCGGGAAGTTCGTTTTCCACATCCCATCCTGCTGTATCTAATATTTCAAATTGTCCCAGCTTCATCATCTGTTGGGTTTAATGTTTGTTCGTATGCCCATTGTAATAGGTCACCGATTGGTAGTCTGATATAACTAATATTATTGGGATTATGAAGGATATAGTCGGCAAATAACTCATCCAATGCTCTATGCAACTCTATATGCTTTTGTTTATGTTCTTCTGGTGACATATTTTTTCCTTTCTTCCATTAATTCTTTAATTACTGTATTAACATCATCAAGACAAGCAGGGGTCCATATTGTTTTATTAAATGGATAAAAACTGTATTGTCTCCATTTTGAGAACCATCGGATTTCGCCAATCATTTCGTTATGATGAAGAGCAACGATAGCAACTACTTTTGTTTTTCTTGTTACGCCCATCGGAACGATAACAAATGATAGATATTTGGTTTCTTTAATAACTTTCATATTAATCCTTGTTGTTTCATTATTTTTAAATAATCGTCCTTAGTGAGAGGCTTATCATCTTTATGATTTCTATTATATTCTCTTTGATGCTTCTTTGCTTTGCGTCCGTTTCTTAATTGTAAGCCCCGAATATGTTTTTTATTCTTCTTCTGATTTTTATATGCCATTTTTATACGTTTTTTTAAACCACGCGTCGAATACGGTGAGATATCCTACGCAATCTATTTCGAGTTCGCCAGCTTCAAACAATCTGCCATCGAAAAACGCTTGTCTCAGATCATCAATCGTATAGATAAATCCTTCTTTGTTGAGGTACGTAATCAATTCTGTTTGAGGTTCATCACTTATTACTTTAAAATGAACGGAATTAAATTCTCCTTTTATACCTTTAAGATATACTTTGGTGTGCCACGAATGAACTTCGACTTTTTCAACCTCATAGGTCGTGTTAGTGTCCAATATTAATCGTGGGTCATCATTCCCGCCCCAGTTTATTTGATCATCAGTGGCGCTGATGAATTTTACTTTATCACCTGTTTTCATTATAGTAATTTATTCTTTTCGTAGATTGTTTATTATATATGACAATGATCCACCAACTAACATTCCACCAAAGAAACAAGCTAATAGATGTTGGCCAGGCGTTAATACGCCCCATAGGAGTACGGCCAATCCGACTAAAAATACTGTAATTGCTGTTCTCATATTTTATATTAATTAAATTATTAATGATGTAAAGATAGAAAAATTATATAAAATTGCCAAATAATATATAAATTATTTTAGTCCCACCTATTAAATTCTGGCCTATCATCTGGATCTGGATGAGCACGGTGTTTTTTAAATCTAATTTTTAACTCTTCTTGTTCTGATAGAAGAGAATTCCAATTATAAAGCGTACCAGGTTTTTCTTCAATTCCAACCATCAAATAATTACAATGATCTTCAGGAAGATATGCGGATTTTTCAATTTTTGAGATTGTCGCAATTCCGCCGACAAAATCATCCATTCCATGACTTAAATAAATGGAAGTCGGAACATATATTTTTTGTCCGATAAAGGGCTCGATATTTTTTTTAGTTTTCATAATGTTTTTTTTGGCCCAACAGGACACCAATTTGGCGTAAAATCATTTACCAGATTACCATAATTATATGAAAACCCTATCCCCAAATCAAGAAGCTCTTGATCTAAGGTATCCAAACTTGGGGCATATGGATGATTACAATTATTTTTATATAGCGGATGTCTTCCCGATTTAATTAATAAATGAAAGTAATGGTCGCATCCTGAGCATACCTTAACTTTTTGTTCTGGAATAATTTTTGTTGTGTATCCTTCTGTCATTTTTCGGATTTTTTTAATTGTACGATGTAAAGATAAGAAAATTAAACGAAACCGCCAAATATTTTATGATTTATTTTTATTTTGCAAGTTAGGATACAACCAAATATGGCACTCCGCCTGGTAAACTATGCCACACTTCTCTGGGTATTAAAAATGATAACTTGCCAATTGCATTCCCCAAGCAAACAAGCTCATCCATTGTTTGATGAAGATCAGCCCATTGATTATCTTCTTTGTTTTGACACATATTCAGAAAACTCATTCCTCCACCACCTTCTTTTTTAAAAGTATCTGGTAAATCATTAAGCATTTCAATTATTACAGATTCATTTTCCTGCAATCTTTGTGGGTGAAATCCCACAGTCATCATCACTCCTATACCAATTTTATGCGGTTCAGTATTTTCACCATCATTAAATAGGCAATCCATAAATGTCGAATGTACCTTCTCTGCTGTTAAATTCATAGTTATTTATTTATATATTGATTTATAACTCTCTGGTTTCAAACAATTCAAGTTTTGATCGGAGTCTTTCGTTTTCCATTTTCTCCATATAAAGCTCAAATTTATCTGAATCATCGAGAAAGAATTTACAATCACTATCATTGAGAGCTTTCACCACAGCATTAAGAGCATCTTCATCATCATCTTTGGTATATAACGAAACTTTACCGTTGGTAATCTCATAACATCCATCATAATCCCCTGTATCAGCGATTTGATGAGAATGTCCTATTAATTTCCATTCGCTCATTTTATTTATAGCTTATTAATCTCTCCGTTTACAATATATTCCCAAGTTACAAGCCACATAATAACAGAATGATCTTCATAGGATAATTTAACTTTAAATTGCAATGGTTTAAGATGTGCATCAGATACTCCTTCATTTCCATCTTCATCGACCCAAACTTCATCTACCTTAGCGCCTTTATACTGACAAGGAAATTCATGAAATCTTCGATGGTATTTTTTTAGAAGCCCATCGAAAATGTTAATTGGAATTCCCCAGGTTGGTTTTGATCCCTCGGCAATCTCTGCGGTGTCTAAACCGCCCCATATGTATAATTTTTCGGGATTGCTCCCACTTCTTATGTAACTCATAATTTTGTTAAATCTTTTAGTTTTATGGAACAAAGATAAAACAAGATTTTGAATTTTCCAAATTTTTTAGTACATTTTATTTATGAGCATTCCAATTTCATTGTGTTTTTTAAGAGGAAACGTATAAGATTTGTTATCTCTGGTGTTGATATTCAATCCTTTCTCTCTGAATAGACCTTTAGAATAGAATAAGACCTCCAGAATGTTATCGAATATTATCTCTAGGGTAAAGTTATTATCGTCTGTGAGGGGTTTAAAATAGATTCTCTGATTGGTTACCATAAGTTTACCTTTGGTTGCGTTATGGCTTGTATCTCCAGCTTTAAGAAGAATTTCATTGGGGTTTAGTTTAACTGTCATTGTCTTTAGTTTATCTAAAGACGGGGGAAATATGTAAATGCTGTATATTATTTATTCCAATATTTTTTTGGGACCGTTAAAATAAATCTGCCTTTGAGTATTCACTCAAGATAGTTAATAACTCGTTCTTTTTCTTCACTGTTGCGAATTTCAGACTACATTTGGTTGACCTGATTAGTTTCATATTAATTATTTCCGCTTGATAAAATCGTAGTCAGACTATATTTTAATTCAATTAACAAGTGGTAAAAATCATCTATGTTAATTGTTTTATATGGAACAATTTCTTGCATTACTGTTCCACATTCATTTATTTTTTTTTCTTGAAGTTTCGTTGTTATTTTAATACTGTTTTTTTGTAAATAAAATTCCAATTCGTAATCTTCGTTAATAAAACTAATTTCAGGAATAAAATCATTTAATAACATTTTCTTATATTCATCATTAAATTCTTTTGCTTCCTTTGAATTGTTAGTTATTTTTGATAATTCAATTATGAAATCAATTTCATTGGTTGAACGAAAATTTTCTTCAGATGGTTTATTAATTCTCATCTCTTTAAACCCCAATTCTAAGAGTTTTTTTGATATTAAGTTTATTTGATTGTCCAATTTCATATATATTGTTCTTAACTATTATTTACTTGGTTCTCTTTTAATTTTTGTTCTTTCAATTCTTTTTTACGCTTTACACTACGCTTCCCGTACAATTTTCCTGAGAACGAAGCCATAAGCATCATGATATCGTTTACAAACTCTTCCTCATTGGATATGTTCGTGTTATCCACGCATTCCAGGGCAGTTGATTAACCCCGAAAGCGGCATAAATTGTTTTTTGCATATGTTCAATATCTTTCTGGACATTCAATATTTCTATGATATCATCGCCAGGGATTTTGATCCAAATAGCGGTGTGGTCTCCATTTTTATCACAAGGATCTACACCAATGAAATAGTTATTCTGAGTTAATCCAGTTGTGCCCATTTTTATGCCCCACCATATACTCATTACTATTTTCTAGTTCGCCAGCCCCGCTAAGCTCATTGATCCATCCTCTTATATAGGCTTGAGCTTTTTGATAGCCAAGATGCTGATCTGGAGTTAATACAGATGCGAATTTAACTTCATTATCCATACTTTCTTGAAGTTTGACTTTGCAACCCTCAACATTTTCTTTAATTTCTTCAATTGTTTTCATTATTATGCATCTTTTACCGAATAACTTCTGCTTTTGTTTCGAAATAATCATCTCTAATTAATAGGCTAAATTCAATTTTTTTGAGTTTTTTTCTTTTTTCGTATTCTTCATAGAGTTGAATAATATCAATATCATCTTCACTATGTATAATATTGGGTTGTGTCTTTTTATAAGAATTCCATCGCATAAGCTTTATTTTAAACCAGTATGTAAGAATTTTGTCCACATATAATTTTTTAATCATAGTACAAATATAAGAAATATATTTTAAATATCCAAATAAAAAAGAAATTATATAATTAATTTCATCATAGATATTATTTTATTTATTTCAGAGATGATAGGCAATTCGAGTTGATCAATATAGTGTTTGAGGGATGTAAATGGAATTTTAATGGCTCTACTTTTTGGTACTTCGTGCCCGATTTTACTATAAAACTTCGCATTATAAATTAGATATACGCTTGCCATTATTTTATATGATCCATCATCTTCTTCTTTTCTTTCCACATTCTTCACTCTAATCGTCACATTTTTTAATTTTATTTCTCCAATACCTTTGTCATTATTTAATATTTTAAATCCCATATTTTTTAATTCATCATTCGCCATTTTTATGGTTAATGCTCGTTCATAATATGGGTGACCTTCATCAGATTCAATATTTATAAGAATATTTTCCAGATCATTTTTAACCATTCTATTTAATTCATCTAGGTCTATGTCTTCGTAACGAGCTGAGCTTATATCGTCATATGAAAAATCAGGTAACTTTTCTTTAATTTGTGTAAATAACTCATCAAAATTATTAGCGGTTAATTCATTATCAACATAATACGTTAACATACTATCAATATTGAATGATCCATCATTTACGTCAAATGGTATTTTAGCAATTAGTTCCTTTGCTGCCGCCTCTTCTGCGGCGGATTCAGCATTTGAGTATTCACTAAGATAGGTATCGACTACGCCCTCAAAGCCATATTTTTTAAGAAATGATGATAATGCGCCCTCCTCATTTTTAAATTTGTTATATATTCTTTTTGGAATGCCTATTTTCTTAGCAATATCGAGAATTAAATTCATATTATCAGCATTTAAGGCATTCGCCATATAATTGGATTCGTCGCTATCGTAATTTCTTGAGTAATCATTATAATATGACGAAGCTGTGTTACTAATATAGTCATATTCACTTCCTAACTCAAGGATATCTTTTAATGAATCTTTTTTGATTCCTAATTCAACTGTGCCATTATGAGATATATATGGGTCACTATCTCTATGTTCTTGTATTTGTTCACTAGCGTCAATAAGTTCAATGATGGCATTATTATCATTATCATTTAGCGCCTTAAATAATCCGCCCACATTCTCATATGCCGCAAGACGTTCCGCATTATATTTCTCAATAAAGTTATTAAGAATATCATAATTCAATTTTTTTGAATCAAACACATCCTTTAAATTAATTTGTTTATCTTCAAGATGTTCATGAGTTCTAGAATTGTCTGGATTTTTCTCATCATATGCGGTTGCAATAAAAAAGTTCGGATCATTTATCGGATAATTATAATCCCATATAAAAAAGTATTTTTGTCCTGCCTTTTTATATTGTCTAAATCTACTGGTATCTCTTGTTATGCACCAAGCGGATGTGCATCCCAATGATTTTGATGCTTCAAAAGATCCTATATATGCAATGAGAATATCTTGTTCGGGGTTATCATATACCAGAGCGGCCTTATCAGTTGATAATATTTTTTGTTTGGTGGATTCATAATCTTGTTCATTTTGCACCGCATTAATATATGTTTGAAGATTATCTGAAAACACATAAATATTTTTGTACCCGAAAACTTTTTTCATAAAATGTCTTTGTTTATCAGGCTTAAGCATCTCAAATTTTTTGGCCAATTCTTTTATCTGCTGTCTCGATATTTCGTTTAATTGATAGAATTGTTGTTTTAACGATGGAGATAGTTGATTATATAATCTTTTTATCACTTTTTGATCTTCAAGAGCTTCGATATCATTACGAAGTTTTCGATATGACACATAATTAACAACTGGCCACGGTAATCTTGTAAGAAGATCCTTATTAGTCCTTAGAAATTCGTGAAGTTTTCGAAGATCATCTGAATTTATTTGATCACTAACATAGAATCTGGTTAATAAAGCAGTATATCCGTCTCCTTTAGTTATGCCATTAATAAGATCAAGAATTTTTTTACCTCTTGGCGTGATATTGGGGTCCAGATTTTTCTCTTTTAAGAACTTAATTGCTTGATTTGGATTTTCATTAAGTATTGTTTCAAAAAGATTAACCAGTTCGTTCATATATATAAATACATCACTCTATTGTAATCTTTTGATGGCGAATCCCGAAATTTTTAACCCCATTATTTCTATTTCTTCACACTATTTCATTAAAATGATTTAAAAGCTTTGAGTTTCGGGTATTAATTTTATTTAAATCATCAATTAATATGTCAAATCGTGATATTATATCCGGATCTGTCACAATCGTTGTTGGCTGGGGCCCTGCTCCAGACCCATCTAAAGGAGGATCTTGCGGATATTTTTTTATTCTATATATTTTTTCGTGAAACCATTCTGAAATCTCATGCGCGTTATTAACTGTGACGCTTAATTTATTAAGAATTACATTAAGCGATGTTTCTTTTTGAGGTGATCCTTGCTGTGATGTTTCCATTAGATTATTTTATTTAATTGTTTTAATGTTTCGCCATTTTTGGCGTTGAGATAGTTTAGTGATCTCAAAATTTCCTTTAATTCGAGTAAATAAGTTTTGGGGGTGTTTGCCTTATTACCTGCAGGTTCTTTAGGTCCATCATCAATTTCAAGGTTAAATGAATCGATTTTATTTGCGGCCCTATAAAAGTGAATAGCTATTTGTGAACTAACTTCAAGTTCGGTGAAAATTGCCTTAATCACATTTTCGAATTCAGATCCCTGTCCTTTTGCGTCTTCGTTCATTTTAGTGTTTTTATTAAATATACAGAAATAAATTGAATAATCAAAATGTTTTGATAGAAATTATTTTTTAGCTTTCTATTTTAGATACGTAATATTCGTGTTCCTCCATATCCCATTTGACAATTAATGCGGTTTCACAATATGGACATTGAAAGTTAAATGGCCGTCCTTTCCATATGTCATCTTCTTCCCACCAGATCTCATAATCATCTGTTGATTTTCCACAATTAGGACATTTATACCAAAATGATCCGAGATCACATTCTGGATTATCTTCACAATGCGGTATGAAATATGCTTCTGTTCTCATCCTTCAAAATTTCTTGAAATATATTGATGTTTGGCGTCATTTAATTGCTCTTTTAGGGTTTCAATCTGTGATTTGAGATCTTTTATCTCATTCTGATCACTAAGAAGTAAGTACCAATCAATTTCCTTTAACCATGTATCAATATTATGATCTCTTAGCCAATAATTCAATAATTTATTATTTTCTTTAAAATGTACATAATATTGTTGTTCTTTTTTCGGCAAATCATTTTTTGATTTGATGTAAATCTTTTGATATGTTTCCATTTTATTCATATTATTATTTCCATATTTGCCACCATTTTTTAATGTAATCTATTTTAGTTTCTTCAAATTGTTTAACAGATCTAAACTGTACCGTATGATCACCTCCACAATACATTCCAAATATATTGCTGTGTGGAATAAACATTAATGATTCTGTATTGAAATATCCACTTTGAGTATGGAAATGATGTACTTTACCATCACAAAATTGCGGTGTTTTAATTGTAGATTCTATTAGCATATTAATTATTTCTTAAAAAACTCAATTGCTATATCCCATAATGTTGGTAAGTGACACCATTGCCATATTGCTATGGTGACCAGCCATAAGAGTATTGTGGCAATGGCCACTCCAATGAGATAAGGAGCAATATTAATGAATGCTCGTCTTAACTTAATCATTAACAACGCCATAAATCTTTTATCATGATTTTTGGCTGGATGATAGACATTGAATTTGTCTTTATTCTTTTTAATAAATCTTTCAAGATCTTCTTCTGTAAATGAGGCCCTAATATCGTTATTTACCCTTTTCATAATGTAAAGATACAAAAAAATATTCAAAATATCAAAATATTAAGAATAAATATGTCTCTGATTTTTTATCTTACGAGCGACTGTTGTTCCGTATTTTTTAATGGTATCAATAATCCATTTCCCAAATACTATTACTAATAATCCTCCATAAATAATAAAATAGAAACTGATCAGTAAAATACCGATTAAAATAACTAAAATAAGCAAAATTAATTTTTTCATATTTTTCTTATATAGTCAAAATGAGGGGCGTTACTTATTTTTCCATTTACGAAATTCCCACATCGACATTTTTCTAATTTCTTCAATACTTTTTTCTTTCGATACTGGTGGCCGTTCCAATTCATTAATTCGATTGGTAAGCTTAGAAATTTCTTCTGTTAATTTCTCGTTTGCTTCCGAGGCTTCTTTTACCGCCTCATCGCTTGTAACGAAACAAGTAACTTCCATTGATGCATAGCTACTTACTTGCCGATAACCAATATAACGATAGATATTTCCTTTTTCGAGATTCGTTTTGAAATCTCTGAGTGCGTTATACTCATTTAAACTTAAAACTACTGTGTTTGCTTCCATATTATTTATTTATTTTAAAAAATCTATCTTTTCTTATTTTTTCGAAATGTAAGATATCCCCAACATTTTTACTATACCATAGTTCGTTACTAATACGAAAGTTGTTCGGATAACTACCATCATAAGCTGAAGAAAGCTCAGCATAGTCTGTGGTATCCTTAACTCTTCGTACTAACCATATTTTAACATTAATAGGCCGATGAAATTTATCTTGGGTATATCCATCACCATTACTTGTTCTTACAATGACTAATTTTTCATTGTAATAAAGGGATTCTTTGTTGTCCCTTGAACATTTCCTGCCACCAATTGAAATCATTATTCCCATCCCAATTACCATAAGGATCATCCATCCAAATTCAGAAACGAAATCATGAATCCATTCCCAGATGTTCTCGATTTTTTCTTTAAAATTTTCCATTAATTTAATTCATTATATACATCTTCAATTTCTCTGGTAAGATTAACAAATTCGGGTAGATATTTGGTGTCACGAGTTCTCCTGCCACCAAAATCAATCTTATATTCCTTGTGGATATCCCCTGGATCACTTCTCATAATATATAATCTGTTGGATAGGTATACCGCTTCCCTGATATCATGTGTCACCAGAATGAATGTAACATCGATTGTGGGACTATAGAATAAGTCAAGGAGAATATTCTGTAGAGCTGTGCGGTTTCTTATATCAAGACCTGAGAATGGTTCATCAAGAAGAAGGATCTTCGGATTGGCAATAATGGACCTGGCGATGGCCACTCTCTGTAACTGACCGCCTGAAAGTAAGGGGGCTTTAGCCCATTTGTTTTCCTGACCTGACAACCCTACAAGCTTAATGGTCTCTTCCGCTTTATTAAACGCTTCGGTCTTATTCACACCTTTAAGTATAAGAGGTAGTGCCACATTCTCAATAACCGACATCCAATGGAATGAAGAATACGCCTGAAATACCATGGGTATGTGGTCATCATCGGTCATTTCTTTTCCATACATCAGGATTTTTCCCTCTGTAGGTACTTGTAACCTTGATATGTATCTGAGAATGGTGCTCTTACCACATCCGCTTTTCCCGAGCAAACTAAGAAATTGTCCTCCGTTAGGGATGTCTTCAATTGTGAAATTGAAATTATCGAATAATGTGGTGGTTTTGTCACCCTTATAAACCTGTTTGATTCCTCGGAGAGTAAGTACATCGGTGAGTCCGGTTTCTTTATTCACACAAGCGTAATCAATAAAATCGATGTTTTTGGATGGCTCGGAACTCGGAGTCATTGATGGAATGTCACTTCCAAGAACTTTTGGTGTGTTTCCAAATAACCCTCTCTTTTTAGTTACGGGAGCTTTCTCTTCTATTAGTGGATCAATGACCGCACTTTCAGTATCTTTTTTTAAGTTGAATAATTTCATTATTTTACAAAGTATTTAGTTATACTCTTTTTTGTTTGTCCATCATATTTGTATGGAAATAAGAACTTATCGAGAGCCTTAAACGCCAGATCTTGAAGGTAACCGAACATAACGATTATTAACACTAATGAGTATATCTGATGGTTTTGACTTTGTTTTGCCGATTCAAATATCATTCCACCCAATCCACCTTCCTTGTTATATAACTCAACGATAACAATATATGTCCACGATAGAGCTACAAGAACTCTTATGTCATCAGATATCCTAGACATAGCGCTCGGGAAATAGAGATATCTAATCTTCTGCCAAGCTGTCGCTCCGAGAGTGGTAATCGTTTGTTTATGTATGGTTTCGATCTCATCGATCCTCTGTACAACCACGGGGATCAAATATAACATAATACCGAAAGATAAGAAATGGATCTTCATTGTGATCTCCATCCCGAATAGACCGAGAAATATACCTGATATAGCTGGAAGTGGAAGAAATCTGAAAGCATCAAAATACTTACTAATTGCTGCCCTTACGCCTGGAATTAATCCCATAGCGAATCCAACAGGTATTGATATAACTATGGCTTCTATATATCCCAATAAGTTTAATTTAATGGAAAACCATGCGTTAGTGAGAAGAGTGCCTGTTGCATATAATTCACTATAACCCTGAAGCACCCTGAGTGGCGGAGGCACAATTGAATGTGAAATGCCCCCGTAGAGGATTTCCAATTGCCATAATGCCATCAATAGAACAAATCCAAGTATGGATATGATTACCGATTGTTTTGTTGTTATTGTACTTTCTATTTTGAATGGGTTCATGATAATATTATTATATAGTAAATAAGAAATGCTATTGATCCGCCCATTATTATAAGATAAGCAGGATCGTGTAATGCTAACTTCCAACGCTCTTTAAGAGTTGGAATTCCCTTATAGTTGGGGTGTGAAAGAAATGATGAGAATGGTTTTTCAAATTTCATTCTTAGTTATGCTTCGAAGTTTCGTGAACAACATAAACTATCAATGCGATGATGACGAGAACACCCATTCCAACAATCAAACCAACCGCCATTTTAAGAAGACCAATTACAAGTGGATAAAGAATATATCTTCCTATTACTCCAAGTGCTACGATTAAAAGAAATATTTGTGACTTTTTCATAATTTTATGTTTTAAATTTTTTCAAATAAATGCCATACGAAACTACCATCTTGAAGTGTTCCGATGAACTTTCTGTTATCGCCAATCTCAAATGGGTTTCCTGTTCCATAGATTTCAAAATATCTTGGCTTGGTCTCTTCCGATGGATTAACTAATACCCATATACATAGGATAGAATTTTGAAATTGAGCTGATAAAATTTCACCATTCAATGGAATCTCGATAGTCTGTTCATCCGTGATATTCAATGGGTATTTCCAAATTTTCCGTGCCATTTTAATTTTTTTATATGTTGAAAAAGAGGGGTTGAACGAATCCAACCCCATCTTTCTGACTTTATTATTCTTCTACGAGTTGAAAGTCCGTTCTCCTGTAGAGTTCATTTGCTCCCGACACACCATCAGCTACAGCCTTTGACATTCCATTTCCGATCACAATGAACCTGTTTGCGTCGAACCCATAGTTGTTCATAAGATAGGTTGCGACAGACTGAGCCCTCTTGAGTGAAAGAGCCTTATTGTAACCACCGTCACCGACAGCGTCTGTGTTTCCTTCAATCCTTATACGAGCGTTTGCGAAGGTCTTAGCGATGTTGACAAACTCTTTGTCAATCGTACCCTGAGCATCGTCTGAAAGAACAGAGGAATTGGTTACAAAGTTAATAGTTACTTTCTTATTAGAGATGGCTGCTTTATTCTTAACCTGTTCGGTTACCGCACTAAACTTAATATCACTCTCTGGTTCCTGATTTACCGTTAGATTAACCTTATCAATAACCGCAGTTGTCGATACATTTCTCCAAGGTAGAGCGTTCTTAGAAAGATTAAGTTTACCATATACCTGAGACATCTTGGTGTACAATTGATCACCTGTTATTCCCTGATACTGTGGATTAAGTTCAAAGAAGTCTTTATTATCCCCAAGTGTGGTTAACCTGACATTCTTTATACCGTTGTACGCAAAAGCCTTATCTACATTAAATGCTGTGGCAAACGCCTGAGCAGCTTCATTAGCAAGGGCATCAGAGTTATTTATCTTACCATTAGCTTCGAGCCATGCAGTACCAAACTTTACAAGGAGATCCAAGTTATCGTTAAGAAATTCTTCTTTAACAAGGATTCCGTCGGCGATGATGTGTGTAGCTACTTTAGTATTTACGAGTACCTTTGTACCTGCGATTGCGTCAACACAGTCGAGGTCATCGGGTGACCATACCACAGCGGCATCAACCTCACCAGCTTTGTATATCTTAGCGGCTTCAATACCATCGGATACAAGTTTAACCTGTACATCATTCATAGCAAGTCCATTCGATTCAAGTACTTTAATAAGGAGTGAGTGTGATGCTGTACCGAGGGCAACCGCTATAGTTTTACCCCTGAGATCAGCGACCGTATTGATTCCTTTACGGACAACGATTGCGTCACCACCACGGCTCCAGTCAACCTGAATGAACTGTTTTGCACCTGCTTCAACCATTCCTGATCCTGCTCCCATTTCGATTGGAAGAACATCGGTTGTACAATAAACGAGATTATAATTATCGGTCTTAAAGTTATTACGAGAGTCATCAAACATATCATTTATCTTAATACGGAGTTTAATACCGTAATTCCTATAAAGTTGTGAATTCTCGTTTGGTTCAAGACCATCGTTTAACCATACTATCGGAGCAAATCCACTCCAAGTATTGATACCGAGTACAAGATCTGCTTTCGCACCTTTTGATTTCTTTGAAGGTTTTTCTGCCTTCGCTTCAGTTGTTGATCCGGTCTTGGACTTGTTAAAATTCAAGACATCAGTTTTGAGCTTAAGATAAGTTACGATTCCACCAAGTACAAGTACAAGGATGAAGAACTTAAAGCCATTTGTTAATTTTCCCATGATTTTTTATTGTTAAATGTTTGTTTTTGAATAAATTAATTACTGAAATATTTACTTTTTGATTCCTGAAAGACATTTGTATCAGTTGTCAAGCCAGCGACCTGGAGTTTTTTCAATTCACCACTAGGAAGTTCTTCCATTTTAGTGAAGAGAGCGTCGATACCGAGTTCAGCATATTTCTTAGATATGTCTTCACCTTTGATCGAATACATTTCTTTGTCGATATCCATCTTGTCAATCATACCACCTGTGGTGTTGATAACTCTGTCCATTTCGCCAACTTTGTCCATAATGTCTTTGCTGACAAACTCAAATGCCTGATTGAATCTTGCGAGTTCATCGGGATCACCTCTTAATATAGACATAGCTGATTTGAAGGCTGAATGAGAATCCTTAACCATTTGATATTTCTCTTTCTGAATACCAACTTCATTCTCAGCATCCTGAGCGGTGAGTTTAGCCATTTCAGCGATCTTTGAGAGGGTCTGATACCAATTCTCCGAAGACTGTGACAGGTCAATATACTCCTGTGTAATGTCCTGAAGGCGTACAGCCTGACGGGATTCGAGAACGACTATTGCTTTATTACCCTGTCTCTCGGCAGCGTCTTTACGGGCAAGGCAATCCACAAGTTCTTTTTTCTTTGATTTAATTTTGTCTTTGAATTTAAGACGAACACCATTCAATTTACCCATTTTATCTTCGACATTATCGATTCTTTTATACATTTGTTTAATTGTATCTTCAAGAATTGCGATGGGATTTATTTTGATGATCATTCCTAAAAGACTACGAACACCCATCATATATAGTGTACCAACAAGCATCCTGAATTCTTTATTGAAAACCAAAAAGAGAATTCCTGCGAGAACACTAACCAATACGACGATGCCAAATAGACTGACGAGAGCGGCCTTAATAATGGCTAAGAGGGGTTCGAGAAAAATAATTGCGGCAACCACTCCAAGTGCCAATAACACCATTCCGAGAGTTCCGCCTTTTTGGTCAAAGAGACCTTTTGCTTTTTGTTGATAAGTTGCTAATGAATTTTCCATTTTTAGATTTATTTAAGATAATTGTTTATTTTTTCTTTGTCTGATAGCATTTCATTGATGATAACATCGGCGGATGCCTTAAAGTTCGCCTCTGTGGCTCGTAGTTCCATCTCCTTTGCTCCCGCATCCTGAGTGACATTAAGAATAATGGAATTGAGTTCGGCCATTCTTTTGGTCAAAGTCTCCATTTCTTTTTTTGCGCTTTCAGCTTCGGCGAGTTTCGCGGTAACTTTCGCCTGATATTGAGATTGCATCTCTTTATCAAAATTCGTCTTTTCACTTTGAATGATTGAAACATACTTATCAAGGGAGCCAAGCAGAATTGCCTTAGTACATCCTTGGAGAGAGAGAACCGTAAATACGGTTTGGAATTTCTGTTGATCCGTCATTCCTGCGATCATTTTCATTCCTTCAATGGACTGTTTGAATTCAAAATAGTCCTGTCCCGGCAAATTGTTCTGTTCAATTATACTCGTCAGGGTATCAACAAATTTATTGTCAACCACCCCTTGTACACTTTGGGTGGACGAGAAATTTTGAACAGAATTTGATTGGACATTAGATGCACTTTTGAACGCCGATTTAGTATTCTCTTTGGAATCTGGTTCGGTTGTTCCCCCATCCTCTTTGAAGATGAGACCTGTTAAAAATCCTTTTTTGTTACTCATAGAAGATTTTGTTTAATATTGGGGACAAATGTAAATGATATTTTTATAATTGCCAAATTTTTTTCAATATATTTTTTTAATCGTCAAATTCTTCACCGTAATTTATCATTTCAGGACCTGATCCCCATATTCCTTTAGTATTGTCAATAGATGTGCCATCTTTCTTATTTTCAGGTTTTTGACGCTTTGTCATGGTTTTCCTGACAAAATGGATAGTTCTTTTAGTATGATGAATAGTTTTTCTTTTAAGATATCCAAGAGATTCGGACACTTTAATATCGGTAAAAAAAACTACGATCATCATTAAAAGTAAAATACCTATATATAATACATCAGATTTCATGGATTATGCTTTTTGTTAAAATCTTTATATTTTTCGGTTCTATAGAAATCGAGGATATCCTTTAATTCATTCCAAGGCATAATTTTTCTCATCAAATCTTTTCTTCCATAATCAAATGGTATATATCCACTATCTATATAAGCTATCACGCCATCTATTGGGTTATCGACATAAGTAATCATTCCATATGTTTTTATGAACGATATACTGACATCGAGTTTTTCAGAGGCTTCTTTGGCAGATTTTGCTGTACACTCTTTTGTGTGAGTATATCCTCGATATTCGGTAGTAACGATATATCTTTTATATGTTTTCGGCTTTGTCATTTGGTCTTCCGTCTTTTTCCCATATTCTAAAGATTCTCATCTGATGTTTTGTTAATTCTTTAGCTGACTTACGAAATAATTTACCATATTTTTTTTCTTTTTCATCGGACCAACATCCTTCAGGAATAAAACCATTATTAATAAGATATGTTTGTAACCACATATCATTAAAGGTATCTAGTCTTGTTTTTAATGATGCTGAGCGAAGAATGCTAATATTTTCTTGTTCACTGGAACATCTGTTTTTTTTTCATAATTATTTATTATTTTTTATACAACGAACAGAAAATCCACCATTATATGTCGTATAATTTCTATCAATTGTGGTTTCTCTATTGCAAATTTCTCTTGCCCAGGCAGTACCATCATCATACTTTGTCGATGTCCACCATGTTGCATCTTCTCCTCGTTCGCCAAAACAGCCATTACGAAATCCCAACGGCAATGCTTTAAATCCATATTGATCTCCTTCTGGGCAATTCCATTCCTCTCTTGCTTTTAATAATGTGGCTGTTCCTTCTCCTCTCCATCCTCTCATATCTATTTCATTTTCTGGTATACCCAGATATAATTCAAATATTTTCCATTCTTCGTCTGAAGGAATGTGCCAACCTATCGGACACAATTTGCCACTATTTACCGAATAAAAATTATAAAATGCCCCGTCAATCTTTTTATCCAGAGGTTCAACATTAAAATACCAACAATAGCCAGGTTTTGTGGTTTCTTCCCATTCTAAATCGTTAGATATTAGTAGAATGTCCGATCCATCATTGAAGTGAGCGGTTGCCAAATTTTCAATCATCCACTCTTGATCGCCTAAAACAATTGAGTAATATTCATTACCATCAATGTCTTTCACTGGATTATATTTTAATCGCTCATCAGGAATCTTTGTACAACCAATTACTGAAAGAAAAATTAAAAGAGAAAGTAATAATAAGCTTTTCATAATTCATTATTTTATTTGTCAAAGATATAAAATATATTTGAGACTGCCAAAAAAATAGTAAAAAAAGATTAATAATGATTTCTAAAATGATTATGATGACCCAATATTGTATCAATAGATATGGCTATGAAATAGATGTCTACGATTATTTGTACAATAACAAATATCCACACTAATATTGTGATTAGTTTTTCCATTATTATTCTATTTTTTTATGCCTGATTTTCTTTAATCGTTTTTTCTCATAACTTAATTTCATTAATTCCCAACAATCTTTAATTTCTTGATTAAGATCTTTAATATTAGGCGGTTGCGCGTTATCGTAGTTTTTCATATACTAATAAATACTAAATAAACGATTAAAACTATTTTAATCTTTTATAAAATAATTCTGGATTGAGAATTTCTTCATATGTGGGTGGTTTATTAGCAATTAATATTTCTATTCCCTTTTTAATTCCATTTTTATACAGAAAATCTTTTAAAAAAATAGTAGAATATCCATAGAGATTATTAACTTTATTGTTTTCATCGAGCAAATCCTTTATATTATCAGGAATTGGAATATTTTCAACTGAATTGCCTTCATTTAAATAATAAATGACAAATTCACATATTCCTTCTTCGATAAAATCCGCGCTAAAATTTGATATCGGCACCATTCTGAGGTTTGAATATTCTGGAGAAACATATTGATCATTATTTTTCATAATAATCAATGTCTGATAAAAATATGCGTGAGTTAATTCATGAAATACGGCGCCGTTCACGGTTCGTTCATTATATAATATTGTTTTTTGCTTGAATTTTGATAACTGTTTAAATTCATATGCAATAAATTTTTCTTGATTTGTTATAATAATATAATCTGGGATATAGAATTCCCCCAGGTCACCACTACTTATTTGATCAAGATTATCGGTAAAAATATAAACATCATAAAGAGTATCAATTCGAGATTCATATTCTTCTATTAAGCTCTTTTCATTGTTTTTAATATAGGCATTTATTCCATATGTGGAGGGTCTTCCTTGTTTATTATAATTAGGATCTTTCTGTGGATAAAATAAAAGTAATATTATAAAAATCCATTTCATTGATTTTTTGGCTCAAAATAATCACAAGCTCTATGATCTTTAGATGTGTGAATCAGATTTATAATATCACTTTCTCCTGATTTAATTACAATTTCTTTGCAATTACCATCGAACCCAAACTTATCTTTTCTGTGTGGAATAATAAATTTACAATTTCCACATACTTTTTCATCTTTTTTCATTCGTTATATTCTAAATATAATCCGCACAATCCGCAATATACGCCTTCTGGATCATTAGAAATTGGGCGGTGTCTGCCATCTCTACTTTTAGGCGAAAAACACTCTCTTTTTGGGACTAATTCTTGTTTTTCTATACCAAGTCTAAATGGACAACATTGACATATTTTGGCCCCAGCTTTTCTCTGTCTTTTACAATTTTCATAGAACCATGATTTCTTATCTATAATGGGAAAATTTTCAGTTTCCATATCCACAGGATTTTACTTCTGTTATTTCTTCTTCATTATATGCGTCATTAAGAAGATCTGTTACAATGAGGTTGATTAATTCATCTTTATTAATCCATTTAAGATACATACCTTGATCATAATATAGATATGACTTATTTTCAAGATATTTTTCCAAGACTTTTATTATTTTATCCTCTGTTAATGTATCTGTTTCAGATAGAATAGATTCAAAATCAAAGACATATTGTATCATTATTTCATGAATAGTTTCTCTGAACATTTCATCGCAATCAGGAAAGTATTTGTTAATTATAGAATCGGCAATAGTGGTACCGTTATTTTCAAACTTGGTTCTGTAATGTTTATTAAAATAATCTATCAAAGGCTGGGCTGCCAAATTTTCTGAACATTTTTTTGCGAGAACAAGTATTTCTGCTCGTTCCATTAAACTAAATTCTCTCATCTTAGCCTCCTGTTATGCCTATTGTTCCTCGGCTTCCCATTATCCCCGATTCTTTATTTAATTTTTCGCATGCTCTTGTTGCTTCTGTAATATCCCCATATAATTCAGAATCTTTTAAATTACGACCCCAACCATCTTCAAGATTACAGACATTATATGATATATTGGTTATATTATCTTGAATCCATATTCTAACAGAATTAACAATACCTGTGAATACTTTATAAGATGCGTCATATCCAATATTTATTTTTCCCTTACCATCACATAAGTGACACTTAATTTTTGAATTATCTGACATTCGAAGAAATTCTCCATCACCAAGACAAAAAGAGCATTTACCCTCTGCTGCTGTCTGATGAAGAGATACCCAATATATTTTTTCTTTGGGATTAAATTCATATTCTATTGTTTTCATAATTTTGTTTTTTCTTTTTTAATTCTTCTGCTCTTTCTTTCAATCTTTTATAGGTCATATCCTTTCCGCCACATTTAAAATCTTTTTCAACTTCAATGTGTTCTTTATTATCAAGTATTTTTTTCACATCCTCAATATGAAGATCCCATTCAGATAATTCGGCCTCTGAAAGCGTTTGGCGTCCATAATGGTAAACCTTTCGGACTTTCTGTAGTGATTGATAATAAGCCTGCAATCTTTCTGTTGATAAAGTTTCAAGAAATTCGAGCGTTTCTGTTATCTTTTTTTTATCCATTTAACGTACTTTTTGACTTCAGGATGATTTAATAATTTATTAATGCTATTATATTTTTTTCCTAATTCTTTTTCTGTTATTAATCTGTGTATTTGCCTATGACAATCATCTTTACAAATATTGGCCCCTTCTCTCATTTGTTCTCTTGTAAAATTCTTTTTAAACCATTTATTTTTATGCAGAGTTACGGGAATAAAATGATGGAAAGTTAATAGCTTTTCTCTTTGACATAATTCACATTTCATTATTTTTCTTTACCTGAATCAAATCCTATCGACTCTTTTTGTCTTTTAATAGAAACAGCTTTTATTTTTATGTTTTTTATCATTTCTTTAATTTTTACCAACGATTCATCAAAATCATTTTCAAGAACAAATGTTAATAAAATTAATTCTTTAAGATGATCTAATGTAAATCCTTCTGTATGCTTGATCCACTCATCAATATCGATTTCAGATAAGTCGTCGGGCTTTAATTTAGATTCAATATAAAATTTTCTCACATCTGCGGTTGGAAGATCTATTAATACTCTAACGTCAAACCGTGATGGTCTACTTGAAAATCTTTCTTCTAATTTTTCAGGATAATTAGTCGTAGCTATAATGATTACATTATCCGTTTGATATACTCCATCTAAAATATTTAAAAGTATAGAAACATAATCTGTTTCTGTATAACCGTCAATATCTTCAATTATGACAATTATTGGTTTATCTTTCTCAATTGTTCTAATGTCTTTTATTGCCATATCATAATTTCCTAGTTGATGATTGGCGTTGATATTTAAAATAATTCCGTTTTTTGATATTAATTCTTTAGCTAATAATGAGATAAGGGAAGTTTTTCCACATCCTGCAGGACCAAACATTAAATACGCTCGCTTATAGGTGTATTTATATTTTTCATATAAATTTCTTTTATGCCAAAACTTTTGAAAATCAATAAGAATGTCATTCAAAGTTGGATCTGGAAGTTGAAGTATATCATCGGTAATGACGCCTTTTTTTGTAAAAACTATTTTATGTACGTCATTATCCCATGAATATGCGTAATAACCAGGAGGAAGATGTTTAGTTGTTTTTCCAAGTGCATAAAATGAATCATTATTAATTGCCCATTGACAAAGATTAGATTTAAATTCCTCAGCCTTGCAATCTTCGTTTTTTTCTGTTTCATATGGCTCCTCTAGCTCTGGCATAGGTGAGCGCTTTATATCCTCTACTGTGTTTCTATTCATAATAATTATTTTTAATTGATTCTTTCAAATAAATGCCAGACAAAAATACTATCCTGAAATGTTCCAATATATTTTCTATCAACCCCCATATCAACGTAAATAGGATTTCCTGTCCCAAAAATCTCAAAATTTCTTTCTTCTGTTTCTCCTTCTGGGTCGACCAACACCCATATGCAGGGAGTTCCATTTTGCACTTTTTGTACTGTTAATATTTCAGCATATATCGGCATTTTAATTATTTGCCTATCGTCTATTTTCAATGGGAATTTCCAAATTGTTCTTCTCATAATTTTATTTAATTATCGTTTTCATATTCTTCTTTGGTTATTTTAGTTACCATAATTCTGTCGATAGCAATTATGTTATTGCTGGTATTGGAAGATGTTCCAACTTTATGTTTAATTCTGATTTGAGAATAGTAAAGATCGGATATGTTCTCAATTCCGATTGACAGTTCATCTTCGGTAACTATACCAACGCCTTCAGGGGTTCTAACATAGTCGCCCTTTTCAAAATATTGAAATTCTATTGTTCCTTTTTTCATTAGTTAAATCCTCCTGTTATTCTTTCTAATGTGTTCGATTTTATGCCTGATTCCTGCCATTTTGCCAGCAATTTTAAATGCTTGATTTGCTAAACGATCCAGCTCTTTCTGAAGATCAAGAACTTCCTGATTTGGGGATGGGATTTTATTCTGTTTCATTTCCTTCTTTTAAATAATCTAAAACGATCTGAGCGGCAAGTTGGGAAGCAAAACTTCCATCTTTATATTTTATTTCAAATGGAGAATAACATACCACTATCCATCCATTTTTCTCTAGTAATTTTTCGTCTTCTTCGTTCATATCTTTTCTATTTATTCGCTTAAAGCGAATAAATAGAAAAGAAAAATCTTGAAGTGAATATTTTCCTTCTTTTATTACTTTTTCCAACATTTTACCTCTTGACCATCTTAATAAATGATCGAGAGAATATATCTCAAGTTTAGCCTTTTGGGCGGCTTTAAGGAGTTCTCCAAATACTTCAATTCCATTGTTTATATTTTTGAATATGTAGTCGCTTTGAGCAAAAAGATTATATGGATCGGAGCCTTCATTATAGTCCTCTTCCTTGTCGCCATTAATTCCTAATTTGTATAGCCATTTTTCGCCTTCATTATCGCCGAAACATGGATCATTGTCATTATAATCCACTCTGTATGTATTGGGGTTTTCATATTCACCGATTTTTTCGCCAGTAAAATCACAAATAGAAAAATCGTATTCTTTTTTTGTTCCGAGTTTTTCTCCAGTTTTCTGTGAGAAAAAATCTACTGCTTTATATACTATCATTTTTTTCGAGGTTTCGATGTTCCTTCTCTAATGATCACAGGATCTATATATATAGTTTTTTCGGGATCAATAATTAGCTCGTTATTCTTATTTTCTCTTCTTGGTAAATTATTCCAGTTTTCTACCGCCATTTTATGATCAATATAATCGGAGTGTTCATCATTAACTCCGCGATTTTCTTTTGGACCGCACATAAGACATTTATTACATGCAATATAAACATAATGGTCGCTCAAATCTGTGCTGTCACAATTTGGACAGGGTTTTAAATCTTTCAGCGTGTTGTTCATATCTAAAATGGCGGTTGTGGTTTATGATTTTTAAGATTAAATATTCTTAATAGTCTTTTTTTGGAAACATCATTAAAATATGACGCTATCTCTGTAAAGACGCCAAATTCGTGCCCAACAAAGTAAGCGTGAGCGTTGGAAGTACTGTCGCTTGGATTATAAAAAGAGGATTTGGTAATGTGTAAATTACATACCGATTTTCCGAGCGATCTCCAGTTTCTTTCAGATAAAACGCGTTCTGTCGCAATTGCTCTTCCCCTTGACTTGACAAAATTATCGCGTCTGCTACAAAGAGAAATCCCCATATTGAGGTATCCCCGATCAATTACACCAGCAATTGTAAATCTGTATTCGTCGGTTGTTTTTCCGTGGAAATACATTACATTTAAAGTAGTTTCATTTTCCATATCTTTAATTATTTAAAAAATACCCAAAAAATAAATCCGAAAATTAATACAAAGAGGATAAAACCAATCCAAAGCGGAGATGTTACCCACCACCATGACCAGTTTATAATATGCGTAAGCTTTAATACTAAAAACACAAGGAATAAAACGGTACTGAATGATAATCCTGAACTACTTGAAGATGACGATGACGACATAATTCTTAATTTTTGATTGTTAGTGATAGTACAAAGATAAGATAATTTTTTGAATTAAACAAATATTTTTAAAAATTTGATGTAAATAAATGTATGGTTCCATATTCGGATGGCTTCCATTCTGGATCTTTAGCTTCCCATTTGCCACGGCTATAATACCAGGTGTAGATTACTTCGTCAATTTCTTCGTTATTATATGTTTCAAAAAATCTACAATTTGTTGGATTTAAATCGAACATATCAACGATTTCTTTTGCTAGTTGTTCTGATGCATTAGTAACTGAAGTTCCTATTCCAAGATCTTTAAAACAGATAAGGGTTTCTCCGTCATTCTTACATATCTTAACGGAGCATTTAGAAGGAACTCTCCCAAATCCCATAAACTCGTGATCAAAATTTTGCGTCATTTTTTAATAGGTTTTATTTTATAGTTTTAATTAATAATCAATTTCTTTTGGCTGATTCGTTATTAAAGCCCATAGAAATATACCGAGAATATACCAAAAAATAATAAATCCCCAAAAAATTATTCTGATTGTTCCAAATATCTTTTTCATAATGATTTTTGAATTATGGCGTAAAGATAAAGCGTTTTTTTGAAAATGCCAAATGTTTTTATGAAATATTTTGGGATATATATTTATAATAAACGCATTTCTATGGAAATCCCTAAAGTACTTGTCTCGATATGGGGCGTTGGGCCATCCTATCGCAACAGAGTGAAATCAACCATACAAAAAGCCATTAATACAGGATATCCGCACATCTTACCTTATATTATTTTAACAGATGTTCCAAGCGATTTTTATGAGCTTCAAGACAAAACAGATAAAATAATTGATATCGTTGATATTCATACCGAAAGGGAAAAGTATTCACCTTGGTCTAAAGAAGTTGAATATTTGTGCCAAGAAAGATGCGATGAACAAAAATATGGAGAAGAATTTCTTCAAGCCTGGGAAGTGGGAAAGCGTTTTTCTTATGCCACTCATAGATTTGCGTTCCCAAGGATAGCTGAACTAGGTTTTAGCAGGTTTTTACATTGCGACAGCGATGTTGATATTAGATATGATAAAGTAGTTAATGGTGAATTATCGGAAGAAGAATTTTGGGAACAATTTAATACGCCAGTCAATTCAATGAAAGGACTTGATTTGGAACAAAGAAATCTGGATGGCGGCGGAGGAACTTATTTTAATGTCTCAATTATTGCTGGAAATATTCTTAGATATGAAATAGAGCGATTACACCCAGAATATAATCATCTTTATTGCTTTTGTATAACCCACACACAAACAGAATGTGGATTCAGATATTATCATTTATCTGACACCTTACTAATATGGAAATATTTTGAACTTTGGGATGAGATTGCATATATAATGCTCCATCATCGTATCCTTAAACAAGCTCTTGGCGCTGGCGGATATGTTTATATTGATAATATTATGCACACTGTACTTAGTGATATCTTTAAAATGGAAATGTTAAATTTCGGTAAAGAATATTATTATGTAAATATCTATAATGCAGATAGATATTTTATGCCGAGACCAATAGGGGCTATTATTAATGGCGTTGAGATTTGTTCGCAACCTGCGAAGACCCGTGATGAATATATGAAAATAAATAAAGAATTAATTGTAATTCTGAAAGAAAGAGGCGAATTATTCTAAATATTTTGAACAGCTTGAAGCATTTCTACCAAATCGGTTTGCGGATGACAATCTGACTTGTCGCCTCTAAAGCTAATATGCGTCCATACTCCTGGTTCTCCATTTAATGCTCTTTGACTAACATCCCACATATCAGAGTTATATGTTAGAGGGATATCATATTTGTTTCTCCAGTATAATAATAATTCTCCAACTGTTTGTATTTGAGCCATAGTATATTTTTCATAAAAATTATATCCTCTGAATCCGCCCGAATATTCTTGAAGATCTACATTAACAGGGTATCCGTAAGAGTTATAATATTTTCCTTTTATAGTATGTACCACATGCGTTCCAATATGTTTTACTGTCCCATCGCCAGGAATTAACCATCCCCAATTATCAATTTCAATACCAATAGAACGCCTGTCTTGTTCATGATCACCAGATCCCAAGTGGTATGCCCAATATCTAGAAGAAAATAATTGCCACGGAACGCCATCTCTATCAACTATTATACATGTTCCGATATTATATTTTCCATCTATCCATGTGGATACGTCGCCCTCAATATTTGGCCCAGAAACAGTATGATGTAGCACTATCTGCGTTTTTGTCCATTCTTCCTTGAAATACTTATCTTCTGGATATGGATATATCGGAATTTTAGTAAGATCAATTGGTTTTAAATCTGTCCACATAATATCATTTATGTAATAAATATACGGATCGATTTATTTCAGATTTAAAAATCGTGGAAGTCTGTCTCTTTAACCCCCAGCTGATTTCTCCAATAATATACACGGTCTTTAATATAGTTGTTATAATTATCTCCCTCTGTTAAAGCCCAGAGTTTTAATGCGGGTACAAATGGTTCTGACGAAACGATATAAATATTTGAAAGTCCGACCATTCGCATAAAAAATGGTCGTTCAATTCGTATCGATTTAATTCTGAAATAATGCATTTCTCTCAATGAATGAGAAAACACACCTCTTTTTTCAACAATTGTTTTTTCTCCAAATCTATAATGTATATTGGCAATTACAATCATTCGGCATATGTAAATTAATATTGGTAAAAATAACCAACATCCTGCTATTCCAATTATCATCCATATAAAATTCACCCATTGTGAAGGCGAAGTTGCAAATTGGATTTTGTCTGGTTCATTAATCGATATTTTCATTTTTTTATTCTTTTTGCCTCAAAATATTCACATACGCCTTCACATTGATTAAAAGGAGATTCTATGGAACTGCAAATTTTCTTGCCCTGAGCATAATCATAAAATCTACAATCGTCATAAAATCTGTCTCCGCCCTCTTTTAAATTTGATTTTCTGATATTTTCTGCGGTAAGCTCACATACGGCATCTCCAAGTCCATCACGAGACATTAGATAATTTTTGAATTCTTCTATCGTAAATTTCTCTTCCATATTATTTAATGTTAAAGTTATCAAACGGATTCCAACAAGCAAGATTCCAATCTAACTGTAAATGCTTTCTGACTTTCTTTTTTTTCTTCCGTGGATAGTTTTTGGATTTTTCCCATTCGTCAAGAATCTCTTGTTTCCATTTATCTTGATTCATTTCCACCCTATCCATCATAAGCGCAGCAAATCCTAATATCGCCGATTTGTTTAATGTCATTGTATTAATGAATTAAGTTTCTCTTTATTTGATATCTTGACAACCTGTATCCAGTATTTTGGGATTTTTTTGAAAACAATAGCCATTTGTTTATCGGAGAGATAGTTTTTTTGTTGAAGTTGCATTGCCAGAGAACTGAGGATTCTGCCATCGGTGCCAGTAAATCCGACCCCATTATGGTCTTTGGTATCTTTGATATTTTGTTCTTCCTGAGTTTGAAAATCATATATACGAAGAAGGGCTTGTCTGGCCCATGCTGGATCCGTTGAAAGTTTTCTTTTAACGAACGCTTTAATCTGAATTTTGGTCACTTTAGCCATTTCTTTATAAATTAACAGATCAAAGATAAGTATAATTTTTGAATTGGCCTAAGAATTTTTGATTTTTTTTTATGTAAAATAGGTTTATTGTGAAATATCCGTATCTTTTTCATTCTTCTTTGAATATTCAACATATAACTTGACTGACCATATTGCAACTATCACAAAAAGAAATGCGCAGATATATCCCCAGAGTTTATTGTCTGGCTCAACTGAAGTCATATGTACTGAATACCCATATACAATTATACTGAAGGCATAAATCAATATTATCACATACTTCATTTTATTAAATAGATTATCTACATTCCTTATTAATTATATCAAATGGTTATTTTTTCTTTGGATCAGATTTGACGGGTTGTTGAATTATTAGGGAATCAAGATGAATGGCTTGTTGATCTATTGTCTCAAGATTTTTATCGGTCTGCTTGGATCTTTTTAGTTGCTGACTTTTTCTTTGCCATTCTAAATATTCCATTTCTTTTCGTTCCATATCTGTCATCTTTTTTATTGATTTTTTTAAAGTATCTCCTTGAGGAGCATTTGATTGAATTGTGCTTTTTTGCGTTTGAGCAAACAAAACAGACAAAACAGATAGACAATTAACGATTATGAATATTAAGATTAGTTTTTTCATATTATTCTTTATGTGAGTTTATGAATTGCGAATATTGGCCATCGAGTTCGGCCTGCTTTGAATTTAACTCAATTTGCTTATCCATAAATTGTTGCAGTTTCTGGACCGCCTCTGTGTTATATTTTATTGTGGTTTCCATAACGGCTTCGCTCTTACTTTTTGTGCTGATCCATCCGTACAAAGATATAAGAATACCTATAATATAAATTGCGTCTTTAATATAGGGCGTAAATTTTTTGTACCACATTTCTGCTGCTTTTGGCATCTCTTTTTTATATAAATATCTCTTTTATTATCGATTGTGATGATGATTGCTAAATTTCTCTTCTAAAAATTTATCCCAAACACGTTTGGATTCTCTATTATATCTTGATAATGATCTGATCATTAATAGTTTTATGAAATTAGAATCTTTATTTTGGTAAATCGCCATTATTTTTCTAACCGTTTTATCATAGTCTATTGTGGATGTTTTCAATATGTTAGGCATCCACCAAATTGCTTCCCCAACTATTATGGGAACTTCGCAATTAATGAAATCTGCGGCTACAATGTTGAAACTTTCGGTATATGATAATTGTAATCCTAAATCCATTTTTTCTATTATTTCAGCAAAATTGTCATTTTCTTGCCAATCATGCTTTATTAATTTGTGAGGACTATTTTTAAATAATTCTTCTAAATTTTTTACTACAGGATTTAATACTGGATCTTTATGAACATCAGCAGTAATATGAAAATGTAATTTTTTCTCAAGAATATCTGCGGCTTTTATGGCGCATAGAGCTTGAAATGGTTGATTTTTTAATAATCTTAATGCTCCAAAACATCCAACATTTATTATTGGACTTTCATGGGAATTACCGTTATCCCATCCTTCATGCTTTTTTTCATGAATTACATTTGGCAAATATATTAATTCATATCTTAGTGCATTAGAAAGATATTCAGTAAATGGCTTATGATTTGGAGCAATTGTCAGATTATTTTTATTTAGGGCAATGTAATCATTGATATAGGATAATGACAAAGTTTCTGCGCTTAGAAATCCGATATCACTATGAACTCTAATGACCCATTGGAGTTTTCTATATCGTGGCATTTCAATTAATTCTTTTAGTTTCTCTGGCGGAACCCATAGTGCTTCAATTATTGCCATATTAGGCTTATATTCGAATAATACCTTGTCTATACCGTTAGCATCAACAACGGTAACGACATTAACGTGATACCCCAAATTTTCTAAATACATTGCCATATGTTTAGAAGAATTAATTAGACCATATGACTTAATATTGGTATTATTAGTGTAGTATGGCCTTTCTTTCAAAATGAATAATATCTTTTCCATTTCACATTTTATATCTTTTTTATGTAAGCGGCACGCCACTTACATATAATTATTACAAAATATGTAATATAAGATATTTGTGAAATAATATTTTTTATGATATATTTAGGCTTCTTTTTTCTCGATTTCGGAAAGACCTCTTAATAGCCCCGCTTCCATTGCTTCTTCATATGTTGGATAATCATTACTCCAATTTACTTCTCCAGTGTCATCTTTGAGATTGGTTATAAAAAATGACCATCCGTGACGATCATAATCGACCCCGATGTGCATCCAATAAACTTCCCTGAGCCATTTTTGAAGATACGCCTGGGATGGCGCATCTGTTCCCTGGTATATGTTTTTCCACATTTTTCCGTCTTCATCATATGACGCATAAGATAAACCACACCAAGTTAGATCTTTATTAAATCCCAATTCTTTGGCGAGTTTGGCGGTTTTATATGTTACTATTTGTTCATTCATTCTTATATGGCTTTATGGGAGATATTGATTTAGCAATTGGTTTATTTTCTTTTTCTCTTCGGATTCTCTCTACTAAATTTCGATAACCCAGACAGAATGCGCTGGTATCGCTACAAATATCAAATCCGAATTTAATGTCTTCTAATAACTCTAATCTATATCTATGCGCGATTTCTTCGATTTGTGCATTGGTCCAAAAATCGGGATTATTTAAACATAATTCTCCAGAATATTCGGTCATTATATCTTTAAGAGTTTTCATCTTATTTGAGTTAGCGCATTATAAAGTCCAAATTCCATTGCTTTCTCATATGTATCATATTCTTCATCACGAGGATCATTTAATTGCGCCCCGTTGATGTATACTACATAATCTCTCCATTTATTCTCTCCGTTTTTTGTGCGAGAATCCACATATACTTGAATTCCGTGAACTTCTCTTAGCCATCTAGCCACTAATGCTTGGGTTGGATCAGCGTACATTTTATATTTTTTATTGGAATAATCACACGCACCGTGGTTGTTACAGAACCAATTAGTTGAATCAACTTCACTTACGCCCCTTTCCCACCCAAATGGGCCCCCGCCTTCGGGGTATTCAGGATCTTTCTGAGTTTTTACATATTCCGTAATAGAACCATATGCCCAAATGTTAAAATTCTTCTCTTTAAGAAGTTTGGCAGTTTTGAGTGTTATTCTTTCGTCTTTCATTTTAATTCGATTAATCGGCTATCTTTTATATACATTTCAAGTAAATCTCTACCGTTTATTGTTTCTTGATCAAATTCACCCGAAAGATTTTTATATCGTATCGTATTTTTTTCGTCCCATTCAACAATACCCTCTGTAAATCGATATGTAACTTGATCTTGGGAAGTTAAAAAATCAAGATAAACAGGTTGTACAACTTTATATTTTTTCATAACATTAAATTATGATGTAAAGATAATACTATTTTTTAGATTTACAAATATTCTTCTAATAAAATATCAAAATTTTCATTCGTTATGATAAATTCTCCATGCAATTGAATCACTATCAATAGCAAAATCGCCTTCATAGGATATTGGATTACCTTCGAGTTTTTTTGTTTCTTTATTATATTTTACCACGCCATCTATTTCTGGAACTTCTGGGAGCTCTACAGGATACACAAAACTGACCTTGGGATGGAATGATCCATCGCCATCAGCGAAAAATGAACACATTCTTGATGATCCTATGTTACCAAGATATTCCATATAGTTGAACATCTTCATTAATGCAAGAGCATCTGCGGGAGCTATATTATCAATTGTGATAAACAGCTTTTGAGGGTCTCTTTTTATTGCCATAATTTAAATAATTTTTTATTATACCACACATTTCTTCCCGTGTCACAGATGACGCGACAAGTATCTCTTCTTAAAATTGAGAGTTCAGTCACTCTATATGTTTTATCGATTGTTAATTTCGTTTTCGATCTAGGCTTTAAGATACATTTGACCTTGAAATTTACTTTGGGACAAATAGGAATTTGAACCGCATTTCTAAATTCTATCATATTGTTATTACATTAATTTATAAATTGAATTTTCTGTTTCGAATATAACGTACTTCTTTGTTTTTTTTATGATCTTTGTTATGGGTGTTGTTAACCAATAATCTTGATTTGCATAAGAACGAGCGGTTACACTTCCAACCATCAATGAACATCCAACAATTGGTTCGTGTCCCGCAATTTCTTTGAATGTACCATCTTCATTCCAACGAATGGCATCAACTTTTGCTCCGCCATCTTTCATTTCTTCTCGCCCGTCGGGGTGTATTTTAACTAGTGTTGCCATAATTTATTGATAATCGGGTGTTTGAATTATTCCATACTTGTGAAAATATCTTAAAGGTCTCCACATATGATTATTGACATAGAACCCCCATTTCTTATAAGGACGACCACAGAAGATGATTGTCCACGCTCCTTCTTTGGGGATTTCAAGATAATGTTTATTGGTGGCCTTCATCTTTCTTGGATGCCATGGCTTAACCAAGGTGGCAACTTTCCAATTGTTATTATATTTGTTAGGCGTAATATTATAATAATGTCCTTTTATGACGATTGAAATGAGATCACAGGAATGGTCATGGAAGAATCTCCTATCATCAGATTTGATCCAATGATGTAATCTGATGGTATATCCAAAAAGCACAAGGGTCCACCTATAGAGGTAGGGACACTCGGGCAATCCCAATTTTTCTTTCCACCTGATCTGAAATAAATTTCCAAATTTCCTGTATGGTTTCATTATTATTTATTTTGTCAACGGTGAAGGACTCGAACCCCCGACCTCCTGCATGTTACTGTGTCATCCCATTCAATTTGTGTTCAGTCTGACTACCTATTACCAGCTTCGTAACCATTCATCATTCCTATTAACTTCTCTCTTTTTCAGACACCGCCTTAGACCGACTAGCCACATCGGCTTTTTAGACGACAGACACTCTTCCAGCTGAGCTACCCGTTGTTGTTTTAAAGAACTGATGTAAAGATATGTATTATTTTTGAGACCGCCAAATATTTTTGAAGAAAAATAAGTCACTTAGTGGTAAAGCGATATAGATACAGACTAAGGTAACGGCAAAATCAAGGACCTTCCTCTACAACAAGGGCAAAGGCGAAAACCAAGTCTTATTTCCTTCCTCCGTGTAGATGTCCTGTTGTCACCTCAATGGATGACAAGCGAAACTTAACTTACACGGCAGTCGTGGTGGTTTTTCGGAAACCCCACAAAAAACCTGAATTTCGTAGAGGAAGCGGTTTATTTACCATTTTCTGATAGTAGCCGCACGGGGCGGCAACGAATTAGATTCAATAATCTATATGTAAAAGAACTCTACCACTAAGTGCAAAGAAAAGTGAACTCGGTTTGTACTTTGTTCACCTTTCACCTTAGTTTATAATTATTCCTGAGATTCAGGAAAATTTTTAAGAAAATGACTGACCACATTTTGGAATCGCTTATCGACATCAATACGCAATGCCGCAATTCTTTTGATGTTGTCCTGACGAGTCTTTTCGAACTCGGATTTGATGACTTTAATAGCCTCGGTTGCCTTCTTATGTTCGGTATTATAATTGATCTCACGATCATTATTGATCTTTTCGGCCTCGTTTTGAGCATCTGAATTGATTTTAGCAATGCGAGCGTTCTCTACCGTAACCAAGTTTTTAACTTTAGCCTTGTAGTAGTTAACACTTTGCTCATATTTACGATGAAGAGAGGCAAGCTCTTCATGAACTTTCATAAGTTCTTCGGGCGTATGATGCACAATAATTTTTACAGGACTTTTCTTTCCATCTTCAATTATCATCCATTCAACTGCAGGAAGAGTGGAAAGCTCACTCCTTAAATTATCGAGAATTGAATCTTTATGAATAAACTGGCCGATATGCGAGGCATGAGCTTCTGCTTCCAAATAGTCATTATACTCGTCAATAGGAAGTTGTTCCCAACCCCACTCTTCTTTAACCTGAGTGAGAACAATAGGCTCCTCATATTCATAATTTTTAGGAAATACAACAGAAGTAAGATCTGGCTGTTCCATTTTTGCGGCCATAAGCATAGTGTCCTTACCCTTAATATTTTCCATTAAAAACGCTTGTGTTGCATGGAGAGACGACTTCTCTTCAAGAAGATCAACTACATTTGTGGGCAATTTTCTGGCACTAACGGTTTCAACCTCTTCATTATCAACCTTTACGGTTTTCTTATAGTTATTAACTGTACTGAGAAGCTTCTCAATTTCACGAGCTCTCTGATTGCAGAGGTTAGAAATTGACTGAGCCTGTGAAAGGCTTAAACCTGTTGATGCGAGTGAATTTTTTTTCATATTTATTCCTTTTTAAGGTTTATGTTTTTAGATTATGGAACAAAGATAAATATTATTTTTGTAATTGCCAAATATTTTTGAAGAAATTTTTATTTTTTTTATATTTCTCCTTTTTAATTATGTTTTAAGTGCCAGGTCTTTTAGAAATTCCAATATATAAATATTGTTTTTTATATGTATGTGCTCAGATAATTCGGGATTCAATAGTCCTTCTTTATCACAATATTTGTCATAGATATCAAAAAAGATATATCCATATTTTTCACAATATTCTTTTAATTTAGTATTCATATACAAAGTTACAATTTTTCTTTCTTCATCCGTTCCTTCATGTGGAAATACATCACAGGTCTGTATAGAATCTTTTCTCACAGGAGGAACCACATTAAAAATCATTGTTTTTATATTTTTATACATTTCCACATTCATTCTTATTGTTTCAAAATAATTTGGTACAATCTCATCTATAAGTTCCCGATGATTTTGAAAATTTTCGACTTTACTAAGATGCATTCTACAATCTATTTCTCCAAAGCAAAAACAAATAGCGTCGCCGTCAAAGACTGCCGTACCATCTATATTGAAATATTTCATTTTTTCAAATGCAATCCTGCTCATAGTTGTTGGCCCCAGTTCATTAGTTCTAATGACTGTGAATGGCAGTTCCGAAAGCGGCAGATTCCATCCGTTACGAGCGTGACTATCCCCAAAAGTGTGTAATTTCATAAGTCTTTATCTTCTAATTTTCTTAATAACTTACTTGTTCCATATCCATCAATAAAAGGAAGAATAATGGTTTTAACCAAATTATGCCCTGGAACATTTTCAATCTTATTATCTCCGCCTTTGGTAAGAATATCTGGTTTAATCTTTTTAATAAGTTCAACTGGAGTATCTTCATCAAATATAATAACCTCATCAACGCATCTAAGTTCTTCTAAAAAGAATTTCCTATCCCATTGATTATATAATGGCCTATCTTCGCCTTTTAATTTTTTAACCGATGCGTCACTATTAATACCAACAATTAAATAGTCTCCCAGTTTTTTTGATTCCTTGAGATATTCTATATGACCTCTATGCAACACATCGAAACAACCATTTGTGAAAACGACTTTCATTAATGTGATTAAATATATTATATGTTACTTTTGAACCTGTGCATCGGCCATCATGGCCAAAATGAAGGCTTGATCCATTTCTAAATTCAAAGTAGCATTTATTTATCTTCACCACACTATTGATGAGGTGATTTTGATATAACAGAAAATTTTTGTTTTCAATGGGGTCGCCCTTTCTAACCAATTCCTCAAAATAGGAATCGGATGCTGCGTCGGATTTTTGTTTTATGGTTTTCGTAAGTAAGGTAGGAACAATCATTACCGCTGCCGCTCCTAATCCAAATTTCTTTAAAAAATCTTCTCTTTTCATATTATTTCATTTTATTTAAATCGACTACGGTGACGCCCTTTTGGGTAACCACCCATGCCGCACATTTATTTGCAAATCTGACCGCTTTGTGGATATCATTTGTTCGAAGGTATTCCACCACCAAAGCGGCTAAATAAGTGTCGCCAGCCCCCGTTAAATCTCTTACAGGGTGTTGTTCTTCAATTGGGAATATAACACCGTCCCATTTTGAACCGCGGGATCCGAGAGTGACCACTAAATCATTATGAAAACTTTCCGTTATCCATTTTAAATTGGATTCGTATTCTTTTTCATTTATTTTTATTACTCTAGCATTTTTACACCAATCGCCTAATTGCTTTTTGCTGTCTAAAAATGTTAATGGGTGATGAGATAAAATAAATGTGATGTCTTGTTCCCATAAATAACCTTTATTATAGTCACTAATTACAATCGCATCATAATCCATATATCGTATTGAATCAAGAACATCGTGATCAAAGATATGATGAATTTCATCCCATTCATCTACTCTAAGTAATGTTTGATTTGATTCTTTCTCAACATATCTGGTTTTAACGGGTTTATCGTTGTTTGTATATAAATCACATTCGGCCCCCAATGCTTTTATATTATTATACACATTAGCCGCCATTCCGTCGGATGTTTTAAACTCTGCTGGATTTAATACTGGTACAGGAGCTTCAGGACTTAATCTTTTACAATAACCATAGGTAAATACATCTTCGCAGCTATCACCTATTACTAGTATTTTGTTCATTAACTTCTTCGACTTCTTCTTCTTTTATGGGACTTGACTCCCTGTTTGAAGCGCACGGCGGATATCCGACTCTTCTTACTGTTCGATAATACATAAAATTATTGAGAAAAGAAACAATAAAATGTAATGTTACATATAAAATTGTCATAGTTCCTAACCAATGCCAAAAATCTATAAAGATAAATTCGAGTATTTTCACGTTATTTTAAAATTGAAATTCTCCATTTTCCGATGTTTATTCCTTTTGTATATCCGTTCCGTTCACTAAATAATAATGGATATATTGTAGGATCTTTCCATTTTAATCCCAAACCAAATAGTCTGAGCCATCCAAATCCATTTTTATAATAAAAAGACCAGCAACTATATCCAAATAATCGTAATGAGTGGTGAATACTATCGTTTGTATTGAAATTATAAAATCTAAATAATATCTTTTTCATTTTCTTTTTAGAATATCAAGTTTTGCTTTTAGTTTTTCGATTTCATTATGTACAATCGCTATATATCTTTCAGGATAAAAATATTGATCAGCACACTTAAAATATTTTTCGTGCTCTTTAATTATATTGTTTAGCTCGCGAATTTTCATTTTACGAATATCTTTTGCCCATCTGCGTATTGTGGCATCATCATAACTTGTCGAAATCTCTTCCATGTAATAATCTTTTAATTTTTTGTCTAATACTCTTTTTATTTTTAACGGTATGAAGTTCTGATTCCCACCAATTGACCCATCCTTTACCTAATTTTTTGGGATGACAGTCTGTATAGTTATATCGAAGCTTATTTCTTAAACCATAGGGCTTCATTTTTCAAGTTTTTTGACGCCAGTAAATTGGACCATCTTGAGACCTTCGAATTTAAAAGAATATTCGAATAATATCGGATGATTTTTTTTCGCAATTTCAACCTCGCTAATATGATAACGTAACCCTTTCCAAATTGGTGAATCATTAAGAGTTTCGCGAATTTTCTTGTCTTCTATCGGGGAATAAACTTTTACTGGTTCCATATTATTAATTTTATACAAATGTACTATTAATTTTTTTAATAACAAAATTATTTATATAATTTTTAAATCTTCACTAAAATGAAGTCCATTTATGTCCCATTCAATCCATGCTTTACACACAAGTAGATTAATCCCCAGCATATACATATTTACAAGATGATGTTTATGGTTCATAAATCCCTTCACTCCAAGTATTTTATTTGGCCTAAACCAAACACCTAATTCCCATTCTCTATACATAGAAATAGTTTGATAATCTTTATGTGTATTATCTCTTTTTTCCCATTTATGACGGAAAACAAACATCATATTTAACTTTCCGATTTTTATTCGTCCTATTGCCATATCTTTTATTTTTGAACAATCATTGATAAACAATTTTCACCCCACATCGACGCTTTAATTATTTTAAAGCCGAGGGAGTTCATTACATATGTTAATTCGGCATGACGATCGCATTCAGTTAATTGATTAAAGAATTGCGTATATCCTCTCCCTTTTTCATCTACTAACCCCCAACATGACGAATTTTTATTTTCTTCAGTCATAAGGAATTCTGTAAAGAGAAAATATCCACCTGGCTTCAGCGATTCATAGGATTGTTTAAAATAAATAAATCTATCAAGTTGAGAGCAATGCTGAAATACATTAACACAATAAACAATATCAAATAGATTCTCGTTTAAGAAAATATCGGGAATTCCGCTATGACCAATTTCAATGAAATTATGATATTTTTTCAACGAATCATGCAGCGCATAATCAATTCCATAATAGTTACATATATCTTTTATTTCATAGAATATACTGCCATATCCAAACCCAATTTCCAGAACATTTGAAATTTTCTTTGGATGCGTAATCTTATCCTTTAAAAATGGAAGTAACTCCAAATGATTACTAAATCCGAGTGTTTGTCTATTAACATCTTCTATGGTTTTACTTTCAGCCCCACATATAGATAATAATGGAAACATTTTTATGGATTCTTCCCAAAATTCTTTATTATTTATTTTATTGGGGTGGAATCTATTAATGGCCTCTTCATTTACAATGGATCTATTTCTATCATTGCCAAGATAGGTCTGTTCCTTGATTAAACCCTCTGGAGTGAAAGTGTTTATTGTCCCCATAGGTACTTTTTCTTTCTCGATACCCATTCGTTTACCGATGGCATAATATTCATTTTCGGGATCACGAATATAATCGAAAAAACCAAACGATTCCTGAAAGGTTGTGAATTTTTCCATTTATATCAATTTAATATCAAAACGATCAACCATTTTCTTCAAGGTTTCCTCTGGAACATTATGTTCATTAATGCCATTATGTCTGTTTTCGACAATTACGCTAAAAACTCTGTATCCGTATTTCTCGGCAAGATCATAATATGGCTGCATTTCTTTCACAGTAGTAGATGTGTTGGCAACTTTAATTATGTCAGATCCCATCTTCATCAGTCTTTCACATTTTTTCTGACATTCAAGATGAGCCACATTGGCATTTTCCTGCTTCCAAGTATATTTACCATCAATCATATGATAGTCGTCGGCAGTACATATGTGTCCTGGCAATACATCAGCTAGTGAACTTTTTCCTGAGCCAGGTAAGCCGCGCAACAATATAAGCGTCTTTATCATTTTTTATATTTAAATATCAATCGTTTAATAGCCTCACCCTGTTCTTCGGTAAATTCTTTCCTTTTAACAAATTCATCAATAATTCTTATTGTGGTTTTTTTATTTTGATATCTAGTGAATTTCAAAAGGGCCCATACTGACAGTCCATAAACTGTTAGAATTACTGCGCATATTAATATTACTGTTATCATATCTTTCTTGGATTAGTTACTGAAATTAATTTATTACCATAATATATACCATCAACCAAAACAGACCACATATATTTTTCTTTCTTTGAAATCGTTGTTGATTGAAGCAATTTAAATAATTCGGTTTTTTCATATGTTCTTAACCTGTGTTTATGATTTTCGTTTTCTATAATATAGTCACAATAGGTTTCTGGCGTTCTGGTAGAAGGATATCCTTTCCGTCTGATAAACTTCCACACAACTTTAAGCGTCTCAACCTTTTGTCTCATTTTATGTTTCATTTATGATACAAAGATAATAATATTTTTTGAATTACCAAACTTTTATAGGCGTTTTTACCGATAAATCTTACTTATCGGTGAATTAGCCTATGGACCATTGGGATGCCATAGCGTTTGCAAAACCTGGAAATGTTTTACTTCTTACTCTTGCTCGTTCATTTGGTGGTAGCTTTAAACTCTCCATATGCCACATTGAATCTCTTCCGCCATTTTTATATATGTACATTTCGGGCTCAACCATATTTGTGGGAATCAATTTGGGCAACCCTTTTAACCATAGCCCCGTTTTCTTACTGTGCGGGTCTCCAAAATAATAAGGATGTATATATTGATCGGGTTTTCTCCATACAGTTGACATAATTCCCACAGGATTTTCAATTGCTATTTTATCACAATCAACAAATGCCAATTCTAAAAAGAAATTTATTGCGTTCTCTCGTTGTATTATTCTATTTGGAAATCGATCTTTAAATTCGGGTTTCATCCATTTATTTCCAGTACAAGTCAAATATGTACATGGCGGATGAAAAATACATAGATCAAATTTCGCCCTTTTCAATAATTCAAGTACGTCTTCTTGAAAATGCCATTCGGGATGTCCCCCTGAACATGGTAATAAATCACAACTATATGCTTCGTGCCCCAATTCTCTAAATGCTTTGCAAACTACTTGGCTCTCTTCGCACCCAATTAACACAATCATTACTTTTGCATTATCAGTTTTATTATAATTATCAACCTATAAATGATATATTTTACTCTCTAGATGAATGAGTTTTTGAATTATATCATTACTAACAAATACGCCATTAATAGATATTGCTAGATTTTTTATATTATTAAATGGGTCATCTAAGGTAATTAAATGGGTTGATGACGCATCAGAATTAAAAAAGGAATTGTCAAAAACATTATCATTATAATATACTGAGATGAAAACCTCGCGTTTATC
>Ga0315295_10000262_pt1 | contig 44604 bp, 41 predicted proteins | sample YL17G14_0_MG_FD_204453 | JGI IMG/M metagenome (GOLD analysis project Ga0315295, IMG submission 204453) | Sediment microbial communities from Yellowstone Lake, YNP, Wyoming, USA - YL17G14_0 | ecosystem: Environmental > Aquatic > Freshwater > Lake > Sediment | place: USA: Wyoming | collected...
GTCGCCGACATCAACGATGAGGCTGTGCGTGAAGCCGACTGTTGGGGGAGTCACTCTAAGGCACCGGTACCTGGCGTCTGCGCGCATCAGCTGCTCGGTGCCGAGCCTCCGCCTCTGGCCTATCATGTACTGAGACGTCCCAGTGGCTAAGATCGGACAAGAGAACGCCTGGTTGCCTGCGAAATGATCCAGGTGGGCATGGGTATTGATGAGGAGGTGCGGCAGACGCCCGTGTTTCCTGGTTGCCTCCGCGAGTTCATCGCCATCCTCGGGGTACCATAGAGAATCAACCACAACAGTGGCGTCTCGACCTCGAATGATGACTGCGTTGGTCTGTTCCCTTTCGTGCTGCAGTACGGTGACCCCGTCTGCGACCTCAACCACCCTCAGCATTCTGTCACCCCCGTTGGCCATCCTTTGGTCGTGCAGACTCTGAACCTGCCCGCATGACGGCAGGCCCCTCTATCAGACAGACGGATGCCGGGCTGTGCCGGTTTCTCTCCAAGAGACCGCCTCATGAGTGCGGCACCGCGAGTATACTACGCTCGGCTCCCGCGCAGGCGCGAGAATCGCGCTTTGGACGTCAGACCTATGCTTGGAGTCGCCTAGGGCAGAACCCTGTTGACAAGTCTGGGGATAAGCCCCAGTTTTTGTGGATAACGGACAAGCTCCTGCTCTCCAAGGATCTGACTCCGGTCGCCACGCCCTTTCCCAAACATTACAGGTACGACCCGGTATTCAGTCGTGTTATTATGTAAACGACAACCCTGCAATTATGGCCTTTTGCTGGGGTGATGCTGAAACCTATTGAGCGGGAGAGACGTCTTATGGTGGAGGCGCCATGTGGGGCGTCTCTCGAATACGAAAAGGAGGCAGGCAAGATGATGAAGCGGATGGCGAGGGTCCTCGCCGCAATCGCACTCATATTCGCAATGGGAGTCCCGGCGGTCGCTTTCGCGGCTCCCGGTGACCCGACTCTGGCGCCTGCGGGCAACCTCAGGCTGCCCTGGTACGCGCAGTGGAGGCCGTTCCCGATATGGCCGAGCTGGGGGTATAAGCCTGACAGAGGCACCGGTCTTGAGTATCAGGTCTCTTATGTGGCTGAGAAGCACGAAGTCCAGCTGCTGGTGGTCAATCCTACTGATGAGCCCATCACAGTGACGACCCCTTCGGCCATGAAGACGGACTTCGCTCTCTGGCAGGAAGGGAAGCTTGTCTGGCGCGCCAATATGGACAGGACGTTTGCCCAGGCAGTGACCAATGAAACGTTCCAGGCCGGAGAAGGTAAGGTCTACAAGGAGTCCCTGCCCTACCTGGCAACCGGGGCCTACTTCCTCCAAGCCTACTACGTAGGTGAAACCAAGTGGGCTCCTGTCGCGTCGACGTGGGTCTGGATCGTGGCCAGGGTCCGCGAACCTCTGCAGTACACCGTCGCGTACCTGGGTCCTGGCTGGTTCAACAGCTCGCCCAGGCTCCGCGTGACCATAAAGAACACGTCTGATAGGGACATCACTCTGCCGTACCAGTACGGGTACCAGGTCCTCGTCAAGAAGCCTGGCGACAAGGACTACCTCGGCAACGTGGGGATCGGGCAGTCTCTTGGGACCATCGCTGCCGGAGCCACCAGGTATCTCTTCGTGAACCTGAACGACCTTGAGCCGGGAGTCTACCAGGCCGACGTGCGCTCCAACGTAGCCACGGGCCGCTACCGGGTCATGGCTCAGACTTGGTTCTACACCTGGTAAAGGCGATCTCGAGAGCCGAATGGGACTCAGCATGCGAGAATAGAGCCGGGGCCTTCGAAGGAAGGCCCCGGCTTAAATTTGGCCTCGACCCACAGCACATAAGAAGCACAGACAGATGGCCTGGCTTAGCCCGCCCAGCCCGAAGAAGGTCCGGTTCCACAGTTTGGGTCCCTCACTTGCACACCTGCCTGCACTTTGGTCTTGTCCCTAGGCTTTCTCGTCCGGGCGGATATCACTACGGCCTCGTAGTAAGACTCCTCCGGAACCGCCTTGTCGAAAGCCTCTAACTGGTTGACCAGATCGAACAGGTGGAACATCCGCGCGAAGTTCATCTCGTCAGTGCGCTCAGGCCCTCTTAGTCCAGGCCTGGTAGAATACCATTCAAGCGATCCTCAGCCTGCCTCATCAGATCTGGGATGGGTGTCCCAAGGGGATAGTCCTGCATCTTCCCAAGAGTAATGACTTCGTGCAGGCGCAGGACCTTCACATCCGTGAAAGCCTCTATGTACCGTTGGGCTTCCCTATCGTCACTGAACATGAGAGGAACCCCAAACTCGTGTGCCAGAGCTGCGGCCTCGAGTTCTCCAGGGCCGAGGAAATCCCTGTATGAGTTGATAAACACCTGGATACTTGCATGCTGCTCCATAGTGAGTTCCGGCGAGTTGTACACGTCAACCACTCTAAGCCAGCCCTGCTTCATCCCATCGCCTATCGAAGCACCTCCGCTGCCCTTCGTGCCGATCTTCCTGAGAGCTTCTCGGCGGACCTTCTCCGGGATGAGGATGACACGTTGAAGCCTGCCGAGCAGGCCCAGTTCTCCGGCCCGCGCGAGCTTGACCATGATGTCGGCGTCGCAGGCGCTAGTCGAGCTCTTGATGAGGTCTAAGGTCATAATCCTCCGGACGTTTCCCCCAGGGCTCTAATAGGCTCTCCAGCTTGTTCCAGGTAATGATGCCCTCGTCGAAATTGCTTATGGCGGCTTCGAGGAACACTCTCGGGAACCTCGACGGCGTTGGCTCGATGAGATCAGTGGAAAAGCCCTGCCGAAGTAACGCCCCCCGCAGGGCCTGGTGGTTCTCCACTGAACCAAGCTGGCGGATGGTGTTCCACAAGCCCCCGGTCTTGATAACGCCGGCCTTGAGCATCGCGTACGCCATGGCAGCGTAACTTACTCTGAACTCCTGCATCAGGTTGATGACGTCACGCTCCGTCGGCTTCCTGAACCCGAAGCGCTTGTAGTATTCAAGTCTCACGCGATCCTCCGGCATAAGAAACTCGCCCGCGAAGGCGTCAGCGATTATCTCAACCTCGTCTTCTTGGTCCCCACCGGGGTTACAGCGGACTTGGTGCAGACTCCTCGAGTCATACTTGAAATGGCAGAGCTCGTGCGCGGCGGAGAATATCTGCCTCCCGAGGGACTCGTTTGAGTTGACATAGACGACGGAACGGTTCTCAAAAGCCCCGTAGAACGCATGGAGGTCTGGGTCTCCTGACGGATACCTGACCAAGAAGACGCCCTGCTGCTCGAGGATCGCGAAGACGTCAGGGATCGGACCGGCTCCGAGGCCAAGCTCAGCCCTGGTCTGCTGGGCCCTCAGTCTCCCCTCCTGCCGAAGCTGCTCTCGATGCGCCCTCCTATCGCTGGGCATCCCGTTTCTCCTTCAGGGCCACCTGGGCGACCATGTCCCTCACCATCTCTTCAATGGCCAGAACGCTCTCAAGAAACTTGGGGTCCTGCTTCTGCTCTCTGAACCTGGCCACAAGACTCTCTTCCTCCACTGTCCTCGTGAGCTCGTCTACGGAAACGCCCAGGAAATCCGCCAGCTTCCGAACCTCAACACTGTTTATGGCCTTCCCGCCCTTCTCGATCTTGGTCACCACAGGACGCGATACTCCCAGCGCCAGAGCAAGATCAGCCTGGCTCAGTCCTCTCCCTTCACGGAGGACCCGAATCCTGCCGCCGATCTCGGCAAACGTAGGGGCTCTGCTCACGGTCGCCACCTCCCTGGAAGTATTTCGATAGTTCTATAACGAAGCGTAGATCGCCCCATAGGGGGCCTTGCGCTTCATATTGTAACACATGGCGGCACTCTCCGGTACTGTCCGACTGCTGAACGGTACGGTTCTCCCTAGCGCGCTACCACGAGCATCTTTAAATAACGGACCCTGTTTGCGCGAGGAAACCGACCGCGATACTCTATCCACGGTGTCCCGGACCGGGGCCTACCCGATCAACCTCCCGCACCAAGAGGGGAGGGATGCTCGATGAGAACAAGGCTATCAATACTGCTCGATGGTCTCCATCTAACAGGAGTAGGGCTGAACTTGGGTCCCCTCGCTCTCAGCTTCGACCTCGCGGGAGGCTCCGGTTCGGGACATCGGCTAGTCTCTCATGGATGTAGACTCCCTACCCGTTGAGTGGGTGCATGACCAGGCAGCCGCTATCAATGCAGCGCCTCCGACCACGGATGAGTTGAAGGGCGCGCTGGACAGGCTTGAGCAGCTCGCCAGAAGACAAGGAAAGCGGGATTTCCTAAGCCACGCCTCAGCGAACCAGTACAGGCTGAGTCCTGATCTCGGCCGGGTCGGCATCAATCCTTACGAGCCTGGCATACAGCCCATCCGCCCTCAGAAGCTCCTCGTGACTGCCCTGCTCCACTACCTCGCCCTCGCTCAGCACGACTATCCGATGGGCGTGGCGAATGGTCGACAGGCGGTGGGCGATGACGAGCGTGGTCCGCCCTTCCATGAGCTTCTCCAGCGCGGCCGAGATCCTCGCCTCCGTCTTCATGTCGACGGACGAAGTCGCTTCATCCAGGATCAGGATTGGAGCATCGTAGAGGAGCGCCCTGGCTATCGCCAGTCTCTGCTTCTCACCGCCGGACAGCCGGACGCCGCGCTCGCCGATCTGCGTGTCGTAGCCGCCCGGCATCTCCCGGATGAACTCATCAGCCCCGGCGGCTGCGGCGGCGGCCTCGATCTGCTCGCGGGTGGCAGCCGGACTGCCGTAGGCGATGTTCTCCAGGACGGAGCCGTTGAACAGGAAGACGTCCTGCAGCACCATGCTGATGTGCCGCCGCAGTGAGGATAACTTGACGTCTCTTATGTCGACGCCATCGACCAGCACGCGGCCTTCGGTCGGGTCGTAGAACCGGGGGATCAGGTTCGCCATGGTCGTCTTGCCCACGCCGGTCGGTCCGACGAGCGCCACCATCTCGCCGGGCTTGATCTCAAGGTTGATGTGCTTCAGCACCGGGACATCCTCGCCGTACTGGAACGACACGTCCTCAAAGGCCACGCGTCCCTGGGTCACGCGCAGTTCCTTGGCGCCGGGGACGTCCTTTATCTCAGGCAGCGTATCGAGCACTTCGAAATAGCGGTCGGACGCCGCCAGCGCCTGCTGCAGCGCCTCGTTGGTGCGGTTCAGCTGCATGATGGGGTCGTAGAACGAGCTCACGTAGAGGAGGAAACCCGTGATGTCCGCGATGGACATCTCGCCACGCAGCGCCATCTGCCCGCCAAAGAACACCACCGAGACGGTCCCCAGCCCGGCCAGGAAGTCGATGCCCCCGTTGAAGCACGTGCTGATCGAGACCGCCTTGGTGATGGACCGCGCATGCGCCAGGACGCGGTCCATGAAGCGGCGTTCCTCGCGCTCTTCCTGTGTGAAGACCTGGATCTCCCGCATGCCCGAGAGGTTGTCCTGGAGGATGGCGCTCAACTCTCCGAGTCTCGTCTGAGCCTGACGGAAGAGCCGCCGCACGTAGCGGTTGTACAGGTAGAAGCCGGTCACAATCAGCGGGATCGGGACCAGGGTGTAGACAGCCAGCCGGGAGTTGATGTAGAAGAGCGCGGCGCAAACGCCGAGGACCGTAAGCAGGCTCACCGTCATCTCGGGAACTGCGTGGGCCATGAGGGCCTCGAAGTTGCCGGTATCGTTGACGACGCGCGACATGATCTGGCCGGTCTGCGTGTCGGAGTAGTACCGCGGGGATAGCGTCTGGAGATGATCGTAGATGGCCTGCCTGGCTGAAGCCACGCTCCCCCAGCCCGCCACGTGGCCGCTCCAGGTCTGAAGGGCGCGCAGCGCAGGCCGCAGCGCGTAGACCCCCAGCAGTATCACCGCCACGCGGACTACATGGCCGACCGGGAGCGGCTGCTTGCCGACGTTCTGTTCGATCACGGCGATCAGCGACCGCAGCAGCCAGGGACCGGCGAGGACTGTCGCCGTGACCCCCAGCATCGCGATGAACGCTAAGCACATCCACGCCCAGTAGCGGCGGGAAATGAGAAGGAGGCGCGTTAGGTGCCGCAAACTCGCTCACCTCAGGTGTTTTCTGTGCCCGAAAAAGATGCAGCTGACCCCACCGTTCTCGATGCAGGCCTAGAGACAACCCTCAACGGCGAGCATTCAGCATCTCTATGAACCGCCTCGGGTTCACGATCGGGATGCCTTCGAAGACGCCCAGAGACAGAAGATGCTCGTCCCCTGAGACAATGTAGTCGGCCCCTCCTGCCTTTGCGCATTCCAGGAAGCGGTCGTCGCTCGGATCCTCACCGACACAGATTACGCGACCTTCTGGCACGATTACCAGTGTGTTTGGGAGGTTTATCAGTCGCTCCAGCACTTCTTGCCTGCCGCTAACCGTTCCAGTCCCCTCAAACGTGGGACGCAGGAACACTCCGAAGTACTCGCTTACGATCGGTGGACTAACGACGACCTGAACTGCCCCCTCTACCCAGAGATCCACTGCCCTGGCCCGAGGGCCGCTCGCTGAGATGAGGCCCGATATCAGGACGTCGGTGTCAAGAACGACTCTCATTCTGTTTCCTGAAGCTCGTGATTTCCTGCTGGACGTCAACAGCCGCAACACCGGAGGCGGCGGACCGAGCGCGGAGGTCCGCCAGGGCAAGCCTCAAAGCGAGTCGCTTGTTGTCTTCGACGGCTTTCTCCATCTCTCGGTACCTGTCATAACCCACCAGCACTGCCTGAGGCTCGCTATTCACAGTGATGACTACAGCAGTGCCACCCTTAGCAGACTCAATGTACGAGGTCAGTCCAGGGCGGACATCGTTTATGCCGGCAATCCGCTCCATGGTGTTCTCCTCCATTCACGGAAGCATTAATGTTTCATTTACAGTTTGCCGTAACGTACAAGCGGTGTCAAGCCTGATGCTGTTGCTCAGGGATCCGTGGAAGGTGGACCGCGACGGCTTCTCGAAGACTTGAGGTGCAAGATGCACCAAGCCCTGGAGGTGTTCGCCCTTGGAGAATTCCTTCGGACAGACCCTGCTCTACGGGTGCACGGTCTACACGATGGAGGACTCCGCTCCCCGCGAGGCCGTCCTCGTCCAAGGCGATAAGGTCGAGGCCGTTGGGACGAAGGCCCGGTTGGAAGCCGCGTGCTCACCAGAGTGCGGCAAGGTAGACCTGCACGGTGCGGCCGTCTACCCGGGGTTCGAGGACTCCCACATCCACCTGGCGTCGTGGTGTCTCAGGCAGACGGAGATCGACCTGTTCTCGGTCAAAACGCTGGACGGGGCCCTTGAGCTCATGAGAGAGCGGGCGAAGAGCGTCGCCCACGGGGAATGGGTGCGGGGCGGAGGCTGGGACAAGAACGTCTGGGGACGGTTCCCGACCGCATCCGACCTGGACCACGTCTTCCCGGATAACCCGGTCATCCTGGGCAGCAAAGACGGGCACTCCGTCTGGGTAAATACGCGGGCGCTCCAGGAGGCCGGCCTGACCCGCGAGACGCCCGAACCGCCGGGCGGCGCTATCTTGAAGGACGAGGGCGGGAATCCTAACGGGATCCTGCAGGACAACGCGGCAGGCCTGGTATACGGGGCCGTGCCCGCGACCGGCCTCGAGGCCACTGTGAAAGCCCTCTCGGACGGGATGAAGATGCTGCTTCGCATGGGAGTGACCGCGGTCCAGGCAGCGGAAGGACCGGGCACTCTCAGAGCCCTCCAGGTGCTCAGGGAGCGCGAGGGGCTCCCCCTCAGGGTCACCATGATGGTGCCCATCGACCAGCTCGAGCGCGTAACCCAGGCCGGGCTCCGGTACAGGTTCGGCGACGAGTGGTTGAAGATCGGGCCGGTTAAGATGTTCAAAGACGGTTCGCTAGGCGCTTCCACCGCCTATATGTACGACCCGTACGAGGGACGGCCGGGGCACTTCGGTCTTCAGACCATGACGCCTGAAGAGAATGACAGAGCCGTCAAGGCTTCAGTCGACGCCGGCTTCCCGGTGGCGTGCCACGCGATCGGCGACCGCGCGTGTCACGAGGCCCTTAACTCGATCGAGCAGGCCGGCAGTCCAGCCACTCCGGGAGCGAGGCACCGGATCGAGCACGCCCAGCTCCTGAAACCCGAGGACTTCCGGCGGTTCGGGAGGCTCGGCGTCGTGGCCTCGGTCCAGCCGGGGCACGCCTCCGCAGACAGGTATGTGGCCGACGAGCAATGGGGCAAGAGGGCCAGGTACGCCTACGCGTTCAGGTCGCTACTCGAAAATGGGGCGATCCTGGCCTTCGGTTCGGACGCGCCGGTTGAGGTACCCGATCCTCTCCTGGGGATATACTCCGCAGTCTACAGGAGGCGCCCCTCTGAGCCCGAATCCACTCCCTGGTATCCCGAGGAATCTCTCTCCATGTTCGACGCCATCGCGGGCTACACCAAAGGCGCCGCGTACGCAGTCGGCGACGAGCGCCTCAGGGGTACCATAGCTCCCGGAAAACTGGCGGACATGGTCATCCTCGGAGACGACCTGATGGCCGCGCCCGAGGACCGGATAATGGGCCTTGAAGTGCGAGGAGTCATGATCGGCGGGAAGCTCGCCCTTGCGGATGGCTCTTTCTAATTGGTATCATGCCCGAGGAGATTTCCTTTCCTATTAGCGTAGGAGGAGATGCAGTATGAAGGGGTATTCCACTGCCAACATCCGGAACGTTGCCCTCATCTCCCACGGCGGAGCGGGGAAGACCACCCTGGGAGACGCGATGTTGTTCTTGTCCGGCGGAAACGACCGGTTTGGCAGGGTTGACGACGCCTCGTCCGTGCTCGACTTCGACCCCGAAGAGCAAAGGCGCAAGACAACCATCTCCACGTCAGTTGTCCCGGTAGAGTGGAAGGGGACCAAGGTCAACGTCCTGGATACCCCCGGCTACTTCGACTTCGTGGGCGAAGTCCGCTCGGCGCTCCGCGTCGGCGACGGCGCCCTCGTGATAGTCGACGCCACGGGCGGCGTCGAAGTCGGCACCGAGCTGGTCTGGCAGTACGCGCAGGAGTACCAGGTGCCTCGCATGATCATCGTCAACAAGCTTGACCGTGAGAACACCGATTTCGACTCCGTGGTCGACCAGGTCAACGAGGCTTTCGGTGGCAGGGCCACGCCTCTTTACTTGCCGGTCGGCAAGGAATCAGGCTTCAAGGGCACCGTGGATGTGATCCGGGGCGTGATGATTACCACGTCCTCCGACGGTAAGTCCACCGAGGGCCCCGTGCCCGACGACATTGCCGGCGCCGCGTCCGACCTTAAGGAGAAGCTGAAGGAGGCGGCCTGCGACGGGGACGACGCGCTCATGGAGAAGTACCTCGAACAGGGCGACCTCACCGATGAGGAGATCCTCAAGGGCCTGCATCTCGCCTCCGTAGCGGCCAAGGTGTTCCTCGTCGTACCGGCGGCCGCAGCCAAGCTTATCGGCGTCCGTGAAGCCCTGGACGCTGCCGTGAACTACCTCCCGTCGCCCAAGGATGTGCCCGCGGTCGCGGGACGCATGCCTGGACAGGAGGCAGAGGTCAAGCGCTCGGCGGATGAGTCCTCGCCGTTCTCCGCGCTGGTCTGGAAGACCATGGCTGACCCGTACGTAGGGAAGCTGACTCTTTTCCGGGTCTACTCAGGCAAGTTCGTTTCCAACTCCTCCTGTCTGAACGCGAATAAGGGCAAGGTCGAGCGCATCGGCCAGCTCTACACGGTCAAGGGTAAGACACAGGAACCCGCCGCCTCGGTGAACGCCGGGGACATCGGCGCGGTGGCGAAACTGCAGGATACCCTGACCGGGGACACGCTATGTAAGCAGGAAGATCCCGTGGTCTTCTCTGCAGTCGAATTCCCTGCGCCAGTCTACTCGGTGGCAGTCCACCCTAAGACCAAGGGAGACGAAGACAGGATCTCGTCGGGCCTCGCCAGGCTCATGGAAGAGGACCCGACCGTCAAGACCGAGCGCAACGCCGAGACCTCCGAGACCATCCTATCCGGCCTGGGAGAAGTCCACCTGGACGTCACGACCGGCAAGCTGAAGAGGAAGTTCGGGGTAGACGTGGACCTCACGACCCCACGCATCCCTTACAGGGAGACCATCAAGGGCTCTTCCAAGGCGGAAGGACGGCACAAGAAGCAGACGGGCGGACGCGGCCAGTTCGGGCACGTCTTCATTGGGTTCGAGCCCGTGGCAGACAAGGAGTTCGAGTTCGTCGACAAGGTCTTCGGCGGGGCGGTCCCCAGGCAGTTCATCCCGGCGGTTGAAAAGGGCCTGCGCGAGTCCTTGACCGAGGGCGTGCTGGCAGGCTACCCGGTGACCCGTATCCGCGCCACCCTATATGATGGCTCCTACCACGCGGTGGACTCGTCGGAAATGGCGTTCAAGATAGCTGCATCGCTCGCGTTCAAGAAGGGCTGCACCGAGGCGAACCCCATCATCATGGAGCCCATCATGCGGATGGAGATCACTGTCCCGGAGCAGTTCATGGGCGACATCATGGGTGACCTCAACAAGAAGCGCGGGAAGATCCTCGGGATGGAGTCCAAGGGACACATCCAGGTGATCAGGGCTCTCGCCCCCCTGGCCGAGGTGCAGAAATATGCCATCGACCTCCGGTCGATGACGCAGGGGCGCGGTCTCTTCTCGATGGCCTCCGATCACTACGAGGAGGTCCCCGGCAACATCGCAGAGGATATCATTGAGGACGCCAAGAGCGCCAGGGAGCAGGAGAAGTAGTGCGGTTGGCACCGGGCGCAGCGCATGGGAAGTGGACGTGGCGCCTACTAGTGGAGGAGAACAGATATGCTTGAGGGAAGCGTCGCCTTGGTGACCGGATCCACGAGGGGGATAGGCAGAGCCGTCGCTCTTGAGCTCGCTTCTCAAGGTGCGGATATTGGCGTGAACTGCCGAGCGCCTGGCCGCGAGGCCGAGGATGTTTGTAAAGAGGTTCGCGAGATGGGAAGGCGAGTGACGTTTGTCCCGGGAGACACCCGGGTGGACCGCGATGTCGACCGGATGGTCGCGCAGGTATCAGCTGAACTCGGAGCGCCGGACATCCTGGTGAACAACGCAGTCTATGCACTCCAGAAGAAATTCCTCGATTTCACCGTGGAGGAGTGGAGAAGCCAGCTCGAGTACAAGGCTCTCGCCTACTTCCTCACTGCCCGGCGGGTTCTTCCCACCATGCTTGAGCGAGGCCGTGGGACCATCGTGAACGTGCTCTCGACGGTCGGCATGAGAGGAGGGAACGGCGAGGCCGGCTACGCCGTGACGAACGGGGGCGCCATGGCACTGACCAGGGCCCTGGCCTGCGAGTTCGGCGGACAGGGCATTCGCGTGAACGGGGTCGTGCTGACGTGGGCCGACAACGCGTTTGACCCCAAGGACCCCGAGCACCTGAAGTGGTTGGACCGGTTCGCCCTTAAGAGGGTCACGCACCTCCACGAAGTGGCCAAGACGGTTGCCTTCCTGGCCTCTCCTCAGGCGGAGGGTATCACAGGTGCGCTCATACCCGTTGACGCGGGCTACCTCTGCGTGTAGATACTGTTGATCACGTCGGGTGGGTCCGGCATCGCATTGCCTCAGCGATTACCTCTGAAGTAGACCCAGGACGAGCCCAATCACATGGCGCGCTGGCCCTTGCGGGCGAGGCACATTCATCCTAGATTCAGATCTTAGGTGTGAGATCGAGGTACCGGGGAATCGTGAACGGACCCGTCGGCCGACCGAGTAAGTCGGCTGGCTCGTCTGGCGAATCGAACGCTTCATCAACCGATGTAACTGGAGGTCAGACCTGTGCACACAGACTACCTGGCTCCCGTTGCGTCCACGCTCGGGATACTCGTCATAGTCCTCCTGACAATCCGCTTTCGATGGCACCCGTTCGTTGCCATGTTCTTCGCTGCCGTGGGGATCGGTCTCGCATCAGGCCTGCAACCGGCAGAAATAGCCGAGTGCGTGACGTCCGGTTTCGGGAAGACGCTTGGGTACAGCGGTATAGTCGTCGTCTGCGGGTTCATCATCGGGGAATTCCTCAAGAACACCGGGGGAGCTCAGGCCATTTCGCAGTCGGTGCTGAGCGTTGTTGGGGTAAGTCGCGCTCCTCTGGCGGTCGGCATCACGGGCTACCTCTTGGCCATCCCGGTCATGTGCTGCGATACGGCGTTCATCGTTCTCTCACCGGTTGTGGAAGGCCTGGCCTCAGGGCTGAAGGTACCCCTCCAGACGTTGTCGCTCGCCCTAGCGGTCGGTACCTACACTGCGTTCAAGATGATCCCTCTGTCTCCCGGCCCCTTGGCCGTGGTATCCGGGTATGGAGCGGACTTCGGGCGCGTTCTTGCCCTTGGCTTCGCGGCATCGATCCCCGTATTCGCGGCGGGTTACATCTGGATACGCAGGTTCGGCAGGTCCGGTTCCGGTGCAGCGGCTCGCGTCCCTGTCGCCACGCCCGATGCGCCAGCGATCGTTTCCGGGGCGTTCTCCGCGTTTCTCTCCGTAGGCACGCCCGTCGTTCTGATCATCCTCCGGGCGGTAGCGGACTCCGTGCTTCCTGCTCAGGACCGGCTGCGGGCATGGGTAGACTTCCTGGGGAATCCTGCCATCGCCTTGCCTCTCGGTGTCGGCCTCATGATGCTCATGTATCGGCGGATCGGGATGGATGTGCTCGCAGGGTGGATCTCGAGCGCATCATCTCGATGCGGGTCAATAATGATCATCGTCGGTGCGGGCGGCATTCTAGGCGCGGTGCTGCAGAGTTCGGGCTTGGGGGACTACCTTGGGCAGCTTATGGCGGGTCTCCATATTCCCGGCCTGCTTGTACCCTTCCTCCTTGCCATGGCTCTGAAGAGCACGCAAGGCTCCTCCCTGGTAACGATGTTAACCACGGCGGCATTGGTGGCACCCATCTTACCGGGTCTTGGGATATCCAGGGAAATCGCGGTTTTGGCCACCTGCGCAGGATCAATGGCCGTCGTCCACGTGAACGACAGCTTCTTCTGGGTGGTGACCCGGTTCGCTGACATGGACGTCCCCTCCGGGTACCGGAGTCTCACCCTCCAGACCTTGGTGCAGAGCGTCGTAGCGCTCGCCGTCACGCTCGCCCTGAGCATGTTCATGTGAGGTAAGCCTCCCATGTCCGGTGAAGCGGGGTTTGGCGTGGAGGAGAATGCCTGGTATAGGAGTGGGACGGTATGACCAGACTGTGGCGGTCGCTTGATTCCAACATGCGCATACTCGTGGTTTTGAACTTTGTTATGGCAGCATCTGTCTCGATGTATGCATCCTTGCTGGTGCCTTGGTACAGATCTCTCGGTCATGACTCGGGAGCGGTGGGCACGTTGAGCTCGATCATGCAGGTCGTAAGCGCGATGGCGGCGGTCGTGGGAGGGGTCCTGGCCGACCGGTACGGCAGGCGAGGGCTCTTCTTGCTGGGTCAAATGCTAAGGTGTGCCGCGGTAGCCACTCTGTTCGTCGCCAGGAGTTTCCTGGGGCTCGCAGTCCTGTCCATCATGAGAGGAATGGCCAGCGTGCAGTCCCCGGCTCAGAGCGCTCTTACGGCAGAATACACGGATGAACACAACCGGGCGACAGCCATCGGGCTTTCGCTCGCGGCGATGTACCTGGCTACTGTGATTGCTCCGGCGGTCGCCGGACCCTTGGCTGACAGGCTCGGGGCGAAGGTCCCCTTTGTGATCGCACTGGTCCTTGCTGCCCTTTCATGGCTTCTCACAATTCCTCTGAAGGAGCGAGCCCCAGCGGATCGGTCGCCTTCCGCAGCGGACCTGCCCGGTACAGCGAAAGAGCTTCAGACCGGGGAACCGGGAACGTCGATCACGGCGACTGCGCCTCATCCCAGTCATAGTCTGAGCTCATGCCTGCGCCGGATGTTCGTGGGGAGACGTGGGCTGCATGCGGCGCTGGTCCTCGCCAGTACGGGGACCGACGGCATCCTGAACGGGGCGTTCGGGGTGCTCCTGCCGCTCTTCGTCATGGACACGTTCAAGGCTGGCTTCTCGCAGGTCGCACTGCTGTCCACCTTCGTGTCTTTGGGGTCGGTCGCCGTGCAGGTGCTCGGTGGGAAAGTCGCTGACCAGATTGGACGCAGGCGCGTCATTCTCGCTACGGGCGTCGCGTCTTTGGCGGTGGTTGCGCTCTTGCCGTACGCTGGAAGCCTGCTTAAGATATATCTGCTGCTGTTCCTCGCGTCGACGGTGGCTAATGCTGCGGGACCTGCATTGAGCGCGGTCCTTGTGGAGGTAGTGGGCGAGGAAGACAGAGCGACGTTTTCAGGCGTGGCGACGGGAGTGGCCGCTGCGGGAATGGGACTCGGGGCCTGGGTCGCAGGGATATGGTACGGGGCCGGTTTCGCGGTGTCGTGGTTCGGACTGATCGTGGGCTCCTCCCTGGCATCGCTAGTGGCGCGTCACTTCGGGTTGCCCAGGGATGGTAAGCGTGCCGCCGAGGGACGGGATAGGGAGTAGATCGATCCTGCGATGCTTTGGGGATGCCTGACCTAGGAAAGTTGTGAGAGAGGCGAGCTGTATTGACCCGACCGCTACGAGATGTGCCCTTGGAGTCCGTGGGGTTCACAGGGAACGACCTGTCCGGGCAGGTCGCCGTGGTCACCGGAGCCGGACGAGGAATCGGGAGGGAGACGGCCCTCCTCCTCGCTGCCCTGGGCGCGGCGGTAGTCGTCGCGGAGATCTCCGAGGACGGCGAGACGACTGCCCGGGACATCGAGGCCCGGGGTGGGAAGGCCATCTTCGTGCGGACAGACGTGTCAGACGAGGAGAGCGTAGCCGGCATGTTCGGGGAGTGCCGGAAGCTGTTCGGCAATCCTACTATCCTGGTGAACAACGCCATCTACAGCCCTGTGAAGCCGCTTGCCGATCTCAGCTCCACAGAGTGGGGAAGAGTGCTGTCCGTGAATCTCGGCGGGGCGTTCTTCTGCATAAGGCAGGTACTCCCTCACATGAAAGAACGCCACGGCGGCACGATCGTGAACTTGATCTCGGCGCCGTCAATGCCTTACGCCGCAGCCTATGCAGCGACGAAGCAGGCATTGGAGTCGCTGGCCCACTCCCTGGCGGGCGAGATGGAGGGGACCGGGGTCTCCGTCGTGGCCTACGGGCCAGGCATGGTGGACACTCCGGGAGGGGTCTCAGCGTTTCACGAGCTGGCGGGTTACCTCGGCGTCACGTTCGAACAGATGACGCGGAGCGGGCTAAACCCCGGCTACGATGGGCTCGCGCCTGCGTACGACTCGGCGCTTGCGCTGGTCTACGCCATCCTCCACGCCGCCGAATACCACGGCCAGACCGTAATGATGCACGAACTGCTGCCTGAATTCGTCCCGGCAGGCGAAGACGACCTGGCTCCCACGCCGGAAACGCCTGGAGAGATGGATCTTCAGGGCCTCCAGAGGTTCTGCGAGCACGCTCTCGCGGTTTCTCTCAAGATGCAGAGCATCCTCGAAGGCACTGAAGCCGAGTTCGAGAGGCTGCCGTTCTTTGCCCGTCCGATGGCGCGCGCCGGCCTCAAGAGGAAGTCCGGCGCCCGTGCCAGGTACCTCACGGACATGGTGACAGCGCTGGCCGCTTTCCTTCATCAGGCTGCGGGCGGGCTGCGGAAAGGAGACCCGGTGGAGTGGGTCTCCGGCCGTCGCAGTTTCCTGGCGAGGTGGCAAGACCCCGAGGCGGTACTCGCCCGGCTTGCGGCGTATTTCCGGGAGGTGCCCTCGGAGACAGAACGCTTCGTCAGGGACAAGGATGCTCTCGAGGAGATCACGCACGTTTGTGCGGAGCGGGAGGCCGTTGCCCTGGAGCTTTCGGACCTCGCGTCACGCATCCGCAGGTGAGGCGCCTCGTGGCTCCAGAGCCCGGGGCAAAGGAGGCCGAGAATCGTGTTGGGTTACTGCGGGGTCAGCTGTACCAAGTGTCCGTGTTACCAGGGCACGCATAACGCCGACATAGGACTGCTCGAGCAGACGGCGCGTCTGTGGTCAAAGGGCGGGGAAGCGCTTCGAGCGGTCGACATGATCTGCTTAGGATGTGCCCAGGACGACCCCATGTACGAGTACTGCCGGACATGCGAGATCAGACGCTGTGCGAGGGGGAAGGGGGTTAGCCTTTGCGCCGCGTGCCCTGAGTACGAAGGGTGCGAGATGCTGCAATCGTTCCTCGGGGGGCAGGACGTCCCGCACCGGAAGATGTGGTCTGACCTCTTGAGGGTGAGATTCAAGGGTGGAAGGGGTTGACTGAAGGTGTCGAATCAGGATGTCATCCTGACTAGGCGAAGCATCCGGCGTTACACTGCGGAACCTGTCTCCGAAGAGCAAGTGACGAAGCTCATGGAGTACGCCATGAGCGCCCCGTCCGCGGACAACCAACAGCCTTGGGTGTTCGTGGTGGTAGCCGATCGCGGCATTCTGGACGAGTTGGGCACGCGCCACCAGCCGGCGGGCATGTTGAGGGAGGCGCCTCTTGCCATCGTCGTCTGCTGCGACATGGACCGGGTCACGTGGAAGCAGTTCTGGCAACAGGATTGCGCTGCTGCCACCGAAAACGTACTGCTCGGCGCAAACTCTCTCGGGCTCGGCGCCGTGTGGTGCGGGGTGCATCCCACGGAGACGACGGAAGCCATGGTGCGCGGAGTGTTGGAGATCCCCGAGAGCGTGGTCCCGTTCTCGCTCATATCTGTCGGACATCCTGCTGAACATAAGCCGCCGTCAGACAGGTACGATCCATCACGCGTCCATCGGAACCGCTGGTAAATGCACTTAAAGCTCGTGGTGCCGCCCTAACAGGCGCCCAACGCGCTCTTGGGCTTTCCCCCGGGATGGTTCCGTGCAGTCTCCGTCGCGCTGCCCGCTGACCCAGCGGGCAGCGCTGCGGAATCACTTGTAGAGGGTCTGAAGCTTTATCCCCCGGTAGTAGTAGCTCAGGATGTTGGCCGCCGACTTGCCCCTCTGCGCCATCATCCAGGCTCCCCACTGGGACATCCCAACTCCGTGCCCGTATCCCCGGCCTTTCATGAAGACTGCGTCGCCGTCCATCCTGACGCTGTCGAGCAGGGTGGATCTCATGGTCCTGTCGCCTATGGCGATCCTGAAAGCCGGTGCGGGTACGTCCTTCCCGTTGATGGTGATGGTTTCGGCCCTGCCGGACGGGCCTTTCCGCCCGATGCCGACGGATGTGACGTGCCCAACGTTGACCCCTACCGCGGCAGCCGCTCTGGACACCTCAGCGTTGGTGAAGGTGTAGACCCAGGGATGGGCCGGGTCGGCCTGGACGTCGTTGACGGGTATGACGTACGGCGTGGACTCCTTCTTGTAGCCGAGCCCTTCCACGGCGCTGGCGGTTATTCCGCCGGAACTAGCGTGAAACCAGGCGTTTATGGGCTTGCCGCCGTACAGCACCACCTGCCCGCGCGTGTTCGCCACTGCCTGCTTCACGCGGTCGTTGACTTTTGACGGGTTGTACGCCTGGAACTCCTTCGGGTCAGTGCTGGCGTTGGTGCCTCTGGCAGGCACGCCGCCGTCCTGCATCTTCCGCAGCGTGAAGGTCCTCGCCACGATCGCCTGCGCCTCCAGGGCCTGCAGAGGCCATGAGGTCTCCATCTCGGCCGCCACCACGCCCTCCAGGTACGACTCCAGGGACATGTTCTTGACTTGGCCGGTGTCGTGCATGTAGACCGAGAGTGTCGGCTCGGCATTGGGCAGGCCCGCCTTCTCGGACCCTCTTGCTCCCCTGGCGACAACAGCCAGGATGACAGCAAGGATCACCCCGGGGATGATGAGCCATCGCTCGTCCCTGAAAAACCCCTTGCGCCCCTGGTTCGAAGACATGCGCCATCGCCTCCCGTACCTATCTTTTCCGGTATGCGCAGCCGGGAAACGTCGCATGGCAAGGTCGGTGCCGCTTCGGTGCCGCTATTGAGACAGGCGGATTCCGCATGGTAGCATCTTGGCAGGACGGACTCGTTGGAGGTGGCTCTGGTTTGGACTGGGACCTTCTTATCGCCGGAGGCGGACCCGCGGGGATGACCGCCGCGATCTATGCTGGTAGAGCAGGCTGGAAGACCTTGGTGCTCGACCCTCTCGGGGGCGGCGGACAAGCGAGCACCACTGACGTGATATACAACTACCCCGGGTTCCCGGACGGCGTGCCCGGTCTCCAGCTCATGGATCTCATGTCCAAGCAGGCCAGGAACTTCGGGGCCGTCGTGGAGTTCGACGAGGTCAGGGAAGTGTCCGCGGGTAACATGTTGTTCCGCGTGAAGTCTGATAACGCCGAGCGCACTGCGAGGGCCGTTATCTATGCGGCCGGGACCTCTCCAAAGAAGCTGGGAGTGCCCGGCGAGGACGAGTTCATCGGCCGCGGCATCAGCTACTGCGCGACCTGCGACGGGCCGCTCTTCAAGGACAGAGTTGTGGCTGTGGTCGGCGGCGGCGATTCGGCGCTCACCGAGGCCGAGTTTCTGAGCAGGTTTGCCAGGGAAGTCCTGCTGGTCCACAGGAGGGACGAATTCAGGGCGGGCCTCGCCTCCGTGCGGCGGGTCACGGGAAACCCCAAGATCCGGATGGTCCTTTCCAGCGTCGTCGAGGAAGTGAAGGGTAACGACAGGATATCCTCTGTCGTGCTGCGCGACATGAAGCAAGGCCGGACTTCGGAGGTCCTGGTTGACGGGCTCTTCCTGTATGTTGGCTCCAATCCAAACATTGCGCCCATCAAAGACCTGGTTGATACCACGGAGTCAGGTTTCGTGAAGACCGCTGGTGACATGTCGACGCGGACGCCCGGCCTGTTCGTCGCCGGCGATATCCGGGAGAAGTCCCTGAGGCAGGTGGCGACCGCGGTCGGCGACGGAGCCGCGGCGGCGTGGGGGGCGGAGAAGTACCTGCTCGAGAACGCGGCGGGGGTGCGCAAGTGAGAGCCAAGCTCCGGCTTCTCCCCAATGTAAGGCACCGCGTCCTGTACGGCCACCCGTGGGTCTTCGCCAACGAAGTCGAGTCCGCGGAAGGCGCGTACTCCGCTGGCGACATCGTCGAGGTGCGGGACAGGCGGAACGGCTTCGTGGGCTTGGGCTACATCAATCCCGAGTCCGCCATCCTGGTCCGCATCCTCACCAGGGACGATAGGGAGGTGGACGAGGCCTTCATCCGGGAGAGGGTGGGGAGCGCAGTCGACTACCGCAAGGCGCTCTTCGGACTGGCCGGGAGCATCGCGGAAAGCCCCGGGGGGTTTCGCCTGGTCCACTCCGAGGCCGATTTCCTCCCCGGCCTGATAGTTGACGTGTTTGCCGGCTATGTGTCTTTGCAGACGCTGACCCTGGGGATCGACCGGTGGAAAGAAACCATCGTCGAAGCCCTGCGTGACTTCGTTTCACCCAAAGGCGTGTACGAGCGCAACGACGCCCCAGTGCGGGAACTGGAAGGCCTGAGCCGGAAAGCCGGGTACATCGGGGAGCCCTTCGACCCGCTCGTGGAAATAGACGAGAACGGCGTGCGCATGCTCGTTGACGTTCAAAAAGGCCAGAAGACCGGCTACTTCCTCGACCAGTCGGACAACCGCCTCCGCTTGCGGGCACTGGCGCCAAGCAAGGACGTGCTGGACGCGTTCTCCTATTCAGGGGGCTTCGGCCTGTCGGCTGCCTATGCGGGGGCCAGGAGCGTCCTCTGCGTCGACGCGTCCGACGCGGCGCTGGACCTGGCGAGGGCTTCCGCCGGGCGAAACGGCCTCTCAGACAGGGTTTCGTGCCGCGCAGCCAATGTGTTCGATCTTCTGCGCGAGTACGAGAGGGACGGAACCAGGTTCGACGCGGTTGTTCTCGATCCGCCCGCGTTCGCCCGGTCGCGGCGGATGCTGGAAAAGGCCCTCGCCGGCTACAAAGAGATTAACCTGAGGGCAATGAAGGTGCTGCGCGAAGGCGGGTTTCTGTGCACCTCTTCCTGCTCGCAACACGTCACGGCGACGGAGTTCGACGCCATTCTGGAAGAGGCTGCCTTCGACTCCCGCAAGTCCCTCAGGATATTGGAGCGGCGCGGGCAGCGCGCCGACCACCCAATCCTGGCAGGGGTTCCCGAGACAGACTACCTCAAGTTCCGAATGTGCCAGGTCAGCAGACTGTCCTAAAACAGCGGCAGCGCCCCGCGATCTCAACCTGTTCAGGTATTGAACTCCTTGGTTCGTGTGCACTATACTCAGGTAGGTCAAAGAAAGACAAAGTTAGATTGCCAGATGTCAGACAAGAAAACTCAAGCGGGTGGACGGATGGCGAGCCTCGCGGACCTCATCGAGCAGTACATCGAATCTCTGATCCAGGATGGCGAAGGTTTCGCCGAGGTGCGGCGCGCGCTCATCGCTGAGCGCTTCCGCTGCGCCCCGTCCCAAGTATCCTACGTGATCTCCTCGCGGTTCTCCCCGGAGAAGGGCTACATCATCGAGTCGAGGCGTGGCGGAGGAGGGTTCATCCGTCTCACCAAGGTCAGCCTCGACGAGGACAGAGTCCGCGAGGTCCTGACCGATGTCGGCGCCTACTTGAGCCAATCTGAGGCGTACGACTACTTGGAGAGACTTCACCAGGAGGGTTACCTGGACCAGCGGACCTACGAGGTCATGAGGGCGGCCGTATCGAGGAATGTCCTCACCCTCGGCCTGCCCGGCAGGGACGTCATCAGGGCCAACATATTCAAGGCCATGCTGAACGCATATTTCTCGGTGGCGGGAGAAGAGGAGTGAGAAGCGATGATATGCGAGGAGTGCGGCAAGAGAGAGGCTACCGTGCGGTTCGAGCAGGTCATTAACGGGAAGAGGACCGTGATGAACCTCTGCCGCGAATGTGCAGAGAAGAAAGGCATTATGAACATGAACGTTTTTCTGCAGCCCAGCTTCAACATAAGCAGCCTCCTGTCGGCTCTCCTGGGCTCTCAGATCAAGGGCGCTCCCGCCCTGGAACCGGGCGAGGAGACCAGGTGCCCGGTGTGCGGGATGAGCTACCGGGACTTCGCAAGGGCGGGCATGCTTGGGTGCTCCAGGTGCTACAAGACCTTCGAAGAGAGGCTCGATCCACTCCTTCGCCGGATCCACGGCTCCGACCGCCACGTGGGCAAGGCGCCGGTCAAGGCCGGCGGGTCCGCCAAGGCCCGCAGAGAGATCGACAGCCTGAAGAGGGAGCTTTCCCGGGCCATCTCAAAGGAGGCCTACGAAAAGGCGGCCGAGCTCAGGGACACTCTTAAGGAGATGGAGCAGAAGCTGAGGGGTGAACAGGCGTGAGCGCCAAGAGAGAAAATCTTCTGGAAGCCATCGTGAAAAACCCGTCCTCCCCGTGGATGGACGGGAGCGGCGACCTTGCTGACGTGGTCATCTCGTCCAGGGTCAGGCTTGCCCGGAATCTCACAGACGTGCCCTTCCCTCACCTCCTTGAGGAGGGGCAGGCTAGGGAGGTGCTGGGGAGGGTCTCCGGCGCGGTCAGAGACATCAACACGAAAGTGGCCGAGAGCCCCTTCGGCGAGCTGTACGTGATCGACCTGCAGGACGCTTCGATGCTGGACCGCCAGGTCCTGGTCGAGAAGCACCTCATGAGCCCCCAGCACGCCCAGCCGGGTTTCGGCAGGGGTCTCGTGACCAGGCCTGACGAGAAGGTCGCGATCATGGTCAACGAGGAGGACCACGTCCGCCTGCAGTGCCTGTACTCAGGCCTCGAGATGGACGAGGCGTGGATCACCGCAGGCGGCATAGACGACCTTCTGGACGAACGCCTGGATTTCGCCTACGATGACCGGAGCGGCTTCCTCACAGCGTGTCCCACCAACGTCGGTACCGGCCTCAGGGGCTCTGTCATGGTGCACCTGCCAGCGCTCGCCATGGGCGACGAGGTTTCCAGGGTGCTGTCGGCGGTCAACAAGATGGGGCTCGTGGTGCGCGGCCTGTTCGGCGAGGGTACCGAGGGCCAAGGCAATGTCTTCCAGATATCCAACCAGATCACGCTGGGCCAGACCGAGAAGGAGATCATTGAGAACCTCTCCCTGGTCGCCAAGCAGGTAGTCGCCGAGGAGAAGAAGTTCCGCGAGATGCTCCAGAGGAGCCAGCGCTCAGAACTGGAAGACCGCGTCTTCAGGGCATGGGGCATACTTTCAAATGCCCGCAGCATGTCCTCGCAGGAAGCGGTCAGGCTCTGGTCCGACGTGAGGCTCGGAGCCGAGCTGGGCATGATGCCCGGGCTGAACGGAAAGAAAGCCAATCAGATCCTCGTGATGGCGCAGCCCAGCTTCGTCCAGAGGACGTCAGGGAAGCCCCTGCCACCTGAGGAACGCGACACCCGCAGGGCTGAACTCATAAGGCAACACCTTTTATACTCGAAAGCATGAGGAGGTCCGGACTGTGAACGGGAGACCGAGGTACACTGAACGCGCTCAAAAGGTCCTGACCGCGGCGCAGGAGCAAGCGAGGTTACGCGGCGCCGAAGCCATGGACACTGGACACATCCTCCTGGGCCTCTTGCAGGCCGAGGGCAGCATTGCGCTCGAAGTCCTCCGTGCCATGGGTATTGAGCCCAGAGCGGTCCAGGAGGAAATAGACAAGAACACTGAGAGGAGGGCCCCGATCTCCGGGATCGAGGGTGTCACGCCCGGCGCCAAAAGGGTGATCCAGCTCCTGCAGGAAGAGTCGACCGAGCTAGGGCATACATGGATAGGGACCGAGCACATCCTGCTCGCGCTCATTCGCGAAGGAGAGGGCCTGGCGGCCCAGGTGCTTCTCGGGATGGGTGCCGACCTCGACAAGGCGAGGGGGGAAGTCGTCAAGAGGGTCGGCGGCGAGATCCACGCCGGGCAGGGCGAAGCGCCCGGCCTTACAGGTCAGGGCCCCCAGGGCGCGGCGGGAAGACGCCAGGGCGCCAAGCGCACCCCGACTCTGGAGGCGTATGGGCGCGACCTGACCCAGCTCGCCCGCGAAGGCAAGCTTGATCCCGTCATCGGCCGGGAGAAGGAGATCGAGCGGGTCATCCAGATCCTCTCAAGGCGCACGAAGAACAACCCGGTGCTCATCGGCGAGCCGGGAGTCGGCAAGACCGCGGTAGCCGAGGGCTTGGCCGAGGTCATCAGCGAGGGCAAGGTCCCTGAGATGCTAAGGAATAAGCGGGTCATTACGCTGGACCTGGGTTCCCTGGTCGCCGGGACTAAGTACCGCGGCGAGTTTGAGGAGCGACTCAAGAAGATCCTGGACGAGATCAGGCGGTCTGGCGACATCATCCTGTTCATCGATGAGATGCAGAACATCATCGGCGCGGGAGCCGCTGAAGGCGCCATCGATGCGTCGAGCATCTTGAAGCCGCTCCTGGCCAGGGGCGAGCTCCAATGCATCGGGGCCACCACGCTGGACGAATACCGGAAGCGCGTGGAGAAGGATGCCGCCCTGGAGCGCAGGTTCCAACCGGTCATGGTCTCGGAGCCGACAGTGGACGAGACGATCACGATCTTGAAAGGCTTGCGCGACAGGTACGAGGCGCACCACAAGGTCAAGTACACGGACGAGGCGCTCGAGACCGCGGCAAGGCTCTCGGACCGCTTCGTATCCGACCGGTTCCTGCCCGACAAGGCAATCGACCTGATCGACGAGGCTGGGTCCAAGGTTAGGCTGAAAGCGTCCGAGGCGCCCGACGACCTGAAGGACCTGGAAGGCAAGATCGAGGAACTGGCCAAGGAGAAGGAAGCGGCAGTCGCCTCCCAGCAGTTCGAGAAGGCGGCCGAGTTCCGTGACCAGGAGCAGTCTCTCCGCAAGAAGCTGGACGAGAAGAAAAAGAGCTGGCAGACCAAGGAGATCCCCGGCAAGTCGACGGTCACCGCTGAGGACATTGCGGTCATCGTCTCCGACTGGACCGGCATCCCGGTGAAGCGGCTGGCCGCTGCCGAGACAGAAAAGCTTCTACACCTGGAGGAGGAGCTCCACCGGCGGATCGTCGGCCAGGACGAGGCCGTGGCGGCTGTAGCTCGGGCCATCAGGCGGTCCAGAGCGGGGCTGAAGGATCCCAAGAGGCCCATCGGCTCGTTTATCTTCCTCGGCCCGACTGGTGTAGGAAAGACCGAACTGGCCCGCACTCTGGCCGAGAACCTGTTCGGCGATGAGGACGCCCTGGTCCGGTTGGACATGTCCGAGTACCAGGAGAGACACACGGTGTCGCGCCTGGTAGGGGCGCCCCCAGGCTACGTGGGGTACGAGGAGGGCGGCCAGCTCACGGAGGCGGTCCGGCGCAAGCCGTACTCGGTCATACTGCTCGATGAGATCGAGAAGGCCCACCCCGACGTGTTCAACGTGCTGCTGCAGGTGCTGGAGGACGGGCGCCTGACCGAGGCCAAAGGCCGGACCGTGGACTTCAGGAACACGGTCGTGATCATGACGTCCAACGCGGGGGCAGAGGTCATCTACGGTAGAGCCGTGCTGGGGTTCACGACCGAGAGGGACACCGAAATGGCTTACACGGAGATGAGGGACCGGGTCCTGGACGCGGTGAAGCGCATCTTCCGCCCCGAGTTCCTGAACAGGGTGGACGAGCTCATCGTCTTCCACGCACTCAAGGTCGACCACCTGAAGGCCATCGTCGACCTACAGCTCAAAGAAGTCGCGAGGAGGCTCAAGGAGTCGGCGGACATCGCGGTCGAGGTCACCGACAAGGCCAAGGAGAAGCTCATTGCCGAGGGTACCGACCCCGACTACGGAGCGAGGCCGCTCAGGAGGGCGATCCAGAGGCTTGTCGAGGACCCGCTCTCCGACCTTGTGCTCCGTGGCGAGTTCAGGGAGCACGAGAAAGTGATCGTGGACATGGACGAAGACGGAAACGTGGCCTTCCGGCCCGCCGCTAAGGCGGCGGACAAGTAGGCCGGAAAGGAATGATTCTATGCCGCGCCCTGTTACGAGGTACGTTTGCTCGTCTTGCGGTTTCCAGGCCCCGAAGTGGTATGGACGCTGCCCCCGATGCGGCGAGTGGAATACGATGGCCGAGGAGCTCGTGCGTCCAGCCGGGCCTGGCAGGATCCACATGTCGAAACCTGTCGCACCCGTCGTGCTATCCAGGGTGCCTCGCGAGGACGTTACGCGCTTCAGCAGCGGGATGAAGGAGCTCGACCGCGTGTTGGGCGGGGGCTTCGTGCCCGGTTCGGTCACGCTCCTGGCTGGCGAGCCGGGGATCGGCAAGTCGACGCTGCTCCTGTCGGTGGCAGAGGGCGTGTCGAAGGGTCGCGGCAAAGTCCTGTACACTTCCGGCGAGGAGTCCCAGGGTCAGGTCAAGATGCGGGCAGACCGGCTCGGTGTCGGGTCAGAGAACCTCTACTTCGCCGGACTCCAGGACGTGGACGCCATCCTGGAACAGAGCAGCGAGCTGAACCCGATCCTCCTCATCGTGGATTCCGTCCAGACGTGCGAGGACCTCTCGGTGGATTCGCTGCCGGGCGGCCCCACCCAGGTGCGGGCCTGCGCTATCAAGGTGCAGCAGTACGCCAAAGACAGGAACCTCGCGGTCGTGATGGTGGGGCACACGGTCAAAGCGGGCGGCATCGCAGGGCCCCGACTCCTGGAGCACTTAGTCGATACCGTGCTCTACTTCGAGGGCGACCAGAACCACCTGTACAGGATAGTCAAGGCGCAGAAGAACCGTTTCGGACCCACCAACGAGGTCTCGGTGTTCCAGATGGAGGAGAACGGACTGCAGGAAGTGGCCAATCCGTCGGAGCTCTTCCTGTCCGAGCGAAGCTCGTCCAACGTGGGTTCGTGCGTGGGAGTGTGCCTCAAGGGCAACCAGGCAATCTGCCTGGAGGTCCAAGCGCTCGTGGCGACCTGCGTCTACGGGGCGCCCAGGAGGGTTACCAGCGAGATCGAGCACGGCAGGGTCGCTCTGATCCTTGCCGTGCTGTCCAAGAGGCTGGCCAGTGGCCTCGACAACCGCGACGCCTTCCTGAAAGTCGCAGGCGGCATCCGGATAGACGAGCCGGGCATAGACCTCTCCGCGGGCATAGCCGTGATGTCAAGCTTCCACGAGGCGCCGGTGAAGCCCGGGCTTGCCTGCTTCGGAGAGATCGGCCTTTCAGGGGAAATACGCATGGTCGCGAGGATGGAGGATCGGGTCAAGGAAGCGCTGCGGGTGGGGTTTGACCAGGTCCTGGTCCCGGCGGGTTTCCTCAAGAGGCAGAAGGCTTGTTCAAACATGACGGGCGTCTCGTCCGTTGAAGAAGCGGTACGAAACGCCCTTTCAAGCCAGCAAACCAGGTATAACTCAGAAAGCCCTATGAGAAGTTGAACATCCCGAGGCAGGCGACCCGCTCCTGCTCTTTGAGCAGTATGTCGTACAGGTTCAATGCCATGAGGTTGCACAGGGCCGCCAGGAAGAACAGGTTCCGTCCGATCTCGTCCTCCAGGATCTCGGCGCAGTGGTCGCAAAGCTTGCCTTTGACGTGGGTGCTCATGTGCTCTTTGAGGGATTCGAGGGAGTCGAGCTCGGGTGGGATCTTCTGTCTCACCGCTTCTACTTCGATGCAGCCGCAATTGGTTACCGCTTTGGTCACCGCCCTGTTGACCCGGCTTGCGGACTCGGTGAGCTTGCTCATGACGTCGAGGATGCTTCTATGCCTGATGAGGTAGTCGTCCACAGTCTCCTGGAAACCGTCACAAAGGAGATCTTTCACTCTCGTTTCACCTCTCAAAAGGTCAAGTGAAAGAAGATGGTGGACGTGGGGGGATTCGAACCCCCGACCTTTCGGATGCGAACCGAATGCTCTCCCACTGAGCCACACGCCCATCCGTGCTTGAACGCAAAATCAATTCTACTGTAGCGGGGGTGAACAGTCAAGGAAGCGGCCTTTCCAGGCCTTTCCAGGGAGGGAGCTACGGGCTCTGGGCGAGCACCCCATCGAGGACGCCTATAGTCTTCTCCCTGTCCCAGTCCTTGGCGAGGATAAGCTCGGATATGAGGATCTCCTTGGCGCTATCCAGCATCTTGCGCTCGCCCGTGGAGAGGCCCTTTTCTCTCTCGCGGGCAGCCAAGTTCCTTACGACGTCCGCGACCTCGTAGATGTCGCCGCTCTTTATCTTCTCGAGGTTGGACCTGTACCGCCGGTTCCAGTTGGTCGACATCGGAGTGCACTCCTGCTTGAGCACATCCATCACTTTGTCGACTTCCTCAGGGCTGATGACGTCCCGGAGGCCGATCTCCTTCGTATTGTCGACGGGAATCATCACTTTCATGTCGCCGATCGGAAGGCGGAGCACGTAGTAGCGGTGGGTCTTACCGAGGATCTCTTTTTCCTCAACACCTTCGATGGTCCCGGCGCCGTGCATGGGGTATACGACCCGATCACCGACGTTAAACATCCCCATAACCCCCAGTACGCCTTGCCGTGTTATTGTACCATTAACTGGAGTTTTCGGTCAAACGCCGCCCTGGGTGTCTATGTGGGCGAGACCTGCGGCGAAAGTGGAAGAAGACCACCTCCGCACCCGCGTCAGGCTGCTTGGACGTGCCTCGCGGGAGAGGATATAATGGGACTGCAGCAATATGCCAGGCAAAGGAGGTGCTTTATTTGGACAGAGCCCGCCGCTACTTCGCCTTGGCTGGTGCGCTGATCGGCGGCACCATCGCCTTCTACCTGATACCTCCCTTCGAGAAACTCCTCAAGTTCGAACTCCGGATCTTCGAATCGGCAGGCGTGATCGTATTCACGTCGGCGCTCTTTGCTGTGGCCTTCTTCTTCCTCGGCCCCCCGGCGGCCAAGCTCGCCATATCAGGCATCGAGTGGATCGAGAAGAAAGTGGTAGGGGCGTCTTTGCAGGACATCGTGGTCGGAGCGGGTGGTCTCATTGTCGGCCTTATAATTGCCAATTTGCTAACCCCGTCTCTCGCCAGGATTCCTCTGGTGGGCCCCTTCCTGCCGGCAGTCTCGCTGGTCATACTGGGCTACATAGGGATCGCGGTAGCCAGGAGCAAGAAGGACGACCTGGTGGCCCTGAGCCCGGCGCGCCTGAGGCAGGCGGTCAGGTCATCCAGGAGCAAAGTGCAGGAGAGAAAAGGGGGCGACCTCCCCTACGGTCAATCTGCCCCCAAGCTTCTCGATACGAGCACGATCATCGACGGCAGGATCATCGACATCTGCAAGTCCGGCTTCGTAGAGGGCAGGGTCATCATCCCGAACTTCGTCCTGGACGAGCTCCGGCGGATCGCTGACTCGTCGGACAACCTGAAGCGCAACAAGGGCCGCCGGGGACTGGACACGCTCAACCGGCTCCAGAAGGACGTGCCGGTCGACGTTTCGACCTGGGACTGGCCCACTCTGCCCGGCGACGACGTCGATTCCCTGCTGCTGAAGATCGCAAAGACCACCGGGGCCGTGGTCGTGACGACCGACTACAACCTGGCGAAGATCGCTGAGCTGCAGATGGTCGGGGTGCTCAACGTCAACCAGCTCGCCAACGCCCTGAAGCTCATGGTCGCTCCAGGTGATGAGCTCTCGGTGGATATCCATCGAGAGGGCAAGCAGCCTGGGCAAGGCGTGGGATACCTGGACGACGGCACCATGGTTGTGGTCGAGCAGGGCCGGAGGTTCATCGGGCAGACGATTATGGCCGAGGTCACGAACGTTCACTCGACGCCCGCGGGAAGGATGGTGTTCGCGAGGCCCAAGTACCTGGACAAGGCGGCCAATCAGGGTGAATGACGCGGTCTGGGTCATCATCCCCGCCGGTGGTCAGGGCGTAAGGGCCCGCTCACCCGTTCCCAAGCAACTCCAGGAGATCGGCGGGAAGACCGTCCTGGAGCGGACAGTCTCCAGGCTCGCGCGGGTCTCAGGCGTGACGGGCATCGTCGTTGCCTTGCCCGCTCCTCCCTCTGATCCCGATACGCAAACGTTAATGGAGCAGGTCAAGCGCAGGCTGCACGCCGTGAGTGACTCCGGCGTGCAGTTGGTTTTCGTCCCAGGCGGGAATACCCGGCAGGAGTCCGTGTACAACGCGCTCCGGGCGGTCCCGGACGGCACCAGGTGGGTCGCGGTGCACGACGCCTCGAGGCCGTTCTGCACAGGAGCGCTCTTCGAGAGGGTAAGAGAGGCTGCCAGGAAACACGGTGCAGCCATATGCGCTGTTACGCCTCCGGATACTGTGAAGTCGATCAGGATCGAGGCGGATGAGTCTTGGGTCCAGGCCACTCTCGAGCGAGACTCCCTCGCGAGCGTGCAGACCCCCCAGGTGTTCGCAGCGGAAGTCCTCAGGCTGGCCCACGAGGCCGCCCGGAGGGACGGGGTCATGGGGACCGACGACAGCCAGCTGGTCGAGAGGCTAGGGCACGAGGTGGCAGTAGTGGAGGGAGAGCGCTCGAACCTGAAGCTTACCCATCCCGAGGATCTCGCTCTCGCCAAGGTACTCCTGGGAGAGGAGCCCGCTGGTGGCATTCCCGCGGTCGGCCTGGGCTTCGACGTACACCGGCTGGTCCCGCGGCGAAAGTGCGTGATAGGCGGCGTGGACATCCCCTTTGAGAAGGGCCTATTGGGGCACTCTGACGCCGACGTCCTATGCCACGCGGTGATGGATGCCGTGCTGGGCGCCCTCGGCAAGAACGACATCGGCCAGTGGTTTCCCGACGACGACCCTAGGTACGAAGGGGTCTCAAGCATTGGCCTCATGACTGACATGTGGAACGCGCTGAAGTCCGATGCTAAGATCCTGAACGTGGACGCCGTCGTCATCGCCGAGTCTCCCAAGATCATGCCTCACTCCCAGCAAATGAGGGCCAACATCGCTGGCGCTCTCCGCTGCGAGGTCGGCCGGGTTTCCATCAAGGCGACAACAGCCGAAAGGCTCGGCACTATCGGACGAGGAGAAGGCATCGCCGCGTTCTGCGTGGTGACTGTGAGAAGACTCAAGGAGGGGCCGGGATGAGCGACGCAACCAGAGGGGGACCGCGCAAGACGGCTCTTGAGGCAAAGATCCTGTACTACCCCTTCATGGGTACGGAAACGAACACGGAGAGGCTTATACTGCTGTCCCGCCTCTGTTACTCGCCAATGGGCATCGATCAGTTGGAGGACCTCCTCAAGGGGGACAACCCTGACGCTGCGGCGACCGGCCGGTTCATCCGGGGGCTCATCGATAGCGGACACCTCGGCACTCTGGAGCACTGGTACACGACCTTCGCAGTCGAAGGTTACTCCAGGATATCCAGCCAGCAGAACGACAGGCACAGGCTCATGAAGGTGTTCAAGGACGCGGGCGTGGTCTACTTCAATGACCCCGAGCAGAGCTCGCCGGACGTGTCCCAAATGCAGCAGTCTCAGAGGTACGTCAAGGAGGACAACTTCCGCTACGTTGCTCCGCCAAGCTTCGCATCCAAGCCTGGATTCCTCAAGAGGTTCGAGAAGCTCCAGGAGGAGGTCATGGACATCCAAAGGGAAGGCCTCCAGCTCGGCCTGCCGGCGGAAGACGTGAGGTTCGCGCTCACTAACGCGACTGAGACCCGGTTCGTGATCACCACGAACGCCCGCCAGCTCAGGCACATGTTCAACCTGCGCTGCTGCCAGAGAGCTCAGTGGGAGATACGCCGCCTGTTTACGGAGCTACTTGACGAATACAAGAAGTTAGCTCCAAATATCTTCTACCGTGCGGGGGCTTCGTGCGAGGACTTGGGCTACTGTCCCGAGGGCAAGATGTCGTGTGGCAAGGCGCCAACTCTGGAAGCGCTAGAGGACGCTTACGAGAAGAGCAGGAAGTCGTGAACGCCAGGCGACACAGCGAGGACTACGTGCGCATCTCGGGCAAGCAACCTGTCAGCGAAGCGTTGTCCGGCGGTTGGCCCGTGAGAGAGGTCGTCATCCGCGCAGGGTCTGAAGACAGCTTCACCAGGGATCTCCTCAGAAAAGCCTCTGCTCTCGGCATAAAGGCGTCGGTAGTCGAGGCCCAGTCGTTCGACCGGAAGTACCCGCCTAAGAGCCAGGGCGTGGCAGCCACGGTCCACGAGGTCCCGTTGCGGGGTCTGGACGAGGTCCTGGAAGGGATCCCCGCGGGTGAGCCCCCTTTCTTCGTGGCTCTGGACGGCATCCTTGACCCGCACAACCTGGGGGCCATCACGCGGACGGCGCTGGCCATGGGTGTCCACGCCGTGGTCGTGCCGCGCCACAGGAGCGCCTCTATCGGGGAAGGCGCGGCTAAGTCGTCGGCCGGAGCCGTCTTTCGCGAGCCGATATGCGAGGTCCCCAACATCCATTACTTCATCGAATGGGCCAAGCGAAAAGGGTTGTGGGTGTTCGGCCTGGATGCAGGTGGACAAGACGCCATGTGGACCGCCGACCTGGCGGGGCCAATCGCCATCGTGGTCGGCAGCGAGGGCAAGGGGCTTGCCAGGCTGACCAGGGAGAGGTGCGACGCGATCGTCAGCATCCCGATGTCAGGGAACATGGGGAGCCTGAACGCCAGTGTCGCCTGCGGTATGGCGATCGCCGAGATTACCAGGCAGCGGCATCAAAAGGCCAGCGAGAGGCTGGAAAAGCGACCTATTGATTTGCGCTAGTTGACGAAAGTATAATGGGTTTGTCCTGTTCGAGGCTACACAGGGCGCTGGGGAGCAAGCGGGAGAGTTAGAAAGCTACCAGAGTTACCGGGGAGGGGTGCTTTTTGGCTATTGGCCCGCAAAGGGACCTCTATTCGGCCTTCGAGATCCTCCAGGACGAAGAGGTTGTCGACATCGCAAGAGCAGGTTCGATCCTCGCGCAGGAATACCTCATAAACAAGTACAAGAGCTTCGTCAGGGCAAAGGCAAGGTCTTACTTCCTCATCGGTGCGGATCGTGAAGATATTATCCAGGAAGGCATGATAGGGCTTTATAAGGCTATAAGAGATTTCCGGAGCGACAAGCTGGCCTCCTTCAAGGCGTTCGCGGAGCTCTGCATAACCCGGCAGATTATCACCGCCATCAAGACTGCGACGCGGCAGAAGCACATTCCCCTGAACTCCTACGTGTCTCTGAACAGGCCTATTTACGACGAGGACTCGGACAGGACCCTCCTTGACATAATGCCGGGGACCCAAGTGTTGGACCCTGAGGAGCTGGTCATCAACACCGAGGAAGTCGGATCCATGGAGAACAAGATCACCGAGATCCTAAGCGACCTGGAATGGCAAGTGCTGAACTCCTACCTGGACGGGAAGTCGTACCTGGAAATCGCCGATGACCTGAACAGGCACGTGAAGTCCATAGACAACGCGCTCCAGAGGGTGAAGAGAAAGCTGGAACGCTACCTGGACTCCAAGAACGGGAGCCGGTTACCCCACGAAGACGCCATAATGAGATAATGTCGCTGGCCGCCACAGGCGGGTTCTGGCGATGCAGCAAGCGCGATGCAGCAAGGTGGTGGCCCGGGCAAGACCGGGCCACTTCTGATCGATGGGTCACTCGGCCGCCATAGCCTGACGATGGCGGACGACAGCCGCCCGCCCTGGAGCCGCCCACGCGTTGACAGCTAACCAGCAGGGCGTTACCATGGGTTTTGCGGCATTGTTGTGGAAAAGGGCCAGCGTAGCTCAATGGCAGAGCTCGCGATCTGTAATCGCGCGGTTGAGAGTTCGATCCTCTCCGCTGGCTCCAGACAATCCCCAGTATAAACCTCTCATCTTACTGGACGACCTTGGCGGGATCGGAAGAATCGTTGCCAAAGCGTTGTCCATTGAGGGAGTATACGCTCAGGGCGTCGACCTCGGTGCTGATCGGTGCCATCCCCGGAGGTTAATATCCCACGTGGAATGGCCGTGGAAGTGGGCAGCTCCCGGCCACCTCGGCCGGGGGCTCTTTTCACCATGGTCGGAATCCCAAACTTGTGAAGGAAATCCATCCTCAGCGGAGAATGCCCCAATACAGAAGGATGCGGCGGGCGCTCAAGTGCATAGAAAGAGAGGTTACACCTGAGCTGGGATGTTGCGGAAGGATCCGGCCGCTCAGCGTACTGGGTGGGCAGAAAGGGCAAACCCGTCGAAATGCCGAAGAGACATGATCTTTGGGCATGGCTTAAATCGTTCCTCAAGTTCCTGCCTTATATAGCGCTTGTCGCTCCTCCCTTGCTTGGGGACTCTAGCTATACTCACGCGAAGTGGGTTATAATTGCCCTTGCCATCGTGACCCAGGCATGGAAGGACCGGACAGGTGCGACTTCCGCCGAGCAGAAGATGGCGCAGCGACTCCGAGGTCACCTTTCCACCCTTGTCGATGAGATCGAGGCGGTTCTGGGTCCAGAGTTCAAAGGGATACTTCGCGCCAACATAATGCGACCTTGCGATCCATACAGTCTCCGTATCTTCTGTTGCGTCGGTGGCTACAAGCCCAAGGAGATGACGATGCCGTGGGAGATCGGGAAGGGCGTCTGCGGTCTGGCCCACTCAAGAGGAAGAATGATCTACGGTGACCTCCAGCCTCAATCGTCAGCCAAGAGTTATGAAGACATTCTGGATGCTACCGGCCAAACCCCCTATGGCTTGTCGGAGGATCACTGGGCTCTAACCAGGAACCTCAAGACCGTCCTTGCCATACCGATATACGAAGCGAATGACGCCAGACGCCGTTGGGGGGTCCTGTGCATCGATTCTACAGCCCCGATGCCAGCGGAGAAGGTCGATTCGGAAATCGCCAAGACTCTGGACACGTATAGGAAGACGATCGGTATCAGTATATTATCTTAGCTTACATGGGAGGTTGGAACATGACGACCGAGTACATTGAGGACGCCTCTCTTCCTAAGGGCTGTCGGCAAGTGGTTGTACCCGAGGTCAGTTCCAGGGAGCAGATCCAGATCCTCCAGAGAATGGAGAAGAAGACCTCCGACCCAACGGTTCAACGTGATATACAGGCAACCATCGCCATGATCAAGAAGGATCGGCACGCAAGATAAGACCGCGACCCAATGCCCCGGCCACCCGGCCGGGGTTTTCTCGTCTCTGGAAAGGTCTGTGCGACCTCCGATGGGAATGGGCAGGTCTCCCAGGCGCTATTCCACTCCTCAGGAAACACGAGAACCGGAGTCGACAAACCGCGTCTGAATGCCATTCAGGAGGCTCCGCCCTCAAACACCATGGATCTGCTTCTTCTTGGCCTCGAACTCGGCGTCGCTGATAATGCCCTTATCCCTGAGCGCGGCTAGCTTCTCAAAGGTCGTCGAGAGGGGATGACGTTGCCGCGACCTGGCGGCTGTAGCGGCTCTCGATGAGTTCCTTAGCCTCACAGAAACGCGGGCTCCTGAGCCTCAGCAGGTACGGTAGGTGCCGTAGGTGGCGCATAGGGGCCGTAGCGAGCTCGGGTGCCACAGATCGCCGTTCTTGGGGAGACTAGCTCCCGAGAGGGGGCAACTCTCCATGATGAACTGGATCGTAAGCAGATTACTAAACCCTGCCGCTGACGAGGCGGCCAAGATCATGCTGACTCAAGACTACCCGACCAACCCGTTCGAGCTGGTCACGGCGTCAGAGAAGCTCACGGTGAGAGCTATCATCGAAGCCGGCATGAGGGCCAATAAGGGGACGGCACTGCAGCGTCCTTTCGGTAGTCCCATAGTGCTCTCCCCCTGGAACGAGATCCTGCTCAACCCACGGCAGCTGTTTCAGCTCCCCACCGCATCCGTGAAGGATGTCGACACGCGGGTCACCATAGGGCCAAACGCTCGCAAGCCTCTCCACCTGGAGATCCCCATCATGATCACAGGGATGTCCTACGGCGGTTCCCTGAGCCTCAAACTCAAGATGGCACTGGCGAAGGGCTCGGCGATGGCGGGGACGTCCACCAATACGGGCGAGTCCGCCGTCGCGCCCGAGGTGAGGAAACTGGCCAAGTACGTGGTCGGGCAGTACAACCGCGGCGGGTTCATGAGCAGGCCAGAGCAGCTGAAGCAGGTGGACGCGATTGAAGTGCAGTTAGGACAGGGCGCGTTTGGCGGCGCCGTGGAGTCGACCATGAAAGCCAGCCAGATCGATGATCACCTCCGCGCGACCCTCGGACTCAAAGAAGGCCAGGACATGGTCATCAACTCTCGAATGCCCGGCGTGACCACGACCGACGACGTCATCAAGCTTGTGGACTCCCTCAAACGCGGGTACGACGTCCCCATCGGTGTCAAGATCGCTGGCACAGATTTCATCGAGCAGGAACTCGACGTGATCGCCCGGACTGACGCAGACTTCATCGCCATTGACGGAGCCGAAGGCGGGACCGCAGTGGCGCCTCCAACCCTGGAAGATGCCCTGGGTTTGCCGACCCTTCACACCCTGGTGAGAACCGTGGATTGGCTGGAGGAGCAGGGTGAAAGGGACAGGTTCAGCGTGATTGCCGCCGGCGGCCTGTGCACGCCGGGCCACTTCCTCAAGGCCCTGGCGATAGGGGCGGATGCCGTGTACATCGGCTCCATAGCGGTGTTCGCGGCCATAAACGCCCAGGTCACAAAGGTAATCCCGAGAGAGGTGCCCGCCCAGCTTGCCCTGTACCAGGGCAAAGAGAAGGAGAAGCTGGACGTCGACAGGGCCGCCACTAGCCTCTTCAACTTCCTCAAGTCCTGCAAAGAGGAAATGACACTCGCGGTTCAAGCCATGGGCAAGAGGTCTCTCTCGGAGCTGTCCCGGGACGACCTGGTGACCGTGGACAAGGACCTTGCAGAGTTCATGGACATACGCTACGCCGCATCCCACAGACGCGATCCGGTTGGAGCCGCACGGTGAACTGCTGACCGGGACAGAGGGACAAGGAGAAGACCACCTTGTCCGGTGCCTGGCCTAGCTTTTGCCCATCTGGCTCCTGATTGAGTCCAGCCTGTCTTTGGCCTCATGGGGTCCGTGGTAGAACTTGCTGAGGTCAGCGCATGGGTAGTCTGGGCAGTACGCGCAGTTAGGGTACTTGTGCTTGATGCCGCATGCCCGCATCGGGCACTCGCCGCAGTAGCTGCCGAGTCGTCCGGCCTCTTCAGGCTGGCACCCGTCGCACGTGACATCTTTCGGCGTGAAGGGGATCTTGAAGTCTTTGGCCCAAGTAGTCGCGACCTTCTTGAGTTCCTCCGGGTCACCGCTCTGCGTGGCTATGTAGGCAGGACACGCTGAACAGTCGAGACCGCAGAACGCGATAGGGTTCTTCACCATAGGCTCCTCCCCCGAACAGATTTTCGCTCCCACGTGACCATCATACAGGCCGCAATCGCGGGGCGTCAACAACATATCACTCAGCACCCGCGAGACCATGATGTACCGCAGCTCCAAGTGAGCAGGAAAACGGACCTGGGCGTACGTAGTATGGGAAGATGACTTTGTCGTTACGAGGGTCAAGCGATAGCTCGAGGGGGATTGGACATGCAGGACTTCCGAAGACTCGACAGCTCCGAGCTGCTATCATTCGCAAGGATCATCGCAAACGCGTACCCGGGACTCCGGATCGCTTCTGATGAGGATATCCAGAAGACGGTCGAACGGATGCAGAAACGGGCCGAAATCGAACCGAAGGTCGACTACTACGGACTCTTCCGGGATGGGCAGCTGGTCGGGGGGCTTAGCCTATACACATACGACATGAACCTGCTGGGCACGTGCGTCAAGGCGGGAGGCATTGGAAACCTGGCGGTTGACCTCTTGCGCAAGAAGGAGAAGGCTGCCAGGGATATGATGCTGTCCACTCTCCGCCTCTTGCAGGAGCAAGGGATGCTGATCTCCCTGCTCTATTCCTTCCGGCCTGACTTCTACAGGAAGATGGGGTACGGATACGGGGCAAAGATGAACAGGTATGTTGTCCGGCCTGTCGACCTCCCGAAAGGCCCGTCTAAGGAGCATGTGACCTATCTGACACGGGACGATATCGTCGGGATGCAGGCATGCTACACGCGGTTCTTCGAGCAGACTCACGGAATGATCGCGAAGCCTGCGGACGACATGATACGTATGTTTGACGCGTCGACGGTTAGGGTTGTTGGGTGCAGACGAGGGAATCTCATCTCAGGCTACATGGTCTTCTCGTTCAGACAGGACAAGGACGGGCGCTTCCTGGTCAACGACCTCCTCATCAAGGAGCTCGTCTACGATGCCCCGGACGACCTCCTGGAGCTCATGACCTTCCTGCACGCCCAAGCTGACCAGATCCGCAAAGTAATAGTGGATACCCAGGAGGAGTTCTTTCACTTCCTCCCGGAGGATCCCCGTAACGGGAGCGAGGATCTCATACCCTCCGTCTACCACGTCACCAACACCCAGGGCGTTGGCCTCATGTACAGGGTGCTCGACGTAAGAGAGGTCATGAGGCTCCTTTCGTCGCGCGACTTCGGCGGACAGACGTGCAAAGTGAGACTTACGATCGAAGACAGCTTCCTGCCGGAGAACGGCGGAAGCGCGGTGGTGCATTTCGATGGTGGTCTCCCCAGCGTGAAAGCTGATAGCGATGAGTGGCAGTTCGAGGTCTGCCTGCCTATCGCGGAGTTCACGTCCTTGCTGATGGGCGCGGTGGACTTTCGCAGTCTGAACCGCTACGGGCTGGGCGGCATCTCCGACACGAGGTACATAGACACACTAGACCGCCTGTTCAGGGCACCCGGCCCCCATTGCCTGACGGCGTTCTAAAGGGGCGTCGTCCCGACAGGGCCCGTGTCAGACCTCGATGACTCCCTTTTCGCCCTCTATCCTGATGTTGGTGCCGTACGGCTCGGAGAGCTTCTGCATCCTTTCCAGGATCCTCTTGGATATCTCGCCTCTCGCCAGCGTGGGGCGTCCTCTCTGCGGCCGGGGCCTATCCCAACCGAGGTAGAGGGGGTAGATCTCGACCTTCTTGATGACTCCTGCGTCGTAGTCGATGACCCCGAGCACGCTCTCCCAGTAGTTCACGTCGGCCGGGAAGCTCACCGTGTCGTTCTTGCTCCTCGCGTCGTACATGTCGGCTGGGGTCGCTTCCAGGCCGAGCCCGGCCCTGTCGTAGATGTCCTGGGGGTGTCTCTTCACCAGGTCGTTCTGGAAGATGAAGTTGCCGAGGCTGTAGAAGATGGGCTTGCCAGTGTAGATCTCGATCCCCCGGAGTACGTGAGGCCCGTGCCCGATGAAGGCGTCGGCGCCAGCGTCAATGCAGGCCCGGGCGAACTTCACGATGAACTCCGCAGGGACTTCCCTCTCCACATGGGCCTCGTGAGCGTGGAGTGTATAGAACACCCAGTCAGCCTGCCGTCTGGCGTCCCTTATCCACCTGGCAATCTCCTGGACGTCCCGTTCGTTGGGGTCGGTATGCAGTCCAGGCGTGTCCGAAGCCACGAACTTGAGACCGCCGAAAGTGAGCTCCCCTTCCTTGTCGGGCCGCAGGTATCCCGCTTTACGGGCAGCCTCCTTGATCTTCGCGAAACCCAGCGCATCCTCTATCCCCTTGAGGGCATCGAGGTGCTCTTTAGAGACGTTGTAGTAGGTCGAGTAGCGGAGGGGGGACAAGCCCGGCCTGCCCTGGAAATCCGTTCTCGCGTGGCCCGCGCGACCCCAGGCCGCGAAGGACGAGCTGCCCGAGAGCACGCCGACGCGGCCGGCCGGGGTCTCCATGTAGCCCGGCGACCGAGCCTCGCCCAGATTCTCGCCGACTCCGGCGTGGCATACGCCCGCTTTGGTCAGAGTCTCGCTGGTGATCCGGAGCCCCTCGTAGGAGTAGTCCAGGGAGTGATTGTTGGCCCTGGATACGGCGTGAAAGCCCATCCACTTGAGGTCGTCGACGAGGGAGGCCGGCGCCCCGGCGTAGGTCCCGCCGCTGTCCGCAGCAGGGATGCCCTTGTAGTCGTTGAGCAGGACTTCGAGATTCGTGAACCCCATGGTCTGCTTCCTGATGATATCAAATACCGCGAGGAAATCCGGTTCTTTGTAGCATGATACCTGTGTCGCAAGGAAAGAGTCTCCGGTGACAGCCAGGGTGAAGCGTGGCTTAACCTGCTCGGCCAATGCGAATCACCTCATGGGTGTCTTCGATTTCGCGCCGCGATATCCTTCAGTGATCTCCTCGGGAGTCCTCACCTCCACGGGCAGGCCTGCGAAGTCGCTGGCGTTATGTGAGCAACAGTCCAACACAAGGGGAATCGGGCCCGCGGAGCGAATCGGGAATGATCGAGAAACTGGAAAGGCTGGTGCGTTAGGTGTTCAAGGACCTCATACAGGCGTGGGACCTGGACGTCTTCTTCCCCGGCGGGAGCAACTCCCCCGAGTTCACTAAGTACCTGGACTCCCTTGAAGCGGACACGCAGACGCTATCGGCAGAAGTCACCGGGGGCAAGATCCACGGCCTCGAGGCATGGGCCGACCGGCTCGACAAGATCCAGCGCCTGTCCAACCGGTTCAGGCAGGCAGGCGCGTTTGTGTCCTGCTTGGATGCCCAGAACGTCCACGACAGGCAGGCCCGCGTTGTAGGTGGGCGCCTGCGGCAGATCCGGTCGGAGTTCGCCACGGTCATGACCCTGAACGATGCCCAGATTCTTGAGATCCCCCTTGACGAGTGGAAAGCGCTTCTCGAGACTGATGCGGTGAAACCCCTGGCGTTCAACCTGAACGAGCGCAAGGAGCGGGCCAAGCAGTTGCTCCCCACCGATCAGGAAACCCTGGTCAACGCGCTATCGGTTGACGGCTACCAGGGCTGGTCGGAGATGTACGACTTGGTGACCGGCAGAATGTCCGTCGAGATAGACGAGAAGGGCAAGACGGTCGCCGTTTCGCCCGGCCAGCTGGCGAACAAGATGCCCGACCCGAATCCTGCTTTCCGTGCTTATCTCATGGAGAAGTGGGAGGATGCCTGGGCCAAGGAAGCCGACCTGTGCGCGCTTGCTCTGAACCGCATCGCGGGCTACAGGCTGGCCCTCTACAAGAGGCGCGGGTGGGACTCTTTCCTGAAGGAGCCCATGGAGATTAGCCGCATGACCATAGACACGCTGAACACTATGTGGGACACGATCAACAAGAACAAGGACCGGCTCGTGACCTTCATAAAGCGGAAGAAACGGTACCTTGGGCTAGAGAGATTCGGGTGGCAGGATTACAACGCACCGGTGGGCAAAGCCGAAAGCAAGATGAGCTACGACCAGGCGGCGGACTTCATCGTCGAGCAGTTCGCCCAGGTCAGCCCCAAGATGGCCGCTCTTGCGACCAAGGCATTCAAGGACAGGTGGATAGAGGCCGAGGATCGGCCGGGCAAGAGAATGGGTGGTTTCTGCACGAGCTTCCCTGAGTCCGAACAGTCGAGGATATTCGTGACATTTTCAGGCACCCTCGGGAACGTTTCGACCGTGGCCCACGAGCTCGGCCACGCGTTCCACCAGTCAGTGATGACCGGCGTGCCTCCTTTGGCGCAGCAGTACGCCATGAACGTGGCGGAGACAGCCTCTACGTTCTCGGAACTCGTGGTGGCCGATGCAGCGGTTGCCCGCGCGAAGAGCCGCGAGGAGAAGATCCTGCTGATAGACGACAGGCTCGGCAGCGCTGTCCAGCTTCTCATGAACATCCAGGCCCGCTTCCTGTTTGAGACCCGGTTCTACGAGGCGAGGAAGAAGGGTGTCGTGAGCGTCGAGCGGCTCAACGAGATGATGCTTCTGGCGCAGAAAGAGGCTTTCGCGGGCGCCCTGGACATCTATCACCCGCACTTCTGGGCGTCGAAACTGCACTTCTACGGCGTCGGCGTGCCTTTCTACAACTTCCCGTACACATTCGGCTTCCTGTTCAGCGCCGGAATTTACGCGCGCGCCAGGGAAGAGGGTCCCGCCTTCGAGCAGAAGTACGCAGACCTCCTGAGGGACACCGGGCGGATGAGGGTGGAAGACCTGGCGATGCGCCATATCGGAGCCGACCTCACCAAGCCCGCGTTCTGGCAGGCGGCTATCGACTCGGTGCTGGCGGATCTGCCCGAGTACCTGGAGATGACGAAGTAAACGCGTTTCAGCTTCCTTAGGCGCATGAGTGACATGTTACGGAATGCGCCCGACTGACCGCACGCACCGGACTTGGGGCTGCGCTCTTCAAAGGCTGGCCCCCATCGTCCCGAGAATGCCCCTTGCATATGACGTTGCGTGAGGATTGGTACTGTGTGTATCAGGTAGGACTGGAGGTGGGTACATGGGCGATGGGGTAGATCCTGTAGTCAGCTGGTACGATCTTGGTTCCGAGGACATAGGCCGGAGGACGGACAGGTGGGTACTGGTCCCAGCGGCCCAGATCGAAGGGCACGGTCCGTTTCTTCCCGTAGGCACCGACAAGTACATTGTCGAGCATGTGGCATCAGGCGCGGCCACCAGGGCGGGAGCGCTTGTAGGCCCGGCTATCCTGACTGGGAACTGCTTCGACTTCGAGAGATGGCCCGGCTTCGTGACCGCCGGCAACGCCACGTATATCGGGCTCGTCCAGGACTATGTCGGGTCTCTCGTGCGGCAGGGATTCTCCAGGGCGGTGTTTCTTCTAAACCACGCTGGCCACAACTTCAATGCTGTCGACCTGGCGCTAAGCGAGCTCAGGCTTGGAGCGGAGGTGGACTTCAGGCTGACAAGAACGTCCTCGTTGGCCGAGTCCATGTCAATGGTCTGGACAGAGCGCAGGGCAAGCCCTGAGCTGTCCGCAATGATGGCCCTGCGCCCGGACCTGGTAGACTGGGAAGCCTTCCGGGCGGACAGCGCGAGCGAGACCGCTCCCCCCAGGGGGAGCTGCATGTACTACGGAGCAGGCAACAGGCTTCCGAACCCGCTGCTGCGCGGCGTGCCGGTAGGGGTACCGGGCTCGTCCGCGGAACTCGGCAGGCAGTTCCTGGACGCGTGCATTCTCTCGCTGACCGCGCTGCTGGCGGTCCAGACTCCCGCCTAGCGTCTCGGGTCGTCCGGAATGGAGGATGAATCCTTTGAGCGACGGCGATTTGTGCACTATCGGAGAAGCTGCCCGCAGGGCAGGCGTTTCGGTGCGCACCATACGCTACTACGAGGAGATCAGCTTGATCCCGTTGCCGCAGAGAACCGGCTCGAACCGTCGCTTGTACTCGGATAGCCAGGTCAAGCACATCGAGGAGCTCGTGCGGCTGAAGAACCTGGGGTTTAGACTTGCGGATTTGCGCAAGGCTTACGAAATATGCGAGAACAGGGACCTGTCCTTGGCCGAACGGTACAGGATGAAGATCCGCATGCTCGAGGGACGCCGCGCGTGGCTTCGCAAGGGGATCAAGGAACTCGAAGCCAGCCTTTCGCAGGCAGAGGAGGGCATGAGGATCCTGGCAGAGCGCATCGAGGAGGCGGAACGCGTTGAACCGGCACGAACCGATCGAGGTCTTCATCTGGGACCCGCTCCCCAGGACCGGCGAGCTTGACTGGGTCATAGGGTACGTCTCGCAGGACGGCGTGAACGTGAGTTTCACGCGGACCATGGATTCGTCCGACAGAGCGGAGCTTCTAAGTCGGGCCCATGTGGTGATCGTTGTGGCAAGCGCCGTTGGAGCTGCGGACCTCATGGGGTTGCCCAACTTGAGGTCAGTCGTCAGCCTCTCCCCGAGAGCTGCGGTCGATCCCGCGGTTACCACGACGCTGGGGATCCGTATCGTGACACTCCCCTCAGATACCTTCAGCACGGCCGTGGCTGAACACACAGTGGCCCTCATCCTGGCGGTCGCGAAGCGTCTCTCAGGAGATCCTCGGGCGGCGGCACAGAACCGGCTTGGGTACAGCCCCGTGGCGACCGGAGCCAGCGTATACAGGTACAACTGGGCCGGATGGTCGCCGGTCTCGGTCCGGGACAGCCGCCTCGGACTGGTTGGCTTTGGCAGGATAGGTCGCAGGGTCGCAAGCATCGCCGTGGCGCTGGGTATGAAGGTGTCCTACTGCTGCAGGCATCGTCTGACTCCGGGAGACGAAGCGAAGTCGTGCGTGCAGTACAAGAGCCTCCCCGATCTCTGCGCGGAAAGCGATTTCATCTCATTGCACGTGCCGTATTCGGAGGAGACCCGCGGCATCATCGGATCCAGGGAATTCTCGTTGATGAGACCTGGCGCTGTCCTGATCAACACCTCCAGAGGCGGGGTCGTGGATGAAGCCGAGCTCGTTCGCGCTCTCCAGAGTGGCAGGCTAGGGGGAGCCGCGCTGGATGTCTTCTCAGTCGAGCCTGTCCCGGAGGACCACAGGTTGTTGCGGCTTGAGAACGTCCTCATTACACCGCATGTGGCCGCCGGCGTGCTTGACATGAGGCAGTTGGCGAAGTAACCGGGGTTATCGGGACAATGCTCAGTGATTCTGTCACCCCAATTCACGCTGGTAGGCTACAGGGTCTTCGTGAGTCCTTCCACTGCCGACCAGGTTGGCTGTGATCGCCGAAGTGAGGTCTGCACAGCCAACGTCGTGGGCTGTGGCAGTGCCGCCGCCGACGTCGTGGGCTGTAAACGGCCACACCTTGGCTCTCCGTGGTGACATTTCCTCAGACCAGTCATAGGGTGACACTATCACTGAGCAGTAACAATGGAGCCTGAAAACCGTTGCGCAGCAGCCGCAAAGGTAGTAAGATAACCTATGCGTCGCAGCATGTGGAGAGGTACCCAAGCGGCCAAAGGGGACAGACTGTAAATCTGCTGGCAGACGCCTTCGAAGGTTCGAATCCTTCCCTCTCCACCATCGGACCTTACGGAAACGAATATCGTCGCGGGGTGGAGCAGCCAGGTAGCTCGTCGGGCTCATAACCCGGAGGTCGCAGGTTCAAATCCTGCCCCCGCAACCAAGTCAATTCATGGTGCTCGCATAGCTCAGTCGGCAGAGCGCATCCTTGGTAAGGATGAGGTCATCGGTTCGATTCCGATTGCGAGCTCCATTTTTATTTGGATGGAAAAACTTGCAAGTTCCTCGAAAGCCTGATAGATAGATCGGTAGACATCCCACAGCTTGTCTTTCGTGTTCTGGAGTCCTTGTGGGTGGAAAGACGGCCATGACGCAGGAAAGGGGAATGTTTGTGGCCAAGAAGAAGTTTGAGAGGACAAAACCACACGTCAACGTTGGAACAATCGGACATATCGACCATGGCAAGACCACGCTTACGGCAGCCATGACGAAGGCACTGGCCACGAAGGGCCTTGCGGACTACACTCCGTTCGACCAGATCGATAAGGCGCCCGAGGAGAAGGCAAGAGGCATCACCATCTCGGTCTCGCACATCGAGTACTCTACGCAAAAGCGGCACTATGCTCACGTGGACTGCCCCGGCCACGCCGACTACATCAAGAACATGATCACGGGCGCCGCGCAGATGGACGGGGCTATACTAGTGGTGTCGGCCGCTGACGGGACCATGCCCCAGACCAGGGAGCATGTGCTGCTTGCCCGCCAGGTCGGCGTCCCCGCGATGGTCGTGTTCCTCAACAAGGTGGACCTCGTCGACGACCCGGAGCTCCTGGAGATCTCGGAGCTGGAAGTCCGGGAACTCTTGACCAAGTACCAGTTTCCTGGGGACGACGCGCCGGTGATCAGGGGGTCGGCTCTAAAGGCCCTGGAGCACGACGGCAAAGACCCCAACGCTCCCGAGTGGAAGTGTATCTGGGACCTGCTCGGCGCGGTCGACAACTACATCCCGACTCCGGTGAGGGACGTTGACAAGCCGTTCCTGCTTTCG
>Ga0315295_10000263_pt1 | contig 44556 bp, 36 predicted proteins | sample YL17G14_0_MG_FD_204453 | JGI IMG/M metagenome (GOLD analysis project Ga0315295, IMG submission 204453) | Sediment microbial communities from Yellowstone Lake, YNP, Wyoming, USA - YL17G14_0 | ecosystem: Environmental > Aquatic > Freshwater > Lake > Sediment | place: USA: Wyoming | collected...
CGACCGTGATGGCGACCATTAGGATGGTAGCAATTACGGGCGAGACCGCCTCCTCGTCCTTCCAAATCCTCTTATACATAGTTTAGTCCTCCTGGGCCACATAATGTGGCCTCGGTAAGTAGGTTTAGCATGATGTAGGATATATATTTTTCGTTAATTGAGTGTTTACCAAATATATTATTTTATTATTTTTCGTCTAATATAAAAATGAGAATAACTAATAAATTGATAAATTTGAAAAAAAATGAATTTTTAATGAAATTGAATGTTGAATTAGTATTTTTACTGTTTAAATAAATAACATTTTCGATAATATTATAATATTAATATCAATTAAGACTATCAATATCAAATAATAAAAGAGGGACAGGACATCATAGACGTCCTGTCCTTTCCTTGATCTAACGGTCGTCTATCCCAGGTTGGATGCACAGATCTGGCTGCCACCCAACGAGAAGGTCAGCGCCCAGCCGGGGCCTCCGACCTGTTGTGTGCTGCCCGCGGCATAGTTCTGGTACACATACACTTGGTCGCCCGTGTCCAAGACATTGTTGGCGTTCGAGTCGAGGACCGCGTAGTACGCGTTCTGCAGCGTCTCGAAGTCGCCAGGGCCCATGTTCGCAGCGCTCGCGAGATTCGTTATGGCACCGGCCCCTGTAATGCAGGTTCCCGTGCAGTAGGCCAATGTGCCACCGGCCCCGTAGGCATACCACCTGATGTTGGTCCCAGTCGTGTTGGAGAATGTGGCCGTTGCGGCCTTAATCCCCGAGGACTTACTGATCGGGACGCCATTCTTTGCCAGCGAGATCGTCACATCGGAAAACGCGGGCTTCGATCCCTGTAGACCAGTTATCTGGACATACCAACCGCCCATGTTCTTGGTCTTCCCAGCGACCTGGTCCACACTGTTCGTAAAGGTCTGCGCTACAGAGCTCCCCGTCGGGGCCTGGGTTCCAGGTCCCTGGGAGAACTGCTGCATGTAGACGACTAGCACACCAGCGAGCACGACCGTGATGGCGACCATTAGGATGGTAGCAATTACGGGCGAGACCGCCTCCTCGTCCTTCCAAATCCTCTTATACATAGTTTAGTCCTCCTGGGCCACATAATGTAGCCTCAAGTGAGAGGTTTAGTCTAATGTAGGATATATATCTTTCGTTTACGAGGCACTATAATATGATATAATATATCCATAAATAATTAAAAAAGGACATTTATATATAAATCCTCTTTATTATAAAAATAATAAAAATCTAGAAACAGGCACAAAATCGTTAAAAAAAAAGGCAGATGAAAAAAGAGGACTTTATCGGTCCCTAGGTCTCCCACCGCCCCTGTCCCTCCCGCCGCCCCTGCGGTCCCCTCCCCTTCCGTGCTCCCTTCCACCGCCCCTCCGTCCACCCATGGGCCTCCGTCTCGGCGGTGGCTCGACGTATCCCTCCGGTCTCGGCAGCAATGCCTTCATGGAGACATCGATCTTCCCGTTCTCCACCCGCGTGACCTTCACGCGTACTTTATCGCCGAGCTTGAGCCTGTCATCGACCTTGTCCACATGTTCATAGGCGATCTCGGACACATGGACGAATCCGTCCTGGCCTTGGGTCAGCTTCACAAAGGCGCCGAAGCCCATGAGCTTCACGACCTCGGCCTCCTCGAAGACATCGCCCACCTGTGGCTCGTAGCATATATCTCTTATGAGCCTCTCGGCCTCCTTGGCCTTGGCCACGTCGTTGGAGGTGATCATGACCATCCCATCATCCGTGACATCGATCTCAAGGTTCAGGTTGCCAGTGATGGCCCTGATCATCTTGCCGCCTGGCCCGATGACGTCCCTGATCTTCTCAGGGTCTATCTTGAACGCTATGATCCGCGGTGCATGTGGTGACATCTCCGTCCTCGGGGCAGGTATGACCTTGGCTATCGCCGCCAATATCTCGTCGACCGCGGTCCTCGCATGGACGATGGCCGTCTGTACCATTGGCATTGTTAGCCCGCGGGTCTTCGTGTCCATCTGGATGGCCGTGATGCCGTCCCTGGTGGCCGTGACCTTGAAGTCCATGCCGCCCGGGCCGTCCTCCATGTCCTGCAGGTCCGTCAGGACCTTCCAGCGGTCCCCGTCGGTGGCGATGCCCATGGCTATTCCGGCCACCGGTTTCTTTATTGGGACGCCCGCGTCCATCAGGGCCAGGGTCTGGGCGCAGGTGGAGGCCATCGATGAGGACCCGTTCGAGCCCATGACCTCGCTCACCACGCGGACCGTGTACGGGAACTCCTCGACCTTCGGGAGCATCGGCCTCAGGGCCTTCTCGGCGAGTGCCCCATGGCCTATCTCGCGTCGGCCTGCGCCCCTCAAGGGCTTGACCTCGCCGACGCTGAACGGCAGGAAGTTATAGTGGTGGAAGTACCGCTGGGTCCCGTCGTGCTCCATGGTCTCTATCATCTGCTCGTCGCCCGGGGCCCCGATGGTGACCACGGACAGGACCTGGGTCTCGCCCCTGGCGAAAAGGCCCGAACCGTGCGTCCTCGGAAGGATCCCGACCTCGGCATGCAACGGCCGGATCTGGTCCAGCTTCCTTCCGTCGACCCGCTTGTCCTTGTCAAGGATGGCCAATGTGACCTGTTTCTCGATGAAGTCTAAGAAGAACTTGTCCAGGATGCCCTGCAGGTAGGCCTTGGTGGCATCCTCGTCCCTCTCGAGGGACTTGTGCTTCGGGACCAGCTCCTTGATTATATGCTCCTCGAGCTTGTGGAGAGTGGCCTTGCGCTCCTCCTTGCTCCCTTTGGGCTTGTTGAAGAGGTATTTATCCAGGTGGGGCATGACGGCCTTCTTCATCTCCTCGACGACCTCGAGCTCTTCGGGGGTATGGCCCGCCCTCCAGCAGAGGTCCTCCTTCTTTGCCTTCGGGACACCGATCTCCTTTCGAATGGTGTCGAAGAACTTGGCTATGGGCCCCATGGCGGTCAAGGCCGCCTTGAATGCCTTGATGGCGTGCTCGTCGGGCATCTCCAGGGCATCGCACTCGACCATGCATATGCGCTCGCCATCGCCCATGACGGCCAGCTTTAGCTCGGAGTATTCCAGCTCGTCCACTATGGGGTTCACGACATAGTCGCCGTTGACCATGCCTATCCTGACCCCGGCCACGGGGCCATCGAACGGTATGTTCGAGATGTGCACTGCCAGGCAGGCCGCGAGCATGCCGACGACGTCGGGCCTGTTCTCGCCGTCAAGGCTGAGCGGTAGGCATATGACCTGGACCTCGTTCCTTAGGTCCTGCGGGAACAGTGGCCTGAGGCCCCTGTCGATCATCCTTCCGATGAGGATGGCCTCGGCAGAGGGCTTCCCCTCCCGTTTCTGGAACCTGGAGCCCTTTATCCGCCCAGCGGCGAAGTACCTCTCCTCATAATCGACCATCAGCGGGAAGAAGTCCATGTCCCCTCCCCGGGGTCCTTTTGACATCGTGGCAGCCGCCATAACGACGGTCTCACCAAGCTGGACCGTGATGGCGGCCCCGGCCTGCTGTGCCATTCTGCCATGTTCAACAATAAGTTTCTTCCCACTAAAATCGATCTCGTATCTCTTCAACGGCATTCTCTCGCCGACTCCCACTCATCCCTCGGAACATCATTGTCAAGATAGTGGTCCACACAGGAATTTTCCATATCTGAGTCAAGATAGGAAAATAACAGGTAGGTCCGCCCAGGATGAGTACTCTAAACCACTTCCTTATTCTTCAGGTCCCAAAAGGGGTTCGGTAAATAAACCTTTTGGGTGGTAAAATCGTGCAACGGAGATCTCACTTGGCGCCATCGTCCTCTTTCTTCTCGGAGGTCTTGGCCTTGAGGTCCTCCCGCCGCTTCTCCTTCCTGCGCTCTAGCTCTTCCGTGAGCGTCCTCCACTCCTCATCGTCGAGCGAACCTCTCTTGGACCTCTTTGGGACAACCTTCACGGCGTCCTCCGAAGGCTCCACCTTCACATCCTCCTTCTCGACGGTGTACTTGTCATAGGTAACATCCGTGCCGGGTATGACGAACGAGCCCTTGGCCCGCCTGGGACCGACCTTCCTGGGCACCTTGCCCTTGGGCCGACCCTTCCCTGCGCCCTTTGCCTTGGAGCCCTCGTCCTCCTCCTCCTCAAGGCTCAGCCTCTCGGCCTTCACAGGGTTCCAAGCCATCTCCTGCCGGACCTTGAACGCCACAAGGACGATGGCAATGACAATTATAATGAAGCCCACCAGTGTGAAGCAGGTCGTGCTGGTCCCCGAGGCGGTCTCGCCTATAATCGTTATGGTGACATTCTGACGGGCCTCCAAGAAACCGTCCGAGACCGAGACGTTCAATGTGTACTTGCCCTTGTGGGCCGGAGTGAACGAGATGGACCCGGAGTCCTTGTTGATGCGGAAGAGGTCGCCGGTGTTGGAGAATGTGAGCTTCTGCCAGTAATCAATGTCGTGGGCCGTGGCCTTGTATTCGAACCTCTCGCCCACCTTGACGGTCTGGTCGGGTATGAAGTCCAGGACCGGCGGATGGTTGACCCAGGTGACGTTGACACGGACCTTCACAGGGGCCCCCCTCAGGCCGAAGTTGTCCATGGCGACCACCGTCACGTTGGACTGCCCGAACCAATAGTCCGTCGGGGTCGTGAAGCCTATCTTCGAGCCGTTGAGCTCGGCCTCCAGATGGTTCGGGTCGTCCATGGAGACGATCCTGAACTGCAGATTACCGCCATCCCAGTCGTCGGAGAAATAGTCCTGCAGGTCGAGGGCGTCCGGCAGGGTCGTGTCCTCCTGCATCGTGACCGTCGGCAATGCCTGTATCTGGAACGGCGGATGGTTGATTATGTACTCGATGCTGAGGTTCTCGATGTCCATGCCTCCCTCGGAGCCGGTCCCTACGGTGATCGGGAGCTCTATGTAACCAGTGAGGTTCATGCCGCCCGAGCCGTTCTGGCCGGACCTGCGGTCATCCAGCATCCTTGTCAACCTGGACGCCAGGTCCAGGGTCACCCTGTGGTCGTACTCCACCATGAGGTCGGTCACGCTGACCCTCGCGGGGTTCCGGGAGCGTATGCCTACGGTGACCTCCGTGATCCTATTATTGTATGCATCCGTTATGCTCCCACCCTTCGTGGCCTTCCCCACCGCGGTCGCGTTCATGGGTATGATGAGCGTCGGTGACGAGAGTTCCCCGGACCAGTCCACGGTGCCATCATTCCCGATGTCCACATCCAGGAAGACATCCTGGAACCCGAGGACCCTCATGGCGATGTCCCAGTCCTGCGAGTAGATGCCGATGTAGTTGTTCATGGACCAGCCGGCGAAGAGCTTGTTGTCGAAGGCGCACAAGGCCACGTCCTTGGCCAGGTTGTCATGTTCCGTCGGGGTGAGCTCCATGATGCCGTTCCATGCGTTCCCGTCGAAGGCCCTGATGTTGACGTTACCGTAGTACCAGTACACATCCCTGTCCCCGTTATCCTCGAGGAACACGCTCTGCCTCTCCTCGACCCAGGCGACAAAGAGCTTGCCATTGTAGTCAACGATCCTCTGTCCCGTGTTCATCATCGAGGACTTGGTCTGGGAAATGGTCTGTATCGAGGTCCATTTCGATCCATCGAAGGAACGGAACACTATATCGAGATAGCCAGTGCCCGCCTCATTGTCGACGCTCCCCCGGCCCCAGACCACGTAGAGCATGTCCATCTTCTTGATAGGGTCGAGCCATACCAAGGCCCTCGGGACCGTGTCCATCAGGTTGTCGTTCGATGTGATGGTCTTGCGGTCGGTCCAGCTGGTCCCGTCGAATGACCGGTACACTATGTCATAGTAGGAGTTCAGGTTCAGGAAGCCGCCGGTGACCGTTTCCCAGATGATATAGAGGCGATTGTTGTATACGGCCATGTCGAAGGACCAGTCCGTGGCCCCGTTGTCACCCTTGGTGATCTCGTTGAAGGGCCCGAGGTTGGTCCCGTCCCATGTCCTGTAGACTATCTCGAGATCGGTGTCCGTCGACACCTCCGATATGGTCGGGTCCGTGGTCCTCCAGAAGATGTAGAGCATATCCTGGAAGACGGCGGCGGCGGGCCATTGGTTCATGCCGGACCTCTTGGTCGGCGAGATCTTCTGATAGCCGCTCCAGTTCGCCCCATCGCCGGTGTAACGCATGTAGAGGTCATCGTTCGCGTAGAAGTTCTTGGCCTCGGCCGCCTGCCAGAGGCAGTAGAGCTTGTCCTTGTAGACGACGAGGAACGGGTTCTGGTCCTCGTAGGTATCGCCTAGGTAGCTGAGCAGCTTGATCTTGCCCCAGTTGTGCCCGTCATAGGTCCTATACACTATCGCCTGGGTCGTCCCGCCGCTAACGGCGGGGTCCATGGTCTGCCATGCGACGTAGAGCATGCCCTTGAAGACGGTCATGGTGGCGTTCGCCTCCACCGGGGATTCGCTCTTGGTCGTGGACACGATGAACTGGGGCCCCCAGAACGGGTCCGGTGCACCGCTCATCATGAAGGAGCCCCCGAGTGGCCTGGCATCCTTCGGTATCTTGAAGCGGAAGGCCCTGCTGTCGTTGGCCTCGAATGTGAAGTCCATCTTGGTCGAATTGTCATTGAAGACGTCCTGCAGGCCCCACCGGCCATAACCTAGGCCCGAGTAGGCCCAGTCCTTCGTCCCGTCGCTGCCTAAATCGATGCTCGGGGCCCTGGGATAGTCCAGGCCGCCCAGAGTCAGGGCACGTGGCGATGCCTGGACCGTCGCGTTGAACACTACGGAATCCTCGTCCATCCTGACCCTCGTGGTCTGCTTACCGGGCCCAGTGAAGTCCATGTTCTCGGTGATGTTCCCATCCTTGAAGGTCCTCATGATGGTCGTGGGATAGGTCCTCGCCGACGCCTGTGGGAGGAACATGGGGCATACTGATAGCAATGCCACCACGGTCAGCGCAAGGACCTTCGATCCGGTCCTTGCCCAATTCCCACCCATTTCTTTCCCTCTCATGATCATGACCGGCCTATCTTTCTCCGAACCCCATCCTTCTGAGCTATATCATATTTGAAGTAAGATATCTAATTTACTAGTAATATCTATATCTAATATGGGAACCCCAACGGACATCCAATCGAGGTCCATGGGTCTTTTCTTCGAACTAGTCCGTCTTGACGATCACCATCTCCTGGGCAGCATCTATATCGAAGCCCCAGGCGACGTCCAGATTGATGTCCAGGACCCACTTGACATAGGAATAGCGACCTTTGTAACTGGTATATGTCCTCCTTGGGATTGGCACCCTGAAGGGCATCTTCTTTCCCTCCATCAGGGGCTCCCCGGGGACCGATGTGCTGGAGACCTCGTTCACTGCATCCCTCGTGTACCCCTGGGCATTGGCCCACTCGACCATCTGGAGGGCGATGTCCGCCTTGCGGATCCTCTTCCCGCCATCGCCCGTCAGCTGGAGCACCCCGCGGACGCTGTCCCCGGCCAACCATTGCGTCCTCTCGAAATCCGCGATGAAGCTGGGCCTTGACGGGTCGCCCCATCTCGGGGATTGCAACCTCATCGGGCGCATATCGAGCTTCACGGACCCTTGCGGTATGATGACGGGGATCTCGATGGTCTGGTTGGCATCGAACCAGTGGGGGATGTCCAGGTTCGCGCGGATGAGGTATACCACGCGGGCCCAATGCCCGTGGAAGGTCGGCAGGAGCTGCGTTGGCAACTTGTACTGGAACGGATATTTATGGCTACCAGCCGCGAGCTCGGTCTCTCCGCAGAGCAGGCAGCCGAACTTTTGCATGCTGTTCTTGGACACATAGGTGTGGGTGTGGGCATACCTTCCGCTATAATGTGTCACCTTTATCTCGGTCCACTCGAGGCCCTCGGAATCCAAGGTGATGCCGCGGACCTTCTGGTCCTTGGGGACATCGACATGGACGATACCTTCGACGACATCACCGGGATGATAATATGGTTTATTGACCGTGATCGAGACCTTGGCCATTGGAACACCTGGTCAGCGGAGCCTGTCCAGCAGGGCCGCGACCATGAGCGGCAATATGGCCGTGGCCTCGCCGTCGATGTTGACGGTCCTCGCCTTCTCCTTGACCTTGCCCCAGGAGATGGCCTCCTTGACGCGCGCCCCGCTGAGGCTGCCGTCGTGCTCCATGGCCGTGGTCAGGTACACAGCGTAATCGAGCCCGTCCTTGAACTGGTTCCACCAGATGGTGTGGTGCTTCGAGATACCGCCGCCGATGATCAGGGCCCCCGTAGTCTTGGTCCCGAAGACCATGCCGGCGAGCTCGTCCTCGTCCTTGAAGACATCGACCGTGAAGTCCCTGTGGGTCTGGCGGAAGGTCCAGACCTGGCTCCCGACGGAGCCGTCCGTTATACCTGGCACGAAGACCGGGACCTTGTTCTTCGCCGCCCAGTGAATTATCGAATTATCGTCGTCAACATGTTCGCCCAGGTACCGCACGAACTCGCTCGTCGACTGGCTCCTTTTCCCCTCATCGTACATGCTCTGCAATATCGGCTGGAGCTTTTTCTCCAGGACGATCCCGTAGGAATCGTTCGGGACGAGCACATTGCCGAGCCTGTTCACGCCCTTCTTGTGGAGCATCCGGTCGTCCAGCTCGAAGTCGCCATGATAGTAATCCTTCCAGGCACGGGCCAGGTCATGGTCCAGCGTCCCGCATGTCGTTATGACCGCGTCGAAGAACCTTTCCTTGACAAGGTCGCGTATGACCCCACGGAGGCCCGTTGCGTTTATGCATGCCGGGAAGGACAGGAACCTCACGCACTTCGTGTCCTTGACCATGGCCTCGAGGACATCGACGCCGTCGGCGATGGCCTTGGAGGTGAACCCGCAGGCCCCGTCCATCTGGGCCACCAGTTCCCCTACGGTCATCCCCGGCCTCAGCCGCATGTCCTTTACAGGCTTCCCGTACTTTGCCATGTGCTCAATCCCACCCCTCTCGACGTCGTCCCCGGTCCCGGGCCACCCTCAGACCGACCATCGTCGTCCCGAGGGGCACGAGGACAAGGGCCGGAATGAGCCCTAGGGAACAAGCCGGTTTGGAGTTGTTGTTGCCTGGAGTACCGCCCCCGCCACCTCCTCCGCCCCCTGAGCTCTGGACGCTGACGGTCACGGTGGCATCGATGTGATATTCCAGGCCGCTCGCCTTGGCCTGCTCCGATGTGGCCCTTAACTGGAACTGATAGATCTTCACCGTCGCCGTCGCCGGGACATTGACGGTCAACTGGACGGAGTCCTCCCCGTCCGGGTCGAGGTCCATGGACCTCTTGGAGAGTGAGAAGGTCCAGCCGGCCTTCAAGAGGTCCGTATTGTTAACGACCTGTATCGATATTGTGTCAGGGCCGTTCCCTTTGTTGCTGATGTAAGCCTTCGTAGAGCCCGATTTCCCAGGATTAATGTACATCGTGCTCGAGATATAGTTGATGATCTTATAGGATTGGTTCACGATGGCCTCACAGGTGGCCTCGGCCGTACCCTTCTCGTTGAGCGTGTTGGTCCACTTGAGCAGGACCATGACCGATTGTGTTTCGCCGGCGGAGGCATTGTACGGCGCATAGACCCTGACCGTGAAGGTCTGCTCCTTGCTCCCTGTGATGACCATGCTCGTACTGCTGGTCTCGTTGGTCCAAGGGCCCGAATTGGCCGTTATGTTGATGCTGGTGATTATGAGCGGGAAGGACTTGACGGTCACCTTGCCCGTGAACGTGGTGGAGCTCGAGTTCTCGAGCGGGTCGATGTAGCCCTTGTCCGGGGTCACCGACAACGTTACCGAGGTCTTGACCACCTGCCCCGAGGCCAGCAAAGGACCGTAGAACGCCCCGAGGGCCACTATGATGACCATCGAAACGGCCAGGGCTGCCGAGCGTCCCCCTTGTCCCCTCGACGAGGTCTGCATACAACCACCGCGGGGCCGTCACATGCCCCAGAAGGACTTCTCCCTATGTTTTATCTTCAGGAACTTCTCGAGCGTGTCCTGCTCGTCCAGCGTGAGCTCGACCTTCCGAAGCTCCTTGACATCGCATTCAGGTATGTCCACATATAAAATATCTTCGACCTTTATCTGCCTACCGAGGGTGGGCCCCTGGATGGCCACGGCCACTTCCTGGCCCAGGAGGGCCTCCTTGCGGGTCTCCTCGCCGGACCTGATGCTCTTTATCTTGCCGACCTCGCGGCCGTCCTCCCGTATGAGGTTCTGGCCCGTGCGTATGCGGCCGCCGAGGACCCGGACGCCGATGATGACAGGGTCCTTCTGTCGGAAGACGTAATCCGATAGGAGCTTGAACATGCCCGGATAGCAGAACTCGCCCCGGCTACAGCTTTCGAGCTCACGCTTCCGGACGATGGTCCAGGCCTGGTATTCCTCGATGATCTTGTAGATTATATCGGACATGAATAACTTGACGTCGAGCTCCTTGGCCAGGGCCTCGGCCTCGGGTGCCATCTTGACGCTGAAGCCGAATATGACCTTGTGGAGCGGGTCGGTGATGGTCCCGACATCGGTGACGTCCCGCTTTGAGATGTGGCCAATGCCACCGGACTTGATCGGTATCTTCATCTCACGCATCTCGAAGGCCATGGCCTCGAGGGAACCGATGGCATCGGCCTTCACCATGATGCCCTCGTCGTCGTACCGGATGTCCACCTGCATCTCCTTGGTCAGCTCGGCCGTTATCTCGGCCTCGGTGCCATCCGAAATGACGCGCAGCGGCGCCCCGGCAATGACCCCTTCCACGTCCTGCACGGACAGTTTTATCCCCGCCGCGGCGGAAACGCACTCCACAGAATCGAACCGGTCGCGCGGGTCGCGGATCTCGTCCATGGGCTTGGGCTTCAGCAACGCCTTGACCTTGGTCACGATGGGCCTGCTCTCGGTACCTATGGCGACCCTGTCGGATTTCCGGAGCGTCCCGGAGAAGACTATGAGGTCCAGGGTCTTGCCCATGCCCTTCTCCTCCTTGACCTCCAGCACCGTGGCCTTGGCGGGGCCCGTCTCCAGTTTAAGGTTCTTCTCGAGGAACCGCTGGGCGAGGCCCACGAGGACGAGCAGGAGGTCGCTGACGCCCTCGTCCAACTTGGCCGTCATGGGCACTATGGCGAAGGTCTTCGTGAAGTCCTCGATCCTGTCGTAGCGGTCCGCAGGGACGCCCTCGCGCCCGAGGTCCTCGATGAGCTTGTATATCTTGTTCTCGAGCTCCTCCTGGACCCGGGGGCTCTGTTCGGCGAAGGACTTGCGGAAGGAGCTTCCATGCATGCCCCTCCAGCCGGATATCCTGTCGACCTTGTTCGCCGCGATGACGAAGGGGGTCTTGTAGCGCTTCAGTATGTTGATGGACTCCTTGGTCTGCGGCATCAGGCCCTCCATGATGTCCACCACCAGCACGGCGAGGTCCGCCAGGGACCCGCCCCTGGACCTCAGGGTCGTGAAGGCCTTGTGGCCGGGCGTATCGATGAAGAGCAGGCCCGGGACCGTGAACCTCGAGCCCTTGGCGAACATGCCCTTGCATCGGTCGAGTATGTTCTGGATGGGCACCTCGGTGGCGCCTATGTGCTGCGTGATGAGGCCCGCCTCGCGCGAGGCCACCGTCGTGCTCCGTATCTTGTCGAGAATGGTGGTCTTCCCGTGGTCCACGTGGCCCAGGACGCTGACGATGGGTTGTCGTATGGTACCGCAGACCACCTCAGGGACAGGCGGCTCCTCCTCGGGCTCTGGCCCGGTTCCTTCGTCCTGCCCCTCCACGCCTTCCTTCTCCTCGGCGGGCTGGCCCTCCTTCTCCTCGACGGGCTCCTTCTGTCCAGGGCCAGGCGCTTCGCTAGGCTGCTCCGGCTTCGGGGCCTCCTTGCCCTCCTCGGGCGTCCCTTTCTCCTCTTCCTGGTCCATGGGCCTTCGACCATCCATGATGGAGGCCCCGGACGAGGCCCCCTAACAAATGGTGCTCAAATCTCCTCTACTCCAGCCAATGCTCGTCGTCGAGCTTGTAATCTAATAGCTCCTCGGGCCTGAAGAAGAGCGCTATCTCCCTCTTGGCGCTCTCGGGGCTGTCGGAGCCATGGATGATGTTCTTGGTCTTCGCGATGCCCAGGTCCCCGCGAATGGTCCCGGGCAGGGCCTCCTTGGGGTCCGTCTTCCCCATGATGGACCTGGCGACCGAGATGGCGCTGTCGCCCTCCCAGACCATCGCTAGCACAGGGCCCGACGTGATGAAGTCCTCCAGGGACTTGTAGAAGTCCTTGCCGACATGCTCTGCGTAGTGCTTCTTTGCGAGCTCCCTCGAAATCCTCATCATCTTCGCGCCGACGAGCTTCAGGCCCTTGCCCTCGAAGCGGGAGATGACCTCGCCCACGAGCCTCCGGGCCACCCCGTCAGGCTTTACCATCAGGAACGTCCTTTCCTTGACCATCGTGAACCCTCCGTCCATCGGAGCCTCTAATGGTAATAGTATTAATAATAAATAATAGGACCGGATGACCGGTTCAGAAATGCGCCGGTCACCGCTTGAAGTTCTTCGTCCACCGGACCCGCCTCGGGACGCGCCCGAGCTTCAGGAGGTTCTTCTGGCACTTCATCGAGCAGAAATGGAATATGGTCCCGTCCTTCCTTATGAACATCTTGCCGGTGCCGGGCTCGATCTCGTTGCCGCAGAATGTGCATACCTTCCTCTCGACCATCTTTTTCACCTCGTCCTTGGTCCTCCGCTCAACGCACGTTCAGCTTGCGGGCCTCCCTGGCCGTCTCCTTCAGCAGAAGGATGTCCTTGAGCCTCACCGGCCCAAGCACGTTCCTCGTGATTATCCTGCCCTTGTCACGTCCCTCCAGGACCCTGACCTTCACCTGGGTGGCCTCGCCGCACATGCCAGTGCGGCCTATGAGCTCGACCACCTCGACGGGAATGCCGTCCTGTAGGAATGCCGGCCGGTCGTCCTTCTCGGCGATGGGCTTGGGGGTAGTGGGCTTCGCTGGCGCTTCCGCCTTCTTCTCGGCGGGCGCCTCCGCGGGCTTTCCCTCCGGGGCTTCCTTTTTCTCCTCAGGCATCTAGGTCTCCCCCTTGGAGCCTCACTTCTTGAGCTCGGCGAGCTGCTTGACGAGCTCGTCCAGGGCTGCTTTGCCCTTCCCGGCGTCCATCACGGCTATGGTCGCGGTGGGCACTTCCAGGCCTGCCGCCGCGCCAAGTTCCTGCTTGCTCGGGACATAGGCGTATGGGGTCCCCTTCTCCTCGCACAGCACGGGCATGTGCATGAGGATCTCCTCGGGCTGCACATCAGCGGCCATGACAACTAGCTTGGCCTGGCCCCGCTCGACGATCTTGGTGACCTCGTTCGCGCCCTTCCGGATCTTCCCGGACTGCTTCGCGAGCTCGATGATCTCGTAGGTCTTCTCAGTAAGCTCCTTGGGTACCTCGAACTTGACAAAGGCTGGCATCGATTTCCCTCCTTCAGGCCCTCCGGGCCTTCATTATTCACAGGTTCCTCTATGCTCCGGACCGTCGGCCCCGAGGGGCCCGGCCCGGATGGATTGGGGAATAGACAGTACTTCTATTTAATTGTATAGGTGATGGAAATATTTCTCAATAATGGAAATTTATTCTATGGGTAAAATTTAAATAGCGTGCCGTCATAACTTTTAACGGATTTCATGGACCTGTTCACACACATGATGTTGTCCTACATCCTGGCCACGGTCTACGGAACGGCAGTTGGTGGGATAACAGAGCCGCAGCTGCTCTTCGGGGTGATCCTAGGAGGTTTCCCGGACAGCGACGTGTTACTGTTGCCGCTGTGGAAGAGGTTCCGCCGCCTGAGGCATCACGGTATCACCCACACGATACCGTTCCAGTTCATAATATCACCAATATTGGCATTGATCGTCTGGATGGTCTGGGGCCTCAACCCGCTACCGTTCATCCCGATCGGGATCATGAGCGGGGTCATGCATATCTTATGTGACCTGATCACCAACTATCCGATACCGATCTATGCACCATTCTCGTGGAAGTGGTACTCATTGTCCATCGAGGCCGCGATCAACCCATACCTAATGGCCCCGTCGATAACGCTGATCATAGTGTTCTGGAACTTTAGAGCCACGGGATTCCCTCTCAGCACATTCTACATGTTGCTGGGGATCGTTGGCCTTGCCTACATATCCCATCTGGTGGTGAAGCTGGCCATCAAGCTGCATCTGAAAAAGAAGTACCAGACCGAAGGGGCCAGGGTGGACGCGTATCCCACCACATCCTACTTCACCTGGTACCTGAAGATGATCAAGTTCTGCGACGGTGCCGATGTCACCGAGTACCTCAAGGTCCACTTCGGCCGCCAGAAGCGCAAGACCATGTACTACGAGGTCGAGGTCCTCCCGAACAAACCTCTCACATCGAAACCTCCCATAAACACCGAGGCCCAGGCGGTGGTCTACAGCTTCGCGGTCATCAAGGAAAAGCTCAAGCATCTGGCGCGCGAGGAGGAGATTGCCTGCACGGTGAGGAACAAGGGCAAGGAATGGGAGGTCTTCTGGTTCCGCTGGTGGGCGAGGTACAGGTCTGGGGCCCAGGGCCTGCTTGTGAAGATACGGCCCGACGGGAGCTTCGATGTCTGCGAGGCGGACAAGAACATCCCGGTGTGACCCTGAGGAATTTTGACCCATACGATATTTCATTCTCTGTCGTTCTCGGCGCGGAAAAATCAAGAAAAAATAAAATGGCCCCGGGAGGACCCATCGGCCCTCCCGGTACTTCAGGACGCTCCTCGCGTCTACTGCCTGCCCTTGACCAGGCTGTCGACGACGCTCGGGTCGGCGAGGGTGGAGGTGTCACCGAGGTTCCCAACATCGCCCTGTGCGATCTTCTTCAGGACCCTCCTCATGATCTTGCCGCTCCGGGTCTTCGGCAGGCCTGCCGCGAACTGGATCTTGTCGGGCTTGGCGATGGGCCCGATCATGGCCCTGACGTGGTCGGCCAGCTCTTTCTTCAGTTCATCGCTGCCGTCGTAGCCGGTCTTCAGGGTCACATAGGCGTAGATGGCCTCGCCCTTGATCTCGTGTGGGAAGCCCACGACGGCCGCCTCGGCGACCTTCGGGTGGGCCACAAGGGCGCTCTCGATCTCCGCGGTGCCCAGCCTGTGGCCGGACACCTTCAGGACATCGTCCATCCTGCCCATGATCCAGATGTAACCGTCCTCGTCCTTCCTGGCGCTGTCACCGGTCAGGTACATCCCCTTGAACTGGGACCAGTATGTGTCTATGAACCTCTGGTGGTTCTTGTAAACGGTCCTCATGATTCCGGGCCAGGGCTTTTTAATGCACAGGTAACCGCCCTCGTTCACATTGGCCTCGGTCGCGTCCTCCCTGAGGACGATAGGCTCGATGCCAGGGAAGGGCAAGGTCGCGGAGCCGGGCTTGATGGGGATGGCACCGGGCAGGGGCGTGATGAGTATGCCTCCCGTCTCGGTCTGCCACCATGTGTCCACGATGGGGCACTTGCCGCCGCCTATGATGTTGTAGTACCACATCCAGGCCTCGGGGTTGATGGGCTCGCCGACGGTGCCTAGAAGCCTTATGGTGCTCAGGTCGTGCATCTTCGGCCAGGTGTCGCCCTCCTTCATCATGGCCCTGATGGCCGTGGGCGCCGTGTATAGGATGTTCACCTTGTACTTCTCGATGACGGACCAGAACCTGTCCGGCTTCGGATAGCTCGGGACGCCCTCGAACATGAGGCTCGTGGCGCCAGAACAGAGCGGGCCGTAGACGATGTAGGAGTGGCCAGTGACCCAGCCGATGTCCGCGGTGCACCAGAAGATGTCCTCGTCTTTGTAGTCGAAGATCCACTGGAATGTCTTCATCACATATAGCATGTAGCCGGCGGTCGTGTGGAGCACGCCCTTGGGCTTGCCAGTGGAGCCAGAGGTGTAGAGGATGTAGAGCGGGTCCTCGGCGTCCATCTGTTCGGCCGGGCACTTGTCGTTGACCTTCTCCATCTCCTCGTTCCACCAGTGGTCCCTGCCGGCGGTCCAGGAGACGTTTATCCCGGTCCTCTTGACTACGACCATCTTCTTGATGGACGGGCACTGGGCAACGGCCTTGTCGGCGTTGTCCTTCAAGCTGATGCTCTTGCCCGACCTGAAGCTGCCGTCGGATGTCACAAGGACGCTGCACTCGCTGTCATTTATCCTGTCCCTTAGGGACTCGACGCTGAACCCTCCGAACACTATGCTGTGGATAGCGCCGATCCTGGCGCAGGCCAGCATGGTAATGGGCAGCTCTGGTATCATGGGCAGGTAGATGGAGACGCGGTCGCCCTTCTTGATACCCATGGACTTCAGCACGTTGGCGAACTTGCAGACCTCGGTGTGGAGCTCCTGATATGTGAAGGTCCTAACATCGTTCTCTGGCTCGCCCTGCCAGATGAGGGCCGCCTTGTTCCTCCGCCAGGTCTTCAGGTGCCTGTCGAGGCAGTTGTACGACGCGTTGAGCTTGCCGCCCTTGAACCATGCGATCTCGGCCATGTCCTTGTTCCACTCGAAGACCTTGTCCCATTTCTTGAACCACTCGAGATCGTTCGCGTAATTCTCCCAGAACTTCGGCGGGTCCTTTACGGACTCCTTGAAGAGCTTCTGGTACTCCTCCATGCTTTTGATCGTGGCCTTGGACTTGAAGTCCTTGGATGGCTCGAACTTTCTTTTCTCGTCCATCAGGGATGCGATCGATTTGCTAGATTTGTCGGCCGTCTCGGCCTTGGGCTTTTCAGCCGTCTTGTCGCTCTTCTTCTCCCCCATGATCCATTCCTCCCATCTGACCTGTGCTTCGCTTGACCGTCATAAAAGGAACCAAAGTCCTTTTGAACCGGAACTCACAATTGATATTTCAATCCTTCGGAAAATTTATTGAAAAAACCTGTCAAAACACATTTGACATTCTCAGGAAAGAATATTTCAGGACAGCGAATATCCTCTCCTTCCCGAATGAAAAAGAATTTTTTTCTCAGCAAGATGTTGCTTTTACTTAGTGAGTTCGAAAGGGGTTACAGATGAAACAGATGAAATGGACCTTTGCGTTTTATTAACTATTTTCTTAAAAAGGATTATATAATAATAAATCTTGGCACATTAAAAATGAAAACAATGAGGCCCGACCGAATCGGCTGACCCCCAGACGAAGGGCCTGCCCCAGGCAAAGGTGTGTAGGTTCAAAAGGGGGTAGGGACCCCACACCCTACCTAGTAAAATGGGGAACATCGAATTCCGATGAGGAAGCATTTGGATGGATGGATATGGCTAAGAACATAGATACGAATAAAGGGAAAAAGACCGAAGAGAAGATTGAGCCCAAGAAAAAGGCAAAGCCCGCCGGGAACCGATGGTTGGTCGTCCTGGGCGGTCTATTGATACAGCTGAGCCTGGGGTCGATCTATGCCTACAGCACCTTCGCAAAACCGATAGGCGCCCAGTTCCTAAATCCGGACGGCACGGCCTTGTCACCGGTCCTCCTTCAAATGCCCTTCGTGGTGGGCCTTGTGACCTTTGCCATAGTCATGATCGCCGCGGGCAGGATACAGGATAAGAAAGGTCCCAAGATCGTCGCCCTGATGGGCGGCATAATCCTTGGCATCGGAACGCTGGCATCTAGCCAGGCCAAGGACATATATCAACTGACCCTGACCTATGGCGTCATCGCCGGTGCCGGCATAGGCCTCGGGTATGTCTGTCCCATCGCGGCCCTGGTCAAATGGTTCCCCGACAAGAAGGGCCTCATCTCAGGCGTGGCCGTCGCGGCCTTCGGCGCCGGGTCCTTCCTCATCGCCCAGATCGCAACGGCCATCATGGGCAGCGGGATGCCTGCCATAGACCAGAGCTTCCTGAAGAAGGAGGCCGTGGACCTCAATCACGACGATGGTGTCGCCATCAATTCGAGCATCACCTTCGTCACCCTCGATCAAACGAGCATAAACACCTTATTGCACGACATTGACCATCATAATATAACCTCTGCCGACAAGACATTCTATAAGAAAGTGCGTACAGCCGTTTACGCTAATTTCGATCTATCAAAATCGTTCCTAGCTTTGGGTGTGATGTATATAATAATGGTCGTCGTAGGCGCCTTGATGCTGGCCAATCCGCCCGCCGGTTACAAACCTCCGGGATGGAACCCGCCAACGTCGGCCGGAGGGGTCTCCTTGAAGACCGACTTCACCTGTACGGAGATGCTCGTGACATGGCAATACTGGCTGATGTGGGGCCTGTTCATCATGGGTGCCATCTCGGGCCTTATGATAATAGGCAATGTCGGTGTCTTCGCCGCGGCCTATTCCATAACAGCGGCACAGGTGGCCTGGATCGTCGGAATATTAGCACTGTTCAATGGTGCGGGCAGGGTGGTCTGGGGTGCTGTCGGTGACAAGATAGGCAGGCCCAGGACCTTGTTCTTGATGTATCTAATCTCAGGAATAGTGATGGCCGTCCTGTATGATATGGTCACTAGTGTGGCATCAGCGGACGACCGGTTTGTCAGGCTGACGATAGGGGCGTCCCTCATCGGCTTCTGCTTCGGAGGCAACTTCGCGATGTACCCGTCGTGCACGGCCGATTACTTCGGGACCAAGTTCTACGGTCTCAACTACGGAGCGGTCTTCACGGCCTACGGTGTCGCTGGCGCTTTGGGAGGTTTCCTGGCGGGATATCTGACCGACACTAAGAACCCGCCTTTCTACGGCGACCCAACATCTTGGCAGAAGGTCTTCTGGGTAATGTCCGTCCTCTGCTTCATCGCCATGGCCCTGACCTTCCTGCTGAAGTCCCCGCAGGCCGCCGCGGCAGGTAAGAAGGCCGAAAAGCCAAAGAAGGACGAGGATGTGGACGAGGAGGAATAGACCTCTTCGTCCCATTTCTATTTTTATTTTTATAGATTTTATCAGATGTACTTGAACCAGTCGGCCTTCATCTTCCGACCAGGAAGGCCCCTAGCCTTCTCGATCCTGCCGACGATGCGGTCGTACCTCTCGTGAACGAGCTTTCGATCGAACTCATGGAACTCGATGAGCATGGCCTCCTGTTCCTGGGGCGTAAAATAGGTCATGACCGGTATGAAGAAGCCCGCGTCCTCCTTTAGGATATGCCTCGGATAGAACTCCACAAGGGCCTCGATGCATTCGATGACCTCCTTGACAGAACCCTTGTCATCTTTTCGATACAGTTCCTTGGCGGCAATCAAGGATTTGGTCATCTTGCGGCCTAGCTCATGCTCGACCAGGAGGTCCTCCATCATACGCTTCTGGTCCTTGGAGAGTTTCTTGTTCCTGAGTTCCCTGAACAGTATGTCCTCCTCCTTCCCGTGGTGAGTCCTGTCGGCATAGAAGCGGATGAAGTCGACAGCGGTGTCTATCATCACGGGATCGACCATCTTGCCTTTCTTGATGAGCTCGACCTCGTCCCTCAGGATGAATATCATTCGCTCGATAAGACGGTGCTCTATCATAAGGGGGGCGACCGGTAGCATTCCCTCATCCTCGGACGTGGAATTGTCCAAGTCTATTTCAAGGCTTCCCCGGAACTGATCCATCATATCATCGTGGGCCGGCCCTGGTCCGAGAAGCCGTTCTCGGTCTCCTGGGGATCGAAGGTCGGATTCTTCAAGGTCGTCGAGGAAGAACCCGATGACGAGGCCGACAGCGAGGTGATATTGGACGTCGACCTGAGCAAGGAATGAACGGGACCTAGACAAGGTTCAACCCGAGCTTCTTTCCGTAATGATATGCCTTGAGCCACTCGTTGGGGGAAAGTTTCGAACCGATGTCCGGATATCCCTTCGGGTCCTTGCCAACGAGGTATTCGGGCCGGTACTGGTCCATGATATTCACACGGACCTTTCTGTTGTCCAAATTCTTGGAGATCCAGTCAAGGACCGGCTTTAAGCAGCAATCGAAATGGCCCGGCAGTACCAGGTGCCGGATTATCATCTCGCACTGGCGGTTTGCCTCGAGATGGTTCCGGGCCACCACCTTGAAATATTTCTTTACGCCGGACAACCTTTCGGCGCAGTCGTCGTTCCCGTACTTGAAGTCCGCGAGATATATGTCCATTGTCCCGTCGAGGAGCCTCATGGCCTCCTCGGTAAGGTACATGTTCGAGTTCCAGACCTGGGCGATGTTCAGGTCGAGGCGCCTCAGGACCTCTAGGATGAACGGCAGGTTCGAGGTCGGGTCACCGCCGACCCAGTTGACATTGCGGCCGCGGCGCCGGTCGATGATATCAGCGACCTCCTTTGGGGCGAGCCAGTCACCCGAGGCCGGTTCTTGCGAGATGTCCCAGTTCTGGCAGTAGACGCATTTGAACGTACAGCCCGAGAAGAAGATCGTATGGGATGGGACCAGCTCGGGCTCCTCGCCCATGTGCAGGAACTCGCTCGAGATGCGCGGTTCGTCGGTGACACCGCAGACGCCGGTCCTGCCATTCTTGCGGTCGACCCTGCACCGGCGCTCGCATAGCTGGCATTCCTCGAGTATCCTGTCAGCGATGAGGACCTTGAGGCCGAGGAGGTTGTCCTTTACAGGCGTTGGCTTCTCAGAAAGGTCCCGCTTTCTGTATTCATCGAGACCGGTCTCATGGACCGCCCAGAGCTCCTTCAGCGTTGCCTTCCGGTCGATGTGAACGCCGATAGACCTTGCCACCAGGTACCTGGCATGTTTACGCCCCTCCTGAATGTCGAAATAGTCAGGAAGGTTCGCTCGCATATCGTCATCTGGCACCATCAGATCGATAATCGTGGAACATAAATAAAAGATTAACCGAAAATCGATATCTGGACCAAGCCCATTCTATATCACGGAATCATATGACCGAGTTCCGAAGCTTGGTCAAAGTATCATTATATTCGCGATCTCGCTGTGATGCCGGGCCACGATCTTCCTGGCAAGCTTCAGGTTCTTCCCCTCCTTGCCGATGGCCCTGCCCTTGTCCTTTGGGTCCACCTTGACATAGGCCGTCATGCCCGACGAGCCCTGCTCGATCTTCACCTCGGTGACCTTGAAGTTGTGGAAGATGTTCTTCACGAACTTCTCGGGCTTTGGGGAGTACTCGATCACATCTACGACCTTCTTGATCCTTTCCTTGAAGCGCTTGATGTTCTCCCCGTTCTTGCCGATGGCGTTACGGAGCGTTCCCTCCTCGACAACGAATACGACGCGCTCCTCGCCCTCGACGGTGAAACAGTCCTTGACCCTGGCCCTGGTAACGTTCTCGAAGAAGGAGATGAGGGCCAGTGTGTCCGCGTCCAGCGTGACCTCCATACGCCAACCTTATCCTTTTGATATCGAATTACAGAGGTCCCTGTCCTCGCCCCAATCCTTGTCCGAATGGAGGTCGAAAAAGGCTTCCTCTAGGTTCCCCTCAGATGAGGTCCAGTATCTTCGATTCCCCGGCGGACTTGACCGTCAGCATCGAGATGGCAAAGGGTTTGCCGCAGGCGGCCCCCAGGTCGAAGTTGTTGCCTTCGAAGTCGAAGGTCTTCAGTCCTTCGATGGCCCTTATCTTATCGATATGCTCCTTTGCGCAGCTCTTTGATATTATCACGAGCTTCGCCTTCTTGGCCTTGGCGGCCTTCAGGGCCTCCCTGAACCCGAAGTCGACCTCCCCCGTCGATACGAGATTCCTCAGTTCCCTTGTTATATCCATTTCATCCCCTCTTTTCCGAGCATTGCAGGATATGCCTCATCCGTCGTGCTCGGCCGATTACAGTTATCCTATTTATATTCTCCGAGACCGCCTCAGCTCGTCGGCGCAGGCTTCTTCTTGCCCGGTGAATAGACCAGCGTCACAGCACCGGTACCCAGCGTCACCGGTTGGCCTACTATGATGTTCTCGGCAACACCGGCGAGCCTGTCCACCTCGCCCGTGATACCGGCCTTCAGCAGGTGGTTCGTCGTTATCTCGAAGGCTGCCCTGGCAAGCACCGACGATTTCTTCCCAGAGATACCGTGCCTGCCGATGGCCTTCACGTCGCCCTCGGAGGTCATGATGTCCGAGATGAGCATGATGTGGCGTATGTCCACGGTCAGGCCCTGCTCCGACAGCGTCGCGGACGCCTCGTGTATGATGGAGTTCCTCGCGGCCTCGATGCCCAGGACGTCGTAGACCTCGAGGATGTTGTTCGTCTTGACCCTCCTGCCGTCGATGTACTCGTGCTCGAGGACGCCGGCCAGGTTGGACCCCTCTGTGTATATCATGTAACCGTCCGCGGACCTCTTGATGATGGCCCTGGAGATGCCATCGACGCCCTTGATCTTCAGGTCTTTGATGCCCTCTACAAGGTTCTGGAGCCGCTTGTAGGATGTGGCCCCCGTCCTCACGATGAACTTGTTCTTCTCGGCGGTTATCTCGATCTCGGTCCCCTTGGCCTTCTTGACCTTCTTCAGGACCGCCTCGATCTCGTCGGGGTTCACGTCCTTCCTTTCCATGGCGTCCGGGTCCAGGTGGACGATGACCTGCATGTTGGTTATGTCCGTTTCGACATCGGCCACGTCGATGAGGTGGGATATCTCGATGTCCTTGGCCACCTTGAGGACCTTGTCGAAGTCGTCCTCGATGGTGGGCTCGAGGTAAATCTCCATCATGGGAGTGCTCGGCTGCCGTCGCGCGTCCACTATCTCGATGAGCCGCGGTAGCCCCTGCGTGACGTTCACCTCAGCGACTCCTGCATAGTGGAACGTTCTCATGGTCATCTGCGTGCCGGGCTCGCCTATGGACTGCGCAGCTATTATGCCCGCCGATTCCGTCGGATCGATGAGGTGCTCGCTGTACTTCTCGAGCGTGAGCCTCACGATCTCTCCGAACTGCTTCGGGGAGATCTTCGTGACCATTATCCTCTTGGATATCTTGCGGATTATCGACTTTGGCAGGAACTGGGCCCTCTTTTTGAGGTAGCCCGAGACCTTGACCTCTACCTCCTCCAGTTTCTTGTTCTGACGCTCTTCTGCCTTCTTCCGCTTTTCCTTATCCTCCTTGTGCTTCTTCTCCTCCTCCGCGCCCATCCTCTGGAGCTTCAGTACGTCCTTCTTTATCCTACCCTTTATCTTCTTAGTATCCTTCTTAGCCATGTTCCTCACCCCCTCCTCAGAATTCGTTGGTCTCCGGTTCGATCGGTTCCTCCTCCGTCTCGAACTCCTCGGCGAAGTTCATCATGTCCCCATCGAACTCTCCGAACCTGAACGGGGAATCCTTTCGGTCGTCCACGTCGGGGGCCTTCCCGAGGACCAGCCGGAAGATCTCGTTTATGTTCACGGCCTCGCCCTGGATGCTCCTCATGGGGTCGACGCCGTCGTCGCCGTACTTGAACTGGATTATCATCTCCGAGGTGTTCCTGACGGTACCGTCGTACTTGACCTTCAGGTCCTCCAGGGCGTTGATGAGCCTCCTCTGCATGTAGCCGGACCTGCTCGTCCTGACGGCCGTGTCGACCAGACCTTCACGCCCTCCCATGCTATGGAAGAAGAACTCCGTCGGTGACAGCCCGCTCTTGTAGGACGACTTGACGAAGCCCTTGGCCTTGGCGCCCAGGTCGCCCCTCTTGAAGTGCGGCAGGGTCCGGTCCTGGTAGCCCCTCTTTATCCTCTCGCCTCGGACGGCCTGTTGCCCGATGGACCCGGCCATCTGCGAAAGGTTCAGCATGGAACCCCTTGCGCCCGACCTGGCCATGATGACGGCGAAATTGTTCAGACCGAGGTGCCTCGAAGCGATCTGACCTGACTTGTCTCGTGCCTCGCCCAGGACCTTCATGGCCTCGACCTCCAGGGTCTCCTCCAGGGACCTGCCAGGCTGCTGCTCGAGCTCGCCGTCGTTGAATATCCGGACCAGCTCGTCCACCTGTTCCTCGGCCTCCTTCAGGAGGCTATCGATGTGCTCCTTGGCCTCGAGCGGTATGTCCTCATCATCTATGCCGGTCGTGAACCCCTTGATCATCATGGTGCCGATGGCAAGCTTCGTGACGTTGTCTATGAAGTTCCTGCCGGCGTCCGGGCCCAGGTCCCTGACGATCCTGTCGAGGATCTTGCCCTTGAAGGCACCTATGCCCTTCTCGTCGATGGTCCCGGTCTTTATGGCGCCATCCTCAATGATGACCCAGGCGTCGTACTCGCATTTCTCCTTAGTGCAGACCTCGCAGTTCGTGCATATGGATGCCTTGTACTGGATGGTTATCTCCTTCGGGATGATCAGGCTGAACAGGGCCTTTCCCGTCCAGTATTGTCCGTTATCGTCCTTGCCATTGGCCTTCGGCAGGCCCTCCTTTATGCCGAGGCCGGCGAAGATCTTCAGGACCTCGTCCTTGTAGTAGCGTGTCTCCTTGTGGGTCAGCAGGAAGGAGCCCGTTATGTGGTCGTGTATGGCGCCGATGACAGGTCCGCCGAACCTTGGGGACAGGATGTGCTCCTGGACCCGCATCAGTATCTTGGCCTCGGCCCTGGCCTCCTCGCTCTGCAGCGCGTGCAGGTTCATCTCGTCGCCGTCGAAGTCCGCATTGTATGGTGGGCAGACGGACAGGTTTATCCTGAACGTCTTGTGGGGCATGACCTTGACCTCATGGGCCATCATGGACATCCTGTGAAGGGACGGCTGCCGGTTGAACAGCACGATGTCGCCGTCGATAAGGTGCCGTTCGACGATGAACCCCTTCTCAAGGGTCTGGGCCACGGTCTCAGCGTTCTTCTCCGTGACCTTGATCCTGCGACCGTCGGGCCTTATCACATAGTTCACGCCGGGGTGGTTCTTCGGTCCGGCGAGGACAAGCGTCTTGACGACCTCGATGTTGAACTCGTTGACCCGGATCGGCACGGTCAGCTCCATGGCCACCTCCATCGGGATGCCGACCTCGTTTATGGATAGCTGTGGGTCGGGGGAGATGACGGTACGGGCCGAGAAGTTGACGCGCTTGCCGGACAGGTTCGACCGGAACCTGCCCTCCTTACCCTTGAGCCTCTGGGCCAGGGTCTTCAACGGCCTTCCGGACCTGTGCCTGGCGGGCGGGATGCCCGAGGTCTGGTTGTCGAAGTAGGTCGTGACGTGGTACTGGAGCAGCTCCCAAAGGTCCTCGACGATGAGCTGGGGCGCGCCCGCGTCCCTGTTCTCGCGGAGCCTCTGGTTGATCCTGAGGACATCGACCAGCTTGTGGGTCAGGTCGTCCTCGGACCTGTCGCCCGACTCGAGCGTGATGGACGGTCTCACCGTCACCGGCGGGACCGGCAATGCAGTGAGCACCAGCCACTCGGGCCTGACGACCTCCGGGTTCACGCCTAGGACCGACAGGTCATCGTCGGGGACGCGCTCAAGCCTCTCGCGGACCTCCTTCGGGGTCAGCTTGTGGCCGCCCTCTCGGAAGGTCGTGGGCTTGTCGAGGGTTATCTTGACCTGCTCCTCGCCGCAGTGGGGGCAGACCTTGGCATTTATCTCGCGCGTCATGTCCCTGCCATCGTCCATGTCCGTGGATAACCCATCGTCGCTCATCTCCTCGCGGACCGCCTTTATCTGTGCATCCGACAGAAGGAGCCTGCCGCAGGACCTGCAGGTGGACTGCAGGAGCCTCTTGAGTATCCTCGTGTAGCCCACGTGGATGACCGGCATGGCCAGGTCTATGTGCCCGAAGTGCCCGGGGCACTCGTCGACCTTGCGGCCGCATGTCTTGCAGCGGAGGCCGGGTTCGATGACGCCAAGCCTCGGGTCCATGAGGCCCATCTCGATGGGGAAGCCGTCGTCGTCGTAGGTGTCGGCGGTGATGATCTTCGTGGCCGACATGGCCCTTATCTCCTTGGGTGACAGGAAGGCGAACTTGATGCCACCGATCCTCTTCCTAACTCCTATCTGCATGTCATGTCACCTCCCCTCACTTGAGGTCCTCCAGCTGTAGGCGCATGGCCACTCCCAGCGATAGCAGCTCGTCCATTAGCAGCTTGAACGCGTAGGATGTCTGGATGGGATGGATGTTCCCGGTGTCGCCGCACACGGGGCATCTCAGGACGCCTCTGGAATCCATCATGGCTATGTGGCCACACTTCGGGTTGCCGCACACGTACTCGATGGTCCCGTCGGACTCGTCGAGCAACTTGTCCTTGATGACCATGGCGGCCCCGTGGCCGATGAGGCAGTCCCTTTCCATCTCGCCGAACCTCAGGCCTCCCTGTCTTGCGCGGCCCTCGGTCGGCTGCCTCGTGAGTATCTGGACCGGCCCTCGGGAACGGACATGCATCTTCCCGGCGGCCATGTGGTGCAGCTTCTGGTAGTAGATGCAACCGACGAAGATGTCCGCCGTGAACCTGCGGCCGGTCTTGCCATCGTACATGACCTCCCTTCCGTTGTGCTTGAGGCCATTGTTTATGAGGGCCTCCCTCAGGTCCTCCTCCTTCTCGCCGCTGAAGACCGTGCCGTCGATGCTGCGTCCCTCCATGGCGCCGACCTTGCCGCCGATCATCTCCAGCACGTGGGCAACGGTCATACGCGATGGGATCGCGTGGGGGTTGATGATGAGGTCCGGGATCAGGCCGGCGGATGTGAACGGCAGGTCCTCAGGCGACACTATGAGCCCGATGACGCCCTTCTGCCCGTGCCTGGAGGCGAACTTGTCCCCCAGCTCGGGTATCCTCTCGTCCCTCACATGGACCTTCACCATGCGGCTCCCGTTCTCGGACTCGGTCAGCATGACATTGTCGACCCAGCCGGACTCGCCATGGCGGACCGTAATGGAGGTCTCGCGCCTCTTTTGCGGTGTCAGGAAGTCCGTCTGCTCCTCGAGGAACCTCGGGGGCGAGGTCTTGCCGATGAGCACGTCGCCACCCTTTACGAGGACCTCCGGGCTGATGAGGCCGTCCTCGTCGAGGTTGTTGTAGGTGACGTCGACCCTGGCGCCGCGTATGTCAGGCGACGGGATCTCGAAGTGGTCCTCTTGACCACCCGGGTACCGGCGCTCCTCGGCCCTGTAGGTCCTAAGGAATGTGGACCTACCGAGGGCCCGCTCGATGGAGGACCCGTTGAAGACCAGGGCATCTTCCATGTTGAACCCCATGTATGACATGACTGCCACTATGAAGTTCTGTCCCGCGGGACGCTTGGCGAAGTTCACGAACTTCGAGTTCTCCGTCTGCACGATCGGGGCCTGGGAATAGTGCAATATGTGGGCCCGCGTATCGGGCCTTATCCTGTAGTTCGAGCAGGAGAGCCCGAGGCTCTGCTTGGCCATGGCGCTTCCCATGGTGTTCCTGGGCGAGGAGTTGTGCTCCGGGTAGGGTATGAGGCCGGTGGCGATTCCGAGTATACAGAGCGGGTCCACCTCCATGTGCGTGTTCTCCGCCTGCAGGGACTTCTCGTCGACGGCTATGAACGCGTTCTCCTCCTCCTCGGCGTCTATCCACTCGACGATGCCCTCGCGGACGAGCTGGTCCAAGCCGATGCGGCCGGACTTGAGCTCCTCCAGGTGCCTCTTCGTCAGGAGTATCTTGCCGTTCTTGACGACGAGCAGGGGTCTCCTCAGGCGGCCCTCGTCGCAGTTGATGACGATCTCGTTCATGTCCTCGTCATACTTGATGTTTATCTCGTGGCTGAGCAGGCCCTGGCGTCGCCTCTCGCGTATCTCGCCGAGGAGCTCCTTGGGCCTGTCGTGTATGCCGACCAGGTTCCCGTTCACGTAGACCCTGGTCTCGGATATCTGCTGGCCCTTGACCTCCTTCATGCCCATGTTGTCCAGGAGCCACTTGACCTCGTTCTCGTCGTAGCCTTCGGACACGTCGATGATGAGCGCGCAGTTCTTGACCAGGCCGCAGTTCTGGCCTTCGGGCGTCTCGTTCGGGCACAGCCGGCCCCATTGGGTGGCGTGCAGGTCACGGGCCTCGAAGTGGGGCTGGCTCCTCGTCAACGGGGAGGAGACCCTCCTCAGGTGGGACAGCGTGCTCATGTTGCAGGTCCTGTCAAGGAGCTGCGAGACGCCGACGCGGCCGCCGACCCAGTTTCCGGTGGCCAGCGCGTGCAGGAGCCTCTGGGTGAGTATGTCGGGCCTTATGGCCGACGATATCTTGAGGTCCCGGCGCCGGGCGAAGCCGCGCTCCAGCTGGTACTTCAGGTCCTTGCAGAGGTTCGTGAAGGCCACCCTGAACAGGTCCTCCATGAGGTCCCCGGCCAGCTTGAGCCTCTTGTTGGCGTAATGGTCCTTGTCGTCCTCCTTCCTCTTGTCCAGGGCCAGCTCCAGGACGGTCCTGGCGACCCTGCCGAGGAAGATGGCCTTCTTGAACCTGTCCTTAGGCTCGTCGCCTAGGTGTGGCAGGAGGGACCGGTCGATTATGGACTCGACCTTCTTGGTCCTGTACTCCTTGGCCTGCCCGGTGGCGAACTTCTTCTCGAGGAATATGATGGCATCCTCGCTCGTGAACACGCCGTGGGGCGGGTAGAGGTTCTCCTCGTGGCACTCCTCGATGTTGGCATAGACGATGTTGGCCATCTCCGGGTCCGACACGATGGCCTTGAAGATGTCCTCGTCCTTCTCCATACCGAGGGCCTTCATGAGGATGATGAGCGGTATCTGGCCGCTGGCCGCCGGGACGGATACGATGAGTATTCCGTCGGATTTCTTCTCGATGTAGGTCAGGGCCCTGTAGCCTTCCTTCTGCGAGAAGACCTTGGCGACCTCGATCTTGTGGCCGTAGCGCTCCTCGAACTCCACCATGACCCTGTTCGGGGCCAGGTCCTCGAGGGAAATGAGGACGCGCTCGGTCCCGTTTATGATGAAGTAGCCGCCCATGTCCAGCGGGTCCTCCTTCAACTCTATGAGCTTCCGTCGGTAATCGTCCTCGGTGATCTCCCCCTCGGACTTCATGTTGTCCCTGTGCAGGTTGCACTTCTTGGTCTTGCACATGATGGGGATATCGCCGATGTGGACCTTCTCGGGCTCGCGGTCGATGTCGTTCTCTACGACGGTGAACTCAAGGTAGATGGGGGCCTTGTAGGTCAGGTTCCTGAGCCGCGACTCCATGGGCGTCAGGTCGTTCTCGGAGCCGTTCGCCTCCTTGACCTTCGGCGTCCCGACGGAGATGGTGGGCTTGGCCCTGGGGTCGATCTCCCCCGTGGTCGGGTCCCTCCGGCGCCCGACATAGACCTCGATGGTGTCCTTGCCGATCCGGTCTATCTCGAGCTTGATGACGCCCTTCTCGTTATCGTCCTCTCCGACGCGCACGTTGTCGACGATCCTCTGCATCCTGCTGTTGAGGTTGTCGAGCGTCGGGAGGAAATCGTTGAAGGACGCTATATGGTGGTTCACTATGCTCCTTTCCCTGAAGAAGGCCTCTACTAGCTCTCTCATCCATTCCCCTCCTTTTCTCACTTGCTCGAATGATGCTCACTTTATCGTGAAGGAATCTCCGTTCAAGTTCGATCCATCTCGATCAATGCCCGGGCTCATCCCTCGATGATGACCCTGTAGGCGACTACCTCGCCCGCGGTCTCGCTCTTCCTGACGATCTTGACGATCTTCCCTGGGTCCGTGACCTCGCCCTTGGCCTCGAGCGAGCGGATGCACGGGTCGCTCTGCTTGATCTTCGGGAGTTGGTCTCGTGTTATCTTGTACTGTTTGAGCACCGTCTCCACATCCTTTTCGCTGAGAAGGATGTGGTCCGGGACCATGAAATGGTCCGTCACTTTGAACTTGGCCATGTTCTCAATCTCCTCTGAAATGCTTCCCACCGGTCGTCAGGACCGCACTTTTACCTTTGGTCGCCTGGATGCCCAATCCGGGCTTGACAATAAAATTGAGGCTTTGGGCGACCCTTTGGACCCCGTCGTCGGTCTCCGACGCCGGGCCCGGGGAATTGCGTTCGACTTCCATTCTCACGCGCATCCTACCGACCTTCCTCGTGCCGCCCCGCCTCAGCGACCCCCTCGGGGTCTTGACGGGTCTGAGGGGATTTTCGGGCCACGGTCCCACGGACCGGGCCTTTCGAACCCCCGGCGATCTGGTCTCTTCTGGGATGAATCGACATCTTGTTCGTCGGTCTTCGTCTTCCCATTAAAAGCCAGGTGCTCTACCTAGCTGAGCTACAGACCCAGCTGACATCCTTGGAGGTTGCCCGCCTTAATATATTTTAATATATATAAACGTATGCGTTTTCTCCACGCGTATATGTATTTTTTGGCCAAAATTCGGCGCATGTCGAAAATCCATGCCACCATTCGGGCCGATATGAACGGCTCTGGCCTTCATTCCGTGAACAGTTTTTTAAGGGTCAGGAGGTCCGTGAGGCTGGCCTTGAACTTGATCTTGCCCGTTGCGTAGGCCTTCATAGCGTTCATCTCCTTCTTCAGGAGGCCCTTCAATGTCGGCTGGTCGGTGATGACCTTTACCTCGCAGGGGTCGATGGCCCCGTCAGCGAAGTCCTTGATCTCCAGGTCCTTGAGGTGCATGTGGCACGGGTCGCAGTCATGGAACTCTATGAGGATCCTGCGGTCCATGCCTTCGAGCTGGGCCTTCAGTTTGTCGTCGTTCTTCGCGCGGCAGTTGAACTTGTCGATCGCATCCGTTATGAGGCCTCGCAACTCGCTGTCCATCATCTCACCTCTTTCCGGGGAGCATCATTCCCTAGACCCGTCCTGACCGTTTTCCTCGCTCCCATCGTCTCCCGGTCCGGCCCACATGCCATAGTTGTCCAGGGTCGTGGTCTTTGACATCTCCAATAGATGTCGGGCCGTATCCCAGCTCCTTCGGGTGTGGGGAGGCAAATCTCCTTCTTTCTTAATCCAATTTTCCATGAACGATATTGTGATGGGGTCCGAAGGATAGCCGCTGCCCATGGGCCTGTCCAATGTTTTTCGGAGCTCCTTCCCGATGTCGACGATTATCCTGTCGCGCGTGACCTTGGCGATGATCGAGGCAGCCGACACGACCGGATAGATCGCATCGGCCTTGTGCCTCGAGACCATATCGAACCTGGCGTCGCGCCGTCCCGCCTTGAGACGTTTGGCGATCTCTTCGCCGAAATACCTCTCCCGGACATCGGCCGCATCGACATAGACCACATCGCCGTCATGCAGCAACCTCCCGATGGCGGCCGCGAAGACGTCGAGTTCGATCACGTTCATAGTACTTGAGTCCCGGAGCTCGTCGATCTCCTCGGCCGAGATCACCTCGACGGAGACCTTGGACACGGCCATGATGCCGCCATAGAGCTCCTCCCTTCGTCCGGGCCGGAGGGCCTTCGAGTCCTTAACGTCAAGGTCCCTGAGGGGGGCATCGTCGTTCACCCGCAAGGCCACCACGACCAGGGGGCCCATGACCGGTCCCCTACCGGCCTCGTCGACGCCTATCAGTCCCGAAGGGATGACCGGTGCGGGCTTGGCCTCGCTGGCCTTCCTTGGTCCTTTCTTGGCCTTCCCGGTCCTCGGGCTGTCCTTGCCTTCGCCATTGGGCGCCTTGCCCTTCTGTTTGACGAATTCAAATATGTTCAACATGTAATTCTTGTTCCTTCTTCGTCGATAAAAGATGAGGGAATCCCGCTCATTTCTTCCGGGTGAACCCTTTGAGCTTCCCCTTGAAAAGGTCCTCGAAGTCCTTTACGAGAGCCTCGAGGCGCTTCTTGCTCGTGGCCTCGGCGAATAGCCGGACCATGGGCTGCGTGTTGGACGGCCTGAGCAGCGCCCAGCCGTCGTTAAATATGACTTTGACGCCGTCGGTGGTGTCCACCTTGGCGCCGTCCTTGATGAAGTCGTCCCTGATGGAATCGACCAGCTTGAACTTGACCTTGTCCGGCGCCTCGTAGCCCTTCTCGCTGGTCGGGTATGTCGGTATGGCATCGACCATCTTCGATAGCGGCACGCCCTCTCGTGCTAGGACCTGGGCCAGCTGGAGGGTTGCCAGTAGCGGGTCGTCGAAGATGTAGTATGTGGGTATGAAGTAGTGTGCCGATATCTCCATGCCGAAGACGGCCTTCATCTTTTTGACGGCCTCACACACGAAGACGTCCCCAACGCGGGTCCTCTTGACCTTCCCGCCGACCTTCTCAATCTCGCGTTCGATTATCATGGAGCATGGGATGTTGGCGAGGACGAGCCCTCCGGGTTTAGTGCGGAGCACGTCGCGGGCGAGGATGATGCCCATGACCTCGACCTGGACCGTGCGACCCTTGTCGTCGACGAATACGACCCGGTCCCCGTCCGGGTCGAAGGCCACGCCGAAGTCGGCCTTTGTCTGCTTGACCTTGGCCTCGAGGAGGCCGAGGTTCCCGGCCCTTGGGTGCGGGTCGCGGCCGCCGAAGGTCGGGTCGATGTTCTCCGAGACCGAGTCCACCTTGTGGCCTACGGCCTCGAGCGTCCTCCGGGCCGTCAGGGCCCCGGCACCGTGGGCCGGGTCCACGACGATGTGCATGGGCCGGTCGGCCTTCATCTTCTGTATGAGGAAATCGCAGTATGTGGAAAGCACGGCCCCGTTATCGGCCTGCACGATGTAGCCCAGTCCATCCCACTTGGCCCGCTTCCATTTCTTGGGCTGGAGGAAGAGGTCCCGGACCTCCTCGTTCTGGACCGTGAAACCCGTCCCGTCGGAATGACGGAAGCGGACCCCGTTATATTCAGGCGGGTTGTGAGATGCTGTAATGTAGGCACCGTAGTCGTACTGTTCGAACAGGGTCCAGAAGTTCGCCGTCGGTATGGGCATGGCACCGATGCATGTGACATCCACGCCGACGGACGCGAGCCCTGAGGAGATGGCGTTGGCCAGGATCTCACTGCTGCTGCGGCAGTCCCATCCCAGGGAGACCTTCTTCCCGGGTCCGATGTAGGACCCGAAGGCGAGGCCTATGTTCGCCGCGACATCGACTGTGAGGTCCTTGTTGAAGACCCCCCTCACATCATAGGCCCTGAATATGTGCGATACGTCCATACCTGGTTCTCCGGTCTACTGGGTCACATCCGTGTTTACCAGCAACAGCTTCCTTGACTTATTATAGGTTATCGTAACGAGGCAGACCTGCGGGTGGGTGTTGGTGATCTCCACCATCCATTCCTCGACGAGCTTGTCGTTCGGCGACAGACCAACCTTCTTGGCGATATACTTCATGTCCTCGCTGGAGATCCTGGCCGTGTGGCTGAGGCTCCCGACGGACTCATTCCAGTGCTTGTCGACCTCTTGGCCTATCTTGGCGGCGTTCCCGCGCATCTCGCCCGGTGACCCGCCCTCGAGGACCTCCACTTGGACGCCCTTCGGGAACGACTTCGTGGCGGAGGAGAACCCATAGTATCCTATGGCCGCGTCTGTCGCTATGTCCTTTCGGGATTTCCTGCCCATGCCTCTCACCCATGGTGTTTCTTCGACGGTCCTATCGCGCCGTCCATCCTTATTTTGGAAGGTAAAGGGCTTCCTATATTTGAAATCGACCGTCTGACCTATTTAAATAAGGGTAGATTTTTCCCTCCATCATGGTCCAAAGAACGGTGGCGAGGCCATCCTTCCTGCCGGTGCTCACCCTCTACCATGCTGTGGACGACGGCATGCTGGCCTCGATATCAGCGATGTTTCCGATCCTTATGAAGAACGGGGGTTTCGGGCTAAACTACGAGTCCATCGGCCTGCTGACGTCCATAGGCCTCACGGTCACTGTGATATTCCAGCTGTTCACGGGCCGAATCGGTGATATCAGGGACACCCGGCTCCTAATGACGCTCGGCATCATGATGATGGGGATCACATCGTTCCTCCTGACCCTCTCATGGGATTTCATCACGCTGCTAACCGTAGTCCTGCTCGTCAGGGTCGGGGCCAGCTTCTACCATCCCATCGGCATCGGCTGGATCTCGAAGAGATACAGTGGTGAGGCACTCGACAGGGCCATGGGATACCAGAGCGCATTGGGCGACACGGGCGTCCTCGTCGCCTTCCTCACAACGGGGTTGATCGCTATGCACTGGGACTGGCGGGCCCCGTTCATCATGTGGGGGGCCCTGAACATCGGGGCCGCGGTCCTGGGCCTCGCCATGAGATACGATACGGACACGGATGTCGACCGGAGGCAGAGGGCGGCCAAGGCCAGTGTCGATGTCCCGCTGTCGAAGGTCTCCAAGGGCTTCAGGTTCGCGCTGCTGCCGCTGGCCATAAGCGGGGCAGCCTATACCATCACATCCAACTTCGGGCCGCTACTAGGGACGGACAAGTTCCATCTGGCCCCGGATGTTGCGGGGCTGGTGGTGGCCCTGTGGATCGGATCGGGCGTCATCACGGCCGCGTTCTATGGCCGGATATCCAAGGCTATCGGCAGAAAGCGGTCCCTGCTCATCGCGTTCACGGGCGTCATTGTCTGCTCGCTCGTCGTCGGTCTATCTGATAATATCATCGTCGTTGCCGTCGCTATGGCGGCCTTCGGCTCATTCCTATTCACGACCTGGCCTGGACTATTCTCAATGATATCCGACGCCACGGGAAAGGTGAGGCAGGGGTTCATCTTCGGCATCATCTTCGCCGGCCAGATCGTCGGCGGCGCCTCCATCGCCTACTTCGCCGGCCTCGCGGCGAAGGTCTATGGCATCAGCGTGCCGTTCCTGATGATAAGCGCGCTGTCCATCTTTCCCCTGATCATCCTCGCGATGTCCGACGAGCCGACGAGGGCCGGGGACCAGTCCATACGCTCTCCGGAATCCTAGCTGGAAGAATCTGGGGAGCGCCAAGGCCTAGCCAAGCGGAAGGAAGATTTTTCTGCCCAGATGGCCATGCACAGGCTATGCGAATAACCTCTGTCGAGGTCCATGTCCTCAAGGTCCCGCTCGTGAAACCGTTCATCATCTCGGCCGGGACACAGAACGATTACCATGGCGTCCTCGTGAAGGTCTCCACCGGCGAGGTCCACGGGTGGGGCGAAGCGTCCCCTTCGAAGCGCGTCACGGGCGAGACCGAAGCCTCGGTCGTCAAGTTCGTAAGGCGCATGGCGCCGCGCCTGAAGGGCCGGTCCCCCTCTCTGGAGTTGATCCCGTCCATCTTCGACCCTAGGAACGGCGCTGCCACGGCGGCCCTGGACATGGCCATCCACGACCTCGTCGGGAAGGTCGAGGGGAAGGCGGTGAGGGACTTCTACCTACCGAGAGGCCGGCCGATGCGTTCGTCCATCGAGACATCAATAACGGTAAGCGTTGGCGACCTCGAGACCACGCTGGAGCACGCCGGGGCCCTCGTCGAGAAGGGCGCCACCACATTGAAGGTCAAGATCGGGACGGACCCGGCGCTCGACATAGATCGCATCAAGGCCCTGAGGAGGGCGTTCCCTAAGGTCAAGATGCGGCTCGACGGGAACCAGGGCTATGATGAGGACCAGGCGACCTGCGTCCTCCGGGAGCTCGAGCCCGAGGGCATCCAGTTCATCGAGCAGCCGTTGGACAAGAGGTCCCTGGGCGCCATGGCACGGCTGCGGAAGAAGGTCGGGATACCGATAATGGCCGACGAAGCTTTGACCGATTATAGATCGCTCGAGACGATTATCAAGAAGGGGGCCGCCGACATGATCAACATCAAGCTCATGAAGGTCGGAGGCATCCGCGAGGGCATACGCATCGCCAGGCGGGCCGTCGGTGCCGGCCTGGGCATCATGGTCGGCTGCATGATAGAGACCCGCGTGGCCATCACGGCAGGGACGCACCTGGCCCTGGCCGAGGATGGGATCCAGTACGCGGACCTCGACGGGCACCTGGACCTGAGGGAGGATGTGGTGACCGACGGTGTCATCACGCGTTTGGGAAGGAACAGGATACCCGGGTCGCCGGGCCTTGGCCTTGATGTGACGGAAAACGCGCTTAAAAGATACTCGTCAAGGTCTCTCGAAGGTTAACGCGGGCCCTATGTGGCCAAGCCGCGCAGCGATGAAACGCCGCATATGGCGCTTGGCATGGCTTGAAGCCAAGTGGTGGACCACACGGTCAGATTTATTACCTGATATTTGCTACTCATACCCAATGCATAAAGTATGCAAGTCGTGTACGATACCTCTAGTGGTGTCGAGGGATAATGTCTGGCTTCCGAACGGGACCATTGTCGCTGAGAAGGTCCCAACTTTCAAGATCATGGTCCTTGAAGTCGACTACTTCAAGCAGCTCTGCTCGGAGCTCGAAGGACTATTCGGTAAGGCCATCCCGAACTGCATCACCCAGGGCACCCGGAAGAACGCCAAGATCTATATCAACGGCCTCCTGAAGGGCCCGCTCGGCTACGTCGCCAGGTCCAGGTTCGGCAGCAGGAAGGTCTACGACGCATTGGTCGAGACCTGCCTGTCGCTCGGATACGGCCGGGCGAGTGTCGTCAAATACGAACGCGGCACCTCCCTTCAGGTCGATATCGTCGATACGATATATCCTCCCCATTTCCTGGGCGACCTCCGGGGGGCGTTCGAGTCCGTGGAGAAGAAACCCTCCAAGGGCCAATGGACGAGCGGGTCCGGCGGGGTCGTCCATCTCACAGTCGAGGTGAGCGAGGACGAAGACCCGCTCGAGGACAGGTTCGACTACCAGGAAGCGCGCCAGCACCAGGTGGGCGAACCCTACCCGGCCTGCCCGTCATGCGGTCTCCCGACCGAACTTGGACGGTTCGAATGGGACCTCGACAGGTTCTGGATACACGATTCGCTCTTCGACCAGCGGGTCCTCATCCTCGGGTTCAACGACATGATCGCCATCATGCACGAGCTCGAGAAGCTCGTCGGCGACCTCCTCCGGGAAAAGGTGAAGGACCTGACGGTCCCCTTCGGAAGAGCCCTTGGTGAAAAGCTTGGCGAGAAGGCCATTGACGGCTTCGCCGAGGACCTCAGGATAAAGGGGTGGGGATACCCGACCCTTGAGAGAAAGGGCACTCATGTGAAATGGCGGATCTCGAATCCATTCTATACGCCATTCATCGAAGGAAGGCTCGTAGGAATCTATGAGGTCGTGAACGGCCGCGCCCCGGAGGTCAGGACCGAGAAGAGCGGCGGGGTCCTGACCATCGAGATGAAATAACGTTCATACCACGGCATCGCGGGCCATCCTCGGACCGGCCATCCATGGCAAAGACTTTTATCTCCCTGTGGCGGTCATAGTACCATATTCGAGGTCCGACTTCATTCACTGGGGAGGTCCCTGTCGTGCGATACTTTGTCACGGGCGGCGCCGGATTCGTCGGCAGCCATGTCGTCGACCGGCTCATGGAGGAGAAGGGCGCCGAGGTCACGGTCTACGACAACCTCAGCGGTGGCAGGCTCGACTTCATCTCCAAGTACGAGATGAGGAAGAACTTCACCTTCATCAAGGCAGACCTCCTGGACCAGGAGACCCTGGACAAGGTCATCAAGGGCCACGACATGGTACACCACCTGGCCGCGAACCCGGACGTCCGCATCGGCGAGAAGGAGCCGACGCTCGACATAGACCTGGGCGTCAGGGCCACATCGAACCTGCTCGAGGCCATGCGTCTGAACGACATAAAGAGGATCGCGTTCTCGTCCAGCTCCGTCGTGTACGGCGAGGCCGAGGTCTTCCCGACGCCCGAGGACTATGGGCCTCTCGTCCCCATCTCCATGTATGGGGCCGCCAAGCTCGGCTGCGAGGCCCTCATCTCGGCCTACTGCCACACCTTCGGCTTCCAGGCGTGGGTCTATAGGTTCGCTAATGTCATCGGGCCCCGTGGGACGCACGGTGTCCTGGTGGACTTCATCAACAAATTAAAGAAGGACCCCAAGCGCCTCGAGGTACTTGGGAACGGCAAGCAGAAGAAGTCCTATCTCACAGTCGAGGAATGCGTGGACGCGGTCATGTTCATCATGAAGAAGGCCAAGGACCCGGTCAACATCTTCAACCTCGGGTCCGACGACCAGATAACCGTCAAACGCATCGCCGAGCTCGTCGTCGAGGAGCTCGGCCTCAAGGACGTCAAGCTCCAGTACACCGGTGGCGAACGCGGCTGGGCGGGCGATGTCCGCTTCATGCTCCTCGACACGAAGAAGATACAGAAGCTCGGCTGGAGACCGAAGCTCGGTTCCGAGGGCGCGGTGAGGTACGCCCTGAAGCACCTCAAGAAGGAGCTTTGGGACAAATAGTCCGACCCAGAGGGATGGTCCATATGGCAAAGAAACAGAAGAAGCAGAAGGAGGAGCCCCCTGAGAACGGCCCGATCTTCCTCGATGTCCCGTTCTATAGGCAGACCCAGGACTTCACATGCGGACCTGCCTGCGTCATGATGGCCATGGCCTACTTCGACTACGCCGTCGACCTCGACAAGGAGCTAGAGATCGACATCTGGCGCGAGTCCCATCCAGGGGAGGTCTACGGGACCATACGCTACGGTCTCGCCCTCGCAGCGAAGAAGCGCGGCTTTGGGGCAAGCATATTGTCGAACACTAAGGAGATCGAGTTCCTGGACTTCATCAAACAGAAGTACCCCAGCTCGGACCTCAAACGGCTGGACTTCTTCTTCCAGGACATGGAGGCCCGGTGCCAGAACGCAGGCATCCTTATCGACATGGACGATGTGCCGATGGAGACAATCCAGGACGCCATGCGCATGGGCCATGTGCCCATCCTACTGATGACCGCCTCGATCTTCACGAACGAGGACATCCCGCACTGGGTCGTCATCTCGGGCCTGGACCTCGAGCGGGGGACCATCATGGTCAACAACCCGCTGGGCGAGGGCCCGGAAACCCTCACGCTCGAAAGGTTCCAGGACGGTTACGGCTGGAGGGGCAAGGAGGTCATGGTGGACATCTACGAGCAGGCCTTCCCGAGGAAGAAAGGGAAGAAGTGACCTTAGCCCTTTGAAACATCCTCATAGACCTTGAGCGTCTGCGCCGCGGCCTTCTCCCATGTGAACTCCTTCACGCGCTCGAGGCCCTTCCCGATCACATCCTTCTTAACGCCCTCGTCCTTGGCCAATAGCAGTATTGCCTCGGCCCAGGCGTCCCTGTCCTTTGGGTCGACGAGGATTCCGGCGTCGCCCACCACCTCGGGCAGAGAGGACGTGTTCGAGGAGATCACAGGCACGCCATGGCCCATGGCCTCGAGCGGTGGGAACCCGAAGCCCTCATAGAGCGAAGGGAAAAGGAACATGTCAGCGGCCGAGTAGAGGGACACGATGTCCGGCCACTCGAGATAATCCGTGAAGACGACCCTTTTTCCGAGGCCGCGCTTCTTGACCCGGTCCTTCAACCGCTCATACTCGACGTCCTTCTTCCCGGCAAGGACGAGGAGGTGCTCGATGTGGCCCTTGTCAACGGCCCGGGCATAGGCATCGATGGCCATGGCCTGGTTCTTGAGCGGCACAAGGCTCCCGACGGTCAGGATGTAGGGTCCTTCGAGGCCCAGGCGCTTGCGGACCCTGGCGGTCCTCTTCGGGTCCGCGGGAACGTGCCTCATGCCGTTGTAGATCCTGTGGATGCGTGCCTCCTCGATGCCGAACCTCTCGACGATGTCCTTCTTGGTGTGCTCTGAGACAGTGATGATGGCATCGGCCCTGCGGACGGCCTTCTTCATGAAGGTCCTGAAGTACAGCCTGAAGGTCGAGTGGCCCGTCCTGAACAGCAATGGGGCCAGGTCATGGACCGTAATGACCTGCTTGAAGTCCGATGGCAGCAGGAGGCCAAGGAAGGGCTCATGGACGATGTCGAGGCCTTTGACCCTGAGGGATAGGAAGAGGTTGGCGTCGAATATCCACAGCGGCCCAGGGCCAAGCCTCGGCAGGAAGAGCTCTTCCCCATACTCGTAAACATCGCTCTTCTTGCCCTTGACCTTCCTGTGGATGAAGACGTACTCGTTCTCCTTGTCCAGGGCCTGGAGGGCCTTGATGAGATTGTACGTGTACTGGCCGATGCCAGTGTAGTCCTCATCGAGCCATTTCGTCACGATGCCGATGCGCATGGGGGCCCTGCTCTCTAGGTTATTGATACAATATTTCTAATGTATATATATAGAGGTTAAAAAGCCCTCTGCCCGGTTCCGAGGCCGTTCCCGTTTAGGAGGGGTAGTCGCTGGGGTTTTCTTTCGGACAGGGGTTATTGTCCGATGTCTGGGGGTATTCAGCCGTTGACCGGACAGAGGGCATCCATCTTTGTGGATAGGGATCTCACCATCATATAGGGCCTTTCACCGATCGCTCAGGTCGTGCAGTGGAGGTGGCCCTTGCCATCCGCGGAAATGGCCTTCTTGTTGGTCAGGAATCGCAGGCTGAAGGCCCCATGGACCTTGTTGACCCACGAATCGGTCGAGATCACGACCCACCAACTCACTTTCCTGTCGCCATCCACGGACATCTTCTCACCTCAGGCAATGCCGGGCATGGCCCTTTGGCGGGGCGTGGTAAATAGACATTTACCAGTGGCCCACATCCAGACCATGCTAGACATTGTCAAGCATTACTTTGTCCTTGCAGGTATTTAAGAATATTGGTATTGTTTCGGAACTGCCATACAACATTCGAATATTCGTCGGTGGAGGTCCTTGGTAAAGGACATCTTACCAGGGCCACCGGTGCTGGGCCCCCCTCATCATCCGCCGTTCATTTCTCAGCGCGCGCTAGCAATTTTCTGAAGGCATCGCGGAGCTCCTCGGGCCTTACACCCCAGGGTACCATGACCGTGTCACCCTCGAGTTCGGCCTTACCCTCCACGAGGCAGCATCGGATGAGCTTCAGGCCCTTGATGCCCTTGACGAAGTCCTTCGGGCACATGTTGACGAACTTGGGCATGCGCTTGTACTCGGAATAGAATATCCTTCGTGAGATGTCGCAGCCCACCAGGGTGACCTCATCGCCGACCTTAGGGACCTCATGGAGGAACTTGGCATGCCTGTGCCTGCCCATGTCCCTGGCCCGACATGGATAGACGACCTCCTTGGTCCTGACGAGCTCGGTGAGGTCGATTATCTTGTATACGAGCTCCACGGGCCTGTCCAGGCTCATGGACCTCAGGGCCCTCTCGGCGAGGACCTCGAGCTTGCTCGGGTGCGGAGGGACCACATCGATCAGTGTTATGACCACCGGGTCCTCCCTTATCACGAAGGTTATGTGGTCGAACTCGGTCTCGACCACGGCGGCCCGCTTGCCTGTCCTTTGGAGCACCTTGGACAAGGCGTTGTGGTTGAACGGGTCGGCCTTGGGGGCCCTGACGAAGGCCGTCTCCCTTGGCAGGGACAGGATGTCCACCTGGTCGATGTTCTTGAACATACCATAGCCCTTGCCCTTGATCTCCACCACGGCATACTGACCCTTCCTGCCCTTCCCTTTCCTGAGGACCAGCCAATTGGTCTTGTGGTAAACCTTCCGACCCAGGAGCCCCTTCTTGATGTTCCCTTGCGTGAGCTCGAAGTCCGTCTCGACCATGCTTACCTCGCTGCAGTGGTGCGGTATCATAGGCCTCGGGCCCTGTGTATTATTTATATGTCTATATTTCTATCGCCACACCACAGCCCATGGAGCGTGCATCATAATGCCCTCAGAGGACCAGCGCAGGGAACTGGAGCTCTTCAAGGACGAGTTCAAGGCCATCGACCGACCGGTCAACAGCGAGCTAGGGGTCTGCAAGGCCCTCCGGGAGGATCCGTCGAGACCATGCCTGTTCACCAACATCGATGGCAAAGGCCTAAGGCTGGTCGGCGGCCTGTGGTCCACCCGGACCCGCATCGCCAAGGCCCTCGGGACCACCGTCGAGAACCTGCCCAGGTTCTTGCTCGAGGCCATACGCAGGCCCCAGGCCTGCACCTTCGGCAAGGCCCCGTTCCTGAAAGGCTCGACCAGGAAGGTCGACCTCTCCACCCTGCCGGTCCCGAAGTTCTTCAAGAAGGACGGTGGCCGATATTTCACCTCCGCAATGATCGTGGCCCACGACAGCAAGGGAAACAGGAACGTCTCCTACCATAGGCTCATGGTCCTCGGACCGAACAAGGTGGCCGCGCGCATCGTTCCCAGGCATCTTTATTCGATGTACCAGGAGGCCTTGAAGGCCAAGAAGGACCTGAAGGTCAGCATATTCACGACCCTGGAGATTGAGCCCATGCTCTGCGGGGCCATGTCCGTCAACTATGGCACCGACGAGCTTACGATCGCCTCGGCCCTCAAGAGGATGACCTCCAGAAGGCCCCTGCGTCTCGTGAAGCTCTCCAACGGCATCCCTGTGCCGGCGAGCTCAGAGTACGCCTTCGAGGGCCGGATCACGGCGGAAAGGACCGACGAGGGCCCCTTCGTGGACATAACCGGGACCTACGACGAGGTCCGAAAGGAACCTGTGATAGTCCTCGATAGGATGTACTCGGCCCCAGGGCCGGTCTTCCATGCAATCATGCCTGGCGGCCTGGACCACTTCCTTATGATGGGCATGCCACGCGAGCCAATAATCCTTGATGCCGTCGAGAAGGCCGTGCCAAAGGTCGGATCCGTCAGGCTCACCGAGGGCGGTTGCTCCTGGTTCCATGGGGTGGTCTCCATCCAGCAGCAGAGGCAGGGCGACGCCAAGAACGCGGTCCTGGCCGCACTGGGTGCACATCCATCGATGAAGCGCGTAATCGTGGTTGACTCGGACATAGACATCTTCGACGACCGGCAGGTCGAATGGGCCCTGGCCACACGCTTCCAGGCCGATGAGGACCTGATAATAATCCCCGGGGCCCGCGGGTCGTCCCTCGATTCCAGCGCCAAGAACGGCGTGACCCACAAGGTCGGTATAGATGCCACCTATCCTCACGGACGCGACCAGGCGTTCAAAAAGGTGACCGAATAGAGAAATGGAACCTAGCAAGAAAAACAAAATACAAAGGGCCGCCCGGTCGGGCGGCCCATGGTCCGCTGCCTACCTCTTACTTCGGCGGGTTCTGCTGGGGTGGCCCCTTCATCTCGGCCTCCAGTTGCTTCAGCTTCTTCCTCGTGGAGCCGCCGCGGCCGTAGATCGAGGCCACGGCTATGACCGCCACGACCGCGCCCAGCAGGACGCACAGCATGAACAGGCTGTCGGGTATGCCTGCCACGATGCGCTTCTCGCTCGATACCGGCTGGGTCGTGACCGTCGGGGTCGGGCCCTGCTTCATGGTGATGTTCACGGTCCTGGACACATCGTGACCAGGCTTGCCGTCCGTGGCAACCACCTTGATGGTGTGCTTGTCCGCCTTCAGCAGGACGGTCCTGAAGCTCGCGCCAACGCCGAACTGCGTCTCGCCGTCGTACCATGTGTACTTCACAGTGTCGCCGAGGTCGTCATCCGTGGCGCTGGCCTGGAAGAGTATCTGGTTCGTGGTGTTGAACGCCTGCGTCTCCTTCGGGCTCGATATCCTCAGGTCGTGCGGTGGTGTGTTGACCTTCAGCACCGTGAAGGTCACGGACTCGCTTGCCGAGGCGCCGGTCTTGTCGGTCACGGTCACCAGGGCGCCGTACATGCCCGGGGCCTTCGGGGTCCATGTGATGAGCCCGGTCTTGGCGTCGATGGTCATGCCAGTAGGCCAGGGCACACCGCTCGTGTCGGTCTTCAGCGTGTATGTCAGCGCCTCGGTACCGTACTTGAGGTCCGGGTCAGTGGCCGTCACCTGGTATGTGAACTTCGTGTTGACGGTCGGGAACTGGGGCCCGATCTGGTTCAGTGCCGGCAGCGAGTTCTGGAACTCGATCAGCACATGGCCGGTCTTGGTGTCGCTGAGGCCGCCCTTGTCGGTTATCATGTAGGTCACGGTGAAGTTCCCGATCTGGGCCTGCGTCGGCGTCATGGATATCTTGCCGGAGGTCGCGTCCACGGTCAGTACCGGCGGCGTTATGGTGTATGTATAGGTCTCTATGTCCGGGTCCGTGAACTGCAGCTGGTACTCGAAAGGCTTCCCGACGGTCAGCGTGAAGTCCGGAGGCTGTATCAGCGTCGGCGGCTGGTTCACGTTCGCCACGTTCACAGTGAATGTGTTGGACTGCGTCTTCAGGCCCACCGAGTTGATGGCCCTGACCACGAACCGGACCTGCCCGAACCAGTTGGTCTTCACGGTCTGGACGCTGAAGTAGTGCTTCTCCTCGATCCAGGCCTTGACCTTGGACGGGTCCTCCTGGAACGGGATCTCGAAGCCCAGCTTGCCAGTGTCGAACTCGTCCGTGAAGTACGCGTTCAGGTCTATGAGCTTGTTGTGGGTCCCCGAGTTCTCGTCTATGGTCTGGGGCCCGATCGGCTGCGACAGGTTCGGCGGCTTGCCGTACTCCACGCTGAGGGCCGAGAAGTGTATGACACCCGCCGTGTCCGAGGTCACATTCAGCTTGATGGTCATGTTGCCCTGCTCGAGGTGCGGCAGGATGTAGTTCAGGTCTATGTAGAACTTGTCGCCGTCTATGGCCTCGGTCCCGTCGGCCTGGAGGAAGTAGCCATCGTGCTTCCACACCGGGTCCGGCAGGTCCCCGACCCTGACCTTGACATTGTGCGGGAACATCGACTGGATGTAATTTATCGTTATGTTCTTCAGGGACGGCGTGGCAAGGCCGTTCGAGGTGAACTCGGCCTTCCACTTGAGCTGCGTGTTCTTGATGCCGTCATCCTTCGCCCAGGGCAGGATGGCACAGGCGCCGTTCGCGAC